>TARA_R110002126_G_scaffold47038_1_pt1 | contig 16630 bp, 18 predicted proteins | sample TARA_R110002126 | Tara Oceans TARA_R110002126 (sample SAMEA4397536) | marine metagenome | biome: Polar Biome; feature: [DCM] deep chlorophyll maximum layer (ENVO:01000326); material: water (ENVO:00002006), including particulate matter (ENVO:01000060) such as... | depth 30 m
AAGCATCTTTTGTAATGGAGACAAAGAAGGTAGGTCAAAAATTATACGTCATAAAATGTATAAGGAGAGCATCTATGATGAAACATATTAAAATTTCTAAGTCTTTTATAGATAAAGCTAAAAGTAAATCTAATCAGATGGGTCAGCTAAGAAACTCTATAACAAAAGGAGCAGGAAATGTCCACGGCTTTTTAGGGGAGATTATTACTGCCCAAGAATTAAAAGCTGAAGAAAGTAATACTTACGATTATGATATAAAACTAAACAGCTTAACAATTGACGTTAAAACTAAAAGAGTAAACACCCCTCCTAAAAGTTTTTATGAATGCTCAATAGCAGCACTAAACACAAAACAAAAATGTGACTTCTATGTCTTCACAAGAATTTTAAAAAACATGGAATCAGGTTGGATACTAGGGTATCTTTCAAAGGAAGATTATTTTAAAAAAGCAACCTTCCTTAAAAAAGGAATGGTAGATCCTTCTAATGGATGGGCAGTTAGTACCGACTGTTATAACCTTCCAATATCAGAGTTAAAAGGTATAGGGGAATTACATAATGAAACCAACTAAAATAACAAATGCTAAACCAAAGCATGAACCTAACAGATTAGGCGATATGGCAGAACATTACGCTATCACTTGGTTATGGGACAACGGGTATCATGTATTCAAGAACTGTGGTTGCACAGGGCCTGTTGATATTGTAGCCTTAGACCCACAGGGAAAAGTAACGCTAATAGATGTTAAGTCTTACAAGGATGGTAGGTTGGCAGGAAAGACACCACTTCAAAAAGAACTTAACGTACAGTACCTCCACTATAACTCTCTTACACGCAAGTGTAGGTTCGTAAGGCATCGCAAATGAATATAGTAGAAGATATTTATACGAAACTAGACGGTCTTAATGATGGGCCTTTAGATTTATCTGATGAAATTATAGATAAATTTGGCGAAGATATTAAAGCAGCTATTAAATCTTGGGCAATACCTCAGAAAAGAAAAGAAGGATTTTATCTGAGGATGTCTAATATTGGTAAGCCTTCTAGACAGTTATGGTTTGATAACAAAAATCAACTGACAGCTAAAAGACTTGAACCTTCTTTGTTTATTAAATTCCTATACGGTCATTTGCTAGAAGAAGTATTACTTTTGTTGGTACGCATGTCAGGTCATAAAGTTTCAGATGAACAAAAAGAAGTAGACATTGAAGGTATTAAGGGTCACATGGATTGTAAGATTGATGGTAAGGTGGTTGATATTAAATCTGCTTCAGGCTTTTCATTCAGTAAATTTATGAAAGGTATATTAAGAGAAGATGATCCTTTTGGTTACATAGCACAGCTATCTGCTTATGAAGAAGCAGAGGGTACAGCTAACTCTGGGTTCTTAGTCATTAATAAAGAAACAGGTGAGCTATGTTTCCATGAACCAGAAGAACTAGATAAACCGAATATGTCTCAACACATTAAAGATCTTAAAAATAAATTAAAATTAAGTGAGCCTCCTGAATTATGCTATGCTCCTATACCTGAAGGTAAGTCAGGCAACATGAGGATAGCTAAGAACTGTGGGTACTGCCAACATAAAATAGAATGCCACAAGGATTCTAATGATGGGCAAGGTTTGAGAGCCTTCAGGTATGCTAAAGGACTTGTCTACTTTACTGAAGTTAAAGTAAGTCCAAAGGTGAGTGAAGTGTTATGAATGGTAAACAATCAAAAAAAGCTAATGTAAGAGCAAAAGAAATTATTATGGAATGGCTTATTAGTGTTGTGCCTGAAGAAGAGGCATATAAAATTAATAAAAAAAACTTTAACAGTTTCCTGCCAGAGGATAAGTATTTCATTGCTAAAAGATCAAAATGGATTTCTTTTTATACAGTACGCTGGGCTAAAAAGAATATTAAAAAACTAATGAACAAGGGTTACGATGTTTCATCCATAACCCTAAAGGATATAGAGTGGTCGGAAAAATAAAATCAGGCGCTCGTAAGCGTCGAGTTGTTAGACCTGTACAGAAAGGTGTTGTCAAAGGTTATGATTCTAATTGGGAGTATGAGCTACACACTGGCATTTTAAAAGAGTGGGCTATTCATTCTGATACAGTAAAGTATATTATTAAGCATACTTATCATCCCGACTTTATTAAAAAGATTGGTAAGAACACAATTTTTTTAGAAGCCAAGGGGCGTTTCTGGGATCATGCAGAGCATAACAAATATGTATGGGTTAAAAAAGCATTGCCTAAAAATATAGAACTAGTATTTTTGTTTGCAGATCCTTCTGCACCAATGCCACAGGCTAAGAGAAGGAAAGATGGTACTAAAAGATCTCATGCAGAGTGGGCAGAAGCTAATGGATTTAGATGGTATAGTGTTTATAGCATCCCAAAGAATTGGATAGATAGCTCTTATATTATAACTGAAAATCCTGATTACCCAGAGGAGCTAGAATGAAACAAAGCACTAAAAATAAAGTAAGCCTTGATAACGTAACAGCTAACGAATGGGATAGTATAAGAGGTATTAAGGAGGAAGAAGAAGATTTAGTTAACAGCCCACCTCATTATAACAAAGGGGGTATAGAATGCATTGATGGCATTGAAGCAATGCTAACAAGAGAAGAATTTATAGGTTACTTACGCGGCAACAGTTTTAAGTACCGATGGCGCTTCCCTTACAAAAATGGAATAGAAGATTTAAAAAAAGGGGAGTGGTACGAGAATAGATTGCTAGAGGTTTTAGGGAGCAATGGATAATAATTATTTAGACAGAAAGTCTGAAAGGCGCGATAGATATAATAGAAAACATAAAGGGAAAGCTACGAAGTCTCAAAAAAACTTTAAAAGTTTAAGGACTGAGCAGCTTAATCAACAAGAAGCGCAGGAGGACATAACGGATGGAGATAAAAAAGAGGAGTTTAAAAAGGGAAATGGATCAATATCAGCAGTACATACACAAGAGTAGATATGCACGTTACCTAGATGAAGAACAGCGCCGTGAAGAATGGGGAGAAACAGTTAATCGTTATCTTTCTTTCTTTATAGAACGTAAACAAATCAGCGATAAGGATGCTTTAAATTTATATAGTTCTATTTACAACCAAGAAGTAATGCCTTCTATGCGATGCCTTATGACAGCAGGGTCAGCCTTACACCGTGATAATGTTGCAGGATTTAACTGCTCTTATCTACCTATAGATAGTCCTCGCTCCTTCGACGAGCTTATGTATATTTTACTATGTGGCACTGGGGTAGGTTTTAGTGTTGAGCGTGATTATGTAAACAAACTACCAGAAGTAGCAGATAGTTTCCATGAGACAGACTCCACGATTGTAGTGTCTGACAGCAAGATAGGCTGGGCAAGCGCCTTCAGAGAGCTTATAAGTCTTCTGTATGCTGGTAAAATTCCTAAGTGTGATCTAACTAGAGTGCGTCCCGCAGGAGCCAGACTAAAAACTTTTGGCGGTAGAGCCAGTGGGCCACAACCTTTAGCAGATCTATTTAACTTTACTGTTGATCTGTTTAAAGTTGCGACAGGTCGTAAGCTAACGTCACTAGAGTGCCATGACTTAGTTTGTAAGATTGCTGACATTGTTGTTGTAGGAGGCGTAAGACGCTCTGCGCTGATCTCACTAAGCAATGTGACTGATAATCGCATGGCTAACGCTAAGAACGGTGAGTGGTACTTAGGTAACGGTCAACGTGCATTAGCTAATAATAGTGCTGTGTACTCTGAGAAGCCTGACTTTGATACCTACTCCTCTGAGATGAAACGTCTGTACAATTCTAAGTCTGGTGAACGAGGCATCTTCAGCCGTATCGCAGCTCAGAAAATAGCAGCACGTAATGAACGAAGAGATGCTACATATAAGTTTGGAACTAATCCTTGCAGCGAGATTATCCTTAGACCTTATCAGTTCTGTAATCTATCAGAAGTTATTGTTAGATCATATGATACAAAGGATACCCTCGTAGAGAAAGTAAAAGTTGCTACAATCTTAGGAACCTTACAATCTACTATGACTGACTTCCGTTATCTACGTAACATATGGAAGAAGAACACAGAAGAAGAAGCTCTTCTTGGGGTGTCTATGACAGGGATCATGGATTGCAAGCTGACTAATGGATCTACTGGTGAAGCAGCCTTAGGAACGCTCTTAGAAGCTCTCAAAGCCATTGCAGTGGATACAAACAAAGAGTGGGCAAAGAAGCTAGGCGTGAATCAATCAGTCGCCATAACGTGTGTGAAGCCATCTGGTACGGTGTCTCAATTGACAGATAGTGCAAGCGGAATACATCCAAGGTTCAGCGAGTATTATATTAGAACTGTACGCGCTGATAAGAAAGATCCTTTGGCTACAGCAATGATTGATAAGGGCTTTCCTCATGAAGAAGACGTAACGAATACCTCTAACTGGGTATTCAGCTTTCCTCAGAAGGCTCCTGATAAAGCGGTAACAGTAGAAAGCATGGGAGCTATGGAGCAGTTAAAGCTATGGAAGATTTATCAAGATAACTGGTGCGAGCATAAACCCTCAATGACTTGTTACTACAACGACGATAACTTTTACGCTGTGTGTCAGTGGATCTGGGAAAACTTTGATAGCGTCAGCGGCATTAGCTTTCTACCAGAAGCAGAACATGTATATAAGCAAGCCCCTTACCAGAAGATAGATAAGGATACATATCAAAAGCTTCTAAAAGAGATGCCTAAAGATATGGAGTGGGATATTGAAGAGTCAGATGACAACACTGAGGGTTCTCAGACACTTGCTTGTGTTGCAGGAGTGTGTGAAATATGAAGGAGGGCAATTTAATTTCTTTTAAAGTTATAATTGATGAGAGGGGTAAGCTCAATACAGAGCTTAGTTTCTTCCCTGAGTCAGAAATTGTAAATGTATTTTCAGATATACATACTCAAAATTATATCCGAAATATATTAAGAGAGTCTCATGTTAAATTAGACCCATTACACGACTACTTAGAAAAACAATTACAGGCGTTATAATATGGAAGATTTATTTTTTACACCGGAAACAAACTTGGGGATGACCCTACGTATAAACTCAGAAATTATTGCGGCTTTAGCGAACGTAGAGCTATTAGAAGAAAACGTTGAAATAATTACAAAGCTTTTAACTGATCATTCATCTTTTGTATTAACAGTATCTGAGAAAACAGTACGAGCAGAACGCCTAGATATAAAAGCTGTTAAGTAAATGTACCGCCTTTAGACGCACACTAACAGTGCTAGTTATACTGTGCGTTTACAGGGTTACCTTAGTATCTATGAATCATTAATTTCCTTTTACCTTCTTTGCGAAATCTTTTATTGTACTTTTTTTTAATCCGTTTAGATGCTCCAGCTTTTGCTAAATAACAATAAAACTTTCTACACTTAGTAAGAGCATCATATTCGTCTGCCCCCTTCAAAGGTATCCTTTTCATAACTGCATCACCCTCTTTAGTGGTTATTTATTTCTTAGACTTAGCCCCTGAACACTTCCAACGTTTACGTGATAAGTTGTTAGGAGTATTAGGATCGTTCTGTTTTGTTTTAGAAAGACCTTTCTTAATACCTAAACTCCTTGCACAGTAGCTATCTCCTTTAGAAGTTCCCGGCTTAACTCTAGCTCCGCCGCCTTTAGCTTTACCAGCCTGACCATAGCTAACTTTCTTACCACTAGCAGTTACCTTTACCTTTGCTTTGCCTTTCCTAGGTGTCGCCATTTAAAAACTCCTCTTCTTTTTTAGTTAGCCAGAACGCTATAAACAACAATATGGTAACAACCAGAAACTTAATCATTTCTATTATTCCATAAGTCAAATAAGACACGCACTTTCTCTTTAATAGTTTCAAGATCTCCATGCATCTTAGCTAATACAATAACAAGAGTTATGAAGCCCATGAATATAGGCCAAGTAGAATTAACAAACTCTATAGTTGTCATAACTTATTTCCTTGTCTTTTCAAAAGTTCGCAAGCCACCTAATCCTAACATTCCTAGGAGCACAGGAAGCATAGTATCTAAAGGTATCAAAGGTACTACGACAGGAACATCTAACAGAGCCATTAAAAAGTTTGTAAAAGGTATAATTAAAAAATTACCTGTCATTCCAAGGACACATACCCAACCAGTTGCGGGTCTCCATCCCGAAACAAAAAGAGAATCACTTGCTGCTTCTACTTTATTAATTTCTATCTGAGCTAGTGCACTTTCCTGCGCGTATTTCTGTGACATTGTTGCAATTTCATGCGCTAAAGCACTCTTCTGATCTTTATCTTCTATGAACTTATCTAGTAGTCCTGTTACAGGGCCTATGAGAGCGTCTAAGAGAACCATATCAGTAGCTCCATACCCAAGGGCGTGGCTGGTTCACGTTGTCTTCGAGATCATCCATGTGTATAAATCTACTAGCACCTTTCTGACTAACGCCTATACCGCTTATACCTATGCTAAAAGCTTTCTTAAGTAACTGATGAGCCTGCTCCCCTCTAACAGCAATATCTATAGCATGACCAGATGCATGTGCTCCGGGAGTTTTCTTCATACGTTCTATTCTATGGTCTTTGCACCTGTAAGCGGATGTAACAGAAAAGGGAAAGCCTAGATCATGACGTAAGGCTTCTACCTTGGTCATAAACTCTTCGTCCATACCCTGCTCTCCACAGTGTTGACATTTAAGCTCATCCATGCTAAAATATTTATACATTATTTATCCTCATCTTATAAACTTTTAGATCTTTTCTTAGGTGCTTTTACACTCTTACTGGTTGGTACTTTTTGAGTTAATTTCTTCCCATCTAATATTTTTTGTAATAAAAATGTTACGTCTTGAGGATCGCTTTCTAATCCTAACTCTCTTAAAAGATCTGCTTGTTTACCAGACATTTTAAAATTAACTATGGATTCTTCCGTATAATCACGCGCCCTGCTAAAATCTTCTCCAGCAGGTTTTAAGCCGGGAAAATCTTTACTAAACTGAGAAGCTAGAGTAGAATTATCTAAATCATGCTTCTCTTCTAGCAAGGCTCTAGTCTCAAGCTTAATAAAGTCTTCAAAGTCTAAATCATCTAGCTCAGAAGGCATATCAGGATCTCCCCTAAAGTTAGAGTAGATTTCTTCTGCTGCTTCTTTAGCTTCTTTATCTGAAACATTTCTGCTACTATGAGTTTTAATTATATAAGGTAAATCTTTACTTAACATATCATATATAGCTTCAGTTGCTTTTTGAATTACTTTACCACCAGCCCCAAAACCCATACGTTGAAGAGGATCTAGACGATCTTCTTGGTCGGTAAAAGCTGCACCAGCTTGTTGGTTATAGGGCCTCCCAGTTACCTTATCTATACGTTGATCAGGCTCAGTAGGTACATTAGGTACGTCTAGAACTTCACCGCCTTTAGAAAAATACCTATAAGGATCTTCTTGTTTTTCCGGCACAACTGCCTTTTTAAAAGACTTGTCCATTTCTTTTAGCTTGGCTGCATAGTCTTTTTTAAGCTGTGGGCTTACACTGTTTAAAGCCCCATAAAACGGAACCTTCTCACCCAAGAACCTTACAACGTCACCCCTTTTACCAAGCTTGTAAACATCTTGAACAATAGGGCCTCCAAAGCCAGTTACATAAGCTACTGGGTCTTGATAAATTTCTGCTGCTTTCCTACCCCTAGAAAGCATATCAGCGGTTAAACCATTACCACCCCAACGCTTAATAGCTTCCACATATATTTCTTCTTCTGTTTTATTCTGCTCACTTTTACCATAAGACCTGCTATAGTTAGTCCAGCGAGCCATTTCTGTCATAATTAAACCAGCAACTAAAGTTTTAGGAACATTTCCTACTGGATCTTTGATCATAGCGGTAGCTGCATTTTTAAGAATAGTATTTGTAAAAGCAGCAGGATATCCCATAAACTGAAATAAAATAGATGTTTTAGGACTGCTCATCCATAAAGGCTTCATACCAGATTCCCCCGTAGGGTTAAGAATAACCTCGTTGGTGTAGCGGGATGCTCCCCTCATAACTTCTTTATAAAAAAGATCATCTTGTTTTGAGCCTCCTTGAATCCAAGCTAGTCCTTTATCTACATCCACACCTAGCTCGTTAAGCTCACCACGCATATTTTTAATTCTTCTAGAGTCTTTTAAACTTCCGCGAGCTGCTATTTTTTGTAGGTTATCAGTAATTAAATCTTTACCCACAGTAAAAGAAGTTAACTGTACAAACTTTGTCCATTGATCCAGCATAGTAAATCTAAAAAAAGCATTGTTAATTTTTCTAGTTGTTCCGCTTGTAAGTGCATCGCCTGCTAGACGCTCTGCTACATCGCCTGTTGCAGGGTCTAATGCCATAGCAAATTGATTTAATTCTTTCCAAGCTTCTGGCTCAGTAAGGCCCTGTTTTGTTGTTAACTTATCAAGCAAATCAGTTTGAATTGTTTTTCGCGCAGTCTTAGATGCACTTGTAAAACCTTTGATAGTCCTTAGAAGTCCTGCTTTTTGAACATTAATAAATATTTCAGTTAAACTAGACACAGTAGCTAGAGGTAAGTAAGCAAGTCTATTGGCAGTAGAGTAAATATCTACTGTATTATTGACAGCCTCACTTTCAAAACGTGACACGCCTTCTCCAGTAGCTGTCTGATATAATTTTAAAATGTTTTTTCTATCCCCAGAACTTAAAGTTTTCCCGGCTTGATCCATTTCTTTTACGATAGGGTTTAGCCAACGATTTTCAAACTCTGTCTGGTTCTTAACGCCAAATACTTTTTTCTTAGCTAGTTGCTTAGAAGCCTGAAAAGCATAATCAATAAGAACGGTATTAACATCGTTGTTTAAAAACTCTTCAAAGTCATTGTCATCTATATTTTTAAAGACTCTTTTAGAGAAGAAACGTGACCCAGCACCGCCACCGTTATCTAATTGATTTTTCTTATCTAACATTTCTTTTATAACAGCAAAGCCTTCTTCATCTGTTTCTACCTCTCCAGCTTTTTTAAGCCGCGCAACAAACTCTTCAGGTTTATTTTCTAATGCTTTACGATCCCAAGCACGAGGAAAATATTTATCTACGGGAGTATCTATAAAACCTCTAGCACTCAATTCTACTCCCAGCTTATCCAATACAGATTCACGTAGCGTAGCAGCGATGGTATTAACATTAGCGTCTTTAGATTCTGTACCCCTTAAAGCTCTTATAAGATCTAAGTTTATTTCTTCTGCTAAATCACCACGCACATTTTTCTGTATTGGCTCCATAGCTGTTTTAATGTCAACGTAGTAACCGCCTGACATTTCTTTGTATACCTCGTTAAAATCTTGTGTATCGTACTTTCTGTCTCCCCAAATGTCTCTACCTAAATCGTATCTAAATTTTTTCTGTAGCTGTGCAGCCGCAGGGGAATATTTTGTATATGAATCTAACAAAGAAGAAGGTTTAAAAGCCACCTTAGATGCTAAGGTATTACCCATTCTTTTTATTTCAAAAAGTATTTTATTTTTAATAACAGAACTAGGGCCGCCTTCGCTGACAATTTCATCTATAGTATCTTGAAGCTCTTCTGAGGTTTTAGTACCTCCACCTGCTTTAGAACTAACTGTTAATATTTCATCATCTATAACATTAAAATCGCCTTCAAGCACAGCAGAGGAGTCAGCCTTAACATTGGTAGATACTCCTCTAGCTTCGGCATTGCTTACTATAATTTCTACATCTGCATCAATAACATCGTCTGTATCTACATCTGCATATTCTTTTCTAGCTTGTGCAAGGTTATTTTCATTAACAGCATCTGTTAAATTTTTAGAGCCTCTTGCTTTTACAAACAACGCACCTAAACCTACACCTGCGGCAGTGCCTATTCCCGTCTCTAGTGCAAGATCTCCATAAGAAATTTCGTCGCGCATATTAGCATCAACTTCTACATTTTGACGTGCAAAGCTATCTATACCCTGCCACCCACCACCTGAAATAGCACCTCTAATTAGCGTGTCAGAAGTGCTATCGGAAACTGCTAACCTTTTAAGAGTGGCTTTTACACCTTCTTTAGCAACTACGTTAGATGCTACGGTTCCTGAACCGCCTGTAAAAATAAGAGCTAAAAGATTTAAAGGATCTGCAATAGCATCTGTTCCTATGTCAACAATAGATTCCATGTGCTCTCTAAAACCCTTGCTTTCTGTTTTAGTGTCCCATGTATCTCTTAAAAATGAATATGCCTTTTTAACATCTTTAGGCATATTTTTAGAGACAGCAGCTCTACCAATAATATCGCCAATACGATAATCTTCGTCTCGTAAAGTTTCTGTAAGATCTTCGTAGCCACCAATACTTCCGGGGGTTAACGCTTGATTTTTAGCTACCCACTCTAGATATACTTGACCTTGTTTTTGAACTTCAGGGTCATTTTGAAACTGAGTAACACTAAGTTTATTATTATCTGAAGCTACGTACTTTTCAGAATAGGTAGGCTTTATACGTTTAAAGGTTCCTGATTCTTTGTTTTCATCATACAGCATTTAATAATTCCTATTTATTAGTTAGATCCAACAAACTAGTAGGTCTCAGCCTCTCCCCTCTTAACTGTTCCTCCTTTGCAACGGCTCTGGCGTATGCCTCAGGATGCCTATTTGGATATTTAGCCTTATCTTTTAAAGCCTCTAAAGCTTTATTATATTTAGCATCATTGTCTTCTGTCGCTCTAATCGATGCTTGTTGGGCGTTAGCTCTCTTAAAAATATCTTTAACTGAAGCGTTTTCAAAACTGCCTGCCTCAGTATAATTAGAGGGTACTGATGCTGTTTCTTCTCGTGCTTCTGCTTCTTGTGCTATTTCTTCTTGTGCTGCTGGTGTTAGAACACCTAGCATCTCAGCCCCTGTAACGCCTGTCTCGGTTAAAGGCATGGCCCATAAAGAACGATTACCGTTACTTACTCTACCAGCCTCTAAGCTGGCCTTAATCATATCCTTAACATAAGTTTTAGAGTGTTCAGAAGCCGACTCATTAAAAGTTTGTATATCTTGAGCAGAAAGTGCAGAATTAAATAAAGAAACAGTAGCTTGATAGGGTAACTGGTAAGCGTTATAATTACCTCTACTATTTAAATCTTCTAAACTTATAGCCGTTAAAACCCCACTAACAGCCCCATCGGATGTTACCACCTGCCGTAAATCTTGAACTAAAGGAGTTCCGGGCGCTTCATCAGCACTAGCTTCTTGGTTATAAAGAAGACTGTTTACCATCATATTAGCCGCTAAATCAGCAGCTAAATGTTTAGGAAAAGAAACTTGGGTTTTATTCCTTCCTTCAGCAAAAGGTGCTGGACTTGGCCTCGGCTCTATATCTCTGTGTAAGGCTTGCGAAACTCCATAAGTAAGTTGTTTAAACATTAATAAAGATGCTTTTGCAGAATCCTTATCTTGGTTGTTAAAAAGAACATTATTTATACTGTCTCTTTTTTCTGGTGACAAGTGCATAACAACGCTGTCAATAGGAGATGTCATAGTTTCTGCATAATCTTCACTAATAGCACTAATAGTAGGTGGCGGGGCACTTACTTTACCTGTGCTTTGTGCGCCTAAATAATACGGATTTCCATTATTCATAGGAACCCCAAAAGGATCGGTCAATAAGGTTTTTGTTGATTTAAGTAGCGCACCCGTATAAGCATTTACAGTTTCTATTTCAACTTGCTGTGCTACTTGTATAGGTGTTTTACTAAAAAATTGTTCACTAAGTGGATTACCCGGAACTTCGGTTTGAAATGTACGCACACTGCCATTTATATTTTGAGCTGTTTGTTGCAAAACAGGGACTTTAACCCTAAACCCTTCTCTACCATGATCGATATAAATTATTTCTGACTCTGTTATAACTTCGTCAGGCTTTTGTTTAAATTCTTGCGCTGCTATATCAGCAAGTTCAAGACTAGCGTTCGCAGATAAACCACCCCGATAACTTTTTAAAGCTGTATTATAAGCCTGTTGATTTTCTACGTATCTACTAGATGCAATAGTTTCTAAAGCTTTTTCAGCACTAGGATTTTCTTTACGCAACCAGCCAGCAACGGCGCTACCTACATTTCTATAAGCTGGATTTTTATTTTTAATATAATCATTAAACTGAGAGGTAGGGGCTAAACTAGAAGCAGTTTTAAAGGCTGTAGAAAATTTATTATATAAACCATCACCATCTTCTTCGCCTATTAAAGTGTCTAACTGATTTTCTATATATTGATTATACTCATCCATATCAGACAGACGTTCTTCTCTAATTAACAGATCGGCTTGTGATTTAACTTGGGGACGTAGCTTGTCTTTAAACCAACCATTAACACCTCCTATGTGGTTGTTAGCATTCTCCCAATCTTTTTCTGTTTGAGCTGCTGAAGAAGCACTTTTTTCGTATGCCATTTGTTGAGAAAGAACATTTTCATTCTGTAAAAAATCCTCTGATTTTTTCTTTAACATAGCATTGGCTACAGTTAACCCACCAGTTATTAAAGCACCTAAGTTTTCCTCTTTACGAATTTTCTTACGTGTTTTTCTTCGTCCTGATAACAGGCTTTCACCTAATGACTCAATACCCATAATTAATCTCTCGCTAGTAAACTTTTAGGTTCTGGCATTTCTTCTATTTTTTCTTGAATGCCCTGTGGTATAGCATTGTCAGGAATTTGAGAAGTCTCTTGAGCGTTCTTAAGTTTATCAACCCTATCTTTGGCTAACTGTACACCCATTACAGAAGGCTCATCCTCTTCTTCACCGCGATAAATTGTATAATCAATACCAGCTCTTTCTGCCAAAGCCATTAAAATATAAGCAGTTGGCTCAATGATAAGCATCATTAAATCAGGATTCCATCTGTTCTGATTAAAACCTTGGAAAGCTAAAACTTGAACAATATCCATAATAGGACTTCCATCATCAATAGCGTTCATCAAGCTTACATACGTTTCCTCTTCCGTAACTTTTTCAAAAATAAACTCTGAAGCTTTATGTACAGATGTATATTCAGGGGGCTTACGCCAAGTAGCTTCTTCTAAAGGAACCGTTAATGAAGCCCCCGGAATAGGCCCACCCATTTTAGTCACTACTTTTCTGTATTCTTCATCCATAATTAAGCTGTCCGTGTCTGCATAAATTGTAAGTAAGAAAAAGGATTATAGTTTGAGTAGCCTGATTGATAGGCAGGATTGCCAAACTGCATCCATGAAGTATCTACACCAGCTACTTGACGATTTTGTATGTAGGCAGCATTACCTAAATCTTGTATAAGACCGCTTTGTTCTGGATAATCAGTATCATCAGCTACTAAGTTTTTACCCTGCTGTGCTATGTCTAAACCTTTGGATATTGTACCTAAAGGATCTGAAGAAAAACGCTCTCCTACAGTACTGCTTACTCTACTTAGCATAGAAGTTGCTTCTTTTTCAGAGGCTACATATTCCGATACTGCTTCCTTATAACTATAATCCACATCAGGTGCTTTAGTGTATGTTTTTAAAGCTGAGGGAACTTCCCCCTCAATACTTCCAGTAAATGCATCTCCCCCTACTTGATCTGGTATTGCTTTCCTATAACTAAAATCCACAGGAGGCTCAGCAAAGTACGTTTTTAACTCTGCGGGAGTCATTCCCTCAATACTTTTATTAAATGCATCTCCCCCTACTTGATCTGATATTGCCTGCCTATAACTAAAATCCATAGGCTGAAAAGGCTGCGCTACCTCTAAACCAGACTTATAAGCTTCAGCCATTTTAAAACCTTGTGAGCTAAAGTCCGTACTTATATTAGAACCTGATGGAATCATATCTCCCGTCAACTGAGGATTTAACTCACGCAATGTACTTTCTTTAATACCTACTTTTTTAGAGGCATCTGCAAAAGTAGTTTCCTTGCCAAAATTAGTTTGACCTTTAAAGGGATCAAGAATTTTAGAACCTTTATCCAGAGTTCTAGACCAAGCACTATCATTACCAAAAAAGCTTGTAGCAGCTCCATCAATAGTAACACCCGGAATTTTATTCAGGGCTGTTTTAGCAAAATTACCTATACCCTCAGTAATAGTACCAAAAACATTGCCTACAGTTCCTGCAAAACTATGGGCCGTTTTCAACACAGTACCTAAGCCTTGAGCTAAAGCACCTCCTAAAGTTCCTGACGCAGCATTAGCAAAGCCTAGTAAACCTGTAGAAGCAGCACTTAACCCTTTCATAAGAAAACCAGCCACATGAGGCATTAGAAAAAACATTCCTATCTGCCCTACAATGCCTAACTTACCTACAAACTTCCCAACTGTACCTACAACTTTTTTAATACCTTTACCAACTTTTTTTACAACTTTTTTTACACCACGCCAAAGCTTACTAAAAAATCCCATTTTAACCTCCTAAAATGCTCTTAAAATTGCAGTAACTATATTATTTACCTGACCACTAGGCCCTGCTGAACTTTCATTAGCCAATGCTGTTGCATACAGAGTAGTTCTTCTTTGCTGCTCATTCTCGTAGCCTTGCCTTAAATAGTTCTGCTCATCACTTAACTGCTGCCATAACTGAGTCTGCTCTTGTGCGTTTAACGCGAAAGCCTGCTGAACCGCTACTTGATTTGCAGCATTTTGAGCAGCAGTGTCGATAGTATTAGACTGTCTACGCCATGAAACATTAGACTGCTCTATTGCTTGTGCATTTGCAGCATTCCACGTTTCTCTTCGTAGATCATTGTCAGCATTGTACTGATCAACTTGTGTATTAATTTGCGTATTAAACTTATCAGCTTCTAAGGAATTACCAGAATCTATAGCAGTCATTCTGTTTTTCTCTGTAGCATTAAACTGCGACATAGCATTAGCTTGTGAAGAATTAAATTGATTCATTGTTTGACCAAGATTAGCCATAAATTGATTTGTCTGCTGCTCAGAGGTAGAATTAAACTGTTTTGAAGCATTAGAGGCTGAAAAATTAGATAACAAGGTTTGCTGGGCTTGCTGTGAGTTTAACATAGAAGCCTGTTGATCATTATTTAATTCAGACATATCCATAGCTAAAAAGTTCCTAGCGTTTTCAATAGATACTTTAGTTATACTATCAGCCGCTTGTAAGTCCATAGAAGCCATAGCAGTAGCATTCTGCATAGCAGCCTGTTGTTTATTATCTAGGTTCTTCATAGTCATTGATTGCATGAACTGACTGTTAGCTAATGCCATTTGTTGATTAGCATCAAACTGTTTCATGTCTAAGTTAGCATCAATCTGAGCATTAAACATAGATGCCTGTTGTTCGTTAGAAAGATTAGCCAAGCCCATTTGCTGTGCTAAGTTAGCATTAAGCTGTGCTGCACCCATCTTCTTTTCATAAACCTGAAGCTCTGCAATATTTTCAGCAGACATACTTTCTGAAGCAGCTTTATTCTGTTCACTAAGATTAGCTAATGAAATCTTTTCTTCCATTGAAAGATTTGCAAGATCTGCTTGCTGTAGTAACTGTTCATTCTGTGACATAGTTTGAACATACTGATTTAGTTTTTCAGATCTAAGTCTGTTTTCGGCAGTCATATTAGATGAATCTGTAGCAGCTTTTTCAGCTAGGTTAGCAAGCTCCATTTGTTGCTCATTGCCTAAATTAGCCAGATCCATTTGTTGAGCCATAGCAGCATTAGTCTTTTTAAAGTCTACTAAAACATTTAAGTTAGCTAATCTTGTTTGCTGTTCAGTAGTCATGTTAGCTCTAGAAGTTGTATTTTTTTCAGATAACTCAGACAGTTCTATTTTTAATTTAGAATCAAGATTTACTTCTTCCATACGTTGATCAAGTTCAGCTTGTCGTACTGATCTAGCTACTACATTATTTAAACGAGTTAGTTCAAATTGATTATCTGCTGTAAAGTTTGCAGCATCTGTAGCTGCTCTATCTTGTAGCATAGCAAGTTCTATTTGCTGTTCATTAGACATGTTAGCCATGTCCATTTGTTGAGCAAATGTAGAATCTGTTTTTCTAAAATCTATAAGTGTTTGTAGTTCAACAAGACGCTCTTGATTTTCTGCGGTCATTGTATCTTTTTCAGCAGCATTTATTTCAGATACACGTTGCATTTCAATTTGTAAAGAAGGAGAAAGATTAGCTTTTTCCATATCTTGTACTAAGTCTGCTTGACGCATAATCTTAGCAATTTGAGCATTATACTTAGTTAATCTGCCAGCAGACTCAGCATCCATGTCCTTACCAACTCTAGCACTTTCAGCTTGTAAGTTTGCAAGATCCATTTGAGCATTAGCACTTAATTCTGAAACAGCAGCTTGCTGACGCTGTGCAGACTCTTGCTGTGCTTTTTGCTGTCTAGTCTGAAGATTAGCTAATTCAGTTTGTTGTTCTTGCCCCGCTGAAGTAATAATTGCTTGTTGCTTAAAACTACCTTGTTGCACTTTAATTTCTTGTGCCATAGAAGCTGTTTGAGAAGCAGCAGTCTGACGATTAGCGAGGTTCTGCATACGTACAGTCATAGTATTTTGAGCAGAGGCTAAGTTAGCTTGTTGCTCGTTACTAAGGTTTTGTTGTGCTCTCTGCTGAAGAGCTTGAGCATTGCTCTGAGCCATAGGTAAAGCACTTTGAATAATAGCATTAAAC
>TARA_R110002126_G_scaffold16527_16_pt1 | contig 16627 bp, 13 predicted proteins | sample TARA_R110002126 | Tara Oceans TARA_R110002126 (sample SAMEA4397536) | marine metagenome | biome: Polar Biome; feature: [DCM] deep chlorophyll maximum layer (ENVO:01000326); material: water (ENVO:00002006), including particulate matter (ENVO:01000060) such as... | depth 30 m
TTACATTTACAGGGTATCAGTTTGCTGCGCCATTGCCCCGACCATATTAAGGCGCAAATCCTTGGTTTGGGCGAGCAGTTCAGCGTGGCGTTAATGACAGCACTATTGCAAAGCAACCAGGTTAACGCACTGGCACTGGATGCAGTAAGTTTAATTAAAAGTCAGGGCGATTACCTGAATGCCAGCGCAGACATTGCCGGCGCTGAAAAGACCCTGCAGCGGGCTATTGCTGACCAGCAAGCGGCGGTATACGTGATTGCCGGTTTTGTGTCGAGTAACAGCGAGGGCGAGCCCACTTTGTTAGGGCGAAATGGTTCAGACTATTCAGCCGCTATCGTTGCGGCCAGTATCCGGGCAGAAGCCTGCGAGATCTGGACTGATGTCGACGGGGTTTACAGCGCAGATCCGCGTCAGGTAAAGCAAACCAGATTAATTGACCGCTTATCCTACGACGAGGCCATGGAGCTGTCGTATTTTGGCGCTAAAGTATTGCATCCGAAAACCATTGGTCCGCTGGCGCGCTACCACATTCCCTGTTATATCAAAAATACGCTGAATCCTGCTGCTCCCGGCACCTGTATTGATGTCAGTGGTGATGGCGAAGCTTTGGTTAAAGGCATTTCCAGCCTGGAGCATCTGGCGCTGTTTACTGTGTCAGGTCCGGGTTTAAAAGGCGTAGTGGGTATGGCCAGCCGGGTGTTTGCCTCAATGGCCCGCTCGCAAATCTCCGTCAGTCTGATTACCCAGTCGTCTTCTGAATTCAGTATCAGCTTTTGTGTATCTCAGCTTCATCTGAGCCGGGCGCAACACGCTCTGGAACAAGAGTTTGAGCTGGAACTACAAACCGGTTTACTGCGGCCGGTCAGCATTTTGCCTGATATGGCTATTGTTAGTCTGGTTGGCGATGGTATGCGTCAGCACCGCGGTGTAGCAGCGAAGTTTTTTGCGTCATTAGCACAGGCGCGGGTTAACGTCGTGGCGATTGCCCAGGATAGCAGCGAGCGTTCTATTTCGGCGGTGGTTGAGCAGGCGGTATGTAAAGATGCGGTGCGGGTCTGTCATGAAAACTTTTTCAGTCATATTCCCAGTATTGATGTATTCCTGGTGGGCTGTGGTGTGGTCGGGGCTGAGCTATTGGCGCAAATAGAGCGTCAACAAAGCTTTTTGCAACAGCGTCAGGTGAAATTGACGGTGTACGGTATTGCAAATTCACGTCAGTTATTGCTGGCCAAAGATGGGGTTGACCTGAGTAACTGGCAGGCCGGTTTAACCCAAAGCCAAAGCAGTTTTTCACTGGCTGCCCTTAGTGAATTTGTCCGTCAGCAACATTTGACCAACCCGGTATTAGTCGATTGCACCAGCGCTGAGGCAATTGCCAGCCAATATGCCGATTTTCTCTCTGCCGGTTTTCATGTCGTGACACCCAATAAAAAAGCCAATACGGCCAGTCTCGGTTATTACCGGCAATTACGTCAGGTTGCGCAGCAACAGCGGCGGCGGTTTTTGTATGAAACCACGGTAGGGGCAGGTTTGCCGGTTATCGATACCCTGCAGGGCCTGTTAAATGCTGGTGATGAATTGCTGGCGTTTGAAGGGATTTTATCCGGTTCTTTGTCGTATATTTTCGGTGAGTTAGAAACCGGTGCCAGTTTGTCCGCGGTAACAAGCAAAGCCAAAGCTATGGGCTTTACCGAGCCGGACCCGCGCGATGACTTGTCGGGCACTGACGTTGCCCGTAAATTGTTAATTATGGCCCGTGAGGCCGGTATGGCGCTGGAGCTGACCGATGTTGAAGTCAAACCGGTGTTACCGGCCGACTTTGACAGCAGTGGCAGCCCTGATGATTTTATGGCGCGCTTACCGGCACTGGATGCCGCCTTTAGCAAGCGGGTCGCAGCGGCTCAGGCTGAAGGTAAGGTTTTGCGGTACATTGGCGAAATTCGGGACGGTAAATGCAAGGTAGCAATAAAAGCGCTGCCGCACGACCATCCGCTTGCCAGGGTCAAAGATGGTGAAAATGCACTGGCTATTCACAGTCGCTACTATCAGCCTATCCCGTTTGTACTGCGGGGGTACGGTGCTGGTGCGGCGGTCACTTCTGCCGGGGTTTTCAGTGATATTATGCGAACGTTAAGCTGGCAGCAGCAGGTGTAGTAATGATGAGCAATTCAACCGTATCGCGATATTTCGCGCCGGCATCTACCGGTAACTTTTCAGTGGGTTTTGACTTGCTGGGCGCGGCATTTGAGCCAGTGGTAACAGACACGGGGGATGGCGGGCTATTTGGGGATGTACTGGAAATTCACGGTGAGCAAGCGCAGCTTAGCTTGCAGATCAGTGGCCGTTACCGCCATCAATTACCAGAAGACAGTAGCGACAACTTAGTATTGCAGTGCTTTTATGCCTTTGAACAGGCCGTGGCTAAACCTTTGCCCCGACTGGCACTGCATTTGCAGAAAAACCTGCCGGTGGGTAGTGGTCTGGGATCCAGCGCCTGCTCAATAGTAGTAGCGTGCTATGCCTTTAACGACTATTTTGGCCGGCCATTAAACCAGAAACAATTATTGCAACTTATGGCAGAAGCCGAGGGTGGCGTTAGCGGCAGTGTTCATTACGATAATGTCGCACCCAGTTTACTGGGTGGTTTGCAACTGATGTTGCCGGGGAGCGAGCAGTTAAGTCGCTCGCTGCCCTGGTTTAGGCATTGGCGGGTGGTATTAAGCTACCCGGGCACGGTATTGTCTACCAAGGCGGCCAGGGCGCTGCTGCCTAAGCAATTGAACCTGGCACAAAGTATCGAATTTGCCGGTATGCTCAGCCGTTTTATCAGTGCCTTATACAGCCAGGACGAAACTGATGCCATTGCGGCGTTGCAGGATTTGGTGGCTGAGCCTGCCAGGACACCGCTTATTCCGGAACTGCCGGGGCTGCGTGCTGCGTTAATGACGCAGGGAGTTTTACATCTGGGCATTTCCGGCGCCGGGCCCACTTTATTTGCGCTGTGTCCTGACGATGCAACCGCGACCCAGGCCGCCGCTTATCTGCAGCAGCATTATGGCAAAAATGCCGATGCCTGTACCCATATTTGCAAATTATCCTCAACCGGCGCCCGGGCGCTGGTAAAGCATGAGAAGTTATAGGAACTGAAAATGCAATTAACCAACTTAAAAGTAGCTGATGAACAGGTAAGTTTTTTACAGGCGGTACGCCAGGGACTGGGCCAGCAACAAGGCTTATTTTTTCCAAAGAGCTGGCCCACACTGAATATTGATGAATTGCTGGCGATGCCGCTGGTTGAGCGCAGCAGTAAAATTTTAGCTGCGCTGATTGGCGATGAACTGCCGGAAGCTGAAATACTGGCGATGGTCGACCGGGCGTTTACGTTTGCGGCGCCGTTAGTGCCGGTAACGGACAAAGTGAGTGCGCTGGAGCTGTTTCATGGCCCCACGCTGGCGTTCAAAGATTTTGGCGGGCGCTTTATGGCACAGGCACTGGCTAAAGCACAGCCAGAGGCGACAACCATTGTCACTGCTACCTCGGGTGACACCGGTGCTGCGGTCGCTCATGCGTTTTATCGGCAGCGTGGGGTGCAGGTCGTTATTCTGTTCCCTAAAGGCAAAATCAGCAGCTTACAGGAAAAGCTGTTTACCACCCTGGGTGATAACATTACCACCTTGGCGGTAGATGGCGATTTTGACCAGTGCCAGGCGCTGGTTAAGCAGACGTTTGATAATAAGGCGCTGGTGCAGGAGTTTAATATAACGTCGGCTAACTCAATTAATATCAGCCGCTTATTTGCCCAGGTTTGCTATTACTTTGAGGCAATATCGCAGGTACCGGCCGCGCAGCGCAATCAGGTGGTAATCTCAGTGCCGAGCGGCAACTTTGGTAACTTATGTGCAGGGCTTATTGCCAAGGCGCTGGGTTTGCCTTTTAAGCGGATGATTGCTGCAACGAACAGCAATGATACCGTGCCACGCTACTGGCAGAGCCAGCAGTGGCAACCTAAAGCAACAGTGGCGACGCTATCTAATGCGATGGATGTCAGCGCGCCGAACAACTGGCCCCGAATCGAAGCCTTGTTAGCGCAGGGCGTCATCAAGCGTGATGATATTTCAGCCGTAGCCGTAGATGAAGATGATACCCAGCTTGGGGTACGGCAGTTGTGGCAGTTGGGTTATTTGAGCGAGCCGCATGCTGCTGTTGCCTATAAGGCACTGAAACGAGACCTGGCGGATGATGAATTGGGTATTTTCTTTGGTACGGCACACCCGGCTAAATTTAAAGAGCAGGTCGAGAATATTCTGGGGAGCCCCATCGCGCTGCCACCGGCATTAGCAGCCTGCGCCGCCGAGCCTGGACTTAGTATTGATATTGCGGCAGACTTTGCAGCATTAGAGCAGGTGATCAGGACGTTAAAACGCGCATGACTGACTGGCAGCAATTATTAGGTGAACAAAAGCAGCAGCCGTATTTTATGGCGCTGCTGGCAGAAGTCACCACTGCGCGTGCTGCCGGCACAGTGATTTATCCGCCACAGGCAGATGTTTTTAATGCCTTTAAGCTGACGCAGTTGGCGGAACTAAAAGTGGTGGTGCTGGGCCAGGACCCTTACCATGGACCGAACCAGGCACATGGTTTGGCCTTTTCAGTGCGACAAGGCGTTAAGGTGCCGCCATCACTGGCCAATATCTATAAAGAGTTGGCAATGGAGTATGCCGACTTTGCGATACCCGGCCATGGCAACTTGCAAAGCTGGGCTGAGCAGGGGGTGTTACTGTTAAATACGGTCTTAACCGTCGTTGCTAATCAGCCCAATTCGCATCGCAAATTAGGTTGGGAGCAATTTACCGATCAGGTTATCAGCACCATTAGCCAGCATTGTCAGGGCATTGTGTTTTTACTCTGGGGCAGCCATGCCCAGAAAAAAGCCCGCTTAATCGACGGTGAGCGCCATCATATTCTGACTGCGCCGCACCCTTCACCGCTGTCTGCACATCGTGGCTTTTTAGGCTGCGGTCATTTTCTGCAAACCAATAGCCTGCTGCAAAACAGCAATCGCGATGCCATTAACTGGCATTCAGTTTGCAGTTAGTTTTGCAGTTAGTACTTGCGCTAAAACAGCAACGCCCAATCAATGATTGGGCGTTGGTGCTATAACTCGATGTCTGCCAGCTCTGGTTCTATGGTCCAGTCAATATCGCATAGCTCTTTTTTTAGTCGATGGCGCTCTTTTAACTCTTCAATTTCACGCCATTTACGCTTAACAGCTTTAGGTTTTGCTGCCGGGCGTTCCAACATGTTCAGTAATTCTTCGAAGCTTTCCATAATACGGCCTCTGCTGATGTTGTTGTAATTTTCAACGAAAGTTCTACCACACTTTGTAGCAAAATAAAATAGTTAAGTGACAACAGCATGACAGCTATGCAAAAATTTCAAAAAAATCGCTAAGGTGGCTATTGCTCAGTACAATAGTTTTTGCTGTAACACTCAAAAGGAACCGGCATGAATAAAGTTGCTATTGTTACCGGCGGTAGCCAGGGTATTGGTTATGCCATCATTGAAAAATTGCTGACTGAGCATTACCGGGTGTTTAATCTGGATATTGTGCCAGGAGAGCTTGGTGAATACCGGCAATGCGATGTTAGTCAGGTCGCGTTGGTTATAGCCACGATTCAACATATCATTGCCGATACCGGCCGGGTAGATCTGCTGGTATCCAACGCCGGTCGCCATATCAGTGCCAATATTGAGGCGACTGATGAAGCAACCCTTGATGCCTTATTGGCACTAAATGTGAAAGGCGCCTATGCCGCGGTGCAGGCAGTTTTGCCGCAAATGCGCAGCCAGCACGGTGGTGCCATTGTGCTAATCGCATCCGATCAGGCACTGATAGCCAAGAAGAATTCGTTTGCCTACAACCTGACTAAGCATGCCCTGGCCTCAATGGCAAAAACCACCGCGCTGGATTATGCCAGCGATAATATCCGGGTAAATGCGGTGTGCCCGGGCACGATTGAAACCCCGTTGTTCCATAAGGCAATTGACCGCTACGTGGCAAAAAGTGGTGCCAGTAAAGCGGAGGTGGTGGCAGAAGAGGCTGCTGAGCAACCACTGGGTCGCTTAGGGCAGCCGGATGAAGTGGCGGCGCTGGTGGTGTTTCTGGCCAGTGATAACGCACAGTTTATTACCGGTAGCCTTCAGGTTATCGACGGCGGGTATACCTGCCAGTGAGGGCTGAATAATGGCCAGGACAGAGATACGCGATATTGTCGATCCGCATCTGCATTTGTGGCAGCTCGGAGCAGGGCAGTACCACTGGCTGCAAGCGGGAAATGCCCCTGACTGGCCTGATAAAGCCATCCTGCAAAAGGATTACACCGTTGCTGACTTAGTGCTGGCACCACCGTTTCGTCTGGCCGGTTTGGTGCATATTGAAGCGGGTTTTGATAATCATGCGCCAGCGCGTGAGCTGCACTGGTTAGCGCAGCAAAAAATAGCCGTGCCGCACCGGGCAGTGGCATTTTTAAACTGCAGCCTGCCATTGGCACAGGTTCTGGCTAACTTACAGGCGCTGTTGCCGTTTCAGCCTGATGGAGTAAGGCATATTTTTGAAGGTGACGATGAACGCTGGTTACATGCGCCGCAGTTGCTATCTATCGCTGCTGAGTTAGCTCAGCATAACCTGTTGCTCGAAGTACAATGTCGCCTGGCCAGTGCAAAAAACGTGACCAGAATTCAACAATTAGCAGAGCAATTTCCTGGTTTAAAGCTGGTGCTAAACCATGCCGGTTTAGTAAAGCCTGATGATTTTGCACAGTGGCAAACAGGGATGCAACAGTTGGCACTACTGCCCAATATCGCGATGAAACTGTCTGGCTGGGAGCTGTTAAATGCCGGTCGCTACAGTATGGCAGAGCCTGCCTGGCAGCAGCAGGTATTCGCTGCCGTGCTCAATGAATGGCCAGTGGAGCGGCTGATGCTAGCCAGTAACTTCCCATTGTGTTTATGGCAGGGCAGTTACCAGCAGCTATGGCAGCGCTATTATCAGCTACTTGAGAACCTGGGGCTTAGCCAAACTGGCTGGCAGCAACTCAGTGCTGGTACAGCCAGGCAGTGGTATCGGCTTGGGTATATTTAACGCTTTATTTAATCTCAACCCGCTGGGAGCGCATGACGATTTCATCGTTAAGCTCTATGCCAATACCCGGCGCTTCTGACACCTGAAAAAAGCCATTAACCGGCTGCGGGTCCTGAATGCACAGCTCGCGGTTCCACTTTTTAATGGCGTAAGTATGATGCTCATGAATTAAAAAGTTAGGTATCGCGGTTTCCAGATGCAGTGCTGCAGCTGTCGCTACCGGACCACCGCAAACGTGGGCCTGAATGCGCACATCAAAAATATCAGCGTAATCACACACTTTTTTGGTTTCAGTAAAGCCACCACAGAGGCCAATATCGGGCTGCAGCACGTCTATGCTTTGATCTTCTAAATAAGGCCGCACACCCCAGCGGTTATACAGCCGCTCACCACCGGCGATGGGTACGGCGACTTTATCGGCCACTTTGGCATGCAATGAGTGGTTCAGGTAGTTCACCGGCTCTTCAAAAAACATGCAGTCAAATTCTTTGGCTATTTCGCCAATCTGAATAGCCGAGGTGGCGCCGGGCAGGCTGTGGCATTCGAAAATAATATCCACTTCATCGCCTACGGCATCACGAATAGCCTGCATTCTGGCCCGGTACAGTTTCATTTCAGTGCGGGAAATAATATTGGTGCGATCGTAGTAAGTCTTGCCGTCTTTATCGTATTGAATAGGGTCAACCTTTACAGCATCGTAACCCTCGGCCATGGCTTTTAATGCGGCTTCTGCATATTGCTCTGGGTGAACCAGCGCTTTAAATTCCGGGCCCCAGTCAAACTGCAGTTGGGAGGCATAGGTGCGCAGCTTGTCGTTAACTTTGCCACCCAGCAGCTGATACACAGGTAAGTTGAGGGCTTTGCCTTTAATATCCCACAGGGCGGTATCAATGGCGCTCATCGCCGAGTAAATAACCGGGCCGCCGCCCAGGCCCCAGAAGCTTTCGCGCAGCATTCGTGACCAGAGCTTTTCGGTTTGAAACGGGTCATGGCCAATTAAAAACGCTTCGGCCATTTCTTTGATCATGGCGGCTGCGGCGCTGTGGCCTAAATCATACGCCAGACCGGCTTCGCCCACACCACTGATACCCTCGTCGGTATGAATGCGCACAAAAACCGGGGTCCAGGCCGGGCGATCGGGGCAAAAAATATCAAACACTTCTACGCGGGTTACTTTCATACTAACTCCTGTTGGGAAGACTGGGTTACTGCGCAAAACCGGGATCAAGCCGGTAGGCTTTTCGCAGCATAGCCGGCCAGGCTAACTGGCCACCGGTGCTGCCACTGTGTACTACCTTGGCTTGTTTGCTAATATTATCGACCAATGGCTGGGCCACCGGGATCACCGGCTGGCCACTGGCCTGCAGCGCCAGCTGAATTTCGCAGGCGCGCTGTAAATCATAAAAACGCATAAAGGCATCGCCTACTGTAGGCCCGACTGTTAAGCCGCCATGGTTAACCAGCAACATATGGTTATGCTGGCCTAAATCAGCCTGTAAGCGGGTTTTTTCATCCTGATTAACGGCCAAGCCTTCATACTGGTGATAAGCCAGTGAGCCTAATGAGAACAGTGAATACTGGCTGAGCGCCAGCAGGCCCTGTTGCTGGGTAGCCACAGCAATGGTTTCTTTGGTGTGCAGGTGAATAACACAATGAGCATCGGGCCGCACTTCATGAATGGCACTGTGGATGGTAAAGCCAGCGGGGTTAATCTGAAACGGCGTATCGTCCAGAATAGTGCCCTGTAAATCGACTTTTACCAGGTTGGAGGCAGTGACTTCATCAAAGGTCAGGCCGAAGGCATTAACCAGATAGTGCTCAGTACCCGGCAAGCGGGCCGACAAATGGGTATAAATTAAATCACCCCAGCGATGATGCTCCACCAGCCGGTAACAGGCGGCTAAATCTAACCGCAGCTGCCATTCTTCAGCGCTGACCTTGTCACGTAAATTAAGTTTGGGTAAAGGCTGCAAGGCGTTACCTCCGGCAAACGGCCAGCGAAGCGCTGGCAAATAGATGTTCAGAAGTCTAAGGGAGTTAGCAAGCGGGATCAATGACAGTATCTAAATATAATCGCTGCAATTTGCTATATTGCAGCGACTGATGGTTGAGTTATCTTTATTGAATTACTGCTTAGTTCTGAGTAGCCATAAACTGCTCGATTAACGACGCGGTAGAACTGTCGAAATTATCGCTGCTATTACCGGTAAGAGCCTGATATATCGGGCCGGATAATTGTTTACCCAGCTCAACGCCCCATTGATCAAAGCTATTCAGCTGCCAGATGGCACCCTGGCAAAATACCTTGTGCTCATACAGGGCAATTAACGCACCCAAATGGTACGGCGATAGCTCTGACAGTAATAAGGTGTTACTTGGTTTATTGCCGGGTGACACCTTATGTGGCGCCAGTTCGTTGGCTTGTTGTTCCGTCATGCCCTGGGCTAAACACTCGGCAGTAGCCTCGGCCAACGTTTTACCCTGCATTAAGGCCTGGGTCTGGGCAAAGCAGTGGGCAGCCAGCCGGTTATGCTGGTCTTGCAACGGGTGTTTTACCTTTAACGGCAGAATAAAATCGGCAGGTACCGCTAAAGCACTTTGGTGCAACAGTTGATGGTAGGCATGTTGGCCATTGGTGCCGGCATCACCCCAGATCACGGGCGCGGTCGCATAGGGCAGTGCCTTGCCATTGCGGTCAACGCTTTTGCCATTGCTTTCCATATCCAGTTGCTGCACATAGGAGGGCAGTAAACGTAAATAGTGGCTGTAAGGCAGTAATGCCTGAGCCTGGCAGCCATGGCCGTTAATATACCAGACACCAAGCAACGCCATAATTACCGGCATATTTTCATTAAATGGCGCGTTAAAAAAGTGCTGATCCATCGCTTCTGCGCCTGCCAGCAACTGTTTAAACTGCTGATTGCCAATCATCAGGGCAACCGGCAGACCAATTGCTGACCAAAGCGAATAGCGGCCGCCAACCCAGTCCCACATCGGCAGAATGTTTTTCTGCTCAATCCCAAACTCGGCTGCCGCCGCAATGTTGGACGACGCTGCCCAGAAGTGATGAGCAATAGCAGCCTTATCGGCGCCATGTTCGGTAAACCACTGGCGGATAGCCAACGCATTTTGCTTGGTTTCTTCAGTACCAAATGATTTTGACGCCACCACCACCAGGGTTGTTGCCGGATTTAACCCGGTAACAATATCGCTGACGACGGCACCGTCAATATTACCGGCAAAATGCAGTTTAACCGGGCTGCAGTGATAAGGTGTTAATGCTTCTACTGCCATTTGCGGACCGAGCAGGGAGCCACCAATGCCGACCCAGATCAGATCAGTAATCGGGCTACCCTGATAACCCAGATATTGTTGCTGGTGCAGCGTGTCGATTAGCGCTGCCATTCTGGCCCGGCACTCGGTAATGTGCTGGCCAATATCTTCACCATCCAGCGTCAGGCCGCTAACGTCTTGCTGGCGCAACCGGGTATGCCATACCGCCCGCTGCTCAGTATTATTGATGGCCACGCCGTGCTGCATCTGCTCAAGCAATGGGCTGATATTGCTGTTGCTGGCCAATTGTTGCAATGCTTGCCAACTTTTGTCGTTAATCAGGTTTTTGGCATAATCCAGAGTAATACCACAGGCTGTAACGCTGTAATGTTGCGCCCGCTTCGGGTCATCCTGAAAAGCCTGGCGTAAATTATCACGGTGTTGGGCCAGTTGGCCCAGTTGTTTAAGCTGCTCGGTAACGCTGCCTGACATAATGTTCTCCTGTGCTACTACCTGTTTTTGCGATGGTCGCTTACAGTTGGCCGGCTATCAACTGCTCCAGTTTGCGCTGATCTATCGCAAACTTGCGAATGCCCTCTGCCAGCTTCTCAGTAGCCATGGCATCCTCGTTTAACTGCCAGCGGAACTGTGTTTCTGTCAGGGCTGCGGGCTTGGTTGTTTTGGCGCCACCGTCCCGCAGTTTTACGTCGAGGGTTCCGTTTTGCTTACTCAATTCATCTAACAAGCCCGGGCTGATCGTTAAGCGGTCACAACCGGCCAGCGCCAGTACTTCACCGGTATTGCGGAAACTGGCACCCATTACCACAGTGGGGTAGCCATGTTCTTTGTAAAAGTGATAAATATCGCGCACCGATAGCACACCGGGATCTGTCTCAGCCGTATAGTCTTGCTGGGTATTGGCTTTGTACCAGTCAAGAATGCGGCCGACAAAAGGTGAAATCAGGTAGGCGCCGGCTTCAGCGCAGGCCCGGGCCTGCGCCATATGGAACAACAACGTCAGGTTGCATTGAATACCTTGTTGTTCCAGCTGACGTGCGGCCTGAATGCCTTCCCAGGTGGAGGCGACTTTGATCAGAATACGATCGGTACTTACGCCGTTTTGCTGGTACAATGCGACCAGTTGCAGCGCTTTAGCTACCGTGGCTTCAGTATCGAATGATAAACGGGCATCCACTTCGGTTGATACCCGGCCAGGCACCAGCTTACTGATTGCTGTACCAACGTCGACAGCAAATTTATCGCAGGCCAGTTCCAGAACCGCCGCCTTGTCATTGGCGTGGCTTTTGGCATAACTGATAGCCGCTGCCAGCATTGGCTTAGCAAACTCCAGTTGGCTGGCGTTTAACAGTAACGACGGGTTAGTGGTGGCATCGACCGGTCTGAACTGTTCAATCGCGCCCAAATCGCCGCTGTCTACCACTACGGTGGTAACGGTTTTAAGTTGACTTAATAAATCGCTCATATTGTTTAATTACCATTTTTTAAACGTATTCTAGGGATTTTAGCTTTTTCAGGCAATATTTGTAGGAATATTACAACAAAATTGGGTCAGTGAGTCATTCTGATGAAAAATCATTGCGCCCAAATCACGAAGTTACTATATTGCCATGGCATGATTAACTGCCATTTCTGACCAGCATAGCAGTCTACCGATCACCTTAGCACAGGATACAAATGATCTTACAAAGCCGGTTCTATAAAAGTAAAAAATTGTTGCTGGTAGAAGACTGTGAACCTGTACGCGCCTCTATAAAAGGTATGCTGCAGCAAATTGGGTTTGAACAGATCACCGCGGTCGCCGATGCCGGCGCAGCATTACAACATGCCCAAAAACAGCAATTCGATTTTATCGTAGCGGATTTTCAGCTGGGAGACGGCAAAGACGCCCGTCAGTTATTCGCAGAATTAAAACTGCAGGGCTGGCTGAAAACCGGTGCCTGTTTCGCAATTATCTCGGCCGAGCCGATCAGACAACCAGTACATGGTGTGCTGTCAGGGCAACCCGATTGTTATTTATTAAAGCCTTTTAGTTATGTTGAGCTGGAAAAAAAGCTGGCCCGGGCATTTCAAACGGCCATAGCGCTGCGTAAACTTTATCTGGCTGCGGCCAATGCAGATTATACCGACGCGTTGCTGCAAGCCGACGAGGTGGTAAAACAACATCCGGCTCTGACGCTTCAGGCGCTGCGCTTAAAAGCCGAAGTGATGCTGGCCGCGGACGATGGCGCTGCTGCGCTGGCGTTATATCAGTATGTATGTCAGCAACGCGATTTTGCCTGGGCCAGATTGGGCGAGGCCATTGCCTTGCTGCAGCTGGCACGCTATGACGAAGCTGGCGCGCAGTTGCAAGCGTTGACTAAGCAGGAAGAAATACGACCAGAAGCCTTAAGCTATCTGGTGCAACTTGCTTTATTGCAGGGCGAGCTGGCTGTAGCGAAAGACTGGGTAATGGAGCTGCTGCGTTACAACGCCACAGATAATGTTTATCAGCAGTATTTTGGCAATTTACTGCACCTGATGGCTGATGATGAAGCGGCTGTTAACTACTGGCAAAAATTGCTGCAGCAATACCGTTTTTCGGCTTTTGATCATATTGAACCCTATCTGGCGTTAAGTCGCAGCCTGTTGCGCTCGGCTCAGTACGCTGACCTGGCAGGCCATAGCAAACTGATTAAACAGTTTTTTGAAACGCTGCAAAGTATTCCGTTAAAACTCCTGAGTAGCCAGGGTCTGGTTCAGCAGAAAATCCTGCTGGCCCATGGTTATTTACTGCAGGGCGATGGTGCCAAAAGTGAATTGCTGCAGGCTGAAATTAGCTCAGAGCAAATGTCATTACCGGTTACCAGTATGCTTGATTTAGTCTGGTACTATTTTTCTTGCGGCAATACTAAAACCATGACGACATCGCTGCAACAGGCTAAAACTGATGCGGCCATGTTAAGCCGTAATGGTGAAAGTATGGCACCCTTGCTGGTCAATCACTTTGCCAGCATGCTTAACGACAGTGCTCAGCAACTGCAGCAATGGCAACAGTTGGCTGCAAGGCAGATACAGGACAATAAGCCCAAAGCGGCGCTGCAAACCTTGCGAAGTGCCTTTTTACTGTGCCCGGCTCACAACCCAACCGCGCTGAGTTTGCTGCAAGTACTGGGGCTGTTGCCAGGGCATAAAGCGTTACAGCCTTTGGCCAGTTCTGTATTACAGCTGCTTAACAGCAAGGCGCTGACCAGTGCAGAGCGTAGCCGGTTGACGACGTTAACCGACGCCCTGCCAGAGTTGTATCTGGACTAAAAGGCCGCTTGCTCCGTAGTTTCTCGTGTTACATCTGAAAAGCAATACAGGTAATATTTATGTTGATGGTTGTATCCCCCGCAAAAGATCTTGATGCAAGCCCTGTTTCGTTAACGCCCGCAACCAGCATGCCGGCACTGTTGCCTCAGGCTACTGAATTGGCTGATATTTGTAAGCAGCTTAGTCCGGCAGAGCTTGGGTCGTTAATGCACATAAGTGACAAACTGGCGGGGTTAAACGCCGCCCGTTTTAGTCAGTGGCAGCCGGACTACACGGCAAAGGAGGCTAAAGCCGCGCTGTTTATGTTTAATGGTGATGTTTATCAGGGGCTGGATGCGGCAAGCTTAACTAACGCGCAAATTAAGTTTAGTCAGCAGCACCTGCGCATATTAAGTGGCTTATATGGCGTACTTCGACCACTGGATTTAATGCTGCCCTACCGCCTGGAAATGGGAACCAAGCTACAAAATGCCGCCGGTAAAGACCTCTATGCATTCTGGCAGCAGCACATTACTGCTAATTTGAATTCCCAGCTTGCAGAACTTAAAACAGATGTACTGCTGAATCTGGCGTCACAGGAATACTTTAAAGCGGTTAAGCCCAAAGCCCTAAATGCCAACGTTATTACCCCGGTGTTTAAAGACTACAAAAATGGTCAGTATAAAATAATCAGTTTTTATGCAAAAAAAGCCCGCGGTTTAATGGCGCGCTTTGTTATTCAGCAAAAAATTACCAAGCCTGCCGCCATTAAAGAGTTTAATCTGGCGGGTTACCAGTACAGCAAAAATGACTCAACCCCTGAGAAACCGGTGTTTTTACGCCAGCAACCAGAATAATTCAGCAAAGGATTAATAAGGCGCTTAGGCTTTGCTGACATTTTTGCTAAAATGTCAGCCTGTCTGTTGTTGAGCCTTTAGCATGAAATTTCCCGGCCTGCGTAAAATTAAGCATTACTTTCCTGTCTCTCAGCCAAAACCGCAGTTACCAAGCTTTGAAGTGCGGCCAGAGCTGGATACCTATATTGTTGGCCTGGACCAAACCATTGTGGATGTGGTGGCGAGCGTTACCGATGACTTTCTGGACCGCTACGATATTCAAAAAGGGTTATCTAACCTGGTTGAGCATGCTACTGCCAATGCCATTTATCAGGAGCTGGTTAGTAAGCAGGCGATATCAGATCATTTTGCCGGCGGGACTATCGGCAACACCATTCATAATTATTCGGTGCTGGCTGACGATAAATCCGTATTACTGGGAGTAATGTCCGCCAATATTGCGCTGGGTTCACCGGCCTATCATTACGTCTGCCACACCAGCTCCAAAGTGGATATGAATCATTTGCAGGGCGTAGCCGGCGATATTGGCCGCGGTATTACCATGATTACGCCGGACGGCGAGCGTACCTTCGTAATCGACCCAAGCGACATGGACCAACTGGAGCCGGATTATATTCCAACTGAGATCATTGCTGCTGCATCGGCCTTTGTTGTGAGTGCTTATCCGCTGCGGGCCAATGGTCAACCCATTCAGCAGGCGATGCACAAAGCACTGGAAGATGCCAAAGCGCACGATGTGCCCGTTGTGATGAGCCTGGGTACCCGCCATCTGGTAGAAGAAAACCGCGAGCAGATCATTAGTACCATTAAAAACTACGTTAATGTGCTGGCCATGAATGAACTGGAAGCCGAAGCGCTGACCGGTTTTGCTGATCCGCTTAAAGCAGCGGAAGCCATTCTGGATCATACCGATATGGTACTGATCACTGCCGGCCCGCAAGGGCTGTATTTATGTGGGCATACCGATGACAGCGTGAAGCGGGAAAGCAGTAACCCGATTAAATCGGCCAGCCTGGCTGATTTTAACCAATATGAATTCAGCCGGCCGATGCTGCGTCAGTACTGTGAGCAACCCATCAAGGTGTATTCGCACATTGACCCTTACCTGGGCGGCCCGGAGCGGATTAAAAACACCAATGGTGCTGGCGACGGTGCCTTGTCGGCGATTTTGCATGATATGGCAGCGAATCATTTTCATAAGCAGGTGCAGCCGTTATCCGGCAAGCATGAAATGCCGTACCTGGCTTATTCCAGCTTTGCCCAGATATGTAAATACGCCAATCGGGTAAGCTATGAAATTCTGGTGCAGAACGCCCCGCGCCTATCAAAAGGTCTACCCGAGCGGGAAGATAGCCTGGAAGAGGCATATTGGGAGCGGTAGTCGGCTCGTTTCGCCTTCAGTTGGCAATCCCGTGTGCTCGCCACAGCAACTCGCAAGCCATCCGTGGCTTGCTCAGACACTCTGTGGCTGCGCAACGGGACGCCAACCTGCGGCTAAACTTAGTCAGGAGAGACATCGGGATTTCCAGCTTAGTCGCTTGAACCCGGGAGTGTACCCATTACTCACGACGACACGCCGTAAATACATCCCTGTAGGCTCGTTTCCGCCCGTCCAGGGCTTCAACGGTCGTCTTAGAGTAATCCGCACTCTCCCTCAGATCGGTTTAACCCTGAAATACGCTGTTTAACATCCGGAAGGTGCCGGCGTCGGCATCCATTTCAACCGGGGCGCCGTGCGGCACAATAAACTGTTTGCTGATATGGCCAATCATTGCGCCGCGGTAGGCCGGAATATTCAGTGGCTTTATATGGTCGTCAAAAATCTGATCCATGGTTAGCCAGCCAAAGCCACCACCTGGCCGGCAGGCGGTACATTCGCCAAAAATAAGGCCGGCAATTTTATCCAGGGCGCCCATCAGTTTTAGCGTGCTTAGCATGCGGTCAACCCGGTAGGGCGCTTCTTCGACATCTTCTAAGAATAATATTTTACCGGTAAAATCGGGCAGGTAGGGTGAGCCGGCCAGCGCCGTTAATACCGTTAGGTTGCCGCCCATTAACTGGCCCT
>TARA_R110002126_G_scaffold18924_7_pt1 | contig 16619 bp, 11 predicted proteins | sample TARA_R110002126 | Tara Oceans TARA_R110002126 (sample SAMEA4397536) | marine metagenome | biome: Polar Biome; feature: [DCM] deep chlorophyll maximum layer (ENVO:01000326); material: water (ENVO:00002006), including particulate matter (ENVO:01000060) such as... | depth 30 m
AGTATTTAAAACACTACAACCTGCCATTCGTTACACCAAAGAAGAATGTCTTGACTTACCCGATGTTTTATATACAACTCGTGAAGTCCCACTTACTCCTCAACAAGATAAGTATTATAAGAAGTTGAAAAAAGATATGTATATGGAAACATCAGGTGAAGAAATTACCGTTGTTAATGCAGCGGTAATGCTTACCAAACTGCTACAAGTAAGTGCAGGCTCCATCTATTCGGATACAAGAGGCATTATAGAGTTTGATGTATCTAATCGTATGACGGCTTTAAAAGAAATTATAGAAGAAGCCAGCCACAAAGTTATTGTATTCTGCCCTTTCCGTCACAGCATAGAAAAGATAATGGCAGAACTACACAAAGATAAAATTACCTGTGATTGTATACATGGAGATGTGTCTATGAATAAACGCACAGAAATATTTAAAAGTTTCCAAGAGAGTAAAAACCCCCAAGTATTAGTAGTCCAACCTCAAGCTGCATCACATGGAGTTACCCTCCACGCAGCTAACGTAGTTGTATTTTGGTCACCTGTTATGTCTGTTGAAACCTACATACAATGTTGTGCTCGTATGGATAGAGCAGGACAAAAAAATAAAATGACTGTTGTGCATCTACAAGGTAGCCCTGTTGAATCAAAAATATACAGGATGTTACAAGGTAAAATAGATAACCATATTAAACTAGTTGATCTTTATAAAGAGGAGTTTAATGATGCCTAAGGATAGACGAGAATATTATAGAGAATGGCGTAATACAAATAAAGAGCATGTCAAAAACTATATAGAAGATAAGTATAAAGATTACGCAGAGCATAGCGCTAACTATAGAATAAAACATCCTGAAAGAGTTATATGTTCAATGGCAAAGAGAAGAGCCAAGGAAAAAGGGCTTGAGTTTAACATAGATAACACAGATATAGACATACCTATCCTATGCCCTATATTAGGTATCCCGATAGTTAAAATTTACACTAAAGGAAAGAGCACAGGACCTACTTCTAACTCTCCATCACTAGACAGAATAGATAATACAAAAGGATATATAAAAGGTAACGTAAGAGTTATTAGTCACAAAGCTAACACAATGAAACATAATGCTTCACCTGTAGAGTTAACAAGATTTGCTGAATGGGTTTTACACAATTATAAAAATAGTTGACAAAGTAAATTGTTGTGCTATACTGTTATTCTTAATATTTGAAAGGAGAGTATATGGAATTAGATGACAACAAGATAGAAAAGCTTATGCAAGCATCAGTTAATATGCGTGATAAGATTGAAACTTTGGAAAAAGAAATTACTGATATTAAAGTGCAGAAAGATAAAGTTGATTTGGCTCTTAATGAGGCGTGTAGAACTTTAAATGTAACGAGTTTAAAAACTAAAGTAGGAACGTTATCAAGAACTTTACGCACACGATATTGGACAAGTGATTGGTCTAGCATGTATGAGTTTATATTAGATAATAAAATGCCTGAGTTCTTTGAAAAAAGATTAGTGCAGTCGGCAGTAAAAGAATATCTAGAACTTAATCCCGACAAAGCACCACCAGGATTACAAGCAACAAGTGAATACACAGTGAGAATAACTAAAAGTAGAGAAAATAAGGAGAATGTATGAATACCGATTTAGATGTATTTGGTAGCACAGCAGTAGCAGCACATACCCGTCGTGATGATGGTTTTACAGCCAATATCACAGGCAGTTCAATGACAGCCAAACGTATTTCTATACGAGGCGGTAAATTTAGATTGATGGTTAACGGTAAAGAAATTGAGAAGTCTAATCAAGACGCACTTGATATAGTTATTGTTAATGCATCACCTCATGTGCATCGTATGTATTTTGCTAAAGAGTTTAGACAAGGCGAAAAAATGCCACCACCAGCTTGCTGGTCTTCAGATAGTTCAAAACCTGATGATACTGTCTCTGAGAAACAAGCAGATACATGTCTAGCATGTCCTCAAAATATTAAAGGTTCTGGTCCATCTGGCACTAAAGCTTGTCGTTTTAGTAGACGTATTGCAGTCGTTCGTGCTGATGATTTAAATGGTGACATATATCAAATGACTTTACCTGCGCAATCTATATTTGGTAATGGCACTAAAGACCGCAAGCCTTTACATGAATACACAGATTACGTTCGTGCTAATGGTCAAAACTTAATGTCTGTTATATCAAGAGTTTCTTTTGATGAAGACTCATCAAGCACAAAGATTGGCTTTAAACCAATCAGAGTATTGAATGATGAAGAGTATGCAATATGCTCTACTAAATCAACTTCAGATGAAGCTAAACGTGCTATTACATTATCAGTAAGCGTTAACAAAGAAGAAGATGGTGAAGAGTTTGAACAGAAAAAACAACAGCCAATCGCTAGACCTGTTGACCCTGTAATACCTAAAGTAGAAGATGATATTCCAGAACCTACTATTCGTGCTACAGAAAAACCTACTCCAGCACCCGCTCCAAAACCAGCAACACCAAAAATTGATCAAGGTGATGTTAGTTTAGATGATCTAGTATCTGATTGGACATAGTATGCGTGGATATGCACAGAGTATAGTAGAGGCTAATTTAAAAGCTAAAGAAACAACAGGGACTCTTTTAGGTGCTATTTGTATAGCACTTAAATACCCTGCAAGTCAAGTAGCTAAAGAGCTTAACGTTTCTCGTCAAACGGTGTATGATTGGTTTTCAGGTAAAGCAAGACCCTCTAAGCGAGTTGACTTAAAAATCAAGCACTTAGTAATACGCTTAAAGCAAAACTAAATAACCTGCAATGCAAGTAGGTGGTTAAGCCCCTCCCGTTTAACCAGTCATCAATACGGCACCGCTATCTGCCGTTTGCATACGGTAGCACTTATTCAGTAGCAAAACTTATTTCGAGAGAAACATGCAAACAAAAGAATTTTTACAACACGTTTGGTCTGACCAAGGATACTATTGCATAGTAGGTAAAGACCAACAAAACATAGTCACTCCTAAATTCATAGACTCCATAGATGAAGCAATAAAAGTAATAGATAGATTTTTAGAAGATAAGCAAGATGTTTATTTTGCATGCTCTACGTGGACAGAAAATACAGAACGTAAAAAACATAATGCTAAAGAACAAAAAATATTATGGCTTGACATAGATTGTGGCTTTGACTCTAAAAAACGTAAATGGAAAGACTACGAAACTAAAGACGAAGCATTAATAGCTTTACGCAAATTTACAGATACCACGGAGTTGCCAGAGCCTACGATTGTTGATTCAGGTAATGGTATTCACTGCTATTGGTCTCTAACAGAACCTATAGATAAAGCTATATGGCTACCTGTAGCTGAAGGATTTAAATTCTTATGTGCTAAACATGGACTCAAAGCTGATGGCGCTTGCACCGCTGATGTGGCTCGTATACTTAGAGTGCCTAATACAAAAAACTTTAAGAACTTTGAAAAGCCTTCTGATGTAGTAATACTTAATGAAGGTATAGCCACACCCTTTGATGAGTTAGCAAGACTTATCCCTATACATGTTTCAGATAAACCTAAAGCTAAACGACCTTTAGATGAAGCAACAAAAGCTATACTAGGAAATAACTCCTCTAAATTTATGAAGATTATTGAACGCTGCCGTAAAGATGATGGCTGCGCACAATTAGTTCATATCATGACTAAACAAGCTACTGTAGAAGAACCACTATGGAGGTCAGGTTTATCTATTGCAGCATACTGTGAAGATTCAGAAGCCGCAATTCATAATATTTCTAAACACCACCCCGATTATGATTACGCTAAAACAGAACTTAAAGCTAATGGCATTCCAGGGCCTCACACCTGTAAACAATTTGAAGGCTTACGTCCTGAAGGTTGCGATGGATGTAAACACAAAGGTAAGATTACTTCTCCTATAGAATTAGGTAGGGTTATTCTTCGTTCCAAAGGTGCTGATAATGTTATTCAAGCTAAGTCAGAAGAACTTGGAGAGATAGTAACGTATCAAATTCCTGATTATCCTTTCCCATATTTTAGAGGAAAGAATGGTGGTATATACAAAACGATTGCAGGGGAAGAAGAGGAAGCCATTTTAATTTATGACTATGACTTTTACCTTGTAGAAATATTACATGATCATGCATCAGGTTTTTGCGCATGGTTTAAGATGCACTTACCCTTTGATGGAGTGCAAGAATTTATAGCACCGGTAACTCAATTACTAACTAGAGACACAGCAAGTAAAGTTCTTAACTCAACAGGTATATTTAAAAATGGTAAACGACTAGACCATGTTATTGATTACATTATTGCCGTATTAGAAGCACACCAAAAGCAAAAGAAAGCTACTACCATGTATAGACAATATGGTTGGAATGCTACCTTTAATAAAATAGTAATTGGTAATCGTGAGATTAGTGCTTTTGGTATTAAGTATGTTCCTGTATCAGAAGATTTAAAAGACGTTAATGCTACCTTGCAAAAAAAAGGTTCTTTTGATGAATGGAAAAAAGCTATATCAGTATATGAAAGACCAGGCATGGAGCTAAGAGCATTTGGTTTTTTCTGTGCGTTTGGTTCTTTGCTTATGCCTTTCTTTAAAACTAGAGAAAAATCAGCAGTAATAAATTTATATAATCCTGGCACGGGACAAGGTAAATCTACAGTATTACAGGCTATGACTAGTGTGTATGGTAATCCAGAGATGAATGCAAATCTTATTCAAGTTTGGGGGGATACAGGTAATTCAGTTATTAATCGTATGGGGTATATGAATAACTTACCTGCCGCCGTAGATGAATTTACTAAAGTAACTCCCGACCAACTACACGACTTTCTAAAGTTTATGTCTATGGGTCGAGGTAAAAATAGATTAAGTAGTGCCGGAGTTAACAAAGAAAGACAAAACGATACTATCTTTAATTTAATATGTGTGGTCTCAAGTAATACAGATTTTAGAACAGTGATGTTTTCAAAGAACGCTAAAGCTTCAGGTGAAATGGCTAGGTTCTTACAATTACGTATTGAAAAAGATAACTCTTTAACTAAAGAAGAAGCAGATAATTATTTTGGTAAATTGTTTGATAATTATGGACATGCTGGAGAAGTATATGCTCAATGGATTATATCTAATTTAGATACCGTTAAAACCGCCCTATCAGACACACAAAAGAACATAGACAAAGCTTGGAACATTACAGGAGAAGACCGTAAATATTCGGCTACATTAGCTGCTGTATTTTTAGGAGCTAAAATATCTAAGGCGTTAGGCATTCATAATATAGAGATAGAACCTGTCCAAAAAGCTATTTATGCAGAGCTAGAGAAATCAAAGATTGATTTAAAAGCACGTGATTTTGATGCTATGGAAACGTTAACTGAATTTTTACATGAAAACTTAAAGAACACTTTAGTTATTAATAGTAAAACTGATGCTCGTTCTGGATTACTAGAGGCCCCTTTACTTAAACCCATCTATGAGTTAAGAGTAAGAATCGAACCAGATGTCAACACAATTTACATTCCTGTAGGTATAATGCGCACATACTTAGAAACTAAGGGAAATGTAACTATGGAAGATTTTGTAGCTAAACTTAAAGACAATAACATTTTAAAACCTAAATCAGGCGAACTTAAAGTTATTCAAAAAGGTTTAGAGGTTAGCGGTTCAGGAAGAAGATGCATATGGATTGATAACTCTACGTTTGATGATATAAAAACTAATAACTTACCATTGGATATACCACGAAGTGTTAACTAACGGAACAGATTACCAAATACTTTGGTCTGAATTTAAACCAGGCTCATCTATCTTTTTACCTGCAATTGATACTGATGCAGCGGTGGCTGCTATTACAAAAGAAAGTGAACGACTAGAGTTTGAGTTTGTTCACAAAGTAGTGATTGAGGATAATGTAAAAGGTATTCGAGTTTGGCGCTTATAGACCAGATTCAAACCTAACTTTTTGGATATATTTAAGGTCTCGATCATCATATTTTTCTATATGATCAAGCATATTTGCTTCTTCTTGTCTAAAAAATCTAATTCTTTTTTGTTTTTCGTCAGGAGCCATGTTTTTATCTTCTAGAACTGTTGTTTCAGCCGCTCTTAATTGGCCTAAATATTTACCAATATCATCAAGTAAACCTTTTCTTGTAATAAGATCTTGGTTATTATCTTTCTTTATATATTCTAAAGTTTCTTCAGGCCCTCTAAACTTTTCTTTATATTTATAGGTATTATAAACTTCACTTACAATAGCTCTTAATTCGTAATAATCATTTTTAGCACGATTTCCAAACTCTTTAGAATAGAATGCAGATGTGCCAGGAATAGCATTAATTAAATCTTGTGTAGAGTTAGAAGGTAATACATCTCCTCTTATATCTGCCATTAAATTGTTTGTACCTAGACGTATTACACCTGCACTATAACCAAGATACCCATCAAGTAAATGATCTATTTTCATTGGTGAAAATCCTGAAAAGTTACCTAGTACTTTAGCAAGTTCAGATGTTCTAGCCGTGTATTGCATTTCGTCTTCTCTACCACCAACACCTGTTCCCGCAATGGGCCTTCCAGTAAAATAATCATAATTCATAGAAGCTTCAACAAGAGGTTTAAAAGCTTGAGGCATAACTGATGGAGAAGCAATAGCGTTTATTATCCCAACTTTTATAGCTTTACCTGCTTTAGTGCCATCTTCATCTTGTCTAATCAATGTATGGTATATATGTTCAGGTATAATTTTAGTAAATAAGGTAACTAAATCTGAACGAACAGGAATACTTAAACCTCCCATGCCGGGGAATACAAATCTTCTATCTCTAACAGAAGGATCTAATTTTTCATAATCGTCATCATCTGAAACTAAAGCACTATATATAAAACTTAAAAGCATAGTTTTAAACATAGTATTTATAAGCACTCTATAAGCCTCTGCTCGTTGAGAAGGAGCAATACCACGACCCGCAGCAATTTTCATCATTACATTTAAAGATTGTAAGTAAGCACCAAAGAACGGAATAACTTGACGACCTACAGATACTAGTTTGTTGGAACCTGTTCTTCTAAAATTAATTAACTCAAACGCACGTTCAATAGCAAGAGCTTTATCTCCAGTTTCTTTTAAAGTTTGAGTATAAACTGCTTGACGAACAACATTATCAGAAGCCATAGAAAGTTTTTGAAGAGGACTATAAAGCATACGATTAAACAATCCTGGTTTTTTTAACCCTTCTTTAATTTCTGCGTCTATTTTACTTGTATCTGCTGTATAGTCTTTTCTACCCACTGCCCCTACACTTTTTAATTGGGCTCTAGCGGTACTAACACCTTTTGAAGATTTACGTATTTCTTTAATTACTTCTAAAGGTATAGAAAATGGATTTTCAACTCCGGAAGTTGTCATTGCAGAATAAGTATCTTGAAATACCTGAGATACAGAAAACAACGGATATAACACAATATTTTGACGTAAGACGTTTGCTATCTTTGCAAATAAAGGAAATGCAGGTAATGCTACAGTCTCCATACCTGTAAACGCTTTTACAAATAGAGGATCTTCAAAGCGATATTTAACAACACCACCATTTTGCCAAATACCAATAGTGTTGCTTGCAGGTTGATTAACAGCAGTTGGAGGTAATTTAGTTACTTCACCTTCTAAGTATTGATCCGCCGCTGCAACTAAATTTTGTGCCGCTTTATTATTAATACCTTTTCTAATTACATAAGTCATCCAGCGTTCCATGTTATCAAACACGTTATTAACAGGTTGATTACTACCTTTAAATCTAGGATCAGTTTTAGCTCTGTCTAATAGTCCAAGAGTATATTCTTTAGGACCTTCTTTTTGTTCTATTTGCTCAACACGATAGAATGGCACGTAATCCATTATATCTAATAACTCTTGGGCTTGCTCTGCAGAATAAAGACCTGAATCTACACCAAACTTTAATACCTTAGCCCTAACACTATTCCATTGATCAACAATCCCGTTTAGTCCTGGATAGGTTTCAAATAATCTAAGAGCATTCTTAATTTCTTTTGTGGTCATAGGAACATATTTAAAGTTATCTTCCCATAGTTTTTTAGCTTCTTTATCTTCACCTTTCAACATCTTATCTAGAACTTTTTCTTTTAGTTCTTTATTTTTTTCTACTAGACTTTTTGAACGTTTACCAATAAACGCTGCATGAGCATAGTTCTCCATAGTTTCATAAGGAATCCCCGCTTTATCAGCAAGAGCCTTAATGTTAAGCATCATCTTCTTCCAACTTGTGTTAGAGTTTAATACAACATATTTAAATATAGAAGAGTCATATTTAATATCTCCTTCTACTAAGAAATCATGAGCAACTGCATCACCATGAAGGGCTTGTGATGTACTGATGGAATGTAATACTTTTTTAGTTTCCGCCCATTCAGCAGTTTCTGTTAACCCACGACGTATTCCATTATTTAAACCTGCATCGGATGAGAAAAAGTTAGTTTCGGCAGTGTCCAGAAAATGTTGCAATCCTTTAAACTTATTTTTAACAAATTGTTTAGGATCATCTTTAAATTCTTGGAAGGTTTTTGATTCTTCAGCTTTTTCAGTTTTAATGTTTGAATTCTTAAAGTATTCTGCAGCTTTTTCATTATTATCTTTTGCAAACATTCTATCTTGAGGTGTGAAATCAGGTATGGTAGCGCTACCCACTTGACGTGTGCCTGTAAATAAGTCAGGTGTTAATCCTATTACATCGCTTAATAAAGTATTAGATACATCACCTAAGTTTAGAAGTTGTTTAACGAAGTTAACAAAGTCTGTCCATAGTGAATTAACAGGCGGAGCATCAGGAACAACACTACGTTCACCGGCTAAGAATTTTTGAAACTCTACAGTATTGTATGCGTTAGCAATAAACTCATCCATATCTTTAAATGCTTCACCAAACTTGAGGTCCTGTTGCATAGCAGCAACTTCAGCTACGTCAAATATATCTACTAATTTATTACCTAGTGGTGTGCGTCCAACAGGTCTACCATTTTTCATGGTTACATGTTTTTTTAATTCAAAGGCCGTGGCACTATGTGTTGCTTCGTGAAATATTGTATCTACCCCTGCATCGGGGCTAATAGTAGTTTTGTTTTGAAAGGGCTCAAACAAACCATATTCACCTTTTTTCATACCCATAACTTTATATGTGCCTTTAGTTACATTAGGCAGTTTGGATATAACGTCTAGTAGTATCTTTTGAACAGGGTTTAACTTATCTAAATGTTGTTGTCTAATAATAGTAAGGGCTTGACCTAACGTTTTAGCAGGCTTAGTTGTGTTAACTATAGCTTTACCTTCAGCACTACCTTCTAAGGTAGACTGCATTCTTTCTTGTTTTAAACCTGTAAAGTCATCTATGAAAGCATCGATCATACTATCGTATGATTCTTTATCAGTAGCAAATTGTGATTTTTTATTCTTACCTAATTTTTTAGGTTCATATCTAAAGAGTTCATTTTGAAGTTTATTAAATGCTTCTACTTCTTGAGGTGTAGGAGGACGATTTAGAATCTTATCAATTACAGACTCCATACTTTGATCTACAATGTATTTTTTACCTTCTGCAATTTTTTGTTTACGTTGTTTATCAGTTAAGATAGGGTCGCGTAATTCATCAATAAGATATTGAGGAGGTGGGTTCTTTAGATTAGATAAGTTGGAAGCTAATAGCTGCCCTTGTTTAACTACAGGATAGATAGGTAGAGATTTAAGAAGTTCTGCTTCTTGTTTAGAACGTTCAATATTACGTCCTTCTCTTACAGTTTTTAAAAACTCTGTTCGTGCTCTATCTCTAACAATAGGATCTGGATCAGAAAGCCTATCCATAAACGAAGTAGGTGTTAAGTTGTCTTCAGGTTTAACGTATTCTTTACGTGTAGTTTCTAACGAACCTTCTTGAGGAACTTGCTGCTGAAACTTTTGTTCTTTATCGGCAATATCATAATATGCACCTAAAACTTCTCCGCTTTTAAGAGTCTCTTGAGATTCTGGAGCCTTAGGTTCTTTTAATGTAGCAGGCTGTTGTGTCTTTCGTCCAGCAGGTTGTCCAACATTATCCCCAGTAGCGTCCACTCCTCCAGCGTCACTTGACTCAACTCCTTCGGGGGTTGCTGGTACTCGTTTGGATTCATCAAGTGCTGGAAGGCTAGTTCTATCTGTTTTGGACTCAATTTTAAGTTGTCTAGTATCATCAATTTTTTCCTTAACAATTGGTTTTGGTTGTTTTAATTCTATCACAGGAGGTAGTGATTGAATAAATGTATTCACTGCATCTTCATTTACTTTATCAGGATTTGCTTCAATAACTTGATTTAATAAGTCACGATTTTCTTGTGCAGATATATCTTTACCAATAAGCGCTTTATAACCATTAGTAGATTTTTTAAACCCTAACGAAGTTAACGTAGAACTATTAAGAACACTTGATGGTTCATCATCAGCTAAATCTTGTTCTTCCTCTTCTTTAGTTTTTGCTTTTGCTTGTTTAGCTTTGAAGGCATCAGCCTGAGTTTTTAATTGGTCAAATGTAGCATCCATAACATCTTGACGATTAGGCTTAGCATCTACTTGAGTATCTGTTATATCATCACTAAGTATTTTTTCTTTAGCTTTGTTAACTTCCTTAATCTGACTAGTAGCAGCTTTAACTTCTCTATATTTATTGTATGCGCCTGCAGCACCACCAAGGCCGGTACCTACAGCTAAAGCACCCCAACCAGCTTCAAAGTATTCTTTGTTAGCTTCTTCACCCGTTATTGGTAGTCCTGCTTGATATCGTTCAGCTGCTTGCTCTAATACTTCAGTCGGTACTTCTGACATACCTTTTATTGCTTGGACTCCAGCAGCTTTAGCTACAACTTTACCTGTGCCTCTTTCTGCAAGTTCTTTTGTTATTTCTTTTATAGCAGTTTTAGTTCCTACTTTACCCATACCTAAAGTAAATCTATCTACTACATAACCTGTAGGCGCTGTAATGGCCGCCCATGTTTTAGCTTCTGTTGTATTTAAATCTTGAGGTGCATTTTTTTCTAATGCTTGACGTTCCATAAAATGACCGTATTGTTGAACACCATACGTTCCAATACCCACTAAAGCTCCCATAATTGGTGCAGCTAATGGCGCTGCTGGACCAGTGACTGCGGCAGTTCCTGCAGATGCAGCAAATCCTGTTAATAATGGAATAGCCATTTCAGGACCTGATTTTAAAATTTGTTCTACAACAAAGGAAGGCACTTGCATGCCGGCGGGAATAATACCTTTTTCTTCTGCAATACGTTGTATGTCTGCGGCAGTTAATGTTTGAACTGCTGGGGCAACTTGGCCTTTAGTTTTTATTTCTTGCATCTTAGCTGCAGCTGCTGTCATGTCTTTATCATCAACAGCACTACCTAATTCAAGACCACGTTTAGCGCCACCTAAAGATTCAAAGCCTTCTGTTAAAGCTTGTTTAGCACGAGATAACATGCCTACGTCTTCAGGTTTTTGAGATAGTACTTTAGTTGGATTTAAGAATGAAAGAATATCATCATCGGTATAGCCTTCTGTTCTAGCGCCAGCTAGATCAAAGTTTTTTTCTTTAGCTAGATACTCATTTATTTCACTAGCTGTATAGCCTTCTTTTAAGGCTCCTTGAACGTCAAAAGGCATAATTAATTAGTATTTAACTTCCTGCAAATTCTGTAATAGGTCTTCTGTTAACACCTGGTTGTGCTACACTTGGTTGTGCTACAGCAGTTTGAGGTCCATAAGCACCTTCTATATTACCCATAAGAATTTTTAAATGTTTTTCAAGTAATTGTTTTTGAACAGCATTAAGTTTACTAGTATCATCCACAAAGGCAGCTTTTAAAGCAGAATCAGGATAAAGTTTATTAAAATCATCTTGAGCTAGTTTAGCTGCTTCTTTAAATATTTCATATCCTTTACCTGTTTTACTTGCTCTTTCTTTAAGGTTAGCAATACGCATAGATGTTTCAAGTTCAGCATTCTTCATCTCAATATTAGCGTTAAGTGTTTTGTACTCATTAATATTCTTCATGTAACCTTGAGCATCACCACGTTTTTGTGAGTATTCTGCATCTCTAAGTTTATTCTCAGCTTCACGTTTAGCTTTTTCAAGTTCTCTAAGATCCTTAAGCGCTTCTGTTCCTGCTTTAAGTCCTGCAGGTGCTGCTTTTGATAAGCCTCTTAATAAAGAACCTGGAGTAGAACTTAATGCATCTGACATAGCAAATAGCATATTAGCATTGGCCATACGTTTAGCAGAATCTGTTTCCGTTTCGTTAGCAGCAGCAATGTCTTTCATACGATTTTTAATGTAATCAGGATCTATACCTAGCTCTGTTTCAGCTGCTCTTTGGTCTTTAAAGTACTCACCTGCTGTAGGTATATTTCTTGTAGGTATTAAAGCTGCAGCAGCATCTTTGTAGTAGAACGGATCATATCTTTCAGGATCAGTTTTAACTGCTGCACCATAAGCAAATCGTTTAACTTCGCCACCTTGTGCAAAGTTATATTGACCTTGAACACCTACGCTATTAGGTGAAGCAGTGATACCTAATCTACTACCTTCTTGATTAATTCGTTCTAATAGTGCTTGACGAGAGTCCACATTGTATCCTGCGCCATAACGTGTACCATCGTCGGTAATATAACTACCACGGATACTTCTCAAACCCATACTATTATTGGGACCAGGTGCTACATCAGCACCGACAGAAGTTCTACCTGAATTTCTATCTACACTTAAAGCTCTAGCATCGGGCATATATCTAGCATTGTATTGATTACCTTCATCAGTCATGTAACGACCACGAAGTTCACCTCTGGGCGCAGAGACACCTTGTTGATTAACGATACCAGCATACTCAGCTCCTATAGAACCACGTTGATTACCTAAGTCAGCACCTAAGCCATATTGAGCTGCAATAACTTGTTTTTCTTCGTCAGTAAGGGTATCAAAACGACTGCGTGTTGTAAGGTCAACATCTCCACCATTATCAAACGCTACAATACCACCACTAGCAAAGTTTTGTTCTTGATACATATCACCTGTATCTAATGAAGCAACTCCACTATCATCCATAGGTTGATTGTTTTGTGCAAAATTCATAGCTGCTGGTAAACCTTGAGGTTGTGAGGCTGCTATAGTTTTATCTGCAACACTTTGTGGACCTTGTGCCATAGCTTCTTTAGCTTTTAATGCAGCTAACTCTTTATCTTTTACAACACGTTGTTGTAGTTCAAATAAAGCAGATGCTGCCGGTATATTAGCCGCTGCAGCTAACTCAGGATTTTTAACATAGTCTATTAATTTTTGTTGTGGAATATAACTTAAATTTTTACCAATACTCATATTATTGTCCTATATTGTTTTACCTAATACATTATATAAACCTAGTCCTGCTAAACCTAAACTTGCTACTTGTGATGCTGTAGATGGTTGCGGTGTATAAGCCACTTGTGTAGAACCAAGTGCGCCTGCGTTACCACGTAAAATATTACTTAAGTATTCAAGTTGTGATTTAGGATAGTTTTGTGCAGTCAAGAAGTTTTGATACGCAACGTCAAGACCTTGTTGATTTTGTTGTTGCTGTTGAGCACCTGTAGCACCTTGAGCTTGAAGTCTAGCCAAATCAGTTGTTTGTTGTTGAGCACCTAGTTGCCCAAGTGCTTGTGAACCTTGTAAACCAGATTGTAGACCTGCTGTACCAAGTTGACCAAGAAGCCCTGCTTGTTGACCATAAGCTGCTTGATTAAGTTGTTGAGCTTGTAATGATCTAGCTTGATCTTGATTAAATTGTTGTTGTGCATTCATATATGCGTCTTGCATACCTTTAGTTCTTAAATCAGCTATATTTAGATTAGCACCTCTTTCTTGCTCCGCTTGTAATAAAGTATTTCTAGCACCGCCAAACGTACCTCGTCCAATAGCTCCTGTCATACCCGCAGTTTTTGTTAAATCTCTTTGTTTTTCAGCTTCTCGTACACCAATGTCAGTTACATTAGAAGCATATGGTGACATGTAAGATGCTGCCGCTGGAGCTCCAAATGAACTAGTGCCAACGCTCATTGGAGTATAACCCATAGCTCCTGTTAATCCTGCAAGACCTGTACCTAAACCTAATGTAGTACCCGCTCCTAGTCCTGATGATGCTGGAGCAAACTGTCCTGGTGTAGTCATACCAAGTGTTTCTGCTTGTACTGCTGTTTGACCTGGAGTAAATCCTGCTACTCTAGGACCCGTATAAGCTTCATAAGGTTTAACACCCGTTACATCACCTGACGGGCTTGTAGTGTATACATTTTTACCTGTTTGTTTTAAAAGCTCTTCATAGTAAGGTTTTGCGTATTCAGGTAAGTTTGTAGAATAAGAAGTAGATGTAGAAGGGCCACTACTACCACCAGAAGATCCTCCACCGCCCATTTGGAATGTGAAAAAGCCTACTAATGAGTGTAGCCAGTTTGTTAAATTTAAAAGCTTCATAAAGTTTTCTCCACTACGTGTGATACCACATTAAGTCCTAATTTCATTTTAAATAATCTTGCTTGTGCATCTTGAGCGTATGCTCTAATCTTTGTAATCCCATTATTAATACACCAATCTTCATATTGCTTAATTGTGTTTTTGTCAAATAACCCTTTGCCGCCCATGCATGTTGTAAATGCAACTTTGTGATTCATTTGATTAATAACTTCTACTGTAAAACAACCAATAATTTTATTATCTTCAACAACTACAAATAATAATTGAAACTCTTTTATTAATAAAACTTTAAGTTGCTCTATATCGTAATCACCATGTTCATAATTAATAAAAGCAACATTTAACATTGGCCAAACATTTTCCCATACTGCATGAATATGACCTGGTGCTACTATTTGTACTGATTTCATGCCATTAAATATTTATTAGGATTTATTTGTTTACCTTGTTTAGGATTACCCGTTCTTGCTTTTCGTACTTTTTGCATCATTGCATATAATCTTTTTGATCCTGCTTTAGAAGAGCCATTACCTAAATGACTTACAACATCTGCAGGGACTACAAATTCACCATCTGCTAAACGAGCTGGTTGTTTACCTTCTATTGTAGCAGGTATTGAGTCAGACATACCGTCACCAGCGCCATCTAAATAACCACCTTTAGCCATTTGAGGTTTATTTAATCTTTTTAAACCTTGCGCTGCAAATTGATCATAAATGTTGCGTCCTTGTGCATCTTTAAAGGTACTAAACATTTTATTTAATAATCTTCCTTGGGGATTATCAGAATTTGCTAATGCACTTTGTATTGTGTTATAAGATTGTTTACCAGTATTTACATTAAGTGTAGGTTGATCTTCTAAGTTTAAACTTGTTTCTCCGCCTTCAGCATAACCTAATGTTTTAGCTTTATCTAAAGCTTGTTCACCTGCAAGATTATTAAGACGTCCTAAACCAAAACCTGAAAGCCCTGGAGATATGGTAGGTTGATTGTCTGGCGTGCCATATAAATCTCTTATACCACCTGATTGAATAGTACCACCTGTCGCATAACTTTTAGCAGGAGCTCCTAAGTTTAATGGTGAAGGACCACCTAAATTTAATGTTCTATATGGGTTAAATCCAGAAGCTTTAACATAACCATATGTAGGTCTACCCATAGCATCTACACCCGTTTGTTCATATGATTGTTTTTCTTGTGGTGTTATAGTATCTTCATAAAAATCAGAAGGTTCAACTCCTGCTAGTGCAGCTCCAGCTGCTGGCATATATAGTTGAGACGCTTTACCACCAGCATCAGTAAATCTATCATATAAACCTGTTATACCTGTTTTAGGGGGTGAAGCAGTTAATCCAGCATTGGCAGTATTTCCTAAATTAACGCCTTCTTTAATAAAACTAGATCCTGCGGCTGAACCACTAGGAGCAATAGTAGAAGCTCCATAAGCTGCATCAAACGCCATAGGTTTTGTAAATGAAGCAACGGGGTCTAGTGGTACTCCTGAAAGAGTTCCTGTACTTCCTAAAGAAGTAAAATTATTAGGAGCGCCTACTAAAGGGGCACCTGTTTGTTTAGATAATACCCCCATATTTGTTGATGCTGTTGGAGCTGCTGCTGACCCTACGGCACCCATTTTAGAATAAACATCACTTAAACCGAATCCACCATAAGCGCCTAAACCAGCCATTAAACCTTGACCCAAGTTACCTGTTAATGCTGCGGTGGCTCCGCCTACTAAAAGACCTGTACCTAAAGCCGAACCCATAAAGGAACCTGCTTCAAACATTCCTGAAGCAAATCCACCAGGACCTAAAGCAAACCCAGCGGCTATTGGAAGTACAGCTTTAAATACTTTACCAAGTTTAAACGCTTCTGGCATGCCAGTATCAGGGTTAATAGTCAAGGAGGTACCGTGTTTCTTAGCTAACGCTTGCAAACCTTGTACTTCTTCTTGGTTCATATGAACGATTAAATCGTCACCATATCTACCTAGAGAAGCTATACCTTGAGCTGTGGAATGTGCTGTCATACGAAGTCCTTAAATTTGTCTAATAATATCATGTTTCTAATGCCTTATGCTACTGTAATTGTA
>TARA_R110002126_G_scaffold243153_2_pt1 | contig 16610 bp, 22 predicted proteins | sample TARA_R110002126 | Tara Oceans TARA_R110002126 (sample SAMEA4397536) | marine metagenome | biome: Polar Biome; feature: [DCM] deep chlorophyll maximum layer (ENVO:01000326); material: water (ENVO:00002006), including particulate matter (ENVO:01000060) such as... | depth 30 m
GCAGTATCTTCTTGTTGAAAAGAACCACCGCCCCAATTAATATATTTCTGTGTAGTCAAATTCAGATTGTCCGCAACATATACTCCAAAAGTTGGATGGACTTGTAATTTATTCACGCTATTTATTTTAAAGTTGTATGTGTAACCAGACGGTATATTAGTATCAAATGAGTTGCCTCCGCTATTCTCATCAATAGTAGAACCAGCGTAAAACTGAACCTTCTTACCAGTTCTCATCAGCAATCCACCCGTATCAAAATCTACGGTAGGTGTGCCTCCCACGAAAAACAGATGTGATCCACCAGTTATATCGTAATACAGATTAGGAGATGTGTAATTAATTTGTCCGCCCGTAGTAGTTCCAAATATCAATTGCCTTGTATTATTCAATCTTAAATTTGCGTTTATCGTCTTAGCACCAGTAATGGTCTGTGTTGTGCCGAGTGTTACGAATGCTCCATCTACATAGGTCTTATTCACCAATTGATTTCCAGTAGATGGAACAGCGGATGATTGTGGTAATGTAGTAAATGTTTTAATGCCACTTGCTATGGTTTGGTTAGTAGTTAAATCTACATAATTACTTAAATCTGATATTGTAGCGAAGTCATCATTTCCAGTCATGGAAAGTATATTAGTCTGTTGAAACTCCATTTTAATATATAGATATAATATAAATATGGCAGACAACCAATCAGATAGTACTGACAATACTCCTCCAAGTATTCAAGATTTAGCAAGTGCTTCGGAATCAGCCTATAATGGTGGTGAAGTTCCTCCGATGAATTTTACTAAACTCACTCAATATAGTAATCCCGATATTTCAACATTTAAGCATAATGAAAAACCGCAGTATATAATAGCACATCGTGGAACTGATTTAGCAAACAAAAACTCAGCAAGTAAGGATGTGCGGGCAGATCTGAATATTGCTCTTGGTAATAGGGAAGCGGATGCTTTACATAAGCGTAGGACTAAACAGACGGAAGCAATAATTAAAGGAATCAGAAAGGAGTCGCCCAAAGGTGACATATATTTAACGGGACACAGTTTGGCTGGTTCAACAAGTTCCCACTCCATGGCATCGAGCAAGTTGGTAAGAGATAATGTGAAACAGCATCATACATTTAACTCGGGCAGTTCAGCATTACAAAAGCCTCCCGATGTTACGGCAGAAGTCAGAGATGAGTTGATGAAGAAATCAACGCATCACAGAGTAAGAGGTGATTTAATATCAGACCATGTAAAGGATAATTTAATAGGCAAGTATAAAGAATATGAGAGTAAGAAGAAACCTAGCATTGCTGATCACATCCTCAAACTTGCCACACCATTATTGAAGCGAACATTTATTGGAAAGGCATTTGGTTATGGAGCGAAGAAAGTCTTGGATACATTGAGATCCCACTCTATCAGCAACTTTACCCGAGGATAAAACAAATTCATATCTCCATTATAGGATAAATCAATCATATAATGAGGATAAAAGAGATATATATGAGGAATTATCATATTAATATGTGAAATCTAGTAGAAAATTTAAATTTTATATCAAAAAGGACATATAAACTCTATATTTCCAGTTTTTAAGTTGTTTTATCCTTATTATATACTTCATTTATCCTATTATGGATAGATGAAATTGATTTATCCAGTGATTCTAGTCATCCTTAATGTACGAATTCGCCATACTAACTGAATGCGCCATGAACTCAGAATCCTTTTGCTGTTCGTTGATTACCTTACCATACTTGTTAGATAAATATATGTGGCGTAGCATTGATGCTCCAACCTTCTTACCAAGTATGCTGTTGAGTGACTTGGTCATTCGATTAGAATTTGTGCGGGTGTCATCGTCTGGGAATAACAGATGATCGCCTTCATGTAGCCCCATGGTTTTAATATACATTTTCAGACACGGGATGATTTCATCGGGTATGTCTATGACTTCCTTACCAGACTTCGCTGTCTTAAAGTTATTGAAATAATACTTGCCACCTTTCATATCAAGGTAGTTCTTATTAGCGTCATCACCTTTACCTATATCCATGAAATAATAGTCAGCGTTACGCCTTGGCGGTTGTAGAACATACAACGCTAATATCATATAATTTTCCATTGCCTTCTTGTCAGCATTCGTGAGGCGAGGTTTATTCTCAATCTGTTCCGCCTTGGCTTTGAGTTTATTAAATATTTCTTTGACATCATCCCAGCTCATCCAGTTCTCAGCTTGTGTTTCACTCTTCTCATGTACTGGTTTCTCAGCAAAGATACTTCGCTCTTTTAAGAACAACACCTTATAATATTTATTCAAGTCTTCCCACGACTTACCTACTTGTCTGTTCAGAATAGCAACGATACTAGCAACATAACTCTTACGAGTATTGTCATTCGTGATTGCCTCCAACTTCTCCTTAATTGTTGCTCGATGTTTCAAGAAAGCAAGACTATCAAAATTCTTGTTGTCATTCAGAATGCGTAGTTTGATAATATACATCTCAATTGTTTTCGGTGACAACTTTTCACTCGCCAATGAATCTTTAATCTTAGTCATAAACTTTGAATCCATTTTATATATATCTATATAATTATTTAACTTATTTATCCCTAAATGATTATATTAGTTTTATTTTGGTTCTCCCTCGGGTGCTAGACTTGTTGGCATATTTGGATCGGCTAATGGTGCTTGAATGTCATCATAAGGTATGGCTGTTGTATTAACTTTCTTTGGTTTCATTGGGTCGGGTTGTCTAAGCAATGGGTCACCACCCGCTGACATGGGTGGTTCCATTTTAGCCATTGGTGAGGTCATTGCCTCTTGTCCCACCTTAACAATATAATATTTTCCCGTTTGTTTGTTCTTTCTTCGTACATATTGTTCTTCTTCCACAGCACCACCAGCTGACATGGGAACTTGAACAGATTCAGTGGCAGTAGTAGGTATTGCTCCTTCGGGCATATTCTCCGTTGCTACATTAATTTTTGCTCCTCTTGGGCGTGGCTTACCTTTATCACTTCGTTCCTTTCTTTCCTTCTTTTGAATAGCAATCTCTTCGGCAATACCAGCTTGCTCAGAGCGAATACCTTTTATATCCTCGGCTAGTTTAAATTGATCGGGTGTTTGAATACTTGGCTGTGGCTGAGAAACGGCTAAACCTCGTCCAACTAGATTAGACATTAGGTTTGAACTTCCACCAGCACCACCCATGGGAATATCACGATTCATACCAGTTTTTGTAACCATTTCTCTCTTCCCATCTAAAACAACAACCTTTCCCAATAGACTTGATCTTGGTTTCTTCGGTGGTCGCTTCTTTAAACCTTTTGGCTTCTTACCTTTCATATCTTTCTTCAATACCATTCTATATATAAGTAAGTGATAATTATTTATTTATTCATCATTATATAATTTTAATTGATTAAAGTTTTTATAAAAAGTATGTGTCCTTGCGTTGTACATAAGAAAGTTATATGGTGTATCATATACATATTCAAAAAGAGCTTTGGTTTCCTCCTTTGTTAATCCAAATACCTCTTGACTAAAATTATCTGTTTCAACCATGGATTTTGGTTTAAATAGAATGACAACATCAATCAACGCTCTTAAACTCTTGGCTAGTGCCTTTTGGTTCAAAGCTGATATAACAATGTTTAATCGATAATGTCTATGTTTGTTTATAAGTTTCCTTAAATTGTATTCCGTTGCCTTATTCTTCAATTGTTCTGAAAAATCATCTATTACTAAACAACTATCTCCATCATCATCCTTTGTTGCTATGGACTTTTCTATAATTGTCTTAAATGTATCGGGACTTAAATCATGGAACACTTTTGGATGATCCTTAAATACATGATCCTTTTCACTATCAAAGACTTCTTGCGGTGTTGCGTACATTACATTATCAAATACTTTTCTATATATGCGGTTCTTACCAGTTGCTTTAAAAAGGTTGGATATGAATGTTGATTTACCAGTTCCCATACCACCCGAAATAAATATGACGCTACACTTATTAGGAAATGGTGGAGGCACATCTAAAATATTATCTATACTTTGCTTGGTTGGTTTTATAACCAAGTCGCTCTGTTGTATTTCTTCAATCTTCATTTATATATAACAACAGATAAAATACATTGAGTTTAAATAATTACTAATATTAATAATGATTTAAACAATAAAGTTACTTCCCTCTGAATCGCTTGAATGCGGGCTGTCGGATATTCCTAATCGCATTGAACTATCTAATGAGCGCTCTAACTTAATAGGCAAAGGCAACAATTGGTCTTTCAGTTTTGTATCCAATATATTTGATTTCTCCACTAGTTTAATATAATCGCTAAATATTTCTGTTAAGTATTGGTTTCCTTTCACTTCTCGGTTCTCGTCTTTTAATGATAATGTTTTAAATATATCTGCGCCAATGGCATAGAACTTGTGTGATAAATCCTCACTTAACTTTATTTGTTGATCTAATTTCATGAATAACTCAATGCTTGTAATGAAACCAGCTGTCAATCCTAATAAACAATTTATTAAGCTGACGCTATGTTGGTCTAAAAATGATGTTCCCGAAATGCTCCATACGGACGCTACACTACTTAATAATAAAACGGGTATTCTATAATAAGTAATTGATTGACTTAGCTTCAAAAAATTTTTGCGATGATACTCTGTCAGTAAAGCACAATTGATTCTGATATTCTCTAAAACGCATTCTTGGTCGGGGGAAAATGCTGGCATAACTTTATAGTATAGCCATATTTAATTTTTTTATTTATTTGCTCATGGAAACAGATCCATCAGCCATGTTGTAAGAAAGAACAACATCATATAGTGCGAATGTATCAACAACGGAAGCAAGAGCAGTAGCATAGTGAGTCAAGTTGAGATAAACATTGCTGGAATTCAAGTCACGACCACTGATAAGAGCAGAACCAGCGCTGTCTTGGCTCTCAAAATTATTCGCAATAAAGAAAGAACCAGTTCCACCAGTGCCGACCAAGTTGTTAAAGGTGGTGGCATTGAAAACGCAATCAAAGGCAGTTTGGTTAGAAGCTCCGAATACTTTCATGATTTCAGAAAGTACCTCACCAGTATAAACAAAAGAAGCAGAAGTGGCAACTCTGATGGGAACGCTGGGAATATTCGCTCCATCAACATTCCAGAAGTAGCTGGAAATTTGAGGAAGCAGACGATCACCAGTAACATTGTAAATTTGTGGGGAAGCCAAGTTCGCAGATAGACGGAAGGTCGTTAGAAGCGCCTTAACGGATGAGAATCTTGCGGGGATAAGAATGCTGTTGGCACTAGAAGCAGATAAAGTTGCTTGGTAGTTATTGACGCAAGTTATGTGCTGTTTTAGTACAGATCCCGATTGCTGAATGAGAGCGCCCATGGTGGCGGGGTCAAGATCCATTACTTCAAGTTGGATACAGAAGTTGCTGAGTTTATACTGGGCGGCAGTTACAGCAGTAATGTTGGCATATTTAAGACCAACTTCCGTGCTAGCCATGGTCATTCGCAAGCGTATCCCATCAACCATGGGACAATATTGCTCTGCGCCCATACCTAGAACACCAGAGTAAAGAGGTAGTGCGCATCTGACCACGCTCCCATCGACCGTAGTTGCGCCGTTGAGCTGAATACCAGCCTTCAAGGTGGAAGTAGCACCAGCAACGATAGTGCCAACAGTAGTGGAACGACCCAAGGGCTGTAAATCGGATAAAACATTCGCATAAACATTATAGTTTAGCAAATTTTCTACGCTTTGGTTTTGTACGATAGTTTCGAGTGACTGAATTAGGGAGCTACCATTGCCGTTGGAAAGTGAAAGAACGGGATCAGTGGTGAAGGTGGCGTTTGCTGTCACATCAAAAACAATTTGGGAAGCATTTGTGACGACAAAAGAGTTACGGCTTGCGGGGATGCTGAAAAAAATATCAGCAGTAGAACTGGAAGAGTTATAAGTTGTGCTATTGTCTGGAAAAACACTAATACGACGGGATTTACCAGTATGAATACCTTTGTATTCGTCCATCGCAATTTCTCGGGGAATGACGGGAATGTAAGAAGCCATGTTATATCATATACTTAGAAAATAGTTTTGAGTGTTTTTTCTTTTAAATCTATTCTAGCACAAGTGAAATTGCTAATATCAAGTTTTTTTTGTTTTAGTGACATTAATAATTCTACTAATTCTTCTAAATCAGATAAGCGTTTTTCTAAAACGGCTATTCGGTCGGTTTCTAAAACGATTGGTCGGTCGCTTTCTCGTTGATCCATAATTATATATTTAATTAATATAAAATTATGCTAAAATTTTGCCTAAACTTAATGCCCACTAGGATCATATTCAATGATTTCAAAGACAACTAACAATTCTATCGTTCCAGTGGCAAAAGAAGATGATGCTGTGTGTCTATATTGTATTTTAAAAGGATTGGTCGGAATATCATTTAACATAAGGTCGCATGGAAGAATAGATGTGGATGTGCCTACATTTGTTGGACTGGTCGCCTCAGCTCCATTGGTTGATGTTGTGCCTAAAAAGTAATCGTTGGTTTGAATCCCCTCGCTAGTTATGCCCGAATATAAACAAAGTCCATCGCCTAAAAAGCCAGTAGCATAATATGAATGGGGATTTACGGCTAAACTACCAGCCCTATAATCTGTAAGATTAAGACATCTTAATATGAACTTATGATGCGGTGCTTGTTTATAATAGCGTGGGAATTGGAACTCAAATGATGAGGCTGGTGTTGTTCCAGCAAATGAAACTTGATAATGCTTAATATCTTTCATATCGTATATATTATATGATATAAAATAAAATTGTTGCTTAACATTAATTACATGGAAAGCATAGGAGCGCCACTTACACCATTCGCTTTAATAATATTTGGTTGTGACGCTGATGGTGGTGCCTCAATACCCGATGACATTTTGGGTGTATAAGTTGCTGGGTCACTTCCAAGAGGTTTCATTGCCATACCCGCTACTTTAAGAGGATTAGGATTTGCCATTGGTGCTGGTGATATTAATCCCTTCGGCATTGGTGGCATCACAGCTAGTGATGGCTTTGGTGCTGATGGTGGAACTAGTGGTGCTGTGGGTGCCGTAGGCATCGATGCTGGTGGTGCTTTTGTCTGTGATCTTCTAAATGCCATACCCAAAGGTGTTTTGGCAAATTCGGCTTGTTCTGCGGGTGTCGCAACTCTACCTTTCGGTGCGTTACTTCCAATGAAGTCGGCAAACTTTCCTACACCAGCTCCAACTTGCTTGGCTACATCAGCAACTTCACCAGCAGTAGCAGATGCCTCGGCTCCAGCCATGTCTAGTAACGGCGACGCTTTTCCAATTGCCCCCGCAACTTGGTTCGCTCCACTTGCTATGGCTGGTATTGCTTTTTGTTGTAAAAATGTGCCAGCTCCTCCAAGGAATGTGCCAGCTTTGGATACGAAAGTATTGAAGCCATGTTTTATTCCTCTACCTAAATTACGAAAAAAGGTCTTGATTCCCATGATTATACATATTACTTATATTATTTATTTTATAACACTTGACTTTCTAATTGTAACTTTTCTAAATCTTTTCGTTGTTGTGTTATAAGCGACGGCACTTGTTCAGCATAATTCCTTTCACTGAAATCAACTCGGATGACTACAAACCAGTCGGGATTTCCCACAAGATCTAGCGGTGTATAATCATCATTTAACAATCTGACTCTCAAATAAGTTAGTTCCCTATTGCTGATTTGACTGAAAAAAGGTGTGGCATTAAAGTATTGAAGAATCTTCTGTGTTCCGCATGTTATAGGAATTCTTGCTAATGTTGCTCCATTGCTTCCACTATTATCTCGGTTTGGTGTTTGAACATTCTCAATCTGAATAACTATTCCCAAAGTGCTAGTCAGATTTACCACTTTTGTATTTGTGTATGGACTTGTATATGTTCCCGTTACAAAGCCTAGTAGTTTCGTCATCGTCGTTGAGTTAATAACAATAGTAGTTGCCGTTATAGTAATCTTGTTTGTATTGGAGCTATATGTGAAAGTAACACCATAGGTAGTATAAAAGGCATTCAAAAGCGTAATGACTTCTGAAATAACATAATTGCCCGCTGGTAATGTGTAGGCATTTCCATTAATAGATATTTGATTATTAGTGCTATTTACCATGTTAATTGAAACTGGTATGCTTGCTTGCTCTAACCCAATTACAAAGTGCGATGTATCTGTATTGCTTAATAACAGTGGCTGGAAATAAAAACTGATATCTGTATTAAGTGTGCTTGAATTTAAAACCAAATTACCTCCTTGACTCGATAAGAATATTTTAGCGCTTGAATGTGTTAGTGGATTATTACTCATATACATATAGATAGAAAATTTAATACGCCTTTCTAATATATTGTTTTTTTGGCTGTACTAGTTGTATAACTGGCGCTGGTATAGGAACTGGTGGCGGGGGCAATGGTGCGGGTGCTGGTGCGGGCGCTCGCTTCTTATTCTTTATAATGATCGTTGGTGCGTCATCATCGCTTTCATCATCGGTTTCTTGGAACTGAATAATTGTGGGCTTTGCCTTTCTATACGCCTTCTTTTCTTTTGGCAACATTGGTTCTACATCTGATTCCTTTGTATAGGTAGGAAGTAACTTGCGATGCTTCTCCTCCTCTTGTAGTTCTTTCTGTTTGCTCTCAGCCCGAACTTGTCTAGCCTTTGCCAAAGATTCTAGTTGGCGGGGTGTTGCCTTTCGCTTTGGTTTTTCAAGTGAATCTACTTTATCGCTTATCTCGACCAAGGTGTTTTCGTTGTCTGTATCCATTATACAATAGATATAGAAAATATTTTAAAGTTTTATCCTAAATGCTCCACGATCATTTAAATCGGGTTTCAATTCATCAATCCAAAATTGTTCCCGTTGTCTTCTTACCACATCATCTGTGCTGTCAATTGTTTCTATGAGTTCCATGTGCCACTCTTTGAACCCGCCAGTTTCCAATATATGTTTATAAACTTTTCGTTCGGGTGCTTCATAGGACTTGTTTCTGTGTTTTGCTAAACGATACTTTAAAGTTCTTGCTGTTGATCCAATATAAAAGGAATCACAACTATTGCTAAATAATTTATATATCAATACCATTCTATTTTATCCAGAGAAATTAAATTATTCATTTGTCGTAAATAGATTTAAGTCATCCAATATATCCAATATCTGATTTCGGGAATAATCGCCAATCGATTCATAATGAAAAATATTGTCACATAAGAAAATCTTTTGGTCATCTGGAATACACGGTGTATTATTGATGACTAGCATAAAGACTCGTTTCATATCTGACGGCATCTCTTCGGCAAAAAACTTGCGATTCAATTTAACATATTTTTCTCCACTCATTTATATTATAAGTTTATATTTTTATTTGGTTTTTATCGTTATTTTTCTTTAAGTCATTTTTTAGAATGTTTAATAGCTTTGATTCTCCTTGACTCAATATTGTCAAAGACATAATTCATATACTCGCTGTCATATATTCCATAAATACCAAAAGTTCCACCTACCTCACCATCACTATCATACCATGTTTCTTGTGGTAGTGAATTGTTATGGTCTTTGACCCATTTTTCTCTTTCCAGTTGAGCCTCAGTCATAACTAGATCCTCCAATACCTCCACCGCAAAATATATCCTATCAATATCACAACACACTTTCACAAAGTTCTCATGTTTATTGTTTCTACATATTTGCTCTTTAATCTCATCAATCAATATTTTTTTATGCTCTATATATGGTGTTTTGGATGAATCCAACTCCATAAAATCAATACGCTCATCCCTTGCTACAAAATATTCATCATTGTCATAAAATTCTACTTGGATGATTTTTGTTAATTTCTCTAATTGGGCTTTCTCCAACTTATCAAGTAGTCTATAAAATTCCTTTGGCATTGTTGCTCTTATTCTTTTGATGCTTATAATATATTTGTCAAATTTGAAATCAATTTTTTTTTGAATCAATTTTTTTTTAAATCAATTTTTCTTTAAGTCATTTTTTAGAATGAATCGCTCCTTTTATAGAACAATTACCGCATTGAATTTCTATAAGCTTATATGGCTTAGTCATTTGACTCCTAAACATTGTTTCGCTAAGAACCTCTTTTATTTCTCCATTCACAGACCGAACCATCTTTCCATCTTTTAGAAAGTTAAGATAAAACGGGCATTTACAATCCTCCTTTTTTTTATGCGGACATGTTCCTATGTAGGATTTCATAAATCTTTCCCCATTTGTGAGTGCGGTAAATATGTTATTATATCCTTCATCATTGATTACATAGAAAGGTTGTGACATTTTAATTGTTGCTCTTATTCTTTTGATGCTTATAATATATTTGTCAATTTTAACTTCAATTTTTTTTTGAATCAATTTTTCTTTAAGTCATTTTTTAGAATGTTTAAAATCTACCTACTTTTTTAATTGATTACGAATTTCTTCTAGCAATATATATGCTACATTCAATAATCCATGATGCTTGGTTCTATCACTAAAATTCATTATTAAATTTTTAAGTAACTCAATTGCCTCATCATATTTTTCTTCTGCTTTCAATTGATAAATACTATCTAGTTCTTGACTAATATGAATACAATTGAAAATTACACAGAATCTACAACTATGGTCTATCCATTCACCTCCATACTTGTATGGTTCAAATATCTCTTCGCATTCACCACACATCAAAGTCTTTCCAAACTTCTCAGTCGCCTTCTCAATAGCCATCTCATAGGTTTCTTCTTGGAAGAGATAAACGCACGCCTCACCTTCACACTCAAAGCAATTTACCTCACCATTAGAATAACACGCTTTACAAAAGCGACAGATATAAAAGTTCTCAATGCTCATTCTTAATTTACTGCTTATTTGCTGTTTTGATGCTATTAATTCTTGTCAATAAAATAATTCAATTTTTTATAAAAGTGTAACAAAAAAAGCATATTTGCTTATTTAATTTACTAATAATAAAACTATCTATTCCTCTTCCTCCTCTTCCTCCATGTCCTCTGCGCATTCGTGACAGATAAATACTTCGTGATGCCAGATCTCACCATATTCATCGTGATATTCACCTTCGTCTTTGTGAAAGTTATTATGGCAATTTGCGCAATCGTCGCTTTCCTCATCACTTTCCTCCTCACTATCGCTTTCAATGATGAAGGGAATGAGCTTCTTCTTGTGTATCACAATATCTATAACGCATTTTTTAGATGTTTTCTTACTAAATCCTTCATGTTCTGTTTCAATAAAGCAATCTGTGATACGAATTACTTTGCCATTTCTGAATCTTTTAAAAGTATAAGCATATGTTCGCTCATAGATATAATGTTGATCTTTAATAGAAGTATGTGTGTATGAAATAACATCTCCGCATTTAATATCAGATAAAGAACTCATCTTCTCTGATGGAATATCTCTATTTTCTAGATACCAATCTTTCTCATTAAACTTAATTGAACTCATTTTGAAATATTACTTTGATTAGTTTGATGCTCTTTCTATTGAGAATAAAAAGTATCTCAATTTTATTTTCAATACTAATAAAATTGAAGTAACTAAAAATTTATAAATTACCATAAAAGTTGGTCGGCATAATATCCATTTGATCCGACTACTAGTCTATCTTTTTCATGTCTTAACTTGTACAATCGCCGTCTTTCATCGGCAACCTTCTTGCCATCCTCCTTCAAGTATGTAGGGTAGTCTTTGTATCCCAGTCCGCCTACGGATGCTACAAGTTTATTATCCTTATACACATCAATTTTCTTGTCTTTTTTGGTCGATGGCTTTACTTCAACTCCAAGTAACTTGGCTTGCTTAAAAGTATGTGGTAATATTTTATAATCCATTTATATTATAAGATATTATTTTTCTCCATGTTGCTCCATATTCCATACTTTATATTTATCAAAGCATGGTTCGCATAATTCTTCGCCATGCGTCTTACCATATATTCCACGCTGGCAAAATAGGCATTTGCCATGAATACAAACTCCACAAAGGTATTCATCATACCAAACCTCTTTCCATTTTCCAACTTTGTTACACTTCAAACATTCGTGGGTTGCGTTTAAATAAGCATTCATGGCGTCAATGCTATTTTTATGTTCATCATGGCATTTAGGGCAATGATTGTAGCCGTCTTCATGTATCATAATTTTTGATGGGAAACCTTTAATACATGAAGTACAAGCCGTCCATGGCTCTACTACTGGCGCTACATAATCCACTTTGCGAATAATTCGCTTCTTAGTTGCTAAAATCTGTTGTTGAGATGCTTCCATTCTATATAGTATATATAGATTATATTTTTAAGTAGTTTTATTTTATCAATTTTTTTTTATAATAAATGTAAAAAAAATCCATTATTCCTTAATGTTCTAAAAGAATAAATTTACAGTTCTGATTCTTCTAATAGAATTGTAAATTAGTTGAAATTAAATAATTAAGATTTATCCCGTTTTTCTATTTTCTCCAAGAGAAAAAAATAGAAAAATTACACTTTTATTGGATTTAGAGAAGAAAGGTAAATATCAATTCTGTTATACTCTATATATACTCTGTTCCTAGATTTCTAGATTTCTAGATTTCTAGACTTTTATAACTATATATAGATTTTTGAAATTTGTATAGGGAGTTGTAAAAACCTAGAAAAGTTAGAATTCTAGAATTTGTGGGTTATTCTTCTTCCACTTCCTCCACAATTTCCTTAACTTTAATACCAACCCACCAACCTTTTTTCTTATCTATCAGTTCTTGACTATTATACTTTACATGTTTCATTCGCATACTTGCCAAAGAATCCTTGAAACATTTTAGATCAACCTCAAATTTTTTATATAAATTCAACTGGTCGTTAATATCTGTTTTGTATGTTTTTGCCGTTTTATCATCAAAGTCAAACCTATCCATAATAAACTCATTAAGTTCATTATTACTTTCCACAACAGCATCGGATTCTTCCTTCCATTCAGTAGGATATGGTTTTAACTTGTAACCATCATCTACAAACTTTTTAGAATAGGAATAAAGTAAATCCATCAAAGCAAACTTGAAAGTAGTTTGTAAAAGTGTGCCAAATGAATTATTCTTTTTGAACCTACATGCTTTATAATCATCTTCAATGTCCGCAACAAATTCACTATCCAATTGGATCATCTTTAAACGCCGTTTGATGCCATTGTCCGCATTTATATTTAGCGTATTATTTGACACGATAAATGCTTTCAAAGTTATAGGCATAGTATCCATTGTACCATAATTTACTTTAAAACGAATTGAAGTTCCATCTGCCAAGTTTTTAATCTCATTTTCGTCTTGCTTCTTTTTGGAAAGTTCATTAAGCCATCCGATGCGAACACCTTTCCATGTTGCCACTTCTTTATGCCGACTTCCATAGGTTGTTTCAAATATAGAGCTTTCTAGTTTAAGAACATAATTTGGCATAATTTCTGTCAAAGCCTCAAATATAACACTCTTGCCATTTGAAGCTGTTTGTCCTCTTAAACAATAAAACTCTTGAATCTTGGAAGCATCACCAGTCAAAGCGTAGCCAATACAAGACAAGTAATATTCTAGATGTGTTTCATTCATATTACAGATTTTTAGCAACTCCTTTTTGATTTTCTCAATATCCTCTTGCTTTGAACCTTCATAGTTGTAGGGAATAGTTCTTGTAAGATAGTCACTAGAACGCAATCCAGTTCTGAATTCTAATGTCTTCAAATCCATTACTCCATTCTTGTAGGCAATTTTATAAGGAATAGTATCAAGTTTATTTTCAAACTCATTGTCGAATAGATAATCTTGTAGCAACTTTGTAATTTGTGATGAGAAAGCACATTTACCAACTTCTTTATAAAATTTAGTATATTGTTTAATCTCCTCTTCTATCTTTCCCTTTTCAGTACCATCATCAGTTTTTGCTTGTTGTCTATTTTTAAACTCACGACTTTCACTAATCTTATTCTGAATGTGTGATATAATTGTAGCATGTGGATTACTGATAATGCGCCAAAGATTCGTATGCTTATCAAAGACAAACCATTTGTTATTACAGAATACAAGTGTGCTAATTAGTTGATCCTTTATGTATTTTGCTACATCGTTTTCGCCTTTATCCAAAATGTCTAGTGAAATATAAGTGCCGTGCTTTGCTTGCCAATTTTTGTAACCAACTTCATTAACTTCTTTGGCGATGTTTTGTAAGCCATACATGGCGAAATGTTTATTTGTTGATATGCCTTTCCATAATGCTTCATCGTCACCTTTCTTAATAAAGCCATCTAATTTAGCCCAATCAAGAAACACAGACTCTTTGTAGTTATTTGTTTTCAACATTCCCGCAATATGGAAATATTGATGCCAATCAATTACCTTTACTCCATTAATAACTTGATTTTTAATTACATGGTTCAAGAGTTCCAAATACATATCATCCGTTTCTACTGCCACAACCTCATTCTTAAATTCACTAGGTCTATTTTCTATTTGTATTTGTTTTGTTTTTGGTTTTGATTTTGATTTGTTAAGCAATTCATTTGCCAATTTTGTAAATTCACAAGTAACTCGATTCTTTTTGTTTCTAACACACAATTCCATAAATGTTTCTTTGGTCATTTCAGTTGAGTAGGGATTCATACAGAACTCATTATCAACTGGATCAACTTCTACATTGTAAGCATAAGTGAGTTTGTAATCGTGGCAAGCGGGTTTTCTACATCCGAACAATTGTGCGTTGGTTGTTCCTCTACTTAGTCCAATATCAAACACACTTTCAAGACTATTAATCAATGGTAAATTTTCAAAGAGTTTGGATTTTTCTGAACTGGCAATCATTAACTCCCGCATTTGTAATTGTAGGATATGTGGGCAATTGACACCAATGAGAATATGAATGCCATCTTTTGTTAGGCTGTCATCGGCAAGTTGATTTACATTATCTTTCTCCATAACGAACACTTTAAAAGACTCATTTATTTTCATCACATCCTTCATAACATTAAGGTAATCGCCAAGGAAGTCTTCAATCCAATCTATATTATGTTGTCTGTTATTCACATCGTGACTATATCTGAAATCCAAATCCACATAAATCACGCCATTCTCATTTTGCCTTTCTGTAAGATACTCATGCTTTCCTCCTTGAATAACCTCCTTATACATTAAGTCATAGAACTCTTCCTCTGATTGTTCTGGGATATTGTATGAACCACCTTTGATTCCTAAACAATTGTCACCAATTCTGGTGTGCGTGTAAGTATCGCCTTTCTGCGTATAGCAAGTGTTGAGAAATTGTGCTAAACTTCTAGTCATCCTTATAATGTATATATAGATTATATTTCTAAGTAGTTTTGTAAATCAATTTTATTTTAAATTAATAATTCAATTTTCCGAAATGGAATTATTCTAAATTAACAATATTGCTAAATAAACCTTCTGTATTCTTTTCCATGTATCTTGTTTTCTCTTTGACAATTTTACAATCTCACGATTTCTATCTAGATTCTTGGAGCGCCAGTTATATATGGACTTCTTATTATATTCGTATGTTGGGGATGGCATGCTTAATTGTTATATATATACATAGTATTATATTTATATCAATTTTAATAATATCATTTTTCATCCATTTTATCCACCTCAATAATGTTGCCATTAATATCGATAATAGGGACGGGTTTGAGTTTTAAGAATTCCCTAAATTCATTTGCTCGTTGATTCAACTTTTCTAGATCCTTTCCGATTTTCTTTGTCTTGTCTTGAATAATGTGAAGTCTTTTCTTTGGTGGCATATACTATTTATGGAGATAGTAATTTTGCCATTGCGACTAGGAGGCTGTCTATTTGGGCTTGTTGAGCTTCTATTTGCTTTTGTTGGGCTTCTATTTGCTTTTGTTGTTGCTCCACCTTTTTATTGAGTTCTATTACAGCACCCATAAATAGATTACTGAACTCCGCATTCACACGAATAGGCTGTATGTGTCCGTCCAGCGTCATATCCGTATCCTCACCAATAGTTAAATTTGGAAACTCGGGAAACTCGGCTTTAATTTCTTGTGCTATGTATCCATAATGTAGAATGCCGTCATCTTTAAACAATCCATTCTCAATATAGTTGTATTCTATCATGGACAACTTACATAATCGGTCTAATACGGGACGGGCTTCTACGATATTCTTTTTTATACGCCGATCTGAAATCGTGTAGTTTCCTATATTAGTCCCATCTACCCACGCCGTTAGGTTAGGGAACACCCACGAATTATTAAAAACTGATGCCCCAAAAGCACCACCCGCACCCGTTCTCATAAAGTAGCCACCCGTTACTTGTATTCCCGATGTTAAAACTTGTAGGTATGTAGTGCTATTTATTCTCATTCTGTGAGTGTATCCAGTGGGTATATCTATACGAAAAGCCGTTGTTGCCGTATCTTGTTTTAAAGTACATATATTCGTAGAACCGATATTAATAGTTGAATTGTTGGTAAGTAAATTTAATGTAGATAATGTTGTATATGCTAAATTCATTATTTCAGTAGTTCCATTAAACCA
>TARA_R110002126_G_scaffold6634_4_pt1 | contig 16576 bp, 13 predicted proteins | sample TARA_R110002126 | Tara Oceans TARA_R110002126 (sample SAMEA4397536) | marine metagenome | biome: Polar Biome; feature: [DCM] deep chlorophyll maximum layer (ENVO:01000326); material: water (ENVO:00002006), including particulate matter (ENVO:01000060) such as... | depth 30 m
ATAAATCTGGAAGCGCTTTGGCAAAAGCAATAGCTGCAGCGTCGGAAAGCCCATAGCTATCAATAAAGTACTTATCAAGAATAGCGCTAAGTAGCTTAATATCTGTAGCTTGTAAATCTGTATAAGTGGCTAATACTTGTGCAAAAGTACCTGTAGTATTTGGAGCTTGCAAATCTATATAAGTGGCTAAAGATTGTACAGAAACACTCGTAGTAATATTAACAGCACCAGCATTAGCCGAAGTTATAAGGACACTAGAAGACATTAGTCAAAATCACTTCTTACATTAAATTTTACAAGATCATACACAGTCAATACTTGACTAGAAGAATTAGTAATCTCTATTTCCCCCTCAAACATACCGGCAGTAGAAAGAGTGCCATTAGGAAATATAATAGTACATACTCCAGAAGTAGCCGCAGTAATAGTAGCGGTCAATGTTGCTAGTAGGGCTGTAGCCCCTATTAGCCTAATTCGTACTTTAACAGCTGAATCTGTTAAATTAATAGGCGCCCAAGTAGTAGCATCATTTGGGTCTAACGTTTGCCCAGCTGCTGCAGTATTACTATCTTTTAATGTAAATGTAAGCTGCGGCAGGTTATCCCCAGTGACAAGCTTAATTGTTGTAGAGTAACCCATATCTTTACCTCGTAATTACCATTTAACCTTATCCGCCCAATATGCAGCACTCATCTTGCCTTTAGCAATATTGCGCCCATGTCGTGCTTTAAAAGATTTACGTTTAGCTTTCATTTTATCTGACTCTCCGGATTTTGGTTTACCGGCAGTACTAGCCCCCTGTTCACCAAAACGTATAGTCTTTATCTTATCACCTTCTTTAGCAACAACAATATGGCTTTTTTTAGGGTGACTAGGAGTTCGTTTAGGCTTATTAAACCCACTAACCTTTGCACGTGCTAGTCTAGAATCTTTCTCAGCCATTAAGATTTGCTCCTGCGTTACCCTTTATCCCTAAGTTATTTAAAATAGGTATTCCTCGATATATATTACCTTCAAATATTGTTTGGTCTAGCATATCTAAAAAAGGAATTTGAGAAACAAGAGGATTATCTCCTCTATTCATACCATCGAATATACTTTTAAGTATAGTCCAAGGCCCTAATAGCCCAGCTCTATCTACCATTTCAGGTATGTATTCCATAGTAGACATGTGATCTGACATAAATACATCGCCCCCTGCATCTACCCCTGGCAGTATTGCTTGCCCTAAGTATTTAACCCATTCTCTAGTTTCTAATCCTATCATCGCTAACGGAAGCATAAACCCAGCAGTTAATAAAAGTAACATGGCGCCGCCATTTGCATGGCCATCTTCTCTATACCTATTTTTAAACTCTCTGCCAATACCGCCTAATACAGTCTGACCATAAGAGTAGAAAAAAGCTTTTAAAGAAAAGACTACTTGAAAATAAGGACTATTTGCAAAGTTAGGTCTTTGGCCTGGGTCAGGTCTAATAACAGCTTCATCCGCAAACTGTCGAATAGCATTAGCTACTTTCTTACCAACTTCTGTATCATAAGATGGAACCCCATTAGTTTCAGTATCTTTTATCCACTGATTAGCTTCTTCGGGTGTAAGACCAACTTCTGCAAGGTATCTTGTATTTCTTTCTGAAGATACAGCTGCAGAATTAATTATAAATCGTTTACCCATACCTACAGCTAAGGTTCGCATAAAATTTGTATATTGTGTAAGAAGCGTAACTTTAAACCATTTATCTAGCGCGGAACTCGCCCACTTCTGTTGCCAATCTAATTCCCCAGGAGACATCCATACAGTACCAATACCATCGGTAACAACAACTCCTAAGTCTTTAGCAAGCGTTGACCATTCTTCTTTATCCCCATTCCTTAAATCCTGAACTAAATCTGCAAAATTCTTAAACTCTTTAGACCTTGTAACAATAGCCCCAAAATCTGTAAAAGAGGAGAAAACAGTAAGCGCTAAAGTAGTTAATGCCGTCCAAAGAGTTGTAACAGAATTAAAAACTTTTAACCCATCTGAAATTTCAATAGCATTACGGCCTAACTGAGCATCAAAAGAGCGTTCTAATTTATACTTTAGTTGGTTTCTTAGTCTTTGATTTTCTATAACTTCTGTAGGAGTTGAATTTTTAGCAGAAAGTTCAGGGTGGTTATAGTCAAGAATTTCTTCTACTAACGCATTTAATTTTTCTAACCCCCCTCTTTTTTCAAACTCTACTTTTTTTACAACGTTATATAAATACGGCCCTAATGCAGCTTCTGGGGATTCTAATATAATGTTAGCAACGCCGTTAGCCGTTTCAAATTCTCTAATAGTTTTAGTAGTTAAATTAGCTAAAGTACGAGTCGATGCTGCTGACATAGCAACTGTACCTATTCCCGCAGTTGGTATATCTATACCTTCGTTTTGATAAGCGACTGAAAGAATATTAGTTACTATCTTATCAGTAGCCTCGATAACTTTTTTATCTGTTATAGGTTTTGCAAATTCATCTGCTACAACTGCTAGCACTAAGCTTTTAAATAATTCTGGGTTAGCAGCTATACCTGTCAGGTTAAGTTTTCTAGGAAAATAATTTTCTAGTCTTCCTATTTCAAACCAGGGTGTTTTTGTTTTAGGGTCAGTAATATACTCGTCATACAAAGACTCAAAAAACAACCTTACTTGTTTTGGCTTACCTGTTAAGTCTTTAGTAGCTACTGTGTCATCTTCAGCTATTTTAAAAACATCTATTACTTCTTGGCTAGTCCATTCAGTTACAGTAGCCCCTAGAATTTTTTCTAGCTTGCGAACAAGCACATTTCTTTGTACTACTCGTTCATTATTAAACCCTGGTAAGCCAATTGATTGAGATTTTTTACTCCAAAAATTAGCCAAGCGTTCCCCTGCTGGCCCTAGACTTCTATAAAAAGTAGTAACAGTTGCTGCGTATTCTGTAAATTTGTTTAAAATAGTATTAGGGCGGCCTTGTAAAATCTTAGCCGCTTCTTGAGTAAATTGCTTTCTTACTTTTTTAGGAACTGTATCCGCAACTTCATCTATAGTTTCACTTATTATAGCGTCGGTTTCAAAATTACTACTATTGTTTGCTTTGGCTTTTTTCGCTCCTTTACCATAAGAAGAAAGCACCCCATCAAAATATTGTTCAAAAGTTTCATTAAGCTTATACCGTTTAGCCCTAGAAAATATTTGCGAAAGTAGTCGAACAATTCTTTTAAAATACGCATCAATTCCATTTTGAGCTCGTTTTGCCACAGCTGCTGTTGTTTGATCTGCATACCATTCAGCAAAATTATCAAAAGATATATCACCATATAAGTCTGCTGTTTTTTTGTACTCTGCCCACAAACGTTGACCTATAGGGGTAAGTTTTTTATTAGTATCAAACAACAAATTTATTTGTTCTGATAGAACAACATGGCCTAGCTCGTGTAATAACGTTACGACATCTGTACTACTCTTAACAATAATTATACTTGTTTTTAACTTAGAGTTTTCTAGCTGAGTAGCAACAAACCCCTTAACAGATTTAGACTTTTTAAGCGCCGTTAGTTCTTTTAATAAAGTAGCCTTAAACTCTTTAATTACTTCTATAGGAGTTCCTTTAATAAAAAGATCTCCTACTTTACCTGTTTCTATCTGCTTAGAAATTGTAAACGGAGTATAGTGTTTAGGAGTTTTTTTAAATGCATATAGCTTTTTAAAAGAATTTACTGTTTTCTTAAAGTTTAAAATAGACCTGATTCGAGTTCTTTTTGCTACTCCTGCAACTGCTGGTTTTTCATCTAGTGTTTCAGCCCGAACACTTAGCTCTTCTTTACCAGAGGTAACTTCACTAAGAAATTCAATTTCTTTTAGCTTGTCTTGCAAACCTTCTATTACTGTTTCGACATCTTTTGGTTGAATAAGTTTGTCGTTTTGAAACTGCTTTAAATCTACAATAAACTCTGCGCCTGATCCTACGCCTCCTTGGTTTACGAGATCCCCACTTTCGTAATAACTTTCAAATAACTGTTGAAATTTGTTAAGCAAGAATGCTTGTAAAACTGCGCCTTCAAGTGTTGAAAATTTGCCAATAGATTCTAGTTCAATAATATCGTTTAATAATCTTGAAGCTAAATCTCCACTAGTAGGAGCAGGTAGAACTGTACCCATAACATCGTTAAACGATATTGTAGTGTCCCCAGATAATATAGTGTCTTCTATAGGATCAATAGAAGTAACTCCAGTTACTTTATCGCGTACTTTATTGCCTACAATAGTAACTACATCTGTAAGAGGTACTGCATCTGCTATTTTTGCATTAGCTTTAGGAAGAACTGAAATACTATATGTACTATTACCATCTTGCCCTAGGTGCGCAATAATACCGTTAAACCCAGCAAGAATTCCAAGTTTCTGTAAAGCAGCTTCTGAAGTACCCGCAGATGTCACATCTTCTACTAAATATTCTCCGCGTTTAACTTCTAAAGTACGCCCTAATTTAGAAATCAATGAAAGAGGAACTAATTTAGTTCTAACTACAGGGTCTTTACCCGGCGCTGTATAAGTCTGCGTTATAACAAACCTCGCTCCACGACTCGCTGCAGTACTATCTTTACCCCTAAACATTTTCTTAATCATATGAGAAATGTAATTAGTAGTACCGGTTAAAGTAACCTCACCATCTTTGTACGTTATTACAGTTGGATTTAAGGCATCTACTTCTGTAGTTATAAAAAATCTAGGGCCCGCTGGAGTGTTATATACTTCCAGCCTAATATCTAAATCTGGATATGCTACTTTTTGGTCATACAGTTTAGTCAACACGGAATCTGACATATAGTCTTTATAGCGCTGTAGAACTTTACTTTCTCCTGCAAATAGTTCTACTAAAGCATCAAACTTAAATGGGCCGATACCTTCGGCTGGAAAATACTTACGTGGATCCCTTTCTCTATTTGCAAAATTATCTATAGAATAACCTTCAGTGTTTCCTAGAGTTTGTTCTACTTTGCCGTCTACAGGTTTGTTTAAAGAATTAAAGCTATCTCTAGATTTTATAGGGCCTAGCTCTTTTAATTCTTCTGTTAGAGCAATCCGGCTGTCGAGTTTTTCTTTGAGGTTTTCTCTCTGACTAATATTAGTTTGCTTAGCTGCATATAACATACCATACCATTTATCTTGCTTATCAATGGTCACTGGATTTGGTTCCTGCGATCTAGCAAGACGATTTAAATCATCGAATTCTTCATCAAGAGTTTTTATAAAATCATCTGAAAACTCTTGAGCAGCAACCAAAGTAGTAACTTCAGCTTTGCCTACTCTTAGTAAAACTCGTAAATCAGATTGTGCTGCTCTAGCCGCTTGATAGCCAGAATTTGTTGTATCGTTAAGGGCTTCAACTGCTTCTTTATTTAAAGATACAACTCCAGTTTCTTCGTCTATATTTAGTTGTGTTGTATCTAGACTAACCTCATTAATTCTAGACAGCGGTACTGTTAGCCGCACAGATGGCACATTTTTCTTTTCCGCATCAAATTCTTGTTCTTGAGCTCTAGCAGTAGCAGTAGTTTCAAAAGTTACAGGCTCATCATAGTTAAAATTATCACTGCCTTCAGGATCAAACCCCTCATCGTTATAATTACCAGGGTCTTCGTCGTCAAAAAATTCTGTATTACGCCTTACTTTTGAAGCTCTTTCAGCTAGTACTTGTTCTATAGGATTAACTTCTACAACGGTACCTACCTCTTGAGCTAGTTGTTCTGCTCTAGCTCGGGCACTCGCATCAAGTTCAGTAGATTCGTCAACTCCTTGATCAAATATAACCTCTCCGTCTTTGTCTCTAACTTGAACACTGTGTGTAATATTATCTGGTTTGCCCCCTGTGTAGCCAAGATAAGTAGCAATACCTTCTTCAAAAGGATCACTAAAGAGATCTTGCTGGCCGCCAGTAGCAGCTATGTCAGCAGTATTAGCCTCTTGAAGCTCTTTTACGATACTGCGGTTAGCCGAAATTACAAATCCTCTTGTAGGTATATACCCAAGAAATCCACCTTTCCTAAGTTTTATTTGGTTATTAGGATTGTTTCTTGCTCTAGTAAGAGATGCATTGCTTACTCTATTCCCTGGATTATCGCGGTATCCTTGTACACTTGACTCAGGTATATACGCTACTTCTTTTACTGTTACTTTTGGATCTACTGCTGCGCCTATTTGAGCATCTATAGTAGAAGGAGCTTCCGGTGTAGCATTGCCAAAATTACTATCGTCTGCATTAATCGTTTCAGTAGAAGTTTCTGCATTTAAAGAGGCATCTCGTTTTGCACTAATCATTTCTCTAGCTTGACTAAATACAGATCCTGCTGCACCACCGGCTCCACCAAATGCGCCGCCACCAAAAAAACCTACAAAAGCCGCTTCTGCTAAACGTAATTTTGCTTGCTCTGCCGTATAGGAATCATCTACTGAAAATCTTTGTGCTACATTAATGCCCTCTTGGGCTACTTCAGTTAACCCCTCAACACTTGCAGACTTACCAAAAGAAGCCGCTATATCAGTAGCAAGGCGTTTATAACCTAGTGAAGCCCCCGGCTGCGCTGCTTTTTTTAACGCTAGTCTGCCGATAATACCCGCAATAGCCGTTTGTCCTGCAACATCAAGTGCTGCAATAGGAGCACCTATACCTAAAGCTTGGAAAGCCCTTGTTGCTGTTAAATCAACACCCGCATCATCAAATTCTGCAAAAGACGTACCTGCTGAAACTGGATAGCTAAATCCAAATGCTCCTGCTTGTGCCCCACGTTTAGCTGCTTTTCCCGCACCGCTACCCAAACCAGCTTTAAAAGTTGCATACGATGCATTTAGTAAATCACTACCATCTTTATCAAGAGGGCCAAAAGATTGTTTTTTTATTTGTTCTTCTAGTATTTCTTTAATTGCTTTTTTGCCTGCTTGGTTTACCGCAACTTTCCCAAGCGCCCCAACTACTGCCCCCGTCAAACCACCACTTAGCGCGCCAATAAGAGAAGGGCTAACTTGTCCAACCCCTTTAAATACTTGAGATACAAATCCCCCCCAAGTAGGTGCTTCAAGAAATTTTTCAAAACTTTGTAGGTCTTTAGTAGCAAATGCTGCTTCGTCACTATCGGTTTTTGCTTGCTCTATGTTTCTATCAAAGGAATAATCATCCCCAAGTATCTTATCAAATGCAGCGCCAAGGTAATTAAGATCAGAAGAAATACCATATACACCACTTTCATATCCCCCTACAAAAGCATCTCCAAGACTAGGATCAGGAGGAGTTTCATCAAACTGAATAGGGGTATCAGTTTTTGGAAAAAAAGCTTCTGCTATTTCGTATGGGCTAGAACCTATAGGTATTCCAGCTTCAACAAATCCCTCTGCTACTTCATATGGAGACAACCTATTATATAAATTAATACCTGCTTCTACATTATTAGACTTAGGGGCTTTTGTATTAAGCGGTTTAGGGTCAGCCATTATTTATACACCTATTCAGCAGGCTCGTCGAATTGGTTATTACGCAGCAACAATGCTTGTTTAATTTCTCTTGTCTTCGCTGCATCATAGTCTTTAAGATTAGCGAGGAAATTAAAAGTACTTCTAGCTAACTCAGGACCTACCATTGTTTTAAACTGCCCATAAGTTAGGTCTTGTGCTTGATTATTCCACCTAACAGTAGTAGCGTCAGTTATTGCTCCAGTTTCTTCGTTTCGTCCCGATAGTTTCATATTCTTATAACTATATAAGGACTTAGGTACTCTGCCGCCTTTAAACAGCTCTCTAAGGCCTTCTAACTTACCTCCGGTATCTGAATACAACCCAAATCTAAAAGTTTGTTCCATCAATCGTTGTTGCTGACCAGCTAGCGCTTTAAGTTGATTTGGGCCAAAAGTTGTAACCCCATCTGAAGCATTAGCAACAATAGCTTTCGATTGTTCTATAGCATTATTTAACACAGTAGCGGCAGTAAAATAATTAGTTTCAAAACTTTTTTTGTCACCTGAAAGAGGATTTAAACCCCCACTAAAACTAGGGATTCTAAGTTTGTCTAGCGCCGTATCAACGTTCATTTGAGTTTCCCTAAAAGTTTTTAATGCTGTACCTGCATCTTTTCGCCCTTGTAATTCTGCAGTTCTTCCAGCTGTTTGATTAGTTTGAGCCTTGTTCTCTATAACAGCTTTAGTAGCAGCCGTTTCATCAAAAGGACGGCCAGCTGCTATATTCATCATACCTACTATAATGTTATTAAAGTCAGTACTGCCCTCTGCAGCAGGAGAAGCTAGAGCAGTAGCTACACCTATAGTATAAGCTTCCCAAGCATTAAGTCTGGCAACATCTTGTATGTTTGTAAGGCCTTTATCAGTTGCTACTTGTTTGGCTTTAGCACTCATTTCTGCTACAAAATTTTCTTCTGTAGAAAAAAGGCCTAGTTTATTTGCAGAGTCTACAAATTCAGTAGGGGACACTCCATCAAGATCTTCCCCAATAATAGCAGATGCTTTTTTAGCATCTAGAGTTGTAGCCACAATAGCTGTAATTTCCTCGTCTGAAAATTTAGTCCTATTTTCTGGTTTACCTTCTGAGTCTACTAAATTACGTCTTGCTTTCTCAAGGGTACCCTGTAGAGCAAATAAACTTTGTGCATCATCACCTATAGCCCCCATTACTTTTTCTAATAAAAGCGTCTTACCCCCTTCTTTAGCGTCTTTTCGCGTAGACTTTAGAGTAAAACCAGATCTTTCTATCTCAATACTTTCTTTAAAACGCCCGGTAAATAGCTCAGGATCTCCACCAAGATCTATAAATTCTTTAAAATCTTCAAGATATGTTGTTACAGCTTTTCTATATCTCTTTGTGCCCCCAGATGAAGGCACCTTTATTGGCTTTCCTGTTACTTTATCTCTTTCAGAAATAACTTCTGGAATATAAGTTTCGCGAGTAGGCAGCGTTTGTTCTTTTTTATTTAAAGATGCTGTAAATTTACTAACGTCTCCTCCATAATAAGAAGCCCCAAGTTTCTCTATATTTGTTTCAGAAATAAGGCCACTCTTTACATTGCGAGTTGCAGCAACAAATCTACGATTTAAAGCGTCTTGCTCTTCAGCAGACATATTAGGATTATCTTTTAAATCTTGTGCAAGTTGCATTTCAAGTAACTCTACTACAGCGTTTTCTTTTTTACCGGACAAAGCAGTTCTAGCAATTACTTGTTCCGCTTCTTGCTCAGAATTTTGAGTATTGGGTGATTGACTAAGACTTGGAGGCCCTCCTAAAGTCATCAGTATCCCACTTAACTGTCTAGGAGGTTTGCCCCCCGACCGTGCTATATTCCTAGATATGCTACTTCCTAATTGTTTTTGTATTTGATCTTGAGTTATATTTGCAACTTGATCATCTGGGTCATCAGTACCCCCTACAGTTATAGGAACTATCTCACCTTTTTTATTTTTAGCAGTTCCTATAAAAAATCCTTCATTATCTGGATCAGCTGATATTCCGTCCATTACTACAGTTTCAAGCTTCCCATTTATATAAGATTGAACCTCCGTACCTTTAATAACTCGCGATGCTGTTTCAAACGCTTTAATGGGGTCACCGCCTTTATTAAGATCAATAGCAAAAGAACCGTTCTTAACAACAAAATAATCTTGAAGCTCGTTCACCATATTTATATTGTGTGCTTCTGCTATTTCTTGTGCCGCTTCTGAGTTTCCTTGTTCAGATAAACGTTTCTCAGTCATAGACTCATTTAAGGAACCTATTGATTGAAACCCCCCAAGAATGCCCCCTACTAAAGTATTAATTGGGTTTGCGGTTTTTGTAGTAGCCATATCTATATATCCTTATTAAAGCGCAAACATCAGAAAAATATAATCCCAGCAGCTACTGCGGTGCCAACGCCATTAATACGTTGTGACTTAGCATCTGCTTTAGCCGATTTATAAGCCTGAGTACGGCTTGCTGCATTAGCAGCAGCAGTGCCTAATCCACCTAGCGCATCTTGGTATGAGTTTGAACTCACTGCCATTAGTCTAGCAATAGAAGTTCTATTCTGGTCTAGCTGATTTATTCTTGCATTATTAACCCCGCCGGTTTCTGCTAAAACAGAAGCCCTATTAGTTTCATTAACTCTAGCTTGTGCTTGTGCTGGGTTTACATCAACCCCGTATCTTTCCCTATTACGATCAACTATACCTTTACTTAACGCTGCTAATTTAGGAGCATCTTCTCTAGCTTGGTCAATTAAACTAGTGTCCGTTAAAGCAGTACTAACTGCATCTCTTGTAAACTGCCCATACTGATTTTTTTGGCGTAAAAATTCGTCTCTTGTAACGTTAGCGTAGTATGCTTCTGGATCACTTACTACAGGTATATCGTCTGCTGTATAATCTCCATAAACAGTAGTAGTTTTTGTGAGAGCATCATTGCCAAATAGAGCTCCATAGGGAGAGTTGCCAAAGCCTGCACCGAAGATTGATGTAGTAACCTCCCTAGGTTCAGGAACAGCATAAGGACTCGGTATATTATTAGTTAGCCATTCTTCTCTTGTAGGCACTATCTTCTTCCCTGGTTTCTTTGGCTAAAAATCCTCGCCCTATCAGCCCAGCTAAGCTTCGAGGTATCTTTTCCGTATCTTGGTATAGTTGTGGCGTTTGGGTTGGCTTTATAGGCTTCCACGTCTACCTGCCCCATTCTTCCTTCATTCCGATTAGCCTTAAAAAAACTACCTCCCCCTCCAATATTTTCCATACCGGTTTCTATGCCTTGTCCAAGAACTTTAGCGCCCGCATTTAAATAAGCGTTTCTTACTTGTAATTTATTTTTAGCCTCATTAAGAATATTTGAGTTACCAATGCTTGCCCCCTGCGCTAAATTTGCAGATAAAACACCAGACCTATTAGTAATTCCTTCTACAGCATCAGACCTAAGCCCCGCTTGTACATTACCAGCAGAAGTATTAGCCGCTAGATTCTGGGAATTAAGAGCGGCGTTCCATAAGCCCCCAATATCAGACATATTCTGTGTTTGTCTGTACGTACTACCAGTACTTGCATCGCCTAAAGATTGTACAACGTCTGCATTAGCCCGCCCTTTAAAAGTAGAGGAAAGATCTCGACGAGCGTCCGATACATTTCTATCATCTACGCCTTTAAAAACAGCGTTCCATTCATCATACTTAGCTTTAGCAACACCTGCTTGTAGTTTTTCTCCAGGACTAGGCCCGTAGTCTTTTTGTTTTGGGCTAGACATTATTATTTCCTACCTCTAATCTATATGTCATCGTCGTTAACTCCATCCCAATACTAGTATATAGTCTTCCTAAAGCTTTTGTAGTAGTTCCTGTTTCAAGATACTTACACCCCTCTTTTTTAGCAAGTGCTAGAAAATACTCCATATATTCTTTTATATTTTCCCCAGAGCGTATTTCTGGGGCTACCCAACAAAGCCACATGAATAACGTCTTATCTAATGAAAACTCATCCGTTGATATTTTTAAAACTACAAATTTATTATTTTCTACTGTTATTAAATGCGACTCCCCTGAAACGCAACTAGTATATATATCTTCAGGTCTATAGGTTAAAGTAGGCTGATCTGACAGTATTTCATTTACCCCTATTTTAACCCAATCCCATTCTTTACGAATATCACTGACAACCGGTGTTATATAAGGACGTATATCTTCTTTAATATTATGTACTGAAGCGCTTTCCATATCTTAGAACGAAAGTCGTCTGCCCGCATATTTTTGATACTTCCGTTTATTTGAAGTTAATCCACCATAGTTTACTTTACCAACTGCCGGAGTATCACCACGCCGCGCATACTGTTCTGCTGATATAACACCCTCATTATAAAACCCAAAATACACACTTGCTGCACTAACGTCAGACCACTCTTTTGCTGGAATTCTTAGTAGTCTACCTATAGCCCCATTTATAATAGTGTCTCTATAGTCCGACATAACGGTGTCATCACAAGCTGTAGATGTATACGTAGGCTTTAAAGCTACTCGTAGAATCAAACTATTAGCAACAGTAGAACTGGGAACTGGTGCGATCCAAAAAGTAACTAAGTCATTTTTAAGAATATACTCAGGAGTACCTGTTTGATTTCTCCAATCAGGAACTCTTTGCTCTAACATACCACTTGATACGGGTTCTAAAGCATCTCCCTCTAAAACGCCCCATACTATTTTATGTACACTCGTACTTGCTGGGGCATCAAACTCATATTCATACAGACCAGAAACAGTACTTATAGCATCAAGCTGTTGTTGGTATACAGAAGACTTCTCGCATAACTCAATAGTTGCTGCCCTAATATGTTGAATTATTAAAGAATCAGGGCAACCTGGAACCATAGGTAATACTTCTGATAATAAAGATTCATACGTTGTAGACATTACATTTGTCCCCCAGCTAGTGGCATTTGAGCAGTACTAGGAATTGAACTTGTAAAGTTTGGAGAAGTTATAGAGTCAATTTGAGTCTTACCTGTTACGCTCGCTATAAATAGTTGGTAGTGACTACTAGCACGTTGTTGTTCAGCAGTTTCTGTTTCTTTCATATACCCACGATACAGCACATAGTCTAATACTGCATTAGCAAATACATCAGGTACCCCTAAATTAGCATCAAGAGCAATGGTAGTTGGGTTTGATGAATACACCAATTCTATATACGCATTACCCGCAACTCCTGGGAATACATAAAAGTTTCTAGGGTCTTCTTCAGAGTACATATAGTTCTTAACTATAGCTCCGTGTTTGGCATACCCTGTTACTGTTGGGTCATGCCAATTGGGTTCTTGTGTGTCAAGCGCATCACGAGACACTAGGCGTATTGCAGTCTTTCCAGTACCACTACTGGCCGCAGACATGTTTCTAATTATTTTTAATAACCTATTACCACCAGCTGGAATAGATTGTTTGGTTCCAGTAGCTAAAGTAATAGTTGTATTAGTAGAAGTAGCATCAGGTTTAAATAACGAAATTTCTCGCTGTGCATCATTAACCCAAAATACAAGCTCTGCCGTAGTCCAGCGTATATTAGATGTATCTTGGAATATATATTCAGCTCTATCTACAACACTCTGTACGGTAACGCTCATATTTTACCTCAACGGGAATTCAATGCCTCTTGCCATGCTGCTTCTCGTTCATCAGTTAATACTGCAGAACCAAAAACTTTATTTACTACAGTAGCTTTCGGGGTTCCATCCGTTTTAAAACTATCAGGATTACCCTCTTCTATAATGCTACGTAGAACTTTTACTATACTCTCAAATCTATCAACCTGTTCTTCTTTTTGTGGTTCTAGTGTAATACTAATATCTTCCTGTATAACAGTGGAATCCTGAAAAGGCGGTTGTTCCTTAACTACAGTCTCTTCTTTAACTTCTGCAGCACCTTCTTGAAGGGCCAATAACCCTATTTCTGAAGATACTTCTAACGCTACTCCAGGCTCAAATAAAACACAAGCCCCGAATAAAGTGGCAATTCTTAAAGGTTTATCACTAACAATCTTCATAACTATTCCTTTAGTTAAAAAATAACCCCCCCAATTAAGGGAGGGTCACACTTTTTATTACCCAGTGATTAATACTCTTAAAGTAACAGTCACTGCAGCAACACCTGTTGCTGGAGCAGTAGTTATTTTAATATCAATAGTATCATCCGCTGGATAGGTATATCGCAAAGATGCAGCTTCGGCAGCAGTATCAAGACCTTGTCCTAAACTAACAAAACCTCCTGCTTGACCTATAGTGCTGGCTGAAATATAACGATCAGTAACAACGCCGTCTCCGACTGCCATTATTATGGCTGGAGAGCCGCCGGTATCAGCGTCTGTTTCAACTAGCATCTGTACATCTAATACGCGTTCACCCTCAAACACTTTAACCATTTCGACAACGTCGTTTATGATCCAAGCGGCTGAAGTTACGTACGTAGTTTCTCTAACGCCGATCATCCCATCCGGAAATGGTTTGAACAGAGAATTAGAGGTTGTCTGTGTAGCTATAAATGTAGTAGCCATCTATACTTCCTCCTAGTATGCAGTATCAAAAGCGATAACACCGAAGTCTTCAACTCCGCTATTGTAATCACTGTTGTACTTTGGTTTACGAAGGCCGAAGATTTTTCCGATACTGATACCCTGTTGGTTACCATAATCAAAAGACTCTTCAACAATATCTGGTAGGCCAATATCCGCCATAGCTAGCGCTTGTGCTCCACAAAATAGAGCTCTTGCGCCATTAACATCGGCGTCAGCACCCCATTTATAACCAGCAGCCCCAACATTACTTGAAGTACCAGTAGTAGCATTAGCAGTATTAAATACATGACGATACTCATGGATCATAATACCATCTACCATTACGCTAGAAGTTCCAGCAAACAGGCTATTAGAAGGCCCACGTACACCAGCGTTTCTAACGTTAGCTAAGAAGTCAGCATCAAGCTTCAACTTAGCCATTTGTTGTGGAGTGACAAACATATGGAAAATTTCTTCTCCACCTGGGCCACGGATACCACGGATATAGTTATCTTTAGCGTATGCTTTTAATTCAACAATCGCTTTATAAGCCATTGTATCAGCAGCAACCAAAGTAGCTACATTACCAGCAACTATAGAAGTTGTACCTGCATCCCATCGTCGATGACGATTGGTAGTAGGGGCAGAGACATCACTAGCAAATTCAAGATCCGCTAATTCATGTCCAGCTGAAGAACTTGTGTTCCTTAGCGCACCACTAGTTTTTAAAGCGTAAGAAACACCAGACAACGTTAAGAACGCTAACTGATCCATACGATCAGCAATAGCATAAGCTAGCGCGTCACGGCTGGTTTCCCGAAAGTTAACTACAGACTTCTGATCGGCTAAACGACCTGCGACTCGGTTTGCGAATCGTAGTTGATCTAGTTCGATGGTTAAGTCATAGGCTCTAAGCGCCTCTTCGTTACCTTCTAATGTGTTGTCGCCAGTAATACCGTCTCCGGTCATATCAGCAAGCAACGTTATAACTGCTTTAGTACCTTTATCGGATTTAGTAAGCTCCGTAATACGTTGTACCATAGCGTTTTGTCCAGTCCCTGCGAACTGGTTTATGAACGAGAAGTTTCTTGCTACTCGCCAAAAGTCTCGACTCCAAGCCGTTAATTGGTTTGAAGTCAAAGCTGCAAAGTTAGTATTAGCCATTGCTATTACTCCTAATTGTTTACAAAATTTAACTCAAATTAATCGCAGCCAACTTTTGGAGTGGCAATTCCGTATACCTTTATCGCAAGGGAAACGGTTTACATAAATTATGGAATATGAGCCCAATATGTTTAACGCCCTATCAGGCGAAATCGTCATCTAACGGCAACGACCTCGGTTTAATATCGCATAAACTGGCGAAACTTTTAAAAAGCATAACTGCGCAAGTAATTTTATGCAAGCTATACTATGTCACCCCGCATACGTTTTAATGTTGCAGCAGGTAACGCATTAAACTCTTCTTCTGTTAGTGATAGTAAATCTTCCGCTTTTTCCCCGTGAGTAGAGGAACTTTCCCCTGATAGTTCTGGGGGTTGAGACTGCGCAGATTGTAATTTTTTCTGGTTATTAGCCCGTTTTTTAGCTACTTCATCTACTGGAGTTGTAGTCTTAGGCGCTGATAGGGGAGATTCCACATCACCCTCTACAAGCCCATGATCTTTAACTACAAAATTAGCAGCTTTAGCTAATGCATCAACCGGTTGATATCCTTGAGTTATAAATGCGTCTCTTAAATCTACAACCTCTTGCGTTATCTCCGCATTAAACGCTTCTGAATTTTGATTAAATACCGGAAATGTATTTTCCAATTCATTAGCCGCTTGTTGTAATACAGTAGCTTGTTGATTCTGCTGTACCGTTTGCCCCATTTTTTGGTCAAACTCATACTGCAACTCAGCTTTTTCTGCGGCTCTTATTTCTTTTCTAAGTGCAGTAGCTTTAGCTGATTCGCCGTCTAGTATAAACTCTTGATACTCTGCTTCTTTAGTATCATAGTCGTAAGCTTCAGGTGCGTTAACATCGGGCGTAGATTGAGCTTGTAAGTCATCAAGCTGTTTCTGTAGCGCTTTTTGTTTAGCAAGCACTGCGTCGAGCCGTTCTTTTGGAACCATATGTTTCTTAGGCTCTGGATCAGGTGTAGCTTTAGCTTCGACTTCTTCTAAGTCTTCAACTTCAACTTCTTCCTCTGAATCTTCCGCTTCAACTTCTTCCTCTGAATCTTCCGCTACAACTTCTTCTACGGGTTCTTCTTCTTGTTCTGCTTCGGCAACTATTTCTTCTACCTCTTCAAAGTTTAAATCAAGTAACTCCTCGTCCTCCATAGGGTCGCCGCCCCATTGAGTAATAGTTGTAGCATCCTTTAAATTATCAAGGTCTTCCGCTTTTACATCAGCCATACTTATCTCCTAGATTACTTTCTATTATTAAAACTCAATATGAAGATCGTTTTTTATTTCTTCCTTTACTTACTTTCTTTTTAGCTGTTGTTTTTCTAGGCCCATCTATTGTTCCAACACCA
>TARA_R110002126_G_scaffold19489_8_pt1 | contig 16561 bp, 16 predicted proteins | sample TARA_R110002126 | Tara Oceans TARA_R110002126 (sample SAMEA4397536) | marine metagenome | biome: Polar Biome; feature: [DCM] deep chlorophyll maximum layer (ENVO:01000326); material: water (ENVO:00002006), including particulate matter (ENVO:01000060) such as... | depth 30 m
ACCGTCATCCCTATGGCGTTGCTTAAATTACCGACGATCACCGAGAAAATCATTCCGTTTTCCGCGCTTCTCGGCGCAATGTTCGCGTTCTGGCGGCTGAACCGCTACCACGAGTTCGTCGTGGCCCGCGCCGCAGGCGTCTCGATCTGGCAGTTTCTGGCACCGCCCGTAGCAATTGCGATACTGATCGGTCTGTTTAAGATTGCGATCTTCAACCCGTTCTCTTCGGCGATGCTCCTCAAATACGAAATTCTCGAGGCTCGGCACATTCGGGGCAAATCGAGCCTGTCGGCGCTTGCAAACCAGGGGCTGTGGTTCCGTCAGTCGACCGGAAACGGGCACTACATCCTGCATGCCCGGAGCATCTCGACCCGGGATGTCCGCCTCGAAAAGGTTATCGTTTACCTGATGCAGGACGGCGACCGCTTTGTCGGCCGTATCGACGCACAGACGGCGACCCTCGAAAACGGGTTCTGGCGTTTCGAAGACGCTGTGGTGACAGAGCCCAACAAGGCGCCGGCGCGATTCGACGTAAGACGGCTTCCCACGGACCTGACCATCAGCAATATCAACGACAGTTTCGCGCCGCCGGAAACGATTTCTTTCTGGGCTTTGCCGGGGTTCATCAAGGTGCTCGAAAATGCAGGGTTTTCCGGAGTCCGCCACATGCTGCACTGGCACACGCATCTTGCGCAGCCGCTCATGCTTGCCGCGGTGGTTATCCTGGCGGCAACCTTTTCCCTGCGCCCCATCCGCCGGGGCGGGGCGGCGGTACTGCTGGTATCGGGCATAGGTACAGGCTTCCTGCTGTATTTTCTGTCGGACGTCGTATACGCGCTGGGCGTGTCGTCCAAGCTGCCCGTGATGATGGCAGCGTGGAGTCCAGCGGCGATAACGCTGTTCCTGGGTATTTCCGTTCTGCTTCATCTGGAGGACGGTTAGTTTGAAACGGTGGGGCCTGTTTGTCTGGGCGATCGTTGCCGCAGCATTGAACACGTGGTCACTGCACGCTGCGGCGCAATCCCGCGTGGCGGTCCAGACGAATGCCCCCGTTCTCTTCAAGGCGGACCAGCTTCGGAACGAACAGAAAATCGGACTGATCGTCGCAACCGGTAACGTCGAATTTTCACAGGAAGGCCGGACGCTCCTCGCCGACAGCGTCAGCTACAACCAGCGTACCGACACGGTAACCGCGAGCGGCAATGTGAGCCTGCTTGAACCGACGGGAGAGGTTATCTTCGCAGACCATGTCGAACTGACCGGCAATATGCGAAACGGCGTTATCGAGAACATGCGGGTCCGCCTGACAGACAATTCGCGTATCGCCGCGGTCGGCGGCCAGCGGACCGGCGGCCGGCGGACAGAATTCCGCAAAGGCGTCTATTCGCCCTGCAAGCTGTGCGAAAAAGATCCGACCAGTGCCCCGATTTGGCAGGTCAAGGCGTACAAGATTACCCACGATCAGGAAACCAAGGACGTTACCTATCGCGATGCCTATCTCGAATTTTACGGCATTCCGGTGATGTACACCCCGTTCCTGTCGCACCCCGACCCGACCGTGGAACGGCGAACAGGGTTTCTGGTGCCGACCTACGGAAGCAGTAGCGACCTCGGCACGACGGTAAGCACGCCGTATTACATCGATCTCGGGCACAACATGGACGCCACGCTTGCCCCGCTTGTAACCACAGGGGAGGGAATCGTCGGCGCGGGCGAGTTCCGGCACCGGCTTAGTGACAGTGAATACAAGTTACAGGCAAGTATCACGCACGGCTCCCCGGATGACGGCGGCTCGGACGAACTCCGCGGCCATCTAAAGGGAAATTTGCGTCATGACTTCAACAGGACATGGCGTGGCGGCGCTGATATTCACCTCGCGACGGACGACACCTACCTGCGACGGTATAATTTCGAGTCTCCCGACACGCTTGAGAACCGGTTGTTTACCGAAGGTTTCCGCGGGCGGAACTATGCATCGGCGAACGCCTATTATTTCAAGGGGCTACGGTCAACCGACGATGAAGGGAACACGCCTATCGTGTTCCCGAAGCTCGACTTCAATTACGTCGGCGAACCGGCGCGGCACGGCGGAATCTGGAAGCTCGATGCCAACGTGCTTGCGCTGACCCGCACCGACGGGGCCGACACCCGGCGATTGTCCGGCAAGACGAAATGGGAACTGCCCTATATCAGTCGACTGGGAGAGGTCTACCGCGTCTTTGCATCTCTGCAGACAGACGCCTATTGGGTAAACGATCTTCCGGAAAGCGACGCGCCATCGAATACGATATCGGGCGTCACCGGGCGCGTTTTCCCCCAGGCAGGCGTGGAGTGGAGGCTGCCGCTTGCCCGACGGGAAGATCGCTTCACCCAGATTGTGGAGCCGATGGTCGGCGTAATCCTGGCACCCAGCGGACAAAACCATGACCGCATTCCCAATGAAGACAGCCTGAGCTTCGAATTCGACGACACGAACCTGTTTTCCGAAAACAGATTCGGCGGTATCGACCGCGTCGAGGGCGGACCCCGCATTAACTATGGGCTCAACAGCGGCGTGTTCGGCCTGAACAACGGGTTCAGTTCTTTTTTTATCGGGCAAAGTTTCCGCCTCGACGACGACAGCGACTTCGGCGAGGACACCGGACTCGACGAGCATTTTTCCGATATCGTCGGCAGAGTCGAGATTTCGCCGACCCGCTACGTGAATGCGCTGTACCGTTTCAGGCTCGATAAAGACAGTTTTTCGCCGCGCCGGAACGAGGTACAGGCGACGGTTGGCGTCGATGCCCTGCGTTTTAACGTCAACTATCTGTCCATCGATCAACAGAACCTGTCCGATATCCTTGATCCGGAGGACGAATTCCGCGATCGCGAGGAAATAACGTTCGGCTTTTCGTCGCAGGTAACCGACCGCTGGCGGTTCGGGGCGAATACGCGGCGCGACCTGACCAGCGGCGGCGGATCGCTTCGCCATGGTGCCTTTCTGAACTACGAGGACGACTGCTTCGATTTCCGGGTCGATTACTCCAGAACCTTTACCCGCGACCGGGATATCCAGCCGTCGGATACGATATTGTTCCGGATCGTTTTCAAGACCCTGGGAGAGGTAACAACATCGACAGGCGCCAACTGAACCGGTTAAGCCATTGAACCTACCCTGCATCCGACGATATATAGTCCATGAAAATTCGAGCAGGCCAGTTATGACGATGGCGATGACATTCAGAACTTCAGCGATTGCGATGACGCTTTGCGCGGCAATGGCTGTCTTTGCGACGCTTGCACCAGCAAAGGCCCAGTCGGTGCAGCGGATTGCAGCGATCGTCAACGACGAACTGATCACCGCCTATGACCTCGAATCGCGAATCCGCCTTGTTTTGTTTTCAACACGACTGCCGGATAACGTGGATACGCGCCGCCGGATCCGGAATCAGGTGTTGCGGACGCTTATCGACGAACGTCTGCAATTTCAGGAGGCCAAGCGCCGCAATATATCGGTCAGCAACCGCGATATTGAACGCGCAAAACTGACCATCGAGAAACAGAACAATATGCCGAAAGGCGGACTGGAACGGATTCTGAAGGAAAATCGGGTCCCGCTCGCCGCCATGGATGCTCAGTTGCGCACAGGTATTGCCTGGTCAAAGCTGATCGGCCGGCGTATCCGGCCACGGATCACCATCGGCGAGGACGAGATCGACGAAGCGCTCGCGCATATCAAGAACCGCCAGGGACAGACGGAATATCAGCTGAGCGAAGTTCTGCTGGCCGTCGATGGTCCCGATGAAGAAGCGAATGTGCGCAGGACGGCGGAACGTATTATCGATCAGGTCAAAAACGGCGCGCGTTTTTCCGCCATCGCCCGGCAGTTCTCTCAGAGCGCGACGGCCGCCGTCGGCGGCGACCTCGGGTGGATACACGAGGCCGAACTGGACAGAACGCTGCGCGATATTGTCCCCGGGATGGCCGAAGGCGCAATGTCGAGTCCGATCAAGACCGTAACCGGATACAGGATACTGAGGCTGGAGGGCATTCGGAAGATCGCCCAAAGCGATGCGAAACCGGTAATGCTCGACCTCCGGCAGATATTCCTGCCCCTTCCCGGCACGGCGGCTCCTGTCGATATTGAAGCGCAGATCGATCTGGCAAAAACTGTACGCGACACAGCGACAAGCTGCGTGGATTTCGGCAATCTGGCCAAGGAAGTGGGATCGCCCCGCCCCCCGAACCTCGGGAAGTTTGCATTGACCGACCTCTCGCCGGCAATCCGCGCCGTGGTGAAAGACGTCGATGCCGGAAAAATCAGCGATCCGGTCAAAACCCCCGGCGGCGTTCTCGTCCTCATGGTCTGCGGGCGAGAAGGCGGCGGCGGCGAAATCAAGCTCCCCGAACGCGACGATATCGCCGATCGCCTTATGCAGGACCGCATGTCCCTCAGCGCACGGCGCTATATGCGGGACATCCGGCTGGCCGCCGTCATCGATATCCGGGCCTGACCGGGTGGCCGCAAATCGCCCCGTTGCCGTCACAATGGGCGACCCTGCCGGGATCGGCGGAGAAATCACCTGCCTGACCTGGCTCCGTCACCGGACGGCGCTGCCACCGTTTTTCGTTCTGGATGACCCGGACCGGCTCAAACGCCTTGCCGCAACAACGGGTATCGACTGCCCGGTCAGTGAAATCGCCTTCCCCGGGGACGCGATCGACGCCTGCAAGACCGCTCTGCCCGTGCTGCGGCTGAGCAAGCCAGTACATGCACTGCCAGGAGACGACAGCACCGCCGACGGGTCTATGGTGATCGAATCGATTGACCGCGCAATCGATGCCGCACGCGCCGGGAGCGTCGCGGGCATGGCGACAAACCCCATCCAGAAAAGCCGACTGTACGACGCGGGCTTCACCTCGCCGGGCCACACCGAATATCTCGGCGAACGCGCAGGCCTGTCAGCACCGCCAATCATGCTGCTGGCCGGGCCCAGCCTGAAGGTGGTGCCGGTCACGATCCACCTGTCTCTTCAAGACGCAATCGCCGCACTCACCCGTGAAGAAATCGTACGAACGCTGAAAGTGACCATAGCCGCCCTGATATCCGATTTCGGAATCGAAAGACCGCGGGTCGCGGTTTCGGGGCTAAACCCCCATGCAGGCGAAGCAGGCCATATGGGACGGGAAGAAATAGACATTATCGCCCCGGCGATCGCCGAAGCGGCTGCGACGGGCGCCGACATCCGCGGCCCTCTCGCCGGAGATACGATGTTCCACCCCGCGGCCCGTGCGACCTATGACGCCGCCGTCTGCATGTATCACGATCAGGCGCTGATTCCGATGAAAACCCTTGATTTCGACAACGGGGTCAATGTGACTGTCGGGCTTCCCTTTGTAAGAACCTCCCCGGATCACGGAACGGCCTATAATATTGCGGGGACCGCAACCGCGAACCCGACCAGCCTGGTATCGGCCATCCGGATGGCAGGCGAGATCGCTGCCTGCCGGGCGCGCACGTCATCCGACAACGCCCTTGCCTGACCGCCAACCCGTGGATGCCAGCGCCATTGGTGCGCTGCCCCCCCTGCGCGACGTTATAAAAGCGCACGGTCTCGCCGCCCGCCGCTCGCTGGGACAGAATTTTCTGCTCGACCTGAATATTACGCGCCGTATCGCCCGTGCGGCGGGGTCGCTGGCGGATGCCACCGTGCTCGAAATCGGACCGGGTCCCGGCGGACTGACCCGCGCGCTGCTCGAAGAAGGCGCAGCCACGGTTATCGCCGTCGAACGAGACGATCGCTGCATCTCCGCGCTCGGCGAAATCGCCGCCGTCGCGGACGGGCGGCTGCATATTCTCGCCGCGGACGCCATGACCCTCGATATCGATGCGCTGGCGGACAGGTTCGGTCCGCTGCGGGTGGTGGCGAACCTCCCCTATAATATTTCAACGCCGTTGCTGATCGGCTGGCTCAAACGGATAGACCTGTTCGACCGTTTCGTGCTGATGTTCCAGAGCGAAGTCGCCGACCGGCTGGCCGCCCGGCCGGGTCCCAAGGCCTACGGACGGCTTTCCGTGGCCGCCCAGTGGCGATGCGATGTCCGGCCGCTGTTCAACCTGCCGCCACGCGCCTTCACGCCGGCGCCGAAGGTGGCGTCCACGGTGGTCGAACTCGTCCCGCGGGCGGAACCGCTTGCCGCGGCCGATCCGGATATTCTCGAAGAAGTCGTTGCAGCTGCATTCGGCCAGCGGCGCAAAATGCTGCGTGCCGCCCTGAAAGGCATATTCACCGATCCTCAGAAAACCCTGACCGCTGCGGGAATTGCGCCCGAAGCGCGGGCCGAAACCGTCGGAATAAAAGGATTCTGCGCGCTTGCGCGGTCGCTCGAACAGGAGCGGGCGGCAAGCCGGAATTAACCGTCAGCGCCACTCCCGCAGGCGCTTCACGAAAGCTGTAAGCCCGACCTGACGTTCGCGTTTCAGCCGTTCCGCAACGAGGATCGCCTGCACCTTGGTAACGCTTTCCTCGATGTCGTGATTGACGATGATGTAGTCGTATTCGGGCCAGTGACTGATTTCGTCGGGCGCCTTCGCCATGCGCGCTGCAACGACGTCGGCGGGGTCCTGCGCGCGCTGCTGGAGCCGCCTTGCCAGTTCCTCGGTCGAAGGCGGCAGGATGAACACGCTGGCGAGGTCGTTCCGCGCCGCCTGCTTCAGCTGCTGTTCTCCCTGCCAGTCGATATCGAACAGAACGTCCCTGCCGGCAGCGAGCGCCTCTTCGACGTGACCTTTCGGCGTACCGTAATAATGATCGAACACCTTTGCGTGCTCCAGCAGTTCCTGCCGGTTGAGCATCAGGTTGAACTCCGTCGGATCGATAAAGAAATAGTCTCTGCCATCGACTTCCCCCGGACGGGGCGGCCTGGTGGTGACGGAAACCGAAAGCGAAATATCACTGTCGCGTTCGAGCAACAGGCGCGAGATCGTCGTCTTCCCCGCGCCCGACGGCGATGACATCACGAACATCAGCCCGCGGCGTTCTATGCTTTCGTTATTCCCTGTCATCGTATTCCTATTCGATATTCTGGATCTGTTCGCGCAGGCGCTCGATCGCCGCCTTCAGAGCAAGTCCGATCCGGGTCAGTTCGAGATTGGACGATTTGGAGCACAGGGTATTGGCCTCGCGGTTGAATTCCTGACACAGAAAATCCAGGCGTCGCCCGACCGCACCGCCATCCCCCATAAGATCCCGCGCCGCGCCGACATGAGCAACGAGCCGGTCGAGTTCTTCACGGATATCGCCACGGGCGACAATCAGCGCGATTTCCTGCGCAAGGCGGTCTTCGGAAACCGGGCTGTCGCCACCGAGCAGCTCGTCAAGCTGGCTCCTGAACCGTTCCGCACGCCTGGCCGGCTGCATTTCCGCGAGCTCTGCCGCCTGTGTAGTCAGAGAGTCTATTTCATCCACGTGCTCTTCAACCACCACCGCGAGGCGGGCGCCCTCGGCGGCGCGGGCGGCGGCAAGCGCGTTCATCAGGCCATCGAACCCGTCGACGATCGCGGTATCGCGCGCCGAAATCTCCGCTTCGTCTTCTTCCTGGTTTTCAACGACCTCGACCACGCCGCGAAGCGCCAGAAGCGTTTCGACATCGACCTTTTCCCGGGCGCCTTTAAATTCGGCGGCGAGCGAGATCATCTGTTCCAGCACCTCGCGGTTCACTTCGAGCGCCGGAGGCCGTTCGGGGCGCTGCAGCGTCAGGTTTATCGACAGGTTGCCTCTTGCGAATTTCTCGCCGCCGAGTTTGCGTGCCGCGGCCTCGATATGATCGAACCCGTGCGGCAAGCGAAATCGCAGGTCGAGACCCTTCGAATTCACGCTTTTGACTTCCCACACCCAGGTATATCCCGCTGCGGCACCATCCACCCGCGCGAACCCCGTCATACTCGTAACCGCCACCGATACCCTCTCATTCCGTTATCGCCTTTTGGCGATCGTATGCGCCGACACCGGCCGGCTTCTATAGTCAAAATTCCAAAGCGAAAAACCGGGCCGATAGCAACCGCCCGGCCGCCCCGTTATGCTCCATCCGTTTTATCATCTTCGGTCCTGAATGTCGTCACAACAGCCACAACGGAATAGATGCCGGGTCCCCGACATATATTAATCACAGGCGCCTCCGGCGGGATCGGCGCGGCCCTTGCCGCGGCGTATGCCGCACCGGGGGTACGGCTGTCCCTGGCGGGCCGCGATCCGGACCGGCTCGCCGCGACAGCCCGTGCCTGCAGGGACGCCGGCGCGGAAACGGCTATAACAGTTTTCGATGTTACCGACGCCCAGGCTGCGGCCGACTGGATAAACGCTGCAGACGACTGCTCGCCTATCGGCCTGCTGATCGCAAATGCCGGTGTTTCGGCCGGTACCGGCCGCGGCGGCGAAAGTGCTGACCAGGCGCGGGCGATTCTGACGGTCAATATCGACGGTGTCCGCAACGTCGTGCGGCCCGCCATCGACAGGATGCAATCGCGGCGACGGGGCCAGATCGCCATCATGTCGTCACTGGCGGGATTTGTCGGTATTCCCGGCGCACAGGCCTATTGCGCGTCCAAGGCGGCTGTGCGGGTCTGGGGCGAAACCCTGCGGCGCGATCTTGCGCCCGACAACATCCGGGTTTCCGTGATCTGCCCGGGCTTTGTCCGGTCGCCGATGACTGACGTCAACCGGTTCCCGATGCCATTCCTGATGGATGCGGACCGGGCGGCCCGGCTTATCGTCAACAGGCTGCACCGTAACCGGGGCCGCATCGCCTTTCCGTTCCCGATGTATCTTGCCGTCCGGCTGATCGCAACTTTACCGGCAAGCCTGCGCGACCGGGCACTGCGGCCCCGGCCGGGTCATTCCTGAAACCTGCATTTCTGTTTTATCTGGCGCGCTCGCGTTCAAGACGGCGCCACCTGGCAACATTCCGGTTATGCTCGCGGAGCGTCGTTGCGAATGCATGCCCGCCCTGGCCGTCGGCGACGAAATACAGTTCTCTGGTTTTCAGCGGGTTGACGGCCGCATTCAGTGACGCGCGCCCGGGATTGGCGATCGGCCCCGGCGGCAGCCCCTTTGTCCGGTAGGTATTGAAGGGAGAATCCGCCGCCAGGTCGGCCCGCGTCAAGGGACGCCCGAGCGAGACGCCGCCGCCGGTGACGGCATAGGCGACGGTCGGATCTGACTGAAGCCGCATCCCCCGGCGTAACCGGTTATGAAAAACGGCTGAAACGCGGGCCCGCTCGGCGGCGATACCGGTTTCCTTTTCGATGATCGACGCCAGAATCACGGCCTCGCGCAAAGACTTGATGGCGATATCGGGGCCGCGCGATTCCCAGGCCTTCGCTGCCGCCTCCGCCATTGCAGACTTCATGCGCGCCAGAACCCCGGCACGGCTGTCGCCGTAGCTGAAGAAATAGGTTTCGGGCAGGTAGATACCGTCAACGCCCGGGCTGTCGACGGCACCTGTAAGCCCGTCTGTCGCACGGACGAGAGAGATAATTTCGCGCGTCAGCAACCCCTCCGGGATCGTCAGCCGCCGCCGGACCATATCGCCGTTCACCAGGTGTTCGGCGGCCTGTTTCATGCTGATATTCGGGGAAAATGCAAACTCGCCCGCACGCATCCGCCGTGCCATCCCGGTATAGCGGGCGCCAAGTACGAACAAGTGCGGGTTCTCAATGACGCCGCTACGCTGCAGGAGCTGCCCGATCTCCTGGACGCCGGCGCCCTTGGGGACAATCAGGCTGACAGAGGATTTCAGCGGCCCACCGGCATGAAAGCCGTGCCAGGCCCATATCGCAACGCCCGACAGGCCGACGACGACAGCAAGTACGACCGCAACAAGTGCGCGGACGGCGAACCGCCGCATTCCGGATCAGGACGCCTGTTTGAAAATGACCGAGGCGTTGGTGCCGCCGAAGCCGAACGAGTTCGACAGCGCCACCTTGATCGGCCGTTCTTTGGCCTGCAGGGGAACGAGATCGATGTCGCAACCCTCCGACGGGTTTTCAAGATTGAGCGTCGGCGGCGCCACGCTGTCCTGGATCGCTTTCACCGAAAAAATCGCCTCGACCGCACCAGCTGCACCGAGCAGATGGCCGATCGCCGACTTGGTCGATGACATGGACAATTTATAGGCGTGGTCTCCGAACAGGCGCTTCACCGCACCGAGTTCGATCTCATCGCCGACCGGCGTGGATGTCCCGTGGGCATTGATATAATCGATATCCTCGAGGTTCATGCCGGCGTTGCGCAGGGCGGATTTCATCGCCCGAAATCCGCCATTGCCATCCGCGGGCGGCGACGTGATGTGATAGGCATCCCCCGAAAGGCCGTAACCTGCAACCTCGGCATAGATGGTGGCACCGCGGGCCTTGGCGTGCTCGTATTCTTCAAGCACCACGACACCGGCGCCTTCACCCATGACGAAGCCGTCGCGGTCTTTGTCCCAGGGCCGCGAGCCCCGGGTGGGATCGTCATTGAAATTCGTGGACAGGGCGCGCGCCGCCGCGAACCCTGCAATCCCAAGCCGGCAGACAGCCGCTTCGGCACCGCCGGCGACCATCACGTCCGCATCCCCGAAGGCGATAAGGCGCGAAGCATCTCCGATCGCGTGCGCACCGGTCGAGCATGCCGTCACCGGCGCATGGTTGGGCCCCTTGAAGCCGTACCGGATCGATACCTGGCCGGACGCCAGGTTGATCAGGCTGGACGGAATAAAGAACGGCGATACGCGTCGCGGACCTTTTTCCTCGAGCAGCAGGGCTGCTTCGGCGATCGTTTCCAGCCCGCCGATCCCGGATCCGATCATGACACCTGTACGTTCGGCATCCTCATCGGACTCGGGCTTCCAGCCGGAATCCTCGATCGCTTCCGCCGCCGCACCCATCGCGAAAACGATGAACTTGCCCATCTTCCGCTGGTCTTTCGGAGAGACGTGTTCATCCGGATTGAACGATCCGCTCTCGCTTTCGCCAATGGGAACCTCGCAGGCGATTTTTGCCGCGAGATCGCTGACGTCAAACGACTGGATACCGGTTGCGCCGGATTCGGCATTCAGTATCCGTCCCCAGACATTATCGACGCCGGCCCCCAGGGGGGTGACGGCACCGATACCGGTTACGACAACACGTCTCAATTCCATATCCACGCTTTCAAGATTGCCGGGCAGTTTACCGGCGCAGAGCACATATCTCCGCCAGTGACCCGATTATCAGCCGGCGTTTTCGTCGATGAAGCCGATCGCGTCCTTGACGGTCAGGATTTTCTCGGCCGCGTCGTCGGGAATTTCGCATCCGAATTCTTCTTCGAACGCCATGACCAATTCGACCGTATCGAGACTGTCCGCCCCGAGATCGTCGATGAAGCTGGCGTTATCGGTGACTTTCGCTTCGTCTACGCCGAGATGTTCGACAACGATCTTTTTCACGCGGTCTGCGGTATCGCTCATTATGTTTTCCTTGGAATTAACCGGCGTCCGAGTTAACGGCGGGCCGACCTTTGGGTTCGTTATCTCCTGACCCGGCTTTCACGCTTGTACGGCATGTTTTCCGGGCCTGCGACTGATCTGGGGTATGTTTACCCCAAGCTCTATATCATGGCCATTCCGCCATTTACATGCAAGGTTTGACCGGTGACATAGGCCGCCTCTTCGGAAGCCAGAAATACGGCGCAGGCGGCCACGTCTTCAGGGGTTCCGAGGCGACCCGCGGGGATTGCGCCGGTCAGTTTTTCCGTCTGTTCGTCGCCGAGTGATTCGGTCATCGGGGTCGCAATGAAACCGGGTGCGATACAGTTCACCGTGATGCCCCGGGTCGCCACTTCACCCGCCATCGACTTGGACATGCCGATAATGCCCGCCTTCGACGCCGCATAGTTGGTCTGGCCGGCATTGCCGGTCACGCCGACGATCGACGTCACGTTGATAATGCGGCCCCAGCGCGCCTTCATCATGCCGCGAAGCACCGCACGAGAAAGGCGGAACGTCGCCGTCAGGTTTACGTCGATCACCGCCTGCCAGTCCTCGTCCTTTATCCGCATCGCGAGATTGTCGCGCGTGAGTCCCGCGTTGTTGACCAGCACGTCGATCCCGCCCATGGCATCGGATGCCGCCGCAAGCATGGCATCGGCCGATTCCGTATCGCCGAGATCGCCAACAATGACATGGCAACGGTCGCCGAGATCGCCGGCCAGTGAATCCAGCGCATCGCGGTTGCGCCCGGCAAGAGCGACCGTCGCACCCTGCGCATGCATCGCCCGCGCGATGGCACCGCCGATTCCGCCTGAGGCGCCAGTGACAAGAACTTTTTTGTCGGACAATCCGAACATGGTCAGGTTTCCCGTTTTACAGTGTTTCCAGAACGGCCTCGACATCGGCCGGCGTCTCGACGTTCATCGCCGTCATATCCCGGTCGATCCGTTTGGCGAGTCCCGTCAGAACCTTGCCCGCCCCGAGCTCGATCAGCGTATCGACGCCTGCATCCCGCATTGCCAGCACGCTCTCGCGCCAGCGCACCAGCGACGTGACCTGTTCGACCAGCAACCGGCGGAGGTCCTCGGGGTTTTCGGCAGGCGCCGCTGTCACGTTCGCCATTACAGGCACCAGGGGCCGCACCAGATCGGTATCCGCCAGCGCCGCTTCCATTACCGCCGCTGCCGGGGCCATCAAGGCACAATGAAACGGAGCGCTCACCGGAAGTTTCACACTGCGACGCACGCCTTTCGTACCGGCGATTTCGATTGCCCGGTCGATCGCGGCCATCGCGCCCGACAGGACAACCTGGCCGGGCCCGTTATCGTTCGCCGGCGAGCACACTTCGCCCTGCGCCGCTTCGTTCGCAATTTCGAGCGCCATGTCCATCTCGGCGCCAAGCAGCGCCGCCATGCCGCCTTCGCCGACGGGCACGGCCTTCTGCATCGCCTGGCCACGCGTGTTCAGAAGCCGGGCCGTGTCCGCCAGGCCCAGGCTCCGCGCGGCGGCGAGGGCCGAATATTCGCCGAGCGAATGGCCGGCGACAAAGGCGCAACTGGAGGCCAGATCGACGCCGCCTTCCTTTTCGAGCACGCGGAGCACCGCCATGCTGATCGCCATCAGCGCTGGCTGGGCGTTTTCGGTCAGCATCAGCTCTTCGGGAGGACCGGAAGCAATGATTTTCGACAGATTCCGGCCAAGCGCATCGTCGATTTCTTCCAGCGTTTCCCGGGCTATCGGGAATGTCTCCAGGAGATCGTGGCCCATGCCGACGACCTGCGAACCCTGGCCCGGAAAGACAAATGCACGTGTCATTTCTTGTTCCCTATCGGTTTCCGCCCCTTACGGGCATCTTTCCGCAGTCATAGACGGTGGTTAAGGTGAGTCAAGATAGTCGGGCGAATCATACCGGGATCGCTTGCGTGTGCCCGCCAAATGTGTATATTCCGGCGCCTCGTGCTTCGGCGCGCAATTTTATATCGATTATTATTCGGATTCGGCCCTTTTAGGTGTCCGAATTCTAGCTACAGAGCGGCGTACCGGACGGGGTGTCACAGATACCTGCGGGCCGGACGCTAACCAGACGCTAACCAGGAGTAACAACGGTGCCATTATACGAAAGCGTGTATATCGCACGCCCGGATATTTCCGCGACCCAGGTCGAAACCCTCACAGCGGATATGACGAAGATCCTCGAGGAAAACGGCGGCAAGGTCGTGAAAGACGAATATTGGGGTCTGAAATCCCTCGCCTACCGGATCAAAAAGAACCGGAAGGGCCATTATTCGCTGCTGAACATCGACTGCCCGCCCGCGGCGCTGAGCGAAATGGAACGCAACATGCGTATCCACGAAGACGTGCTTCGCTACATGAGCATCCGCGTCGACGAGCATGACGAAGAACCGTCGGTGATGATGCAGAGCAAAAGCAACCGCGACGACCGGGATCGCGACCGCGGTCGTGGCCGCGATGATGACCGGCCGAAACGCGACAGCGGCGATACGCCGGCAGTATCGGCCAGCGCATCGGCGTCTGATACCCCCGCCTCCGACACCAAGGAAACCGAAGAATGAGCCGGCGCCCCTTTTTCCGGCGGCCCAAGAGCTGCCCGTTTTCCGGGGATAATGCCCCGAAGATCGATTACAAGAACGTCAAACTGCTTCAGCGGTTCACGTCTGAACGCGGCAAAATCGTGCCGAGCCGTATTACGGCCGTTTCAGCCAAGAAACAGCGCGAACTCGCCACCGCAATCAAGCGGGCGCGCAATCTCGCGCTGATGCCGTTTCTGATTAACTGACCGTTGCCGGTTCGCCGGCAGCAGTCAAACCGCCGGTTCGCCGGCCGGAAGTAAATTTATGCCGCGCGCACAGCTCATCCCGTTGGGCGCGGGCGTCGTTGCCGCCCTGCTTCACCTCTCTGTGACGCTCGGGTCGCCCGGCGCCTTTATGCTCGCCTATTTTGCACAGGCGCCGATTGCGGCGACCGGCCTTGCCCTCGGATTCATGCCGGCGGCGATGGCGGCGGCGACTGCGGCGATTCTCGTCGCGCTCGGCTCTCCCGGTGTCGGCGCGCTGTCGCTTTTCATCCTCACGTCTGCCCTCCCGGTGCTCGTCGTTGTGTACTTCGCCCTGCAGAACCGGGCGATCGATCCGTCAACGGGACAGGACAGCCCCGACGGGGTCACGGAATGGTATCCGGCTGGCCGCATTCTCGGCTGGCTGACAGGACTCGGACTTGTGGCATTCGTCGTCGCCTACCTGATCTTCATGGGCGGCGAAAACGGCGTCCGGGGCGCGATCGAAGGATATCTCTCGACGGTCATGAGCGCTTTTCGCGGCGCCGACAAAGCCGCCGTCGACGAGGTCATCAAAACGATGTCCCGTTTTTTCCCGGCCGTAGCGGTTGCTTCCTGGGTGCTGATGAACGTCGTCAACGGCGTTCTCGCGCAGCAGTTTCTGACCGCATCGGGGAAAAATATCCGGCCGAAACCCGATTATCGTGAAATTAAGGGACCGCTCTGGCCCGCCGCGGCGGTCGTTTTTGGCATTCTGCTCACGTTTTTTGGCGGAGAACCGGGCTTTTTCGGCTTCAACGTAATGTTGATCGCAACGATACCTTTTTTCTTTATCGGGCTGGCAGTTCTGCATAGTATCTCCGCCGCTTGGCCCGGACGCCCCATAATGCTGGCGGCGGTCTATTTGCTATTGATTTTGCTGCTCTGGCCCGCCGCGATTATCGCGCTTTTGGGCATATTGGAATACTGGCTGCGGCTCCGCGAACGGATGCAGACGCGGCGGACGAACAAAGGGAACGAATAATGGAAGTCATACTGCTCGAACGAATCGAAAAACTGGGCCAGATGGGCGACGTGGTCAGCGTCAAGCCGGGCTATGCGCGCAACTATCTCCTGCCGCAGAAGAAAGCCCTCCGGGCAAGCGAATCCAGCCGTGCCGTGTTCCAGGAACAGCGCGCCCAGCTCGAGGCCGAAAACCTTGAAAACCGTGCTGAGGCCGAACGCCTTGCCAAGGACATGGACGGGATGACGATCATCATCGTCCGCCAGGCCAGCGACGGCGACCAGCTGTACGGTTCGGTGACGACGCGCGACATATCGACGGGCATTACCGAAGCGGGCGTCACCGTTGACCGCCGTCAGGTGAAACTCGCGCGGCCGATCAAGACTGTCGGCATGCATCCCGTCCGTGTCGACCTCCACCCCGAAGTCTCCGCCGAAATAACGGCGAACGTCGCCCGGTCGACCGAAGAAGCCGAAATGCAGGCGCGCGGCGAACGCGTCAACCGCGACGGCGATGTCGTCGATATTGTCGAAGAAGACGCCATCGACGTCGAGGAAGTCTTCGAAGCCGAAGCAATCCCGGGCGAGTCGGAGCTGTCGACAGAGGCGGCGCCGGCCATTGACGAAGCCGGATCCGATGATGGCGACGCGGACAAGCCCGCCAGCTGACGACACCGGTATTAGCCGGCCCGGCGCAATTGCCGGGCCGCAACCTTTTCCAATGGTAAAACGCCGGAGCGGCCCCGAATGATGTGGCGGGGTACGCTGATCTCCATGTTTCTGCATGGCAGCATTATGGGCGTACTGTTTGCCGGTCTGCCGATGCTGCCGGACATATTCAAACGCAAGTCCGGTGCGCTTGATGACTCTTCCGGACATTCGATATCCGTCGAAATCGTCAGCGCCGATTCTGTGGACCGGCGCCAGGATGTCATAGCCCCCGACACCACCCGGTCCACGCAAACCCCGCAGGTTACGACGACTGGCAAAGTTCCAGCGCTGGTTGTCGGCCCGTCCGGCGTGACGCCGTTTCCGGAGGCCGCACGGCCGCAAGATAGAGCTGCCGCCAAAACACGTATCCCCGAAGGCTCGCTCGCCCGGCCGGAGTCCCGCCAAACCGGACAAAGCCGGTCGTCGGCGTTGCTGCAGCGTCTCGCCGAACGCACCCGGCAGGCGCAACAGGCGTCGCAAACCGCCCCGCCCCGCGGGGACGCACAAGCCGGCGAACAGCCGCCGCGACCGGACACCGCGGCACGCTCCCCCGCCGCCGCGCCT
>TARA_R110002126_G_scaffold8363_1_pt1 | contig 16517 bp, 12 predicted proteins | sample TARA_R110002126 | Tara Oceans TARA_R110002126 (sample SAMEA4397536) | marine metagenome | biome: Polar Biome; feature: [DCM] deep chlorophyll maximum layer (ENVO:01000326); material: water (ENVO:00002006), including particulate matter (ENVO:01000060) such as... | depth 30 m
AGTGGATTTCGACTCGTGGCACAAGACTTGGCAGATAGACTAACAGATATGGGTATACGTATACCTATTGATTTATATATACCACCTAATACAGAAGGTAAGTTTGCAAGGGTTAACGGCATCTTAGAACCATTATACCAGACAGGGGCAGTATACCATTACAGAGGCGGTAACTGTCAGGTATTAGAAGATGAGCTAGTCTCAGTAAACCCACTACATGACGATACAAAGGATAGTTGGGCTATGTGTGTTGATTTAATGGTTAAGCCTATACAAAGGCAAAAGAGTAAGAATATGAACGTAGTTCAATTCCACGGTAGATTCGGAGGCTTGGCAGCGTGAGCAAAGCAGCAACAGGTGGGTATATGCTCACATCAGTAGACGTAGATGATGTAGCAGTTCGCATCTCAGAAATGTGGACACGTTATAATACAGAAAGACGTAATGCACTTAATTTAAACGAAGAAGTTCGTAGGTTTATCTATGCTACAGATATTGACAGTACATCAGCATCAGACTTACCACACAAGAATAGAACACATCAACCTAAGTTAACACAGATTGCTGACACATTAAAAAGTCAGTATTATGAAGCATCACTATCTATGCCGGAGTTCTTCAGGTTTCCTGAACCTAAAGGTGTTAGTCCAGCAGTATCTAATGCTATGGAAAAGTGGTTAAGAGTTAAGTTAGAACAACGTAAATTTAGAGAGACTACAGGTAGACAATTAGTAAATGACTTTGTTGATTATGGTAACTGCTTTGTATCTGTTGATTATATTATCGAACGTGATAATCTGGGCAACATAAAGTATAAAGGCCCAGCATGGGAGAGGGTATCTCCTATGGATATAGTATTTAACCCTAAAACTACATTTCGTAAAAGCCCTAAGTTACAAAGGTGTATGATTCATGTTGCAGATATTAAAGAGTTCCCAGACACATATCCAAAAGCTGGGTTTAAAAAGTCTATTATTGATAAAGCAATTGATACACGGCATCCGGAAGGTATTGATGATTGGATTGAAGTCATTAAAAACCGTGGCATCAATATGGATGGATATGGTGGTGCGGATAGTTACTTTCAGCAAGACCTTGCGGAAATAATAATCTATAGAGGTGATGTATTTAATCCTACTAATGGTAAGACAGAAAGAAACCGTGTAGTATACATTATGGACAAGGTACACGTAATAAGAAATGAGCCGTCTAAAGCCCCATCAGGATTTGATGGTATACATAATGCAGGGTGGCGTACTCGTCCTGATAACTCATGGGCGCAAGGTGCGTTAGATAATTTAGTAGGTATGCAACATAGGATTGACCATTTAGAAAACCTTAAAGCAGACGTATTTGACATAATTGCTCAACCTGTAATATTTGTCAAGGGGGATGATGTCCAAGAACCATCAGAAGGATACAGACCCGGAGCTACGTACTATGGTGGTGTTGATAGTGATGTCCGTATGCTTGTTCCTGATCCTACTGCTCTAAATGCTGATAACCAAATAGCTAACTACCATCGTATGATGGAGGAGATGGCTGGTGCTCCACCAGAAGCAAGAGGTATACGTACTCCCGGAGAAAAGACAGCATTTGAAGTTAGTAAGTTAGATCAAAATGCTACAATGATGTTTGTGGATAAAGCTCGTCTATTTGAACTTATGTTAGAGTCTATGCTTAAAGAGTCATTTGAGCTTATGCTGCTTAACTTTGATGTAGAAGAGTATAAAGAGATATTTGGAGAAGATGAGGAGTCAGAAGGTTTAGAAGCATTAGCACTATCTTCACAACTATCTAGAGGAGAGTTTGTAGCTATGGGTGCTAGGCATTGGACTCGTAGGAATAGAGAAACTCTAGAGATGAATAACTTTATGAGTGGGCCACTAAAAGACCCTAAGATTAGAGCACACGTAGATGGCTTTAAATTAGCTACTTACTGGGAACGTAAACTTAACATTGAAGATGAAGGGATTATTGAAGAGAATGCAGGAGTCAAAGAAGACGTCAGACTTCAAGCTATTGCTCAAGAAGAAGCTCAAGCAATCCAAGAAGAAACGGGAGGGAACCCCGTCGGAGTCGGAGACGCATCTGGCACAGGTACGGAGACTCTTACCGGAGAAGAGCCAGCGGCAAACGGTGGTATCCCAACTCAGGGGTAGCCCTGCACTATTGAACTTCTTATTAGAATATTTAGAACAGGAGATTATGGACAACACTTTCTCCAACGGGTACGATAACGATAGAGCTTTTAAGGACGGACAAGCCAAGGAAGCATATAAGATTTTAGAACTTTTAAAAGGATTAGAAAATGGCTGAAGTAGCATTGACCGATGCTCTAGAGCAAGTACCAGCAGACCCGCAGGTAGTTGAACAACCACAACAAGTAACCGAGCAATATCTTGGTAACTTGGTAGGCGAAGGTAAGAAGTACAACAGTGCTGAAGACTTAGCTAAAGCATACCACCATTCCTCACTACATATTGAGGAGTTAAAGTCTGACCTAGACGAATTTAAAGGTGGAAAGGAACTTCTAAATGAAGTTCTGCACGAAATTCGTAGTTCCAGTAATGAAGAGGTAGTTGAGACAGCAGCGCCACAATACGCCCCTGTTGAGAACCAGAACCATACGGAAGATGTAGCGAAAATCGTTGACGATAAGTTAAATGCTCGTGATGAAGCAGCAAAGCATAAAAACAATGTTACTACATCAATGAATGCTTTAACGAAATTGTATGGTAGCGAGAGTAGAGTTAAAGTCGCTGTCACACAAGCCATTAATGGAGATAGTGCTATTAAAGATACTATCGACAATCTGAGTAGACAAAGCCCAGATGCAATGGTTAAATTTATAACGGGGTTAGTTCCAGTACAGGATTCACCTGTACCTAACACACCCGGAGTCGGTACTGGAGATTTTGTTGCTCCATCATTAGATGGAACACTTACGTGGTCACAGTGTAGAGATGTGAAAAAGAAAGACCCACAACTTTATAACAGTGCAGCGTTTCGTAAACAGATAGAAGTTGCAGCCGATGCTGCTGCCTCTAAAGGTACTGATTTTTTCGCAACCTAAATAGGAGATATTGATGGCTTTAGATACAGTCAACAACTCCTCGTTAATCCGTACTAACGTATGGGCCAACGAGGTGAAGGATGTATTGCAAGAAGAGCTAATGATGGACTCTCATATCCGATGGATTACTGAGTTCCCAGATGGCGATACGCTAAACATCCCTACTTTGTCAGAAATGACAGTACGTAACTACTCGGAAGGAGCACAAGTCACACTTGATGATCCAACCACTGGTAACTTCACGCTTTCGATTGATAAGTACTATCAGTCAGGCTTTAAGATTCCTGAGAAGTTCCGTCACGACAGCTTTTATGTATCTGTTGCTGAAAGCAACTTTGTACAAAAGCTTACTCGCGCATTATTGGAGCAAAAGGAATCCGATATTGCTAACCTACAGAGTTCACAAACCGCTACGAATCCAAATACCATCAATGGTGTAGATCACCGTTATGTTGGTACTGGTACAGGTGAAATTATTACTTTAGCCGACATTCAAAAAGCTAAATTAGCTTTAGATAAAGGTAAAGTAATGAGAGGAAACCGTCGTTGCTTTGTTGACCCTTCTGTGACTTATCAGTTGCAACAAATTAGTAATGTAATCCAACAAGACATCTATGGCCCTAACGCTCATATCCGCGAAGGTATGAACGGTACAGCCTATGTAGGTCGTTTTGCTGGATTTGAGTTATATGAATCCTTATTCTTGGATACAATTGCCTCAGAAGCAATCACTGCTACTGCCCCTTCTGCTGGAGCTTTAACAGGTACTGCTGCACACGCTAATATGTTCCTCGGTGAGGAAGCATTTATTGGTGCAATGCGAGCTATGCCAGACATGGACGCATGGTACGATAACAACACTCGGTCAGACGTTTACCACGTTACGATGCGGTACGGAATTAAGTTGTTCCGTCCTGAGTCTCTCGTTGTCGTCTTAACCGAATCATAAGGGAGGATATAGAATGACACAAGCACGTACTCCCGCAGGTTCAGGTGCAGGAACAGGTACAGGGTCTGAGTACATCGTTGATGCTACACAGATTCCTACTGCTCTAACCTTCGACGAAGTTCCCGGTGTAGTTAATACACTATCCCCCGGACTTGTTCACATGGATATCATTGATGGCACGTTGTTCAGTGGCACAGTAGAATCTACTTCCGCAGACTTTGTGTGGAATATGACCGCAGCAGATAAAGGTCGTATTGTAGGTATTACTTATGCTAACGGTGCAACAGCTATGGATGGTACTAATGGTTGGGAACTAAACTTCATTAATGACACACAAGCAGATGTTACGTGTGCATACTTTGGATTTGGTTCTGCTACTGAAGCAGCTAAAGCAACGGATAAAGACGTTGCTGTTGCGGCTAATACTACCGTTACTCTATCGAACAGTATTACTACTACTGCGTCCCACTTTAATCGTGGTGACATAATTCAAGTAACTGCTGATCGTGATGGTACGGCTGGAGTCGGTTCTTTCCGACTACTAGTATCTTACGAGTCCCAAGGACACGTATAAGGTATAAGGGGAGGGGGATAAACTCCTCCTCCCTACTTTATTATATTTAGGAGACATACATGGCAACCGAACATTCTACCCTTACAGGATCAGATTTGCACGAACCGAAGGGTACGGCTGCTGCAAATGCGGATCAAATATATATTGCTAATGGATCAGGCAGCGGTGCTTGGACTAATGGCGATAACAACATATACCTAACATTAGAGCTAACTGATTGTAGTACTGCCAGCAGTACGTGGCTACCATCTCCATGCACAGGTATTATTACAAAAGTACAAACAATATTACATACTGTAATCGCTAGTGCTAACGCTGCAATAACAGTTGAATTAAATGGTACTGGTGTAACAGGTGGTGCAATTACTATAGCCCATAGTGGTAGTGCAGTCGGTGATATAGATACAGCGTCACCTTCTGATAACAGGACATTAGCAGTAGGTACTAAAATAGAACTTATAACTGATGGTGCTTCTACTAATGCTGCCCGCGTAACTGCTGTCCTTACTATTACACCTACCTAAGAGGTAACTTATGAAACTTACCTTACTAGAGATTGTGCAGGATATGCTTACTGCAACAGATTCAGAAAATGTGACTAGTGTTGGTCATTCTGAAGATGCTGGTATGTGTGTCAATATTGCTAATCGTGAGTTTGAAAGGCTTATCTCTAAATTTCGATGGAGGCATACTAGAGCATTTTCTAAATTAGAAGTTACTTCAGTATCTAATGAAATGGCATTAGCCACTAATGCAGTAGCTATTAAACCTGATAGTGTTTATTACTCTGACGCTAGAATAGCATTTATGGATGAAGAAGATTTCCTTGCTTTTACTATTACTCGTAATACTACGGAAAGTAATGTAATAAACTCTAATAATATTAAAATATATAATGATCGTGATCCACAATTCTATACAAGCTTTAATGATGAGACATTAGTATTTGATTCTATACCAAATAGTAGTGGGCTAGTTAAAGCTAACACAGATTGTATTATATATAACCACCCTACTAGCCGATTAACTTCGGATAGTGAGTACTTTGATTTACCTAAACAAGCATTCTCAGCTCTAGTACAAAGGTGTATAGCAAAAGCAGTACTTGAGATTAAAGGGGATACACAAGGATACCAAGCAGAGAATAGTGCAGCTAATAATGCTGTTGCTGCACTATCACGTAATGCTAGATTAGTTGATGTACTAGATGATCGTAGAGATCGTATTGTACCTAGACGCTCTATGAGAAACACATTTAACAGAACGCAAAGGATTACCCCATAATGCAACAAGTGGATTTGACCCAATTCCCTAACTCATCAGGATGGCACGTTATACATGATCCGACCACATTGATGTACATTATTAAAAACTCAAATGGCAATAAAAGACAAGGACAGTTTACTCATCGTAGGATGGCAGAGGTAGCACTACAAGGATACCTAGAGATGTTAGCAGCACCTAAGAAAACAGTAGGAAGACCAAAGAAAGATGTCAACTCGTAAACTACAGTTACCTGTCTCTGGATTTACAGACGGACTCAATACTGAAGCTTCTGTATTAAACGTACTGCCATCTGAATTTATGGATGGTACTACTAATGTAGAGTTGTTTCAGAATGGTTCTGTACGTAGACGTAGAGGTGTAGACTTTTTAGGGGCATCTGATGCTGGGGGGTTCCTACAAACTATACGCACATCACTTATAGCTAATGAACTTAAACAAGAGTCTCCTGCTATAGACTTCGTAATTTTAACTGCACCTAATGGCAGTCTAGTTAAAAAGATTGTCTTAGATATTAATAATGAGTTTTGGATATTTGATGTTACAAGTGATTCTCTCACTAATATTGATAGCCCTACGCAGAAAATAATACGTACGGTAGATGGTATACTGCACTCGGATGATAGTCAAAAGTTTGTGAATATGCAATTCTCACAATCTGGTAATAGATTATTCTTTGCAGGTAAGCATACACATCCGGGCTACTTACAAGTAGCTTCTGATAATGTAAATTTAGAAGTTGTTTATATTAATATAATTACTCGCAATCCTGATGCTACAGGGGAAAATACTAGAAAAAGTAATAACTCTAAGTGGTATGAGTGCTATAAAGCTCACACATCTGCATCATCTAATGAGCCGGGAGTAGGGGCAGATTGGGAAGAGTATTGGTTTGCTAATGATGGCTCTATACTATCAGGGGTAGGTGCATGGGGTTCTGGTAATGCTTATACTACTACATTTAACAACAGATATGATAAACGTACAAGTGTAGTCCCTTCTGACACATTCCCAACTACTGTAGACTTTTTTGCAGGTAGGGCGTGGTTTAGTGGTGATCCTAAGTACCCTAACAGTATATACTTTTCTCAGGTAGTTATAAATGATAAAGATTTAGAGAAGTACCATCAATTTGCTGATCCGTTTAGTAGTGTAGATTCTGCTATTGTAGATGATGATGGTGGTGTTATTGCTATACAGGGTGCTGGATTAATTATTAGACTTATAGCTATTGGTAACTCTATATTTGCAGGTTCTAATAATGGGCTAAGACAGCTTACAGGAGCAGCAGGAGGATCATTTAAAGCTACGGATTTTGTATCATTTGGTGTACTAGAAGATGGTATTGATGGCCCTGAGAATATAGTTAAAGTTGATGATGAGTTTATTGTATTTGCTCAAGATACTATATGGCGATCAACTATACAAACTAACATATATGTATCCACTACAGGTCAAGCATCATTTAAAAGTCTATCTGAGGCTAGGGTAGAAACCTTATACTCTGCTATACCTACTAATATGAAAGCTGCTGCTAGGGCAATATACAACGCTTCAGAAAGAAGAGTTTACTATTTTTATAATAAACTATCCACTGACTTTGATAACTCGTACAGCTCACTACAACAGCCCGGATATACAAAAGACGTACTAGTATTAGACACAAGATTTCAAGATGAAATATTACCTACTGAACAACAGCAGAAAGCACGAAGGAGTGTAAAAGGTGCATTCTTTTCATACACCTTTAATGATGGAGCTAATATAGAGTTACCATATATTGCTTGCCCATTTGTTTCACCAGATATACCTACTGTTGATGAGCCTGTTGTTGCCAGTGGTGTAGTTGTAACTAATAGTGCTTCTGATCCTATTGTAGTTGGTAGGAGAGCTGCTGATCCTAAAGATGTTATCTTAGTGTTAGCTATGCGTAAGCATAAGTCAAGTGCAAACTCTGTTATTAGTGCGGCCTTTGCATCTTTAAATACAACTATCGTTAAAGATTGGAACTCTTCATCTACCTACGCTAGGTCATTTACTAGTCCTATATTTGCAGGTATACAAACTGGAGGGGATGCTCTACATAATAAGAACTTAACTTACATATACTTAGTATTTAAGAAAGTTGAAAGTGGTATACTAGGTACTGATAATATAGATACTACACAAGGTGGATGCTTTATGGCTACAGCTTGGGATTATGCAATTAATAAAGAGGCTCCGGGGCATAGTAAGTTTTTTGATGATATTGTAACAAGTACAGGGGTTTCTATAACAGATTCTTTAGATATTGAATTATATAAACGTAACCCTATGAGAGAAGTATATCACCCAACACGATTTACTACTTCTTTAACTGGAGGTGGTGATGACGGATATGACCACATACATTTTAAACATCGTGTCAGAGGTAGAGGTAACACATTTCAAATGATGTTCCTTAATGATAACGATAAAGATTATCACTTAGTAGGATGGGTAGAACAGTTCTATGGTAAACCCGATTAGTTCATTGTTTAAAGAAGGCATAACTGAAACTTTTATCTTAGAGGATGATAGGGAGATATTAGGATTCATCAAAGCTGATATATACCCTTACTGCGTTATGATCCACCCTATGTTGTACAAGGTTAGTAAAACGTCCTTCAATAGCATTAAGGAGCTACTAAAAGAAGTGACATACAGTATACATAAGAAATACGGATTTGAGTCTGTTAGTGCAATAACCCATAACCATAAGTTCGTAGATATGATAACAGAAGGCAGGGCAGTTGCAGTGATAAAAGATACAGACACTACTATATATGAATTGGAGATAGCCTAATGGCTCAAGTAGCATTATTTGCAGCTTCCGCAGCTATGACTATAGCAGGTACTTACTTACAAGCTAAAGCTGCTAACAAGAAAGCAGGGGAAGTGAACGCTGTCGCTGACCAAATGAAAGCCTTAAATGATAAACGTAGAGAGTTTGAGCGTATGGATAAGGAGCAGTCTCTAGGTAAACAGAACCGTATCCGATTAGGGGCTATACGTAATACCTTACAAGGTAGAGGTTTTGATACTGAGAGTAGTCGTACTCAGCAAGTCACTCAAGGGTTAAATAGTGAGTTAGAGGGTAAAATAGATACACTTAATAAGAGTGCAGAGTTTAGTTCAGAGCAGAATAGGCTTAGTACTGAGTATACTAAGAAGTCTAACTCCCCTGTGGATACAAGTTATGTAGGTCTGGCTACGTCATTAGTAGGTAACCTAGCATTAACTAGTGCTAAAGATGGGGGTACTATATTTGATCCTATGAAACCATACAGTGATGATTAAACATAAGTGGAATATATAAATAATGGCTACTAATACTCAACAGAACATATTCGATGTAGGTGAACTTGCTACACAAACTGTACAAGGGGGCGGTACTACTCTTAAGCCCGTACAAGGTCTTAGTACAGGTGGTGCAGTAGCTACAGCAGCAGCTAATGTTATTAGTAATGTAGGCGCTGCATATTTGGCTACGACTGCACAAAATAAAGTATCTAAGCATACTACGTCTTTACGCTCTAAGCTGGAAGGTCTAGAGGCTACAGGATTAGGAGCTACTGAGCTTAAGAATAAGCGTAGACAGATAATTAATGAACTACCCGTAACCGATACCCAACGTAAACTTATTGACAGTGACCCATCTACTCAACTAGATAGGGGGCGTGTAGTTAAGATGATAGGTGATCGTACTATTACGTCTGATAAAAACACAGGTAATATTGCTAACATCACTGCACCATCTATGAGAGCTGCTAATAGGCAGATAGCACAGTTTGAGCAACTAGAGAAGATTACCCCTACTGCTGTAGCGGCAACGGATGCTCTGTTAGCTAAGGTACTTAACCCCACACTTAAAGGTAGGGCCAGTACTAGATTCAAGGATGTTATTGTCCCTAGAGCGTTAGATTTATCCATGAATATGCGTAGGATAGGGGACACAGCTAACACTACGCTGCCTGACATGCTGAACACAAGTGAGATAGAAGATAGGGCAGCTGCTAATGGCAGGGAGTTGACAACCCAATACCATAGACTCATTAACGGCTTCCTACACCCGTCTGTATCCAGCATATATGAAAACCCTACTACACGCCCCCCATTAGATATGGTTAAAAACATAGTCCGTGGTATGAATGACGATCTACGTTCTATGCTTAGAGCCGACCCGGACATAGCTAAAGAGTCTGGTGTTGACTTTGAGAATCTGTTTGCAAATGGCATTAAGTCTATGGAGGCTATGTCTACACAAGTACTAAAAGAAGGCGAGACTGGTACCCGTAATGCATCCCTAAAGCAGATATCTAATACTATGATTATAGAAAATGAGATCTTTACCGCAAAGATTATGAAGTCCCTACCATCATACATGAGATTCATGGTGGGTAGTAAAACTGCTATAGCAGCTATACAGTCTCTTATGGCTTTAGATCAGGCAGCAGGGAATGATGGTACTCAATATGCTATAAGTGCATTACGTACATTAGGGTCAGGTACGCATAAATATACTCTAGCTGCATTTAAGGATGGCATCACTCAAGATAATGTTAATGGCCTAGTTGGGTTAAGTAACGGACTACCATATATGGAAACTAAGCATCTTAAAGAGTACATACAGATACTTAAAACAGTCCCGGATTATGACGATAAGGTACTTAGCGCACCAGATAAGAGCTTATTTCATAGCTACCTTATACTAGCTGAGAAGAAGCTTAAAGAAGGTAACAACGTAGGTGACGCCCTAACACAAGAACAAACTGGAGCCGCAAAGTAATGCTGGATCAGCATCCACAGGACACACCTCTAGTAAAGGAAGAGAAGAAACAAGAGCCTATCGTACTTGATAGTGGCCCTATGTCTGTTGACTTCTCTGATGGTATTGAGATAGCACCTGAAGTTACTTCCTTAGAGTCTGACCGTAGATCAGAGTTTAAGATATCTGAGCTTGCAGGTGGTAGTGACTATGATAACCTTCAGACATTAAAGGATATGAATGAGCTTGAGCGTAGATCAAGAGCCATTACAGATTCAGCGTACTCTGATCGTCAAGTCCCTGCTGAGTTTAGTAGCATTATACAAGAGGTTGCTAATGCACCCTTACCTAAGAAAACTAATGGGGAAGTTATATCTGCTAATATCCTAACGAATACAGATAACAAAGTAAAGAAAGAAGTTAGTACAGCACTTGATGTTACAGATAAATCTAACACAGTACATGAAGATATCAAGAAGAATCTTGGGGCTGAAGGCTCTCTTAAGAGTAAGCTCAATACTTCAGATAAAGGTGCATATGAAGTAGCTCACTCATTAGCTACTAAGGCTGGTACTGTAGATAACCTACCGGATGAGGAAGGCTTTTCATTACAAAGCTTATCTGACTTTCTTACGGATTCACTAGAGTTTGTTAATCCTATTGGTGGTGAAGCTAAGGGTGGTATGGACTTAGAGTTGTGGGAGTCCACTAAGGATATACTATCAGGTGACTTTGACTATGATGCTTTCGATAAGCGTATGGAGTCAAACTATGGAGGTAACTGGGAAGGTCGCTTTGCTGGTTTCTTAATCAAAGAGGCTGGCATTGATGCTGGCCTTATCGCATTAGCTATTACAGGTGTAGGAGCACCTCTTGCAGTATCCCTTATGGGCGCTAGGAAGGCTGCTACAGCCGCTAGAGTCGTAGGAGGTACTAGCACAGTACTAAAATCCAGATTAGCCTCTATAGGAGCTAGAACAGCTATTGTAGCAGTAGGCGGTGGGTCAGTACAAGCTGCTCAGAATGCTATGCTAGATCGTGACCTAAACTTTAGTAATGAAGTACTAGGCAGAGCTATAGGGCAAGGTGTTATGGAGGGTGCAGGTTTTGGTGCTCAGTTAGGCTATAAGAAGTATATGAGTGGTAGAACAGCTAAAGAGGCTGCAAAGCAAGCTGCTGACAAGTTAAATACTAAAGTCCTATCGGAAGCAGATATGTCGGGTATTATTAAGGCTGCTAACAACTCCCCTTCCTCTACACTAGCTACCCTAACAAGGGCAAGCTTAGTGGCTAAAGTTAAGCAATACGATAGGATTACAGGCGATGCTGCTGCTACAGTCGCAGGGCGTAGTCAAGTACCGGAAGGACCTCTTAAAGACGAGATAATGTCTGACTTATCTCTTATGTTAGGTAAGGATATAAATGAACTAGAAACACTAGAATTTGATTTGCTCCTTCCTCTTATCCGTGATAATGTAACTGACCCTATCATGGAAGCAGCTACTAAGCAGGGTATGGATGATGTTGCTAACTCTCGTAGTATGATTTTAGATATGTTTGCTTCTATTACAGGCAAAACTGAAACTAGAGATGATATGTGGCGTTTATACTTTGGTGCAGATGGTCCTCACTTTCGTAGCTCTGAGTTAGGCGTATCCAGACAGAATAATAACCTACTTAATAAGGCTATGAAGGGTGCTAGACTATCTGAGATGTCAGAGGTAGTAGGTCGGTCATTACCTAACTTTCAAGCAGCTACACGATTTACGGACAATATTAATAAAGGCCTACAGAAGATGGCTGTTGACATCAATAAAGGTTTAACTAAAAAAGAAGCTAAGTCTGTTGAGGAAATACTATCTAAGGGTGGCGCAGATGAGGTTATATACAACTTTACAGACATCCTACCCACTGGTATGAACAATGTATCTAAGAAGGTGCAAGATGCTTATGTGCAGACACGTATGCTACTTGATACTGTACATACTATGACAGACCAAGCATTACTTCGTGAGACTAAGAATATTGTATTCAGTATGGATGGTAAGCTTGTACAGATAATAAAGTCCCCAAGAGGCCAAAATCCTGTGTACAAGGAGTTCAGCACTGATACTATGTCACCAGTAGGTAAAGAGTTATCAGATAAAGGTATTGATAAGTTTACTACCCCTGACACTATTCTTCCGTATAAAAGTGGGTATGTACCTCGTATGTATAATAAGCATAGGTTTTCTATTCTTGTTATTGGTAAAGATGGTACTGTGTCCAGAGAGGCTATGTTCAACTCTCGTGTAGAGGCACGTAACTATGTAAACTCCCGTAAGGAGGTATCTTCTGAGACTGTTATCCGAGTGGATACTAATGGTGGCTCCGGGCTTTCATCACTACATGCTAATCAAAACTCTATGAATATAATGCGTACTATTCCTGATGAGCATATGGCTAAAGTATCCGCTGAATTAGAAGCAGCAGGGCTTACTCCTGATGATATTTCTGTAGTATTTAAAGGTAGAGATACTCAAGGTATGAGTCCGTCCTCAAGGTCTAGGACTGAACTGGGTACTGCTACTACTAAGAAGGGGTATAAGTTACGCCAACAGCTTGCATCACTAATGTCTAAGCGATCCGCAAAGCAAGACCGTATTAAAAGTATGACGGACACTGCCGCTAAAGAATTTACTCAAAAAAGTATTAATTCAGATAGTGCATCTATTCTCTCACTTCAATCAGCAATTAAGACTGAGCTTATTGACTCAGCTATGCCTTCTACTCAAGCTATACGTGAGTACATTGATGTAGCTACTAGAGGCGCAGGTATGGGAAACTTTCGTAGGGTTGGTATAGACCACTTCAAAGAGAAATTTGCTGATGTGTTGCATCCTAACTCTACATGGCATACCCCCAAGTTTAAATCTGACACCGATATGCCTAAGAGTATAGATGGTGCCGCTATATCTGTAATGAAGGATGCTGCCAACCGTCACTCTGTATGGCTTAATAAAGTTATCTCAGGCTCTACTCGCAGAGAGAAAAGTATGGATGATGTTATAGTTAGATGGGGTGCAGGTATGGAAGCCTCTGCTATGAATGGTAGTAAGACCGCAGCAGCTATCCTACGTATTACAGATATCCTACCTAACTCAAAAGGTATGATAACCTTTGGTAGATTTCAAGCTGCATTCACTAAACTGCTTACTTTCAATATGCCTCACATAGCTATTCAGATGTTACAGGCTACTAATACTGTAGGCTCTTCCTTCGCTAAAGATGGTATAGCTGCTACTAAGGCTGTTAAGCGTAGTGTAGAAGTAGCTTATATACACGGTAAGATGAAGGTAGGTAGTACTATTTCTCCTTCTATGCGTAGATCAGAAGGTTATAAGGCTTATGAAGCATTAGTACGCAGTGGCTATACAGCAGACTTAGATATCTCTGATGTAGCATTTAATGTTAGTACAAATATAAACCCTAGTGTAGGCAGTACTTTATGGGATAAAGCTAAAGGTGGTGTAGCTACTACTGCTAAGTATGGTGGTGTACCTTTCCGTATAGGTGAGGGGGGCAACCGTCTTATGGCATTCACGTTTATCCGTGAGCAGTACATACGTGCTTTATCCAAGGATAAGGCCACTATCATGGGGTTAGATGGTAAACCTCTTAGTAAGAATGCCATTGACAGCCCTGAGTTCCTAGAGACTGTAGTTGAAAAGGCTAAAGTACTGGCTCTTGATATGGGTAAGACAGCAGAGCTAGAGGCATTATCTGGTGTAGGCTCATTACTGGGGCAGTTTAAGCAGGTAGGCTTCAAGACTATATCTTTATATAATAGCTCTGCATTGAGTGGTAGAGAGAAATTTGGTGCTGCATTTGCTACGTTTGGAGCCTTTGGTACTGCTGGTATACCTTTTGCGGTAGACCTTCTAAAGACTGTAGACATGACATGGTACTATGTTGCAGGAGATGGCCCTGCGGATAGAACAAAAGCCACTGACCTACTAGCACTAAGTACAGCAGCTTTTGCAAAAGAAGCAGATAATATTACAGATGGCGTACTTACCAGAGAAGGTGTCACTCGTATGCTTACTAAGGGTGGTATTAATGCTCTTAGTGAGGGTGAAATTAACATCTTATCAAGAGCTTCACTATCTAGCTTCTGGTCTGATGCTGTTGATGTAAATGATCCCGGAGATGTTATGGTTTTATGGGCTGTAGCTGAAGATATGATTGCTATGGAAGAGACTATACTAGGGTTAGGTGGTACACCAGCAAACGTAGCTGCCGTAGCATCTATCTTTATGGATGTAATGGGGGGTAAGACATTCCAAGAGGCATATGCAGAACACTATGACCCTAAGAGTACTATAGCACGACTTATACTAGATCAAGAGTCTACTACTACTAGAGTCCTTATGGATGCACTTAGAGCTACAGGTAAAGTGTTCTCTGCTGCTGGAGGTATCTCACGGATTATAGATGCACAGAATAGAGATGAGTTAAACACAGAGGCAACTATCTTAGCCCCTAATGTGCCTAATACGTACTATACCTCCGGACTAAACAATACAGGTGTATTGCAGACCTATGCTAGGGATATGTCATTTTGGCTAGGTATTAGCCCCGGTGCTGTAGTAGCAAAGAGAGATAAAAAGTCTAAGGAGCTTATGTTCCAAGAAGCTAAGAACTCCTTTACTAAGGACTACCAAGACTTTGTTAAGAAGATGGGAGGTAATTACCTTGCCGTACAGAAAAGGAAGGCTACGTACATACAGGAGTTATTTAGATTACGTGATTATGCTAAAGATAACAACATAGAGCTTGTTATGCCCAAGAACATCTTCAAACATGCACAATCAGTTATAACTAAAACACGCAAATCGTTTTCAGAAGGAGTGACTAAATGAGTAACCGTCCAGTAATAACTACGCTACCCGCAGGTGGACGGTACGATACCTCTACCTTAAATGCTAACTTCCAAGTACTTAGAGATGCTGCTGATGATGTAGTAGGCAATGCAGGTGTTGAAGGCTCTAATAATAGTATGTCAGGTAACCTTGACATGGATGATAATAACATCATTAATGCAGGTGTTATTTACAATAGTGCTGGACTTGATATCACATCTAGTGAAGCATCTGCTGCCTCCGCTGCTAGTGCTTTAATTGCTGAAAAATATGCAGAAAAAACTGATGGAGTTGTAATTCCTGGAGCTACAGACTATTCATCTAAAGCATGGGCTATAGGTGGCACAGGTGTAGCAAACAACTCAAAAGATTATGCAACTAAAGCAGAAGATAGTGCAGTCACAGGATCAGACTACTCTGCTTTACACCATGCAGCTAAATCTGCTGCATCGGCCTCCACTGCATCATCAGCGGCTACATCTGCGGCATCTTCATTAGATACATTTGATGATCGTTATTTAGGAGCTAAAGGAAGTGCTCCTTCCGTTGACAATGACGGTGACGCATTAGTTGTTGGTGCATTATATTTTAACACAAGTGACAATAATACATATGTTCGTAATGCTGCGAATAACGCTTGGATAACAGTTAGCAACAATGCATCAGCAGGTACAGCAACAACAAAAGCAGCTGAAGCTGCTGCGTCTGCTGTAGTAGCATCTAACTATGCAATTAAAGTAGATGGTGTTGCGGCTGGTAGTGACCACTCCGCTAAAGCTTGGGCTGTAGGTGGAACAGGTATAACTGATACATCATCAAAAGGAGCTGCAAAAGAATGGGCTACGGAAGCTGAAGACAATACAGTAGACGGCTCTGGTTACTCAGCCCTTCACTGGGCAGCCAAAGCCACGGCACAAGCATCTGCTGCTGTTACAGCTAAGAACGCT
>TARA_R110002126_G_scaffold74739_4_pt1 | contig 16513 bp, 27 predicted proteins | sample TARA_R110002126 | Tara Oceans TARA_R110002126 (sample SAMEA4397536) | marine metagenome | biome: Polar Biome; feature: [DCM] deep chlorophyll maximum layer (ENVO:01000326); material: water (ENVO:00002006), including particulate matter (ENVO:01000060) such as... | depth 30 m
GTAATGAGATCCCAGTGCTACCGAACAAGGGCAGGGGATTGAGCGGGAAGATGCTGGTGTTGCCCTTTGAAGTGAGCTTTGAGGGCAAGGAGGATCTGGATTTGGAGGGTGAATTGGATCGGGAGTTGGAGGGAATTGCGGCGTGGTGCGTGCTGGGTGCGAATAGGCTGGAGAACAGCAAGGCTGCGGATAGGTGGCCGACGCCAAAGGCTGCGGAGCGGGCGGTGCATATGTATCACCTGCAGAACAACCCCTTTGATGCGTTCCTTGAGGCACGGTTTGTGGCGCGGAAGGACGGATTTGTGAGCAATGGGATTGTGAGGACGCAGTGGGATGCGTGGACGAAGGCAAATAAGATCAGGATGCACGTGGCAAACAACATGCTGCCAATGAAGATTGCTCAGGGGAGCAGTTGGGATCTGAGGCAGGTGCGGCTAAGTGAAAGCCAGGGACATGAGCGGGGAATTGCTGGGATGAGCTTGAGGAAGGAGTATGATGATGAGCACTAGGAGCCCCGATGAACCCCGATCAGAACGAAGAGATGATGAACGAACAGGTAGTGGGGGTAGTCATGGGGGACATCACCCATCGGGCGAACGCGGCTCTCAAGTATTTGGACTGGCTGGAGGGGGTTACTGGGCCACGGTGGATTGGTACCGAGAGAGGGGCCGTGAAACAGGACGGAAGAAAGCCCTTCGAGGCCGAGATTGAGACCCGGAAGGCCGCGCTTCATTACCTGAGGCTGCACTTCCTGGGTGAGATGGACTAACCAAGCTTCTTCTCCTCTGCACCCCTGCTCACTTCGGTGGGTAGGGGTGTTTCCTAGGCGGAGTACCAGGGGTACCGGAGTAACCTGCTCGGTTCTATCCTTTATATATATATCTCTCTATTAAGAAAGGAAGGCTGGTATCCCTGGTACAAGTTAGGTATTTGGTAGGGAATTTTGAGAGGAATAGGACCTTTCCAGTATATCCACTACCTGTGCTGGGGGTCGACGGGGTACCGGCGGTTGGCGTTAGCAGCAGTCACGGTTGACCGACACTCATACCACCCGGTGCTGTCCACGGTTATCGGGCACGCACTCCGCTGTGGAACACTGTTGGTGTTTGACGAGAGATGCGCTCCGTGACCTCCTTCGATATGAAGGAGGTCACTACCGCGTGTTGCGGTGGACGGCACTCCCGAACTGACTGCGAAAGGTTACAGCCATGTCCGACACTATCACCATGTCCAAGTCTGATCTCGCCTCCATGATCGCTGCCGAGGTCGCCAAGGCAGTCGCCGCCCAGCCGCGTCTGGTGCCCGCCGACATGAAGTTCGTCATCACGTCCAACATCCCGTCCAAGTTCGGCGGGACGTGGGCGACCATCGAGGTGACCCCCAACGGCGGCACCACCGAGACGTTCATCGTCGAGCGGTTCCACGACGCCCCCACCCGCAGCGACGGCGCGGCACAGGAGATCATCTACGCCTCCCGTCCCCGGACGAAGGCGGCTCCGGCTCCCGAGGCTAAGCCCGCCGTCAAGGCAACCCGCAAGGCGGTCAAGAAGGCTTGACGTCTCACGGTTCTCGCCTCCCCTCCCCCGCGTTGCGGGGGGAGGGGAGGCTTTCTTGTCTCTTTCTCGCGTCGTGCGCGTTGCACGACCATCCCGACCCCGTCCGCGAAAGGAACGTCATGTCCCAGCTCAACCACAACGACCTCGTCAACCTCCTCAACCGCATCAACGCCCAAGGCGCAGAGATCGACCGCCAACTAGCGATCATCGCCGAGAGCCGCAAGCGCGTTGACGCCATCCTCGCGCAAGTCAACGCCGTCCCCGCGGCCCCCTGCGCAACCTTCAAGCCGGAGCACAAGGCTTGCGAGTGCGGCATGAAGTACCGGCACGACTGCACACCCAGCGGTTGCCAGCACGAGGACAACATCCGCAGCCGCGAGGAGCGCAACGAGCGCGACCTCGAAGCACACTACGACCAGTTCGACCGGGACGCCGGACGGATCTGCATCACCTGCGACCGCGACCTCGAGCTCAACGCTGACTTCCAGTGCATCCACTGCGGGGCATACAACTGACCTTCTTCCTGCTCTGTGACTTTCTCCCCCACGCGGGGAGGGGACATGCGTCCCCCCCGCGTGGGGGGTGACATCTCTTTCTTTCTTGTGTTTCTTTTCATTTCATTTCATTTCTTTTACAGGAGTCCACCATGGACATCAAGTTCGATTCGCTCGCCTCGCTCTCCTCGTCCGCCTTTGCGTTTGCCAACTCCGCCGATTACCCCGATGGCCGCTACAGCGGTGCCATCAGCCAGGTCGACGCCGTGACCAGCGACAGCCAGAAGAAGTTCTGCCTCCGCTTCAAGATCAGCACCAAGATCGACAAGCACGAGGGCAAGCCCGACCTGTACGTGACCGATCAGATCACGTTCACCACCCGCAAGACCAACGAGGACGGCAGCGACACCTACGGCATCTCGTGGGCTGCGGTCAACTCCTTCTGCGACCTCACCGCCATCGCCGGTGCAGATCGCAACGAGGTCTACACCGCGTTCAAGGCACTCTCCAAGGCTTGCACCTCCGGCAACCACTCAGCGATCCGCGATACCTTCATCGCTGTCGCTCAGTACGCCACGATGCTGCCCGGCACCCGAGTTGCGCCGAACATCGTCTGGTCCAAGGCCAGCGATGACGGTCGCTCGTTCGCCAACATCCGTGGCTCCAAGTCCACGCCCTCATACCTGTCCGCCGTCAACGAGCGCGATCAGGCCAGCGAGTTCACCGCCGACGATACGGACAGCAACCCTGCTGCCCCCACCCGCCGTCGGAACCTCGTCAGCAAGTCCCGCAAGTAATCCATCCGCTCGCACCCCACCAGCCTCTGCTCCGGCACGCTGGTGGGGTCGGGATCAACATGTGAAAGGAAACTCATGTTCTCTCCAGATACTCAGCCCGATCTCCCATCACTCACCGTCTCCGCACTCCTCATCCCCATGGCGTTCTCCTCCTGGCTCATCCGCCACTCCGACATCGAGGCATCAGCGCAGCCCTCATGGATGGACCACAACCAGCGCGTCGATGACCGCCGTCCGTACCTCGACGCGCCACACTCCGACACGCTCGCCGAGCCCATCGTCCTGCCAACCGAGGAGGACGGCGTCTACGCCAACGAGTTCAGCTTCCGCGCAGCGTGGGAGACCACCCGCTCCATCGAGCACCTGCCTCCCGCTTGGCGCTCCGTGTACCGCAAGTACAACAACCTGCTGTCCACCGACCACGACCTGTCCATGTCCGCCGGCGGTGCTCACCGCTACGCCCGTGTCCACGAGTCCATCGTCCGTACCCCACCTAGCCCCGCTGTCCTCACCAACGCCATGACCGCAGCCTCTGCCTCCGGTCGTGCGTCGGACATGCGTGCCCGCATCTACCGCCGACTCGGCATCGTCCGCTGCCCGCAGACCAACCGATTCGCCCGTGACCCGGACTCGTCCTGGACTTCGCACGGTGGGCTCGACCGCCGGGTCCGCTGGGCACAGACCGCCTAACCCCTGTCCTTTCGCATCCCCTGCGGTGGGTCGCGTTCGCGCCCCCACCGCAGGGGAGTTCTTCTTTTTTTTGTTCCTTCGGAAACCACACATGGCAACACCGACCCACATCATCACCGCCAAGTACCAGATCTTCTGCGCTGTCACATCCACTGGCCGCATCATGCAGGTCTGGTGTTCACCTGATGACAGCCTGCCCGAAGTCATCGCCACCGATTACCCCGACCCCGACACCTGCGTCACTCACCTCGTCTGCGCCACCAACAACTTCGCCGAAGCACACCGCTCTTGGGAAGCCAACGCCCGTGTCTGCCGTTCCTTCTGCTCCGCACTCCACGTCACCTGTCACACACTTAACCCCCAACTCGAGGTCTAACCATGTCATCCAACAAGCTCTACCTGCACGCTGGTGCCGAAGAAATCTCCTTCACCGATCTTGCAGCAATCCCGTCCCCCGATCCCACCGACTCGTGGCATCCCATCCCCCACTCCGCCTACGTCCTCGCCATCCGTGACTCCATCTCCATGATGGGTGGCAGCATCACATCCCAGGCCCTTGCCATCAAGCCCGGTCGCACGGGAGCCGACAAGTTCTTCGGACTCATCGAGTTCACCCATCCGCGCATCATCGACCGACCCTCGGGCACCGTGGGCTTCGGCTTCCGCGGTTCGTGGGACAAGTCGTTCGCCCAGTCCGGCATCATGTCGTTCCGCACTTTCATCTGCGACAACATGGCTATGGCTGGCGGCAATGCCATCTCGTTCCACCGTAAGAACACGCCCGGCCTCGCCGACGCATACGAATCGACCATCGCCTCCGCCATGATCGACTTCATCTCGCACGCAAACCGCTTCGTCACTACCCTCAACGAGTTCGACTTCACGCCCCTGCCCGACACCCGTGAGTTCATCGACACCACTGCCTGCGCTCTCGCCGACAACGGCGCAGTCCTCTGGCAGAACGTCCCCCACCTGCGACGTGAACTGACCAACCCCGACGGTCCCGCTGGTCTGTTCGCCGACCGACGCAACGGTCTCACCAAGGGCCTCGTCCTTCAAGCCGTCACCGAAGTTGAGAAGCGTTCACTCAACGCCCTGTCCACCGTTGAACGCATGCAATCCGCCACCGCTTACCTCGCCTCCATCTAAGGAACCACATGAACACACGAGAAACAATCAAGTCCCTCGAGTCCGCCATCAAGAACAACAACGAGTGGTTCTACGACCGGCCGTCTCTCGATGACCGGCTCGAGACCATGTACCGACTCGCGTCCTCCTACTGCACCCTGTGCCACAAGTGGACGATCCTCAACCGCTCCGCCATCGAAGCACTCGCCGTCATCACCACCCAGCAGAACACCATCAACGAACTCGAAGCACAGATCGCAACGCTCAAGGAGAAAGCATGAACACCTTCGCCAACCGCACCCGTCCATACACCTGCCCGCACCCCACCACCCAGCTGCAAGTCGAAGCCCGCAAGTCGCGGGAAGAATTCCACGTGTCCCGCAAGGATCGCATCGCCGAGCTCGTCAAGTCAGCCTCGCCCGACAACAACGACGAGTTCTACTGGACCATGATCTACGACCTCGAGATGGCACCCGAGACCACCGGTCGCGCCCAGCTCCTCGAGTTCGGTATCATCCCCGCCCCGCCGCAGGAACTGTTCACTCCCTCCGACTTGCACGATGAACTGTGGACTGTGCTCGAAGCCCTGTCCAAGTGCGGCATCTACTTCATCAACACGGACCACCTCAACGATGCCAACCTGTACGCTCGCCTGTACTACCGCATCCTCGATGAGCCGTGCAAGATGATGCCGTCCGAATCCGCGTGCGTTGAGTACATCGACGTGCTCCACCCCATGGATCTCGCCCACCCCATCGGCCAATCCATGGAACGCCGCAAGGAGATCAAGTACCCCAAGACCTACAAGCGCAGCGCCATCTGCTCACTCCCCGGCGTACTGTCCACCCGTGACAAGTACCTGCCTCGCCCTGCCTAACCATACGGGGGCAGACATGAACACGGGGATGCCTCGGCTTGTTGCCGACCCCACTCCATGATCTGCCCCCACCAAGCCATGGGACATCCACCCTCCTCTACCCGCTAGCTTGAGCTGCGGTGAATCCCATGAACACCATGCGTCCTGGCTTGCCAGGGAGCGGTCGACGGACCGTACGCATGGAGCGGTATCCCCCAGCCACCCGTCCTCCTCTGAGCATCCAAGCCTCTGCATACTCCCTGCCGTGATATCCGCGCACAGTCCCTGCACGCCACTTGCGATCACCACGATAAGGCTCTGGCTGGTGGGGTATCTTTCCCAACCCCGAGGTCCACATGCAACTCACTCTTCTCCCCGCTGCTCCCGCATGCACAGCGTGCGATCTCCATTCCGCCGCCAAGAACGTCGGCATTCCCTCCCGCCATCTACCCACCAGCCTGCCCTCTGTCCCCACCAACCCTGTGGTCATCGTCATTGGCATGAACCCCGGCACACAAGAGGACAGAGCAGGCGAGTGCTGGATCGGTCCGTCTGGTCAGCTCATGTCTGGCCCATACCTCACGGGTTCCGGCATCAACAACATCGCGTCTGTCTACCTTTGCAACGTGGCCCGCTGCGTCTCGCCCGGTGGCAAGCCCAAGCCCGCGCAGTATCGGTCATGTTTTTCTGCAACAAAACTTGACATCACCACAATCCTGGAACACCATGCACCCTCCTCCGCTCGCGCAATCCTGTGCGCCGGTGCAGATCCGGTCACTCACCTAACCCGCACGTTCCAGAAGAAAGCAATGTCCCAGCAAGACGCATTCCGTGCGCAAGGCATGTCGATCCCCACCATGCCGCGCACCCACTTCTTCGCAACGTATCACCCCGCTGCCGTGCTCCGTGAACCCGGTCTCATCCACCCTGTCGCAGATCACATGGCCCTGCTCTTCTCGTTCCTGACCGGCGACCTCGCTCGCCCTTCAGCACCCATCATCCGCACCCCCTTCCTACCGGTAACACACATGAAAGAAGAAGCCGACTACAACAACGACGCCTTCCGCAGAGGAACCATCAATGGCTAAGCGCACCAACACCGACCCCGAAGTCGACCACCTCCTGCCCCTGGTTGGTGGGGTCATCACCCAAGTCCTCATCGACGAAGTGTTCGACGAGACCTGCTATGGATTCCGCGTCGAGAAGAAGGGCAAGTCATTCGAATGCCTCATCATGCGCGACCCCGAAGGCAACGGCCCCGGCCACCTCATGATCGTGAAGGAGAAGCGATGAGCAATGACCTCTCGTCCGAGTTGCTCGAACATGCACGCAGCAAGTGCCTCGGACCCTCCGACATCCTGACCCAACTCATCTCGCGCTACGCCAGCCACAAGGCAAAGGACTCTGCCTTCGCTGACCAGCGTGCGTTGATGGAAACGATCACCGAGATCGCCGTCCTGCGCGGAGCCAACAAGGAACTGCGAGAACGAAACGTCAAGCTGCTGTCCAAACTTCAGGAGTCTGAAGCCCGTGAGTACTAGCGCGCTGCAATTCAGCACACCCATCCCTGTCATCACCTGCGATGGGCAGGATGGCTACGCGCTGTATGTCAGGGACGGCGGCACATTCGAGAACGACGTGTGGTGCGTAGTGCTCTGCAACGGCGGACACCTGCGCCACTACACCACATCCCAACTGCGCATTCACCAGAACATGACCTTCGACATTCGGAAGAACACATGACCAGCCCACGCATCATCTCCCTCGACATCGAGACCTACGGCGCAGCCGCCACCAATGGTCGGGGGCAGATGCTGCCAGCACAAACCGTCTTCCATCCTGCACGGGCCATCGCCACGGATGGCGTTGCCCACCAGGATCTCGTGCTCACCTGCGCCATCACCATCCCCGCCGCCGAGCCCGCACCCGCAGGCAAGCCCGGCACTTGGAACCTCGACGGCATCGGGCAACTGCAGCCCGGTGTCACCTTCACCCTCAACCTCACAGACCCCACCACCCACGACACACTGCTGGCTTGGCTCCGCCATGCGCACACCATCGTCGGCATGAACCTGCCGTTCGACATCCTCTGGCTCCGCGCCTTCAGCCCATCCATCGCACTTGCCCTCAACGGACGGCACACCCTCATCGACCTGTCCGTCGTGAACTACCTGCACTCCGAGCTGCGACCCGAGCGCAGCCTCAAGTCCCTTGGTCCTGTCCTCGGCACCCATGCGTACAACGATGCCGCCACCCTCAAGGATGGTCGCCGCTTCCCTTCCCCCACCAGCCCCGAGCTGCACGCGTACAACGCGCAGGACACGCACAACACCATGCTCGCCATTGCCCACTTGGCCCGGCGCATTCAGCGTGACTACCCGAACACCGACAAGCTCAGCACCTTCAGTGTCCAGCACTTCAGCGACACGCTGTGGTCCACGATCCGCATGAGTGAAGTCGGCATTCCCTTTTCACTCAGTGGTCTGAGTAATTTGGAAACGTCCCTCATCAAGCAGGCAGAGGACGCCATCAACTGCGCCGCTGCTGGTGGGGTACTCATCGAAGGCGAAGGCTCCGTCCAATCCCAGCGCGAGTTCATGTCACGTTGTATTGACGATGTACTTCCAGTCAACCCCGACTTCCTCTCTCACCCCCTCCTCTCTTACACGGAGAAAGCCAAGGAACTCTCATGGTCCAGCGAGAATCGCAGGCTCATCGCGAGCCACCTACCAGACTCACACCCAGCGCGCACCATCTTCGAGTGTGCAGACAAACACAGCACGGCACAGAAGTTGGTGTCTTCCTACACATATCCGCTCTTGCGTCACCGGCGCACCAAGCCAACCGACAAGTCCTCCGTACTCATCCCCGTCACTGGCACTCCCGGCATTGGGGTTGCGTATCCAACTTGGTATACGGTTCCCTCCGTGCCAAAGGACTCCGGCTCTGAGGGTGGCACCATCCAGGCGCGCATCACCTGCAAGAACCCGGCGGCCCAGACTTTCCCCGCTGTCATCAAGGACTGCGAGACCAGCCGCTACCCCGGCGGCAGCATCGTGTCCTTCGACCTAAGCCAGATCGAACTGCGCGTGGCCGCTGTCCTGTCGGGTGACCCCACCCTCCTCGCCGCCTTCAACAGTGGCGTTGACCTGCACACCCAGCGCACCCTCGCCATCTTCGGGCAAGACTCCAAGGATCGCACCGACTTCAAGTCACTGCGCCAGATCGGTAAGACCGTGAACTTCGCCGACCTGTTCGGTGCATCGTCCGCCCGTCTGCAACGCAGCGTCCTCGATATGTCGGGCACCCTCTACCCCCTGTCATTCTTCGACCAGATCGTGGCGAGCCGACACGCACAGCGACCCAAGCTTGTTGAGTGGCAGTACTCACTCTGCAAGATCGCTGAGTCTCAGGGCTACATCGAACTCCCCTACACCGGGCACACCCGCACCTTCACCGGCTTCCGGCTGGACGAGCGGGCGTGGCGGAACAAGCGGGAGCTCAAGCAAGTGCTGGCCCGCGGAGGCAAGAGCCTGATCTCGGAAGTCTGCAACTTCCCAGTGCAAGCAACCGCCGGCAACGTCATGCTCGCCATCCAGAACTTCATCCACCGGACACTCGGTCCACTCACTTCCCCCACCAGCCGCAAGCAACCCCAGCTTTTCCTCCAGGTCTACGACGCCCTGTACTTCGACTGCCCGCCCGGCACCGAGGAGCACGCCGCAGACCTGATGCACGCGGCTGTTCAGTTCGTCGAGTCCGCTGGATATTGGTATCAGTTGTGCAATCGTTCGGGACATCACGCACCCCTTATCTACGAGTAACTCATGAGCACCTGGCAGATTCCACCTCACACCTTCGACGCCCTCTACCGCTACTACCGACACCGCATCCCGACCGGCGGCTTCCTCGCCGCAGTCATCAAGAACGACGGACTCGAAGCAGCACGTCGTGCCGATGACAAGAACCGTCCCGCCCTCGCTGACATCCTCCTGTTCAACAACTCAGCCCACGCATACCAGCAAGACTGCATCAACGCCGGAGACTTCAGCGGATGCGACCTGAAGTGGGAGACATGGCGTCTCCGTTACAGCCCCGAAGCAACCGACATCAGGTTCGATCTTGGAGATGACAATGAATGACAACTACGAACACGTTCGCAAGGACATCACAATCTGGGTGGAGAGAGACGGTGTCGCACTCGACATCACTTACGAATGCGAATTCACCCGCGTCACCAGCGAGAGCCAGCCCGGCCTCTCGCACACCACCATCGAGTGGACCGTGCGCGAACCAATCAAGGTTGAGTTCGCTGATGACAACCGAGAGATCACGTGGCACTACGGCGACAACATGCCGCTGGCAATCGTAAGCGCCCTCGACCGATACGAGGGAATCATCGACGACAAACTCAACGACAAGGCACAAGACATATGAGCAAGTACCCCACCATCCGTACCATCATCGACAACATCAAGCCCCTCTTCCCCCAGGGTTTCATTCTCCGCGTCACATACTCCGGATCGGACGACTCCGGCTGGTTTGACGGTTGGGACATCGTGTTTGCCAATGGCGAATACCTGTCTTACCAAACTCCCGAACGGGACAAGGTCGCAGAGATTGTTGAAGCCAGCATCGGAGCCATCCATGAGGAGCTCTACTCCATGCTCGGATCTCGGTTCCCCGGCTGGGAGATTGGCGACGGCCACGTCCAGGGAGCGCACGGTCACTTTGATATTGATGCGATCACTAACCGCATCACCCAATCCCACATCGTGGACTACAACGAACACACTGACGAGAGCCCCGACGAAGAGGAGAAGTTCTAATGCACCCCTACCACCACGCCGTATCTTCCGCCAAGAAACATGGCGGCGACCCAAGCAACTACCTTGAGATCCACAGTTGGTTCGACGAAACCAAAGCATTCTTCGGGGACGCACGCCACCGTGCACTCCGTCACCACACGGCTGGCATCTACTGGTGCGAAGAAGTATTCGGGAAGACCATCCGGAACTCCGACCTCAAGGAGATCCCCGTCCGCATCATTGCGGAACAGCACGTCATTGAGGACATGGGCTTCCTGCCAACCGCGGAGTGGTGGCTCAGCCAGATGCCGCTGACCCCCAAGATGAACCGGGTCCCCACCAAGCCGGAGTCCAGTCCGATTGAAGAATTGCAACGAGCTTTGGCAGTTGAGATGTACAAAGGCGAAGGCTGACCCTAGGATGGTGGGGTGTCCCAAGTCACAGTCCTGATCGACAGTCGGGAGAAGAAGCCCCTCACGTTTCCAGCCCACCTCGTGGTGCTGGATCGGACACGCCTACCTACCGCCGGGAAGTCCCGCACAGTCACAGTCCGCACGCAGTCCGAGACTATGAAGACTGGGGACTACCGGTTGGTGGGGGGCAAGTCCGCCATTGAGCGCAAGGGTTCTTTTGAGGAGATAGCCGGTAATTGTCTGACTCCTGACGGGCGACGCCGGTTCCTTGAATGCTGTCGCCGCCTCCGAGATGATTGCCGTACCGCTTGCATCCTGTTTGAAGGGGCTGTTGGAGCCTTTGAAGTACGGGCAGGACTTCCCCATCCTGGCGTTGCCGCCGATGCTTTATTGGATATCATGGGGGAATATCAACTACCCTTGATGCTTCTTCCCTTGAGCACGACTGGCCAACGTAGGGCCGCAGGTGAATGGGCATTAAGGTGGCTTCTATCCCAGGAACACCATGGCACAAGTCCAACTTACAACCGACGTCAAGAACTTCCAGCGTGCCAGCCTGACGGCAGTGACGGGAAGTGCAGTACCAGTAAAGGTTGTGACCGCAACCCAGCCGGTGTCGGGCTCGGGCAGCGTAGTGCTGGGGTCGAGCCTGAACTACCTGAAGCTGAAGCTCCACAGTGATTCGACTGCCGGGCTTACCGTCTCAGTCTTTGGGTGGTCGTACTACTCAGAGAATAGAACGTGGGTTCCCCAGCTTCTTGCCACCCTCACCACCACCCAGGGGACTACCGGGCAAACCATTCCGGGGATTGACGTTACTCCTCAGTACGAAGTGAGTTCGTATGTCCTTACCAGTGGTGATGCCAAGATCTACAACAGCCCAGGCACTGCTACTGCGGGAGCCTTTGTTCTTATTGACACCCTTGGTGCTCAATTCGTAGAGGTCTACGCAACTGCTAGTGCAAGCACGCCTGTCGTTTACGCCTGGACTTCAGGACTCTGATGTATCGGTGCCGTGTGTGGCCAACTTCTAACTTTGCAATCCGTTCGCAAAGAAACAGAACGCAGCCCTTGTCCGGCGCAAGCAATCTCATTCGATTCTCGGAAGACCAAAGCGATGCACTTTGGCTTTCATTTGGTGGAAGCAAACTAGGAAAGAGTACAACGATTGCTGCACCTGATGGCACAATGACAATGAACTTGTTCGACGCTTCTGGCGCAACAGGTGTCTATCAAGTCTTCACGGCAAACGGATTTGCAGACGCAAAGATTGGCGAGGTCTTTACTTGCTCTGTGTGGATGGCCACCGAAACAGGCAAGGGAAACTCAACACAGGGTGGCATTAGCTACTTCAACGGTTTGGGTTCTACCTACAGTGACACGTTTGCTTTAACACAAACTCCCACCCGCTTTACCTTTACTTTCACCAATACAAGAGGTGTTGCTGATGGCAGCAACATCACTGTTGAATCCAAAGCAGTTGGCAAGTTCCTGTGGTGGGGCTATCAACTAGAACGTGGTCCAACTATGACGCAGTACACAAAGAAGTCATAACCATGAATCGAAACAGAACACACCCCCTGCGTTCCTCGCCTCTTCGCATGCAGCGCAGTCGGGTTGACGTATTGGCAAAACCGCCAGTGATAGATGTTGACTTCCTTAGTTCAAACGAATACTCAAATACAGAGGGGTCCGGAATAGTACGTCTGAGTTCGTATTTCTTTCTTGCAGTAAACAACTTTACCTCGTACTCATCTAATTCAGCCGGTCCTGGATTTATTAATTCAAATGGCTTGGTCCGAATGAGAACTACGGGTAGTGCTGAGCCCCGGTTTGAATTTCTATCCCCAACCATTGGCGCACCTGTTCGACCTCTTGGTCTGAACATAGATATAAACAACTACAACTACCTTGAAAACTCAAGGACAATGGCTACAGGTGTAGGAACGTACCCGTGGGTTGCAACAAATATAACGGGTGCCGGCACGCTCAACGCTACTGGCCCAGATGGAACAACTTCTGCCATCACGCTGACAGCTACTGTTTCCGATGGAACTATTACGCAAGCGCGTGGCACTACCGGAATTGGTGCAGGCACAAAAATGTTTAGCGTTTGGCTCAAGCGCAAAACAGGAAGCAGTCCAATTAGAATTAAGTTGGCTGGAACTACTTACACTGTAGTTTCGGTAACAGGTGAATGGCAAAGATTTTCAATTACCGGAACAGGAACAGCACCTTCTCCTGGTATTCAAATTGCAAATGCCAGTGACGAAATCTATGTGTACTGCCCTCAGCTTTCACAAGCACTCAACCAAGTTTTTACCCCACCAAATGAATTGATCGGTGATTCCCAGCCTGTTGCATCAGAGCCAGACCAAATGACTCTGCCACTAGGAAGTTCAAATGTTGGTTTCTCCCCTATTACGGGAGAAACAGGAACATACTTTATAGAGATAGACATGTCAGACCGAGGCGGTGCCTCTCAGTACGCTCAAGCAGCACTGTATGTAAACAATGGAATTGATGACGGCTGGGGTATCAACATCAGCAGGAATCCGGCAGACCCAGTTGCTGATTATGTCACTATGAATCTCCAAGACCCGGGGGGAGAGTGGTATTTAGAAGCTCTTCAATATGGAGCTTTAAACAGCATCTTGAGAATTGCATTCTCTTGGGACACGCGTACTGCTACTGGCACAGTCAGTTCAGCCATGTGGAATGACACTACCTACCCGTTTGGTATTCCAACCCTTAACGTATCAAGCACTCAGATTACAAGTCTCAACTTTGGCGATCCACAGTTTGGCTTGAATTTCGGTAGAATCTTTTACGTCAGAAAGTTTAAGGTTTGGAACGAGTACAAGTCGCCGCAAGAACTTCAGATGATTGTTGCTAATGGGTAAGAAGTAATACATGACTCTTGAATCTAACAACCGCGTATCGTTGAGCATCGGAAACTGGATTGCTCTTGGTGCTCTTCTCATTACGGTGCTTGGTCTTTTCTCAAGCTCGTACCTAAACCATGACCGCCTCTTGCAGCTCATGCTGGCAAACCAAGAGAACATGAGCAAGCGACTCGACAAGATCGAGATCAAACTTGATGCGACTCCTGCTCACGCTGCTCGCTAGTCTGCTGGTGGGGTGCAGTCCGCTTGCTCGGGTCAGCAGCAACACCAACGCCATCCGCGAGGAGGCCCAAGTCCTTATCGACTACGGCCAATCCACGGGTGACAAGGAGGTAGTGACCCGTGCCCAGCGCATCAACGATCTGGCTGCTGACACTCATGTGCAGCTATCTGGTCTGGAAGACAAAGTGCCCGCGTGGCTCACCACTCTATGGATGGTGGCGCTCGCCGTGGTGGTCCTGGGCGTGGTCGTGCTGCTGTGGCAGACCGGCCTCGGCACCGCCGTCCGCGTCGCAGTCGGCTGGCTACCCCGTGCCAAGGTACGGGACGCCGACCTCGCCGCCGGTATGCTTAATCCCGACAACCCTGAGAATGCCCGCGAGTATGTCGCTGCGCGGCGGGCCTCAGATCCTGAGTTTGACGCAGCGTGGCGACGCATTCAAAAGAAAGGTTCACAATGATCCTTGCTGACTTCTCCGATTTCCTCGGTAACCTTTGGTTCGCGGGCCTGCTCGGTGTCATCGGCTTCGTTGCCGGTTGGTACATCTGCAAGAAGCATGGCTCCAAGATCTAATGGCAAACGTACCGTTCAAGGTAAGGGCAGCGACAAGGAACATTCACCTCGTCGATCTTGAATGTACGTCTCGAACGAATGAGTGGTGGTTCCTACTGTCCGGGGACCGCCACCACGATAACCCCCACGCAGACCACACGCTTGAACTCAAGCACCTCGAAGAAGCAAAGGCAAAGCACGCTGGCATCATTGATGTCGGTGACCTGCACTGTGCTATGGAGGGCAAGTTCGATCCTCGCCGCAACAAGGCGGGGATTCGTGAAGAGCATGCGATGGCTCCAGACTATCTCGATTCCCTAGTCCGGTACGCCTCCGACTTCTACGCACCGTACTCCGAGAACTTCGTGGTCATCGGCCGTGGCAACCACGAGTCCGCCATCCTCAAGAACTGCGAGACGGATATCACTGAGCGCACCTGTGAGCGCATGAGCCAGATCAGTGGACACAAGGTCCATGCTGGTGGGTACGGTGGTTGGATCAAGTTCAACGTCTGCGTAAACAACGAGCGGTACGCACTCGACCTCAAGTACTTCCACGGCTCCGGCGGTGCAGCCCTCATGTCCTTCGACACCCTGAAGGTTCGACGAGCTGCAGCTGTTACGCCCGACGCAGACGTCATTGTGCAGGGCCACGTGCACAAGCAGTGGTTCTTGCCACTGTCCCGTGAGCGCATGGTCTGCGACAAGCACGGTTGCCGCATCATCAGCGACATCCAGTACCACGTCCGAACCGGTACCTACAAGGACGAGTTTGGTGACGGCCACTCCGGCTGGCACATCGAACAGGGTCGTGGTCCTGAAGTGCAGGGCGCAGTCTGGATGCGCCTCTACCTCGCCAAGAAGGCAGGTCGCTCGATCAGCGACAAGATCAAGACCTACTACCAACTGACTCCCGAATTCCATCTCGCACACTGAGCCCCACCAGCCATGCGCGTCCGACTCGGCGGCAAGTACTGGACCCTGCGCTTTGTCCCCAACATGAGGGACTACGGTGACATGCAAGATCCAGGCCACGTCAATGGCCGCATCATCCGCATCGGCACCTGGCCGTCTGAGAAGGACAGGATGGACACCATCATCCACGAAGCCCTGCACTGCATCCGCCCCGAGCTGGACGAGCAAGCGGTAGCCGACACTGCCACTGACATTGCCCGACTGCTTTGGCGTCTGGGCTACCGTCAGAACCAGGCATAAAAGTACAAATGATTTGAAGGTTTGTGCTGTAAGAAACTCTTACCAGTTCTTCTTTCCACTTACAGGCAGCTTTCCGGATCCGGAAACACTTATGTACATGAAGTAGACACGTCTGAATAACGTGTATAAAAACGCTACAAATTTATACATGTGTCCGCGGGACTGACCTGTTTGAATGATGGGTGCAAAACGTCAACACATGTGAACATGTGTAGCAGATTCAATCCAGTAGTCATCGCTCACAGAGGGGGATTCCCGCTACCCCCATAGCCGGAGTCCGGCATCTTTGGGTGATTAGATCATCGGTGAGTGACATACATATTACACCCTCTCCCCCTATAGTCGCGAATGCGGGGAGGCGCGGTGCGCCCCGCATTCGCTAACCCAAGGAGTCCCTATGCCCCCACCAACCCAGTCGGTCCACTATCCCAGCAGCGTCGTTGACCCAAACGTCCGGCACTGGCTCGAAGCCCACGGCATCTTTGCCCGCAAGCCCCCCATCCGCTCGTCCGACTACCGCATGGTTCGGTCGTGCCCCCGCACCTATTACCTCGCCCGTCGCCTGGGTCTGGTCAAGGCGTTCCAGTACAGCAAGGCCCTGACCCGTGGTTCGTGGGTCCACCTCGCCTTTGCCTGCATCCTTGATGACCCCACCGACCGTGCCGTCACCCTTGAGAACGCTATCGCTGCCCGGTGCGACGAGTTGCGGGACGTAGCCAAAGCCATGGGCGCAAGCTCCGACAAGATCCGGGAGATGGTTGCCCGTGAGGAACAGGACGCACGCACGAGCGTTGCGTGGTTTAACGCCGCCCTACAGATCAAGGACGGCAGCGGCCGCACCCTGGCTCAGCGGTTCGCGGAGGACTGGATCATCGTGGA
>TARA_R110002126_G_scaffold152274_1_pt1 | contig 16507 bp, 18 predicted proteins | sample TARA_R110002126 | Tara Oceans TARA_R110002126 (sample SAMEA4397536) | marine metagenome | biome: Polar Biome; feature: [DCM] deep chlorophyll maximum layer (ENVO:01000326); material: water (ENVO:00002006), including particulate matter (ENVO:01000060) such as... | depth 30 m
GGTAAACCAAGACGTACCTTCAGACCTAGTTTCCTCCATTAGGTTAGATGTAATTTCTTGAGCTATTTGGTAGTTTGCAATTGTTCTAGTTTCTAGGCTACTATAGTCTGGGTTAACTTGAGCTAGGGCTTGCTCAGCTACATACTCAGGGTTTTCACTAAACTCTCTTTGCTTGTTTGTTATATCCTGAGCTTCCTCAATTAGTTGCTCAGCCGACTTGTTATAGAGTTGACCTCTGCTCAGAACCTCAGCAAATGCTTGTTGGTTAACACCTGAGAATTTAGCCTTAGCTTCAAACGTGTTTAAGTCTTCGCCTGTAGTTGTATAGATATCTCTAGACCTATCAGGGGCAGGAGTCTCTGGGTCAGTAGAAGGATATAGTTCGTCGATGGCTAGATCAGACTGTTCGTCAAAGGTATCAATCTCAGGCATACTTTATTCCTTAAATAGACTACAAAATGTAATTACTAATTAGTAACCTAAATTGTAAGTACCACCGTAGTCGTTTGGTGTACCACCAGGCGTACCACCAATACTAGGTGGCTCAGCCCCAGTGGTTCCACCCATAGACGAAGCAAAAGAAGCTGCTTGCATACCTAAGCCAGCAACCGCCTGACCCATCCTAGCTAGACCCATAGCATTTGCAGCTTTCTGTTGGTACATACTAATGTTCCTACTTAAGCCTGACATCTGCGAACCAAACCCAAGACCTGCACCAAGACTAGACTGAAGACCTGCTTGACCACCTCTGAAGCCTGAAGTTTCTAGACCACCTAAGGCACCGGCAGAAGCTCTAGCCTGTGACGCTGCAATCTGTTGTTGACGTATAGCCTGTGTTCTTTGCCGTCTAGCCTGAAGCGACTGTTGCTGTTGCTGCGCTCTTCTAGCTTTCTTCTGTTGCTTAGCTGCCGACTGCTGCTGTACAACACTAAAGGCTTGGCCTGCTACTGCTACACCTAAACTTATAAGAGCTATTGTTGTCGCCCCTGCCATGCTAAATCTCCTTAATGTAGCTTGTTTCGCTTCTGGAATAACCTAGTCTTTCGTAAAGTTTACCTAACCCTTGAATTTTAGTTAAGTCACTCATACCTATTTTAGTAACGCCTTTAGACTTAGCCCAAGATTCGTAGGTTTTAACTAGCTTAATAGCTCCTCTGCCGTCTCTAGCTGACTTACGAACGAACCAAGCTAACTCAACAGCAAAAACTTCACTCATCATCCAAGGAGGCGTACAGACAGCTACAATACCTCCTTGAACTTCCCCGTTAATCTCCAGTACAAGAACAAGATAGTCTTCGTTAGCTATTGCACCTGTCAGTCTCTCTTCAACTACATCTTTCTCGAAGGGTTTGAAGTGATCTGGGCCTTCCTTAGAAAACTCATAGGCTAATATTAGAAGCTCAAAGATATCTTTATGAGTAGCTTCTCTTACTTTAGAACCTTCTGTTGGTGGCACTTAAAACTCCATATCCAAGTAAGTGAAAGTCTTTACCTTCTTCTGACTCAAACCTAAGACGCATAGACTTACCTCTGCCTCTAATTTTAAGTCTGGTATCTATTACTGTATCAGGATAACCGAATACTGTCAAGGCTGAAGGGTTGACAATAGGCATAGGTTTAAGTCTGTATGCTTGTTGGGTCTGTGTATTAGTTGTACTAAAGTCCCAGAAAGAAGAAACTAACAAAGAGCTTTCTCTCACTGGTGTATAACCCAACAGCTCATCACCTGTCCAACCTGTCTCAGTTACTCTAGAGTATACCTGAAGATATGGAGCATTCTTGCGTAGAATAAGATCACCCATAAACTCGTAGCCTGCCTCAGCAAATGATGTGTAGTTAGCTGAACCCCAGTCTTTAAAGCCAGTGTCGTAGAAGAAACCCATTGATACTTTATCGTCTGAAGCATTCCTACAAATAAAGACCAACGCAGGCTCACCTGTGTCAACAAAGGCTTGAGCGTAGACAACTACATTGTTAGAACTTGCGTCAAGTACTGTGTTACCACTGTTGTCTAAAAGCTGTAGTGTAGAAAGACTAGAAGAAAATCCTCTGTAATATGCAGCTCCCACAATGTCGGGAGTATTTCCTGAAACATTTGATACTTTCCAAGGATAAAAAGCTTGAAGGTTAATATCTAGAATTAAAAAGTTGTTATGCTTAGCTAAGATAGTCTCATCAACATTAGGGTACATCCAGTAGATACGTTTGTTAACTGGGTCAAAGACTGAGTTACACCTATTTCTTTGGGTGCTAGTAAGGTTATCAAAGAACGTCTGAATAGTAGATAGGCTTATGTTGTTCTCTGTTGACTGGAAACTTTGTTGGTCAAACCCAAGAGTATGAATACCTACGTCACTCCACCAGAAAGGTATGCCGTCAGCAGACACAAAGGTATGTTTATTGAAGAGACCAATTGAAGAGATTTTATTAACTGCAAACCCTGTAGCTCTAAAGACATCATCAATACCTTTGATTTGCCAAACACCGTTCTCAGCAAAGACAAAGATACTGTTATTAAATGAATGCAACTTACGAATACCATAAGCCTCAGGTATTCTAACGATACCTCCGTCGTCATCTAACAAGTCAGGAAAGTCTTCTGACGTAGGATCATTTCTTTGATGGCAATCACCTAGTCCTGAGGAGTCTACCGATACACTAGAAGAAGCTCCTTCGATAACTCCTGAGAACAGAACCACGTTACTCTCATCGTGGCCACCTTTGTTAAGGCCTGAGTAGAACACTCGACCAGCTAAGGTAGCTAACGTAGAAAATCTATCGACTATTGTTTCTGTAGCTAAGGCTGAAGAAAGACTAGTAGACCCACCAGCTACATAAGTGTAAGTCCCTAGGGTAGTCCTGTCTCTGTTAAAGAAGTTAACTAAGTTATGCCCTGAGCCAATGATAGACGTACCAGCTTGTATCTTTTCCCACTCAGCTACACTAAAGTTACCGCTGCTGTCCTTACCTGAGAACCAAGATAGATTTAAAGGAGGAAAATTACTTTCAGCAGTGATGTAGGTAGTTAAAGCAGCAGCACCCTTTTCACCTACCCAACCACTGTTCCTTGTGTCGTATATTCTTTTAGGTGTGACTGTAGCTTCATCCACTGCATCACTTAATGTGTCTCTGTCTGATAGTATTTTAAAGTCTCTAGTCCTAAATGAAATAGGTTCAAGACTAAAGCTCCAAACGTCAACCCCTGATGAGTCGTCTAAGGTAGCTATGATTGCAGTAGTTTCATGTTCTGGGTGAGCTACAATAAGCATACCTGAGATGGAGGCAAATTCACACTCAGTGCTGTTTAAGTCTCCATGACCTGTGTAAGCAAAAGAACTAAGGCTTACGAAATTAGTACCAGAGGTAGTCGTACCGTCAAGGGTCCAACTAAAGCCAGTTACCTGAGTGCTTGAATAAGGAGCGCTAACCTTGTCATAGAAATGTAGCTTGTCTCCTGCTTGAATAACTAAGAACTCTTTATCAGGAATACCAGCTACGTTAAACCAAGTACCTGTGTGAACTGTCTCTGCATCACCTATGGTAAAGGTTGAGTCAACGCTAGAAGATTCAAAGTTAAGCCCTTCACGTCGTCTTCTGCTTCCGTCTCTTTCTAGTAGGCAGTTTGACTCATCGACTGAAGCGTCAGCAGGAAACGTAAGCTCACCAGCTTCAGTAATCAAACCTTTGATAAATGTGTTAGTTACCTTCTGGTTCAAAGACTGGGACATTGTTTTTCTTTTCCTTACGTTTGATACGGTCCTGGGCAAACTGCTCACGTTTTAGAGTAGGGCTAACGGCTATGTTGTTTTCGTAAGCCTGAACTGCTTTCTTAGCTGTGATAATAGAGCTGTACCTACCGGACAATTCGTAGGCTACTTTACCTTTAGCTGAGGTAACTTCAAAGAATATAAAACCATCTCTAGCTTTACGAATAACAAGCTGTTCCTTTAGTTTGCTTAGCTTACAAACACAAGTTTGGTTAACTGTGTCTTCTTCAAAATCTACCATTTTATCTTCCGTAGTTGTTTTTCGTGTTTTCTTGTTTGGTTCTGTAGAGGCCTGTTGTTACAAAGGCTTTCAATCGCCTAGCTGACTGCTCTACCTTAGGGTCAGACCCTGATTTAAACAAGGAGAAACAAGCAGACTTAGACTCAGCTAACAAGTAAGGAAGTAGGTCTTCGTCAATGTCAGGTTCAAAGGTATCAGAAATAGTAAAGTCAGGAGTTACAATACCGTAAGCCTGTGTCTTAGTGCTTTGTAGTGTACTCTCGATTGAGCTTTTGAAAGCATCCATGACAATATGTTCATCATCAAAGGAGGTATAAATAGTTGGCATTGTGTCGTTAAGGATCAACAGGTTTGTACTAGCTGAAACATCATAGACTGTAGTGACGTTTGACGTATCTAGGTTACGAGTAGCAAAACTTCCTGGGTCCATGTACTTAATTTCTTTGTAGTTCGTCCCACTGTTTTCGTCAATGTTGTACCTAATCCAATACAGTTGCCTGCCTACATATTTAAAGTGAGTAGGTTTAGTGTTGTCCGAAAGAGACGTAATCTTAATTAGTTTCCTATGCTCAGGGATCTCTCTAGAAGAAACAAAATTAAAGTATGTATCCTCAATTACAGAGGCTATCTGCTCAGCTTCAATGGAGTCACCAATGCTGTTGACTGGTTCTGAATCCATATCACTAAGGATACTTTGAACTAACTGGAGTAAGGTTGTTTTCATTAGCTTCTACCTACTACAACAGAAAGGAAAAGTTTAGCTGTATTAGAACTAGCTCCATTAGTTTCAATAGTAATAAAGCTATCGTTAGCAACTGTGTTATTAGATAAAGATGTAAGAGTGTCAATGTCACCAGCAGCAGAACTAGCCTGAGCTACTGTGATAGTACCCATCGTAGCAGCCGCTGCATTCTTAACTGTGATAGTAGCATTAGAGGAAGCAATAGCAGCTTCAAGGACTGACACTACTCTTGTGATTGTTCCAGCATAAGGAATAGGGATATAGATTTTATCTGCTGAAGATACGTTATCTATTACTGTCGTAAGTATATGATCTTTGCTTGTCCAAACCCCTGACCCAGCACCGTTAGCAACATAAACCTGGTTATTAGATGCGTTAGCTACACCCTTAGGTTCGTGTAGGTTAGACCCTGTTAGACTAGCGTGAGTTACATTAGCCATTTACTCTACTCCAATAATAAAGTCAGGAGAGGAACCCTAAGACAATCCTAAGGTTCCTCCCCTTTAGTTTTAGACTTCGATGTATTCAATCACTAGCTTACCAGCTCCAGCCGTAAAGGCCGCAGTAGCGTAGACAAGCGAAAGATATGCACCATTAGCACCGACACCATCCGCACCACCTACAAGAGCGCCATTACAAACGACAGCTTTGTTGGCAGCAAGAGCAGCAACAGCAACAGTCGCGTCAATACCATCTGCGTCAATGATAGTGCCGTCAGCCTGCTGAAGACCAATACCTAGAGTAGCTGAACCACCGGAGGTAAAGGCAGTCGTAACAACCAAAGAAGCTCTCGTGATGTAAGAACCAGCAGGAATGAAAGCATCATTCGGCTGAGGGTTTACATCCGAAGTGCCAAGGGTTGTTGCGTCTTTAATTTCGAACACAAGGGTCTTAATACCGTTGGAGGCATTTAAACCATTGTCACGAACACCACCCTGAGCATTCTGGGTGATAGTGAATAGACCATCTGCATTAGTGTAAGACATAATCTATGTTCCTTTCTTAAACTACAGAAGGCTTAGAAGCAACACGAACCATGTTCTCAGGTCGGTACAGTTTTACACCGTAACGGCTCGTCGTAACATATTCGTGACGCTGCAAGTCTTTGTTGTACTCGTAGTCAACTTCAGGCATCTGTCTCCAAGCACCTACAAACGGGGTTACCGAAGGAGCAGCGGAGAAGAACAGGTTAGCCTTGCCGTTGTCGGAAGCGAAGTTAACGTCAGTGTTTTCTCTATCGTCGAGGGCACTGTCCGTAACGTCAGAAAGGTAGTTAGAGCAGTATACGTCAAAGCCATAGATGTTCTTAACGAACGTCATTCCTGTGGCGATACCATCTGCAACGATACCTTCAAAACGTGGGTTGTTGCTTACGTTGACCAAGTTGGTGAGCGTGTTAATCGTATACTCAACAGATGGGTCAACAATAGCAATAAGAGCTTGGTCAGGTACGTTCGATCTTTTCAGAGCAAACCTAGCCTTCGCAAAGTCTTCAACTGCAATTGCACCAGCCTTAGCAGCCCAACGGTGTTCAACACTGTCGATAGCTTCATTGCTGTTAGCAGAGATACCGGCTTCAGCCGAAGCAAGGGTAGTCGTTTCGAAGTGAGCCATGATAGCTCTTTCCTGCTCAGGTACGAAACGGGAGATAAGCTGTTCACTATAGAACGTGTCTTGCTCAGCTTTCTTCGTAACGTAAGTAGCAGAAGACAGGTACTTGTCTACGCTGAAGGTAAACTGCCCAGTGTCCAACGGACGATAAGCAACTTGAGTATCTTCTGAGTAGTCATCAACCTGTGCTTGGCCGATAGATGGAATGTAGAACGTATCGCCATCAGGGAAGCCCTCAAGCATACGCACATACTTTTGTGCCATCATTTCGTCTCGTAGAATTTCCTTAAGCTCGCCAGACCATACTTCGCCGCGAGTAAGGAGATCCGTATTACCAGTGGTCATAGCCATGATACTTCTCCTAGTTTGTCTTGTTTTTTACAAAGGGAAATACTAAAGCCCAAAACGGTTGCCTAGTCTTTTTCTATCCTCTAGAAGACTTTGCTGAACCTTAGAACTATAGTACAAGTTTTTGTTAGTCCGCCTCAGGTTCTGGTAATAGTCCCAGTTTCTTTCCTGATTGTTGGACTGCATGTTGACACCTTCAGTTCGAATTGTGCCGGAGACCATAGGTTGGGTAGACCTGCGTTGTTCTCCAATGAGGGTAAAGAAAGCTGTGGGAGACTCTGCTGCAATATCTTGAAGACGACTAACTGACATACCCAATGCCGATGCCTTCTTCTCAACTTCAACTGTAGCTTCAGTCCCATACATCTGTTCTAGTTGCTCATTAACAGAGCTAAGATTTTGCTTAACTGTATTCTGTTGGTCTCGTTCTGTTAGTGTCTGCTCAACAAGGCTTTTAAGTGTACTCTCACTTAGGTCTGGCGTGGTGTTGCCTGCTTCAGTGCCACTAATATTATTGCTATTGGACTGTACCCCAGGATTTACGTTAGTGGTATCCGTAGCCCTATTCTGGAGTTGTTCAAGCAATGACTTGGCGTAATCCTGTTTACCTAAGTCCTCTTTGAGTTCACTTAATTGTTGCTCAAGAGTACTAATGTATGTATCAGCTTCAAGTTTCCCTTTAGCTAGTACCTCAGTATCACGCCACTGCTCTCCCTTAGTCTCGACGAGTCTGCCTAAAAAAGAATCTTGTGATTGAGTTTCTTGGTTTAGTTCAGTCTCTGGTGCCTGAGCGCTGTCTTCGGTTTGACTAGCGCCAGTTTCAAAAACGGACATTGTTAATCCTTTTTGTTTAGATCAATTAGTTCAAGGATATCTTCAAGCACTCGGTTGTACTCGTTGACGGCGATTTGACGAAACTCCCAATTAGGTGTCTCGTAATCCCTTACTCCCTCTTTCTTTTTGTAGTGGGAGTTAAGGATTTCTGTAAGAGAATCGAAGGCGTTCCTGTAGTTAAGAACCTCAGTTCTTCTATTCTCTTTATCTTCAGATTTAGTTCCTCTGAACCAAACTTGTTTCATGTGATTTTAAATTCCCATTTCTTCTTGCTGCATTAAGCCTTCTTGATTAACCACCTCAGCATTTTGCATTTGAGTCTGGGTTTCAAGCTGCTCTGCAATAGCAATGTTTTCACCGAAGAGAGACTTCTCACCAAGTTCTTCAGAGATAATCCTAGCGAACTCTTTACCTGATAAGTGAGCTGCAACACTGGGGTCACTAGCTTTAATTTGGAATAATTGAGTAAGACTTTGAACACGTCTAGCCCTTTCTGCAAAGTGTCTAGCACCGACGGGAACAATTTTACCAGACGAAATAATATCATCTTTAGTAATATCCCTAAAGAAAGCAACACCAGTAGCATCATCAATCACCCTAATAGTGTCACTAAAGTTCATGTATCTTCTAGCTGTCTCAAGCATTGAATTTAAAATAGGCTCTAGGAATACTCTTTCGAAGTGTGCTGTCTTATGTTCGAATATACGGGACGAAGCATTTTGAAGAGACTGTACTTCAAAGGCTGTCTTTTCACCGGGGGTTCTAATGCCCATAGCTTGCCTAGGTGCGCCAGCCATCTCTTCCATTTTGTTTTCTAAGTTCTGGATCTGTAGGTCAGCGTTAAGAGCTGTAGTGTCCGGTACTAAATAACCTACGTCACCTTCTTCACCTAGGTAGATTCTAGTCCCAGGTTCAAAATCAAAGTCCTCTACATCACCTCTAATTTTCATAATAGGATAAGCAATCTGATCGAACACATCAGCCTTGAGGTTCTCTAGGTGGTCAATCCTGTACTGCATACCTACGAGATTATCTAGTGGACCCATAGCGTAGAGGTTATCAGGGCGAGGTCTCCAGCCTGCGTGGAAGATAGGGGCATGACCAAGCCAAGAAGGGTTCTCTTCGTTGGTTAAGATGTACGCTCTATCAACTATTGTAATTACACGGTCTACTTGAAGTTCGTCATTCTGATAGTCAAAGATGTCACCATAGAACGTAAGGATTTCTACATAGTCTGATTCATAATAGTGTTGGATAGATGAGAAACCATCTGCAACGTAGCCTTCAGACTTGTTAAAGGTTGCGTCTGAACCTCTTACTGAAGCTCTGGCATGAAGCATCTTATCTAAAATAGGTTGCATGCTTTCGTTAGCTGGGTCGTCTTTAATCATGCGTTTGATTTCACCTAGGGTCTTAATCGTCTTAATAATCTTAGGTGATTTAAGAAAGTCAGAGGCAGCAGGATTAAAGCAAATATCAAAAGGAGAAACTCTAACTACTCTAGGTCCGACGTACTGAGAGATATAGTCTCCATCTTCTTTAATTTTGTAGCGGTCTTCCCAAGCTACTGTAGCAAAACAATTGCCGTACTGAATGTAATCATAGATAAGATCAGAAGCTACATTAACAAAGTCTGACTGCTTAATTTTATTTTCCATGTAGGCTTGAATAGTATCTCTCTTAGCCTTAACATTAGAATCTAAAGAGTCTGCTTCAAACTTAAGCCACTTCTGTTGAGGAAACAAAGAAGCAAAGTAGTTAGCGTGAAGGTTATCCATAAGTTGGGTAAGTTTAGGCGTTGTCGTTGTGTTTGACCAAGGCAGCATTGCGTTGCCTGTAGTCTTCGTGTCTGTTGCATAGAGGTAGTTGCGGAGTTCTTTCCACTCTTCAATTTTTTTATTACGAAGGGTGTCCCACTCACGCCAACGGTTAGCAATCTCTACTGCTAGAACCTCAGGCTCAACGATTTGTTCAATGTCAATAGTTTCACCAGCCATTAGGCAGCACCTCTGAATCTGTTATTAGCCCAAACAATGTTGTTTTTGCTTTTTCGATTTAAACTTGTAGATGGTTTGATAGCCATGTCTATGCAAGAAGCTAGTGCATCAATTACGTCGTCGTGTGGTGGGTTTCTACTTGACAACTCTTCTTCTAGTATTTGAGTGTTGCCGCCTTTGTAATGCCAAATTTGTAGGTTGTCATACCTAGGTTCAAGGACGGAAGAGATACGTTCTTGTTTACTACCGTGAGACTTCCCAGGTCTAAACTCATCTATACTGAGAGACAGTCCATGTTCTTTAATCATATCTTTAAGTTGCTTAACGATAGCTGACTGAGCTACCGTAACTTCTGCTCTTATCTTGCGGAAGGACCATTTAGCATGGAGGTTTAGAATGTGTTCAAAGTAGTCTGAAATTCTGTCAGTTCTAAATCTATCAATGTCTATAACGTAACTGTTATTTTCTCCGTCTACACCTACAACTACAATAGCTGTGTAATCAGCCCTTCGGTTTAAACTAAAAGCAAAGTCAACAGCAGCAAATACGTTTATTCTTCTGTCCTTATAGTACCAGTAACCGTTATCTCTTGTCAAGAGTTTTCTTTCAAAGTACTGAAACTTTTCTCTTCTGACTGGTACATTGTCAGGATCAGTAGGGTCATTGTAGTATTGAGCTTTGAATTGACCCTTGTCTAAATACTGACCTCTCTTTTTAGCTAGTACTTGTCTATCGAAACCAAACCATTTACCATCTTTTCTCTTTTGTTTAGGCCAAAGAAACTCACCATTACCGTCTCCACTGTCCTCTACAGCTTTCTCGTATACTTCATAGATTGGTATTGAACCGTCTAAGTCTCCGTTGTCGTCGTAAGTGTCTTCTTGCATTTGCATTAAATCGTTATACAAATCCTTTGGGTGATACCTCGTACCAACAACCCACTCTCTAGAGTTAGCTCCTTCGATAGAAGACAACAACGAGTATTGGCTTTTAACTCTTTCTCTGCCTTCGTTAGTGTAAGCATTTTCATAAACAACTGTGTCATCAAGGATTGCAATATCACAATGTAAACCTGTTAGACTTGTGGTTAGTCCACCTGTAAAGACTGAAGGATCTCTTATGTTTTCTTCTTTCCTTAGAGGATGGTCTAAACAAATCTCAGATGTAGTCCAACGATTTCTTTTACCTTCTTCTTTATTGACATGCTCAGGCCAGTACCTACTAAATGTATCTGACGTAAGGATACCTTTGATGAAGGATAGTTGTTTCTCAGCTAAGTTTGCTGTAGCTGAAATATACAAAATTCTAAGAGTAGGATCTTTAGTTAACTCCCAAGCAGCTCTGAAAGCTACTAGCCTAGACTTACCGTGGTCACGAGGAAACAATAAAAGCTGGTGACTTTTAGAATCTTGTTTAGTCCACCAATCAATTACATTGTCGTGACAAATACCTAAGACTTGCTCAGGTGCTACCAGTCTAATAAACACAGAAAGATCAGCCTCAGCAGCTAGTCTTACGTCGTCTAAAGATGGTTTTTTAACTTGCATAAATTCTCTTCTTAAGCTGGTGTCTTAGATATTTCATAGAAAGGGTACTCCGCACAGTCTGCAAACCAAGAAGTAATCTCTCCTGTTTTTATTCTGTAGTTCATCATGGTGTGAACAACGTCGTAAGGCGGGCACTCGTTAACTTGTTCTGCCTTAGATTCATAAGAACCATTAGGCAAAGTAACAACGGCAATAAACAAAATCTTACTAACTACCATTAAGTCCATGAGTGTCTCCTTTAGTTCCTTTTTAAGTTAATACTTGAGGATGCTTTCCATTGTGCATGTGAGCTAGTTTTTCTACACTAATTTTTAGACTAGATAGGTCTGCTTGTATAGTAGCCAGCTCACGATACCTTCGCTCCATTGTTGCAGGGTCCATCATTCCCGATAGTATTCCAAGACGTTGTTGCTGCGTTTCAACCTTTGTTTCGATAACGTCTACTCTTTTGTCGATGCTTCTTAATCTTTTCTCTATGTCTATTAGGGTTGATAGTATAGCTTTAATTTGCATTTTACCTACGGCAGCAGCTCCAGCTACGCTAAAGAGTATACCTGCCAAGGTAACAATTAGTCTTATGTCAATCGCACCTTCCATGGATAAACATCCTTTATGTTGAGGTTAGCCACTCCCTGCTGCAATAGCGTTAGTAAACGGGGTCATGTCTTCTGTAGTCCAGAAGCCCCATTCCTTTACAATCTTAAGATGTTCTACGTTTCTCTCTAAGATTGTTTCATCGTTTGCGTAGTCATCAGGTGAAGCTACAACAGCGTTGATTAAGTTTACTGAGTCCATTGCTGCGGAGTAATGTTGAGCAATTTGTTCAGCTGTTAGTTCTTCAGACATTCTAGTTACCTTTACACTAAGTTGTAGTAATATATTTTTCCGTAGCCGCCGTATTCATTAGGACAATCAATGTCACTAAAGACAGGAACAATGTTATTCTTTTTATAGTAGTTCATTGTCCAATCCCAACGACTCTTATCTTCAATGTCATGCCCAGCTATCCAGACATACCCACGCTTCTTAGATTCTACATTGCAAAGGTTTCTAACTGTAGAGGCAACACCCTGACCCGCATAATCTTTATGTGAAGCAAAGAGACCCGGAGCAAGACCCTCTGAAATCTTCAATCCCTGACTTAACCACCAGTCTCTAATGTGACCATACTTGGCTTCTTCTTGTTTGTTTCTAGGTACAGCAAGAGGAGAATACTTAGCTGGTCGAATAAACCTAAAGCCTACACATTTGCCACCGTCAAAGGCACGAATAAGAAAAACATCTGCTTGTTGACATGTACCCTTACATGCAGCACTAGCATTTTCCTCTGTATAATATTTTTGAGCACCCGCTACAATTTTACCTGCTAGATTGTGCTTCCTAACTTCGTGTAAAATCTTACCCATCTCATCTGTTTCTGCTTGAGACAGATTTCCCATCTCTTCACCATCAATAGGGTCTCTATATTCAATAGCCATTATCAATCTCTTCCAATCCGAGCAACATTAGAAACAGCCGATTGTCCTTTATAGTACGTGTATCCGCCTGTAGTTATTGAAGCCGGGTAGCTGGTAGTTAAAGTATGTACAAGCACATTGTCCCACGTAAGTTTTGTACCATAAACAGTCACAGTGTTATAGCTTTTGGAACCCTCATCGTATGTTGTAGAAGAGCTTACTACATACTTTTCATATTTAAAAGTGTTTGCTCTTAAAGTCCAAAACCACGGATAAGCACCGTGGAAATCACTGATGGCTATTGCTGGTGTAGGAGCGCTAGACGTTCTAATTGGTATACTGTTATTAGTACCGACGGCGCTACCGTCTTCGTTCCACGGAGTATTCGTACCAAAGAATTGTATATCAGTTGTTGTAGTGCTTGAGGATGCAACTCTATTAACAAGTTTGCTCATAGAAACTGAAGCATCGTCGTCCACAACTGTTGTTCTAAATGCACTAAGAGCCAGTTGTCCAGATGCTGCATACGTTGTGACTGCCATTAATATTACCCTATATAATATACTGATGTTTGAGATAAAGCATATTCGTGGGGAAGTTGTGCCATAGCGTGAGATTCAATTTTATCTAAAGCCGCACCCTCTACTGACAAGCCCCAGTCAATTAGATTGTCTTTTGTAATATTATCAAACGACACAAAACCATCAGCACTTGCTTCTGGAAGAGCAGTAACAAATACACTGTCTACTGATGCGCCCGGATAATCGCTATGTGTCCACGCATAAGTCCACTCTACAAACTTGACAACCTTACCAAAATCACCCTCTTCTTTTGCACGGAACTGATTGATTGTGATGTTGCTACGAACAACTTCTGTCATTTCACGTACCTCTCTTTAAGGTGTCAACTTCTGTTTTTAGTTCTTTGATTGCCTCGACGAGAAGACCAATCATATTTTCGTACCGCACAGCAAGATTTTCTGTGTCTCCGTTGACATCCGTTGTAGTGTAGATGACTTCTGGTAGAACCTTTTCTACCTCTTGAGCAATCACACCAGTCATACGAACATCTGGGTTCTTCTTATAGTTAAACGTATAACCACCAATTTGTAAAACTTTATCAAGAGCATTCGTAATAGGCTCGATGTTTTCTTTAAGACGAATATCTGAAAGGCTACCAAACGCTGTGATATCACCAGTAGCTATAACAGCACCACTGGTTACTTGAAAGCCAGCACCCGGTACTCTAAACTTAGTGACTGAACCGTTTCCAAGCGTAATCTCGTTAGATACATCGACTGCGGATGCTGCTGCCTCTTTACCAATGATGGTGTTGTTGCTGCCAGTCGTTAGGGCATCGCCAGCATCCCCACCAATAATTACGTTGTAATTGCCTGTGGTTACATTTTGACCGGCTGAGAAGCCACCAAAGAAGTTGTGGTTACCGCTGGTTAAATCGTAGCCAGCACGCTTACCAACAGCAACATTGTTGTCACCAGTAAGAACACCTAAGCCAAATGCTTCTTTACCAAGAGCGACTGTGTTATCAGCAGTGGTTGCGTTGTAGCCTGCTCTATTGCCGATAAAATTGTTGTAAGTGCCGCTGGTCAATGAACGGCCAGATAGACTACCAATAGACGTATTAAAACTACCAGTAGTAACACCGACGGCCATCACTTGCGCGCCAATAGCAATGGTGTTAGTGGCACTTGTTACGTTATAACCTGAATTTTGTCCAATAGCAATATTGTCAGCGCCCGTAAGAGTACCACCACCAAATGAGTAAGCACCGAGCGCGAATGTGTTATTAGTAGTTGTTGCTCCTCCTCCCGAAGTAGAACCAAGAAAGGTGTTGTTGCTGCCGGTGGTTAAGTTTGTGCCCGCGCTTTTTCCCACAAGAGTATTGTCACCCCCAGTAAGAACAGCAGAGGAACCAGCGCCATAACCAACAAGAGTATTAGAATTACCCGTTGTTGATAAGGCTCCTGCATCCGCTCCTACATAGACGCTAAAGCTGCCTGTGGTACGGTCCTTTCCTGCCTGATGGCCAAGAAACACGTTGCTCGCACCAGTAGTAGTATCTTCTCCGGCTTTAAATCCCAAAGCAGTGTTTTTGTTAGCGGAACCATCGTCACTATCTAACGCATCTGTGCCAAGACCAATAGTACCACCAGACGAATTAGTTAATGCGTCACTCAGATCATCAATAGCTGAAGAACCACCACTGCCAGCCTCAGCCCACGTTAGTCCTCCAGTATTTCCTGACTGTGCTGTAAGCATGTAGCCGTTTGTAGGACTGTTGCTAACTTTAAGATTAGCTTCGTCAATAACATTGTCAGCTACTACTGTAGCACCGTCTGCTGAAGATGTTACTTCACCACTGTGGTTTGGGTGGACATAGTTGTTTGCTGATGCGGCAATACCATTAAGCTTAGTATGATCTGCATCTGTAAACACGTTAGAGTCCGAGGCAGCTTCTACGGCAGTCCTAATCTGTGCGTCAGTTTGGTCTGCGGTAGCTGAAGCTTCGATACCGTCTAGTTTAGATTTAAGAGTATTGGTAAAGTTATTCTGAGTTAAGCCACCATCGCCAACAGAGTATTCGGTATTAGTATAGTTACCTGCGTGGAGGTTTGTCGAACCTTGGTCTGAGGTCCAATCGATATGTTCGTTAGCTACGAAACCTTGTAAATCATCATGGTTTACTATGGCTTCTATTTCGTTAGCTGTTTGGTCTGCTGTAGCTGAAGCTTCGATGCCGTTTAACTTAGTATGGTCAGCGTCAGTAAACACATTAGAATCTGTTGCAGCTTCTACTGCGGCTCTAATTTCTGCATTACTTTGGTCTGCGGTAGCTGAAGCTTCTACACCATCTAGTTTAGACTTTAGGGTGTTGGTAAAATTGTTTTGTGTGAGACCTCCGTCCCCAACGGAATACTCTGTGTTAGTGTAGTTGCCTGCGTGGAGGTTTGTTGAACCTTGGTCTGAAGTCCAATCGATATGTTCATTAGCTACGAAACCTTGTAAATCATCATGGTTTACTATGGCTTCTATTTCGTTAGCTGTTTGGTCTGCTGTAGCTGATGCTTCAATACCGTTTAGCTTTGTATGGTCAGCATCGGTGAAAACATTGCTGTCAGTAGCTGCTTCAACTGCTGCGCGAATTTCTGCATTACTTTGGTCTGCTGTAGCTGAAGCTTCAATACCGTTTAGCTTGGTATGGTCTGCGTCTGTAAACACATTAGAATCTGAGGCTGCTTCTACGGCAGTTCTAATCTCTGCATTGGTTTGGTCAGCAGTAGCTCCGTCTTCTACGTTAAGCATTGTTCGTAAAGACGCTGGTGAAATCTCTTCGACTACCCCTGCACCTGCACTGTCTCTGCCTAGGATACGATCTGTTGCAGTTACATTTTGTATCTTAGCGTATGTGATTGCATCGTCAGCTACACGAGCTGTAGGCAGCGTACCACTTACATCAGCAGCTAAGTCGATAGCATTTCTGGTAATCGTTTGGCCACTAATAGTGATGTAGTCTAAAGAGCCTGATAGGCTTACGTCAGTGCTGTTATCTGTACCAGCGGCGTCTACGCCTAAAGAAGTTCTAGCGGTAGAGCCTGACTCAGCAACCCAAGTAGAACCGTTGCCGACTATAATATTTCCGTCAGTTTTGGCTAACCCACCTAAGGCTGTTAAATCTGCGTCGTAGGCTTGGACGTTTGAACCGATGGCTACGCCTAAGTTAGATCTAGCTGTTCCCGCGTTAGCTAAGTCAGACAGGTTGTTAGAAGATAAGAGATCGCCTGAACCTGATCCAGATGCACCAGTCTCACCCTGGGCACCTTGTGGACCTTGCGGGCCTTGAGAACCTGTAGACCCAGTTTGACCCGTAGAACCTGTATTACCTTGAGACCCAGTAGCACCAGTTACAATGCCTAGAGCTAAGGCTCCAGTTCCTGCGTTGTAA
>TARA_R110002126_G_scaffold45786_2_pt1 | contig 16495 bp, 29 predicted proteins | sample TARA_R110002126 | Tara Oceans TARA_R110002126 (sample SAMEA4397536) | marine metagenome | biome: Polar Biome; feature: [DCM] deep chlorophyll maximum layer (ENVO:01000326); material: water (ENVO:00002006), including particulate matter (ENVO:01000060) such as... | depth 30 m
GAACGCAAGTCACGTAGTGTAGATATGTCTACATCAAGGCACTCAACAATATTGTCGATACTACTATCTAACTTGTTATACAACTCAAGTAACTGTTTGACTTCATCACGTGTGAGTTTTGTTTTTAAATTCTTAGTCATGCGTTTCTCCTATCCTGCAAAATGATATAGTTTACGTGGCTTCATACCATTACCGAATAGGTACACAGTACGTTTGCCAAAATGGTAGGCGATAGCTGTCGCCATCTTCTGACGTTTAAACCATCCCCGTGAGATGTTCTTACGTTTACGGATCAAACCCTTCGTACCTAATAGGTTGAAACGAAAGCCTTGTGACCCGTCATTTAGTGGTTTAGTTGCTACAATTACAAACATTTTTAGTCTCCTTTTGGGTGTGTTACTGCTATTTAAGCTATAGTAAGTTCAAGTGTTAGGTCTAGGCTATACCAGCCTGTTGGCATACAAACATGGGAATGCCCAGTTGTCAAGTCTAGTATTATATCACCTACTGACATACTAGGGTTTGGACGGATATTAGTTGTACGGATGCTACCATTGCCATATTCATTGCCTTCATCAAAGATGGCTTCAAATGGGGTGCGATCTCGTTCTTCAAGGTCATGCATAATCATAGTAGGCTCATAGAAGCTATGAAACAAACCATCAGACACTGCATCTTCTACAGTATCTCTGTTAGGCATACCCAATGCAAAGTATGCCCTAGCATACACAGACGTTGGCATATTGTTAATGCGGCGGTGATCAACGTTTGTACGTTGGTAAATCATATAAGTAGCCATGTTAAGCTGTCCTTTTGCTTTTGTAATTAGTTACGCCACGTTGCATCTTTATTTTTGTGATTCGTGCTTCGTTGCGATCACGTTTCCAATCATCATTGTATTTAGACTGTCCAATGTTGGACGGTTTTCGTTTAGTCATCTTTATAAAGTTCTGCGTTTCGTACTGCATCATACTTATCCTTACTCCTGTTACGTTTAGCTTTGCTACCCTTCTTAGGTAAGACTACCTGTGGGGCTTTGCGTTGTTGCAGCATAGCCTTAGCCACAGGATTTACAATCCCCACAGATATCTTTTTAACCATGTTCAAATCCATATGTTATACATTCAACGTGGAACCTAGACACTACGTCACCAGTATCCAAGGCACGGTTGGCACGGTTACCTGCCACGTATTCACACCACGTATTCCACCAGTATTCACTGCCTTCTACTTGAGTAAGCTCAACATACTGTTCGACTTTCTTGCGAACTGTGGCAGGCTTCATGGTGGCAGGTGGAGACTTCACAAGGTTAGGTGATATACCTAGTCTCTTGATGTTGTGGCTGTCGATACAGGCTACGTTGAACCCTAGGCATTGGGCAAGGAAGGCAGCTTTGACCATGCCAAGATTAGGTACAGCCATAAACAGTTGCACAACATCTGCACAAGCTTCCACACTTTCATAGCCTTTGGTGTCGGCAATGTGATACAACTTGCCGTAAAGGTACTCCGCATTGTCTACTAGGTATTCATAGCCATCAGACTTTTTACCCCATAGGCAATCTGCAGCATAGCCATCACGTTCTACTTTGACCATACCACCTTTGACAGTGGACAGGCCAGCTTGTATCGTAAGCAATACGAACAGGCCATTGTTTACCAAGGCATCTGGACCACGCCATTTTACGAAAGCTTTGATTTCATTTACATCACGTTGATACATTTTGTATCCTTTCAAAAAGTGTCCAATGTTGGACGGTTTAAAGTGTTTCCCATTCATCAGGTGTAATACCTGTCATTAGGAACTCACGATCATCAGCAGACAAGTTAGGCATAACCTCTTGTATAAGCTTGCCCTGATGCCATGCAGCAAATTGGGCAAAGGTAATGTCCAACTCTTTCGTGTTTACTTTACCTGTCATAGATGACCGATTTGTAACAGTCAACTTGTTATCCACAGCAGTAACATACATTTTTGTAATCCTTTAAAAGTGTCCAACATTGGACGGTTTGTTTCAGTGTTAGTATTAAACATATGTTATATAACACTTTCACTAAAGTATCAGTGTTATATAACTATGTAATACTACTTGTCAAGAGGGGCAATGTGATAGCCGCCAACATCTGGAATGAATACGCCGTAACCATCGGCTTGAATGTATCCAAAGGATGTCAGCAACAGATAGGCAAGGGCAACGGAAATGCCAACATAGGCGGCGATGGCAATACGGATTTCAACATAGGTCATACTAAATCTTTCCATCCACTATCGTGGATTAATGAGGGAATACGTTTCTTTAACTCTTCTGGAGTTAACGTGTTGGCAATCAAAGTGTCCAACGTTGGACAGTTCAACTCTTGTGCTATTGCACAGAATTGTACCATAGCTTTTTCATTCATAATAATAATCTCCGATTATACAGTTAACATAGTCAGACAGTCTCGTAAGAGACTGCCCAAAATATTAACCTTGCTGACGTTTAGTCAGTTCACCGATTAGGTCTTCAATGATCTCTTCCAGATCAAGTTTGTTGATAGCAGCTTGAGCTAATATGGTATTCACCATAACTTTTCTTGTTATTGGCCCAACTGATACAGTCTTCTTAGACTGCTCAACAAGCTTTGGCTTGTCATCAGACTGTCCAACATTGGACGGTTTACCTTCGGTAGGTTCTTCTGATGTTCCAACTGCTTTAGCAGCTTTCCGCATAGCAGCTTGTAAAGCTGTCAATGAAGAACCAGTAAACTTAGCATCTTCGATGAACTTACGGCACTCTACTTCGTTTTCAACGAACCACAAAGCTTCAGAACGGCGGCGGCGATCAATTACATTGACACCATACATCGTCAAAGTCTGTCGACTTATCTGGCCGGAATCCAAAGTGGATTGAGCTTTCAACTCTTGTAAGAGTTTGCCAAGCCTTGTGTCAAAGCCGTTGGCTTTCAGTGTAGTCTTCAGACTGTTAGTCTGGTTCCAGATTGCTGCTAAGGCTTTGCCTTCCTTAACGAGAACTGAAATGGTAGTACCTTCGGTAGTTTTTGTTGTTGCTGAATTTGTCATTGTCGAGCTTCCTTTATCTATACTCTGTTTATATGAGAGAACCTATATCTCTCACAAATAGTGAGATATAGTTCTCTTTATAAACTAGTAGAGTATAGTATAAGTTGTCAAGTCGGTTTCTCGTGACGTGATCCTCTGACATGTCGTTTCCCGCACCGTTGCAGTAATTATGTAGTAATTACGAAACCCATGCGCCAAACTCACGTGAGGTTTCAGTCCATGCCACATCACCAATTGTGTTGCATAAATGTCATATACTTCGTATATGGTAAGTGTCCAACATTGGACTAAGCTGTGTCACCTTTGGTGCTGACATGTGCTGTGCTGTACGTGCAATGACCATCGTAGATGGTGGGTAGGGTATTTAGTGCATCGGATCTTCAACACACCTTCGGTGTGATAATGTAACAGTTTGACACACTCTAAAGAGTGGCAACTGATTCTATAACAGTTGTCGTAGACAAGTAAGTAACTGTAAATATTCATACTTTGTATGGTATGGTGAATGATGACATCAATGCTGTTCTCACCGTAGCCCTGCAAGGCATCATGCTTGACCACGCAAGCACTGAGAGGGGGGTGGGCAGGGGCCACTGGGGGGGTGTGCGTATATATGCATGAATATCTACACAGATCAGGAAAAATGGAGTGTTAACCACATTACACGGATAGTGGTTTACAGTATATAGGGCCGATGTGGACCTACTTATATGAGGGATAATGTTCCGTATAAACAGAATATGTGGGATAATATCCCTATTATTTACACATAGTACGATTAGGGGTTGACATAGGTCACAGAATGTGTAAAACTATATAAGAGAGAGAGAGTGAGTGACTCACTTAAAGTGTTTATTTAAATGTTAATAAAGATTAATTAAGATAACACTTAAAGTGAGACACTTAACTGTATATATAGTTAGTTATAATTATACTTATCTTATATATTATTTAAATGTATCACTTAAAATGTACAGTAACAGTAAGTACGTAATGAAATTACGGACGAGAATTCGTATTAGAATAAGAAAGACCTTGACAATGGGCAGAAAATCAGTAAAACTAAGGACAGAGGATGTCATTACGCAGTTTTATAAACACGTATTAGATGGTAACCTTGAAAACCTTCATATCCCACACAGTGATGTATTTTACGTAAGAGAAGCCGTACAGAATTACTACGGTAAACCGTTTACGTTAGAGCACGTGGAGTGGGCAATGAAGATGGAAGGATGGAAAGATGGCGATTGAGTATAGAGGTGAAACCTTTAGTGGTTATAATAAGCCTAAACGTACACCTAAGCACCCCACTAAGTCGCATGTAGTCCTTGCTAAAGAGGGTACTACAATTAAGATGATTAGGTTTGGTGAGCAAGGTGCCAGTACTGCAGGTAAGCCTAAAGCTGGTGAATCAGATAAGATGAAAAAGAAACGTGCATCGTTTAAAGCACGTCATGGAAAGAATATAGCCCGTGGTAAGCTGAGTGCTGCCTACTGGGCAGATAAAGTTAAATGGTAAAAAAGGAATAAACCAATGGGAAAAACTAAAGCTTTAAAAAAGTTATTTACGGGCGCAGATTTAGACGTAGATGATTTAGTAGCACGGCAAAAAGCTAAACTTAAAAACAATAGAGCTACGGCAGATAAAAAACCAGCTAAAGACTCCGGTGATATTAGTGAAGTAGTAATGCCAGAAGATCGTGCATCTACCGATGCTATACTACAGACAGGTGAGGAACGTTTGATTAATGCTACAGGTAAGATTACTGCTATGTTGACTAAAGCTGGTCCTAAGCCCTTATCTATGGACAAGTACCGTTCCCTGCCTACATCAGCACGTAATGCTTTTGCACGTCAGGCTAAAAAAGATTATGGCAATAATATCATTACTAAGAAACAATATGAAACTATTCTTGAACGTATTGAGGAAGCAGAACTATATAAGAATGTTCGTTCTATGGAACAAGGTACTGCTAATAAGAAAGCTAAACCTGTTACTATTGATAACAGCATGGGATTAGATGAAAAAGACATGCCCCGTAAACCTATTAAACTTTACAAAGGTGGCACACCAAAAGGTAAGCCTCGTACAGGACATACTGATATGCGTAAAAAAGGATTATTTAAATGAGCTTTTTTAGTAACCTGGCTAAACGTGCAGCTAAAGCAGCAAGTAAACAAACACCGGGCCAAGCTAAAGTTGAACAAGCCACTAAAGGACAACATGTTTATGCTCGTGGTCAGATTAAAGCTGCGGCTGCAGGTGCAGGTGCAACAGGACTAACTGCAGCAGTTATAGGTAAGATGTCACTAGATGAAATGCGTCAACGTATGAAGACTGCAACCAATGAAAAAGATCGTGCACTTCTCAACGAGGCAATTACAAAAGCTGTAGCTGAAGCAAAGGACTACGTAGAGACTAAACCTACAACGTCACTTCGCCCAAAGTCACGCCCAAATAAATTTAGTAAGGGTAGTATGCCCAAGAAGTATGCCAAAGGTGGTTACTCTAACTGCGGTGCCTCTATGAAAGCTACACAAAAGTCTACTAACATGATGTATGGTGGCATGGCTAAAAAAGATAAATAGAATGTGGTTAAGTATATTGCTGGTATGCCTCACTCCTTTAGCAACTTCTTGTAACGTAATGGCGAAAACAAAAGAACTGTTTAGCAGTGAACGTCAATGTAAAGAAGATGGGTCTGAGGTTGCCAGTAATCTTATTAACCAAAGAATATATGCTATTTCGATATGCATGAAAATAGGAGAAACTGCATGAAGTTTACGGACTGGAAAAATGAATTAGAAGAATGCAACTACGTGGTAACAGACGACTTAGTTACTAATACACGTGGGGATGTGCTTGCTGGTAAAGACCCCTACGGTGGTCACTATGTAAATGACTCTCGTATACAAGATATACTAAGCAAAGAACTTCCTGTAGCTCCTGTGGTCTCTGTAGTTAGTAAACCTAAGAACAAGGTAAAGAAAGCTGCAGCCAAAGCTACTGCACTAGTGATGTCACGTGCACGTAATAAAGACGGGCATTACATTGCGGATGATCCAGCTACTGAAGTCAATGAAGCTTGGGTAGTTAAAACTGTAAAAGCCAAAGGTAAAAAAGATGGTGTCTAATATAAGTACTAGTCTGGCTGATCGAAGGGCTATTGCAAGAGACTACTCACTTGCGAAACGTAAATTAAATGATGAGGAAGCTTCTTTCAAATCCCAACAAAAACTAGAACTAGAGAACTATGAACGAGAACTACGTAACTCTACCCAACGGGATAGCCGTGCTTTAGGCTCTCCTAGAGATAGAAACAAAGATGCACTTAAAGAACAAGTAAAAGCTTTCAGAGATGAACAAAAACGTGCATACGAAACTTTAAAAACTAGTTTAGCCGTAGGTAAAGTACAAGCTAAACAAAAACTACTAGATTCGCAGTACGGAGCATTTTCGCAAGGGATTGGAAGTGCCATAGCAAGTGATAGTCAATACGAAACACTAAGTAATCGAAATAAAGTTAAGATTGCTATAATAGAAGGTATGGACAAAGCAGAAGCATACGCAATGTATGGATTTAGATTTGAGGCTAAAAGAGAAAGGGATCGAGCTGCTAGAAAGGTTGCTGATAAAGAACAAAGATTAGCTGCAGGTGAACTTAGACGAGAACAAAAGCCAGAATTAAAAGCTGCAGAAGAAAAGGCTAGGCGTTTGGCTGCAACGGCAGGCATGACGGAAGAGCAAAAAGCTCAACGAATGACAGACATCAATAACGAAAAAATTAAAAGTGGTTTGATGGGCCAGAGTGGCGTAGCCCTATCTCGTCTTGCTCAACGTGATGAACAAAACTTTATGGATAGCCAGCCTATGCTAACTAACTATGCAGACCGTGCTAAAGCTTTCGGTGCTTACCAACGTAAAGGTTTAACGTTTGATGAGTCTTACAGTGAGGCATTTGGTAATTCATATAGCCCCAAGTCTGGCTCTGGGGTACTGTACGCAAATGAAGGTGGGTCAGTAACAAAACCTTTAGACTTTCGTAAAGGTGGATTTGTTCCAGTAAAGGATAAGAAGAAGTAATGACATTATTTAATCAAGGTAAGTCAGCACGTACCGTAAGCAAAGGCGTTATATGTGATACGGAAGATCAAGTAGAAACTTTATATACTTGTCCTGCTAATTGTAGAGCAGAAGTTTCTATGTTGTACGTTGTTAACGCAATGTCTAGTGGTACTACCACTGCAGAAGTTAAATGGTTTAAAAGTGCTACAAGTGAACAGTTTAGGCTTATCGGAGGTAAGAACTTAGCTGCCAGTGGTACTGTATTACTTACTCAAGCAACTCTTGTACTAGAACCCTCTGATCAACTACGTGCTATTGCATCAGATCAAGCCTCCCCTGATATAGATGTAATGTGTACCGTAACCGAAATATTTATTCCTATTGGATAATAATGCATAACGGGGTTGCAATATTAGCAGTAGTGTGATATAACTATATATGATATAACTATTTTCAGTAACACAAGTTACTTTAATATATGGAGATAGTTATGAAACAACAATTAAAAAATATACTTACAGCAACACTTAATGTTGTAAAAAAAATCAGTGCGTCTTTGGTTAAAGCACAACAATCCCGTGCAGACTACTGGATACTTACTCACATGTCCGATAAACAATTAAAAGATATTGGTACTACTCGTGGTGAAATCCGTAAAGCAGTTTATCAAAATTCTAAATAAGAGTGTATTGCAGTGTTATGTGTACTAGTCTTTGTTTCTTTTAATCATGCATGGACTGAGGGCGGTAACAGGTTATTTCAGTATTGTTATTATGACTGTGGGTTACCTAAAAACGGTGGTTGGTACAATAGGGTACACAGAGTAGACTATAATTATGTATGTCCTATAGAGGTTAGGTTTAAATGATTGATCCTATTACAGCTTTGTCTGTTGCAGCCTCTGCTGTAAGTAACGCCAAGCAATTACTTTCTGCTGGTAGAGATGCAACGGCTGCTTTATCTAAGTTTGCTGGGTCAGTTGCAGACATTAACTATGCAGCAGAAAAAGCAAAGAACCCCGGCATCTTAGCTAGTTTCTCTGGGTCTGCAGAGCAGCAAGCTATTTCAGCATTTGCTGCACAGAAAAAACTACAGGAGTTACGTAAAGAAATTGAATCCATGATTTCTTTTTTGTACGGACCTAAAGGACTTGAGGAGTATAAAGGTACTCTTCGTAGGGTTAGAGAGCAACGTAAGAAGACTGAATACCGGAAGGCAGAAATTAAACAAGCTATTATTACATGGACGGTAGGTACTATTGTTGTTTTTTCTGGTCTTTTTGGTTTAGCTATTGTGCTGTATATAATAGGTAAACAACAAAATAAATGGTAACACATAATGAAAAAACCTAGTAAATCTACAGTAAATGCAGCAGCTAACTACACTAAGCCTACTATGCGTAAGAACCTTGTAGCTAAAGTAAAGGCTGGCGGTACGGGTGGCAAGCCTAGTCAGTGGTCTGCACGTAAAGCTCAGATGGTAGCCAAGCAATATAAAGCTAAGGGTGGGGGGTACAAATCATGAAGGGTGTTAATCATTACCTTAAAGATGGTACTCTACATAAAGGCAAGACACACAAGCATCCCGATGGTACTCTTATGACGGGTGCGAGTATGTCTAAAACTTCTAAGAAGCTGTTTCACTATAAAGATTTAAATAAAACCGCAAAGGCTAAAACAAGTGACAAAGTCAAAAAGTCAAAAAAGTCTTAGTCAGTGGACTAGGCAGAAGTGGGGGACTAAAAGTGGTAAGCCCTCTACCCAAGGTCCAAAAGCTACGGGTGAACGTTACTTACCTAAAGCTGCAATTAAAAGCATGTCTAGCTCTCAGTATGCAGCTAGTACAGCAAAGAAACGAAAAGACACTGCAGCAGGTAAACAGTTTTCTAAACAACCTAAAGCTTCAGCTAGTATATCTAAAAGATTTAGACGGACATAATTATGGTTATTGATTTTGATATAGATGGTGATGGTACTATTACTGAAGCTGAGATAGCCATGAAAGAACGTATGCTTGAAGTAGAGCTACGGGAAGAAAAGGCAGAGTCCCAAAAGCTTATGGCTTGGATAGCTATGGGTGTAATGATTATATTTACTATATTTTTATTTTCACCTGTGTTAACGGACTCTCGTGTTAGTGCCCTTGCAGATTTGCTTGGGCTATTTTACATTGCACAAACAGGTATTGTAGCTGCTTACATGGGTGCTACCGCATACATGGCGGGTAAACCTTTAAGCAATAAATCTGTAATAAAAAAGGACATAAGATAATGGCGATAGAACTAGGACAAGCAAGTAAACCTACACGGAAACAGATGCAACAAAAACGGGTTTTAGAAAGAGAACGAAGAAAAGCACAAAACAGGGCAAATAGAACAGGTGAATCTGTACGTTTTGGTAACGAAACAACAACGGGTATGATATCGCCTCAAGAAGCAGCAGCACCTAAACCTAGAGCAAACCGTGCAGAACGTCAAGCAGCACGTAAAGCACGTACACAACAAAAACAAAAACGTGCCGTAAAAAATCAACTGAGCAAATTCAATGCAAGGAATCAATTAGCTGTAGATCAAGTTAATAAAAAACAAACCCCTGCTGCTCCGACCCCCCAAGCAACCCCTGCTCCTATGCCAACGCCTCAATATCCTCCAAAACCTACTATGGGGCCGTTGATCAATGTGAGTGAAAAGCCAATGGGATCGGTTATGGCATCCATGTTTAGCACAGGTGGCGTAGCAACTAAAAAAGCAATAGGAAGTAATGACTATCGTAAATCTGGTACTACCTTGTCTACAGTAGATAACCGAAAGAAAAAATAAACAATGTTTAAATTATCTCAACGTTCTTTAAATAAACTAGATGGTGTACACCCTAGTATGGTGTCTGTCGTAAACCGTGCCATTGAGATAACAGATGTAGACTTTGGTGTTACTTATGGTACTCGTACATTTGAAGAGCAAGAAAAACTGTTTAAGTCTGGACGTAGCCAAACTATGAATAGCAAACATCTCACACAGGACGATGGGTACTCTCATGCGGTAGACCTTGTAGCTTACTTTGGCTCAGATGTTTCTTGGGAACTTAATGTCTATGATAACATCTGTGATGCTATGGCACAGGCTGCACGTGAAGAAGGTCTAAGTATTAAATGGGGTGCTGCATGGTCTGAAGGTGATATACGAGATTACTCAGGTTCAGCAGAAGATGCTATGAATGCCTATATTGATTTACGTAGGTCACAAGGTCGCAGACCTTTTATTGACGCCCCTCATTTTGAAATTATGTGAGATAAATATGACTATACAAGAACCTTGGCATCTATCCCGTAGTGTCCCCGTAACTCTTATATTTGCAATTCTTATGCAGACTGTAGCTCTTATATGGTTCGTTGCTTCTTTATCTAGTGAAGTAGAACAAAACAAAATATCTAATGCAAAACAAGATGCTAAAATAGATAGCTTAGAAAAAATTGTACAGAACCAAGCTGTAACTATGGGCCGTATGGACGAAAACATAAAAGCCATACGTGAAATGATGGAAAGTGATAGGGTTAGAGCAAGGTGAGATATTTCCTTTTGCTCTTTTTACTTTCCGGTTGTATGGGAGTGACAGGTTTTCTTAACCCTTTTAGTGGGGGTGGTGGGCCTACGGTAAATAGCAACGCCCAAATTGGTAAAGAGAATAAGCAGTCTGTTATTTCTTTAGAACAAAAAGAAGAAGTAACCGCAGGTAGAGATGTCATAAAGACTGAAGTAGTAAAAGAGGTAGAAGCTGATTCCGTGGAAAATTTAGATATTACAAATACTAATATATCTCCTTGGCTTATATTGCTAATGCTTTTGGGGTGGTTACTTCCAACACCTACACAAATAGGCAAATCAATAGCAAACTTTTTACTTGCATTATTTAAAAGAAAGATGTAAAATGGCACGAGCACTAACAGATAAACAACAAAAACTACTTGCTGTCTTGTTTGACGAAGCAGGTGGTGACTTAGTTACTGCTAAAAAACTAGCAGGTTATTCTGATTCGACTTCTACTATGGAAGTTGTCAACTCTTTGAAAGAAGAGATACTAGATGCAACGCATTCTTATATGGCACGTAATGCGCCTAAAGCTGCGATGTCTATGGTAGGTGCTTTATATGATCCTACAGAGCTAGGTATTCGTGACAAGATGCAAGCAGCTAAAGAATTACTTGATCGTACAGGTCTAGTTAAGACTGAGAAGATGCAAGTAGAAGCAAAGGGTGGTGTTATGTTAATGCCGCCTAAGCAAATGGAAGACAATGACTAAAACGTTACCCACGTGGAAGCTGCCACAACCTACAGACATTAAAGAAGATGGTGAGTGGCTTCCTATTCCTAAAGTAGCACGTACTGTCCCTTTTGGTTACGAAGTAGACTCTGAAGATCAAGATATATTATTGCCTATAAAAAGCCAGCTAGACCTACTAGAACAGGCTAAAGTTTATTTAAGGCAGTACTCGTACCGTGAAGTAGCTAACTGGTTGTCACGTAATACGGGAAGAGATATATCTCATGTAGGTTTACGCAAACGGTTAGAAAATGAACGAAGAAGAAAAAACAAAGCTGCAATCTTACGCCGATGGGCAAACTATGCGAAAACGGCAATCGCCAAGGCGGAAGAAATCGAAAGAAGTCGTATCGGAGCCAAAAAGCAAAACGAAGCAGAGTAAGTCTAAAGTAGCTACTGCAAATATTGTCCATGAGATTCCTGTTGAAGAACAGCATAACATAATTTTTAAACCTAATGCTGGGCCACAGACAGAGTTTCTTGCTGCAGGTGAACGTGAGGTGCTATATGGAGGCTCTGCAGGGGGTGGTAAGTCATATGCGATGTTGGCTGACCCTTTACGGTACATGGGCCACTCAGCCTTCTCAGGATTGCTCCTACGGCATACTACGGAAGAACTACGAGAACTTATCTTTAAGTCTCAAGAAATGTACCCAAAGATTTGGCCCGGTATTAAGTGGTCAGAAAGAAAAATGCAGTGGACTGCGCCATCTGGTGCACGATTGTGGATGTCCTACCTTGATAGGGAAGATGACGTTCTGCGTTACCAAGGTCTGGCTTTTAGTTGGATAGGCTTTGACGAGTTAACACAATGGGCATCCCCATTTGCATGGAATTACATGCGTTCTCGCCTACGGTCCACTGCCCCCGACTTGCCTATCTTTATGAGGGCGACTACTAACCCCGGCGGAAGAGGGCATCACTGGGTTAAAAAAATGTTTATTGATCCTTCTGCTGAAGGAAAACCTTTTAATGCAACAGATATCGAAACAACAGAAGAACTCAAGTATCCTGCAGGACATGCTAAAGCAGGTAAGCCTTTATTTAAACGTAGGTTTATACCTGCCCGTTTGTCGGATAACCCCTACTTAGCAGAGGGTGGTGACTATGAAGCAATGTTGCTTTCTTTGCCAGAACAACAACGTAGACAACTACTAGACGGTGATTGGGACATTAAAGAAGGCGCAGCCTTTACAGAGTTTGATAGAAACATACATGTTGTTGAACCTTTTAACATACCTAGTAATTGGGTTAAATTTAGAGCTTGCGATTATGGGTACGGAAGTAAGTCTGGTGTCGTTTGGTTTGCAGTTTCTCCCGACGAGCAACTAGTAGTATATCGTGAACTGTACGTATCTAAAGTACTTGCCACTGACTTAGCAGATATGGTTTTAGACCTTGAGGCTCAAGATGGCAATATTAAATATGGAGTATTGGATAGTTCCTTGTGGCACAAACGTGGTGACACTGGCCCATCCCTTGCAGAACAAATGATTGGTCGGGGATGTCGTTGGCGTCCATCAGACCGTTCTAGAGGATCACGGGTAGCAGGTAAGAATGAAATACACCGTAGACTTCAGGTAGATGATTTTACGGAAAAACCACGGTTAGTTTTCTTTAACACTTGTACAAATACTGTAGCTCAATTACCTGCTATACCGTTGGACAAAAGAAACCCAGAAGACGTGGACACTAATTCAGAAGACCACTTGTATGATGCTCTAAGGTATGGTATAATGTCTCGACCTCGTTTTAGTGTATTTGATTACGACACACATGGTAATAACTACGGTGGTATGCGAGTAGCAGATTCAACGTTTGGCTATTAAGGAAAGAATGAATGGCAAAAGATAACGAAATATTTATTGAGGACGATGCAATTGCGTTAGAAGATACTGATAATTCTGTGGAGTTTGATGCTAATACTTCAAAGATTATTCCGTATATCATGGAACGGTATCAACGTTCTGAAGACTATCGTCGCCAAGATGAAGAACGTTGGCTACGTGCCTATCGTAATTATCGTGGTATCTATGGTCCTGACGTACAGTTTACAGATGCAGAAAAGTCTCGTGTCTTTATTAAAGTTACTAAAACTAAAACACTTGCAGCCTACGGTCAGATTGTAGATGTGTTATTTGCAAACAATCGTTTTCCTCTGACTGTAGACCCAACGGAACTTCCTGATGGTGTTGTAGCTGATGTACACTTTGATCCTGCTTTACCTGAGAACATGCGAGAAGATGGCATGTCTAGTGAAGTAAATCCTTATGGTTACAAAGGTGACGGTAAAGAACTTGCAAAGGGTGCCACAATTCGTACCCTAAAGGAAATGCTAGGGCCAATAACAGATAAGTTTACAGGTATTAATAACGTGCAGCAAGGTGTAGGTAAAACTCCTACAGCTATCACATTTAGTCCTGCCATGATTGCAGCCAAGAAGATGCAAAAGAAAATACAAGATCAGTTAGAAGAATCTTCTGCATCTAAGCATCTACGTAGTACAGCCTTTGAGATGGCTTTGTTTGGTACTGGTGTAATGAAAGGTCCGTTTGCTGTAGATAAAGAGTACCCTAACTGGGATGAAGACGGTAACTATGACCCTGTTATGAAAACAGTTCCCCAAGTATCTCACGTATCTGTTTGGAACTTTTATCCTGACCCAGATTCTAATAACATGGATGAGGCACAGTTTGTTATTGAACGTCACAAGTTATCTCGTACACAGTTACGAGCATTAAAACGGCGTCCCTATTTCCGTAGCTCCGTTATTGATGAAGCTATTTCTATGGGCGAAAACTATGACAAACAATACTGGGAAGATGATCTATCTGACTATACACCCGATCATGGTATTGAACGGTATGAAGTACTAGAGTATTGGGGTATGGTAGATATCGAAATGCTTGAAGATCAAGGAATAGATATTCCAGAAGAACTGACAGCCTTTGATGAGTTACAAGCAAACGTATGGATTTGCAATGGTAAACTTTTGCGTATGGTACTTAATCCTTTCAAACCTGCTCGTATTCCTTACCATGCAGTTCCCTACGAATTGAACCCCTATTCTTTCTTTGGTGTAGGCATTGCAGAAAATATGGACGATACTCAAACATTAATGAACGGTTTCATGCGAATGGCTGTTGACAATGCTGTACTTTCTGGTAACCTACTAATTGAAGTAGATGAAACTAACTTAGTACCGGGACAAGACCTATCTGTATACCCCGGCAAAGTCTTTCGCCGTCAAGGTGGTGCACCGGGTCAAGCAATCTATGGCACCAAGTTCCCCAACGTTGCAGGTGAAAACTTACAATTGTTTGATAAGGCACGAGTACTTGCTGATGAATCAACTGGCTTTCCTTCCTTTGCACACGGTCAAACAGGTGTCTCAGGTGTAGGACGTACAGCTAGTGGCATTAGTATGTTGATGAATGCTGCTAGTGGTGGCATTAAGAATGTTATTAAAAACATTGATGACTATCTGCTACGCCCTATGGGTGAAGGCTTGTTCCGATTTAACATGCAGTTTGACTTTGACCCCGAATTACGTGGGGACTTAGAAGTTAAGGCACGTGGTACAGAAAGTCTTATGGCTAACGAAGTACGTAGTCAACGTCTAATGCAGTTCTTACAAGTTGCATCTAACCCAGCATTAGCACCTTTTGCTAAAATGGATTACATCATTCGGGAGATTGCAAAGTCTCTTGAGCTTGACCCAGATAAAGTAACTAACAATGTAGCTGAAGCTGCTTTGCAAGCTGAACTCATGAAGGGTATGCAGCCCGAAGTACAACCGGGTGCTCCAGCAGGAGCTAACCCTATGGACCCCACAGGGGCAGGTGGTGGTACAATTGGCGTAGGCCAAGCACCAGTACCGGGAGAACAAGGATTTAGTGGTAATGCAGAAGGACAAGGAGCACCTGAGCAAGCTCAAGGCGATGGTCAGCAACCAAGCCCAATGGGCTAACTTTGAAGAGTACTTAGACACATTAATAACACAACAACATAGGTCTATGGAGCAAAGTACTGATGTAATTGTTCTGCATAGATCACAAGGTGCAATATACACATTACGTAGGTTAAAGTTGCTTCGAGACGAGGTATTAAAAAATGGGAATAGCTAGTAGACTTGCTAAAAAATTAATAAACGGAGTAGATATTCTACCTGTAAAAGATACATCCGTGCAACGTATGGCACTACGTAGCAACTTAGATAATTCTATAGAAAACAAACATGTATCAAATCTAGAGTTTGACGCACGTATAGAAAAATTAGATGAAGTTAATACAGCAGAAGAATGGCAGAAAAACACTAAAGAGTTCGTGAAGAAATCACGTGATGTAAATCCTACAGTACGCACTCCTGAGTTAGAAAACTCTACACTGGACCTACTTAATAACAAGATAACAAGAAAACAGCATCTAGACAATGTAGATAAACATAGACCTGTTAATCCTTGGGATGCATTACCTATAGAGCCTTCTAATAAAGCTACTGTGTTTTCACTAAAACCTAATCAGAGGAAGGATGGTTTTTTTGTACTGCCCGAAAAGGAAGCTAAAAGTCTAGGCGTTTCAAAATCTTTACTTGCTATTGGTCAACGTTTCTTAGGCCGTTTAGATATACCTGCTTATAAAGATTATGACACATGGATTATTGCAGGTAAGGCTCCTAAAGGGGAAAAAGGTACAGTCTATGCTAAGGCTATACATTATACTAGTGAAGATGGTAAACCTGTTATATTCAGAGCTTCACAAGGTAGAAGTGAAAATATAGGCAAAGGTAAAGCTGACCCAAATTATCACCCAGATACACACGAGAAAATAGGCTATGCTACTATCGATGGAATTGTAAAAGATTTAGACACAAAAACAATACGTGCCAAAGCAGAAATGTATTTAAATGATCCAGAGTGGGTACAGGTAGGTTTTGATCCCCGTAGACAAGGCGGTTTTTACGTACGTGCTGGGGATGACAAACATGTACCTGTAAGAGAAGCAAGTGAAGTAATACAGATAGGGCCATTGGTTTTAGCTAAGAACGCAAAA
>TARA_R110002126_G_scaffold291220_1_pt1 | contig 16485 bp, 11 predicted proteins | sample TARA_R110002126 | Tara Oceans TARA_R110002126 (sample SAMEA4397536) | marine metagenome | biome: Polar Biome; feature: [DCM] deep chlorophyll maximum layer (ENVO:01000326); material: water (ENVO:00002006), including particulate matter (ENVO:01000060) such as... | depth 30 m
TAATCAACATAGCTGGGGCAGTTGGTATTGCAGAAGGTCATTTAAATAATTTCTTTTGAGGAAAGCTTAAAATTTATAGAAATTTAATTGAACCTTAGCTCAAAGCTCTCATTTTCAAAAAAAGAAAATAACCTCTTCTATTAGGCTTCATTTGACTATTTGAAAACATAAGAAGAAAACTAAACTATAGATTTGTTAAAATTTACAACAATTAAACCTTTTATAAGATTACCTTCATTACTTACCTGATAAATTTATTATTTTAGTAAATAAAGCCTTTCATAAATGAGAATGATTAATTTTTTTTCACAAACTTTTGTTATCGTGATATCATGGAAAAAATTATTTGCATTTACTGTGTGTTTCTTCTTCTCATTAAACCTTTCGGCGGATAATTATTCGATACCATTTACTTCAAAAAGGAATATTGATTCAAATAATATTTCGTTAGAAAAAATATATGTGCATATTGATAAGTCTTATTATTATACAGATGAAAACGTTTGGTTTAAAATTTATTTGGTTGATGGAGTAAGTCATCATCCTTCTTTAAACAGTCAAATAGCTTACTTAGATATAATTGACCCTAACAATAAAATAGTTGAAACGAAAGTCATTAAAATTAATGATGGTTTCGGAAGCGGTAATATTTTTCTTCCTTTTGATTTAATCAAAGGGAAATACACATTACGGGCTTATACCAACCACATGAGAAATTTTAAAAGTTCTGCTTTTTTTAAAAAACAAATATTTATAAATTCAAAGTATGAGTCTACTGATATTTCCTCGTCTCAACACGTTAACTTAGTCAGTCAACTAATGTTGGACTTGCAATTCTTCCCTGAAGGAGGACAAATAGTAAATGGTTTTAACAATCGAATTGGATTTAAAGCTGTTGATGAAAATGGATTAGGCGTAAACTTGAAAGGAGAAATTGTGGATGAAAATCATGAGTTAGTAGTGGAATTTTCCTCTTCAAAGTTTGGCATGGGGTTATTCCATCTAACACCAAAAGAGGGAAAGGTCTATAAGGCTAATGTCATTTATAATGATAAATTAGTCTCATTTAAACTCCCCAAAACTTTGAATAATGGAGTTATAATAAAAATAGTTGAATACGAGGATCATTATAGAGCAAATATTGAATCATCATTTAAATCTGGCATGAAGGATTACAAATTTATTGTAAAGCAGAGTGCTGGGATTGTTTTTAATTCAAAAATCATTAAAAACTCATATAAGTCAGTGGCAAAAATCCCTAAAGAGATTTTAAAATCTGGAATAGTTCAATTTACTTTACATGATAGTCAAAATAAACCAGTTGCTGAAAGATTATCTTTTTATGAGATGGATGTAGAAAGCCCAAATTCTATAATTTCTTTTATAAAACAAGAGTATAAAATCAATGAGCAAATAGAAATAGAGTTACTTCTTGACAATATACTTGAAAAGAAAAAGATTAATAATGCGAATATCTCAATGGCTGTAACGGAATTTTCAATTGATGAAGTTGATAAATATGACTTAGATATTAAAACATTTTTATTACTTACTTCCGAAATAAAAGGTTCAATAGAAAGACCTAGTTATTACTTTCATTCCAAAGACGATAATCGAAAAAAAAATCTAGATATTTTAATGTTAACTCAAGGATGGAGAAAGTATGAAGAACCTTCTATAGATGAAATAAAGTTAAATTATTTATTTGAAAAAGGAATAACGATAGGTGGTGAGGTGAAAAGTGTCACTTTTCCGGATTTGGGTATTCGTTCAGAAGTCTCCCTTGCATATAAAAATAGTCAGGAACAGGGTTATGATACTACCATTACTGATGAAAATGGGCGATTCTGGTTTAGAGACCTAAATTTTGTAGATAGTACTTCAGTCATATTAAAAGCAAAAAATTTAGGTCACGAAAAAAAAATATTCATTCAACTTGATTCTGTTCTACCTCCTAAAATATCTTCATTAGTTAGTATTGAAAATGGGGTAAACCCTGAAATTAACACCCTTAATTCAAGAAGTTCAATTGGGAATAAGAAGCATAAAGGAATTATTCTAAATGAAGATGACCTTATTGAGTTAGATGAAGTCGAAGTAAAATCTAGAAAAGAAGAAGAAAAAGTTGATGAACATAAAAATGAAAGAAGATTATTATACAAGAATGCTTCTCAAACAATGGATTTTACGGAATTAAGAACCGTTACTCCTCATTTAAATGTTTTAGATGCTCTTCAGGGGAGAGTGCCAGGTCTTTCATTCAGAGGTGACGGTATTTTCATAAGAGGTGCTAGTTCATTTGATATAAGTAGTAATAGGGCTTTATTGTTGATTGATGGTATGCCTGTGAATTATGATTCAACTACTATCTCTACTTTAACAATTTCCGAAGTGGATTTCGTCGATGTTTTAAAAGGACCTAAAGCTGCAATATATGGAGCACATGCCGCAAATGGAGTTATAGCCGTTTATACTAGAAATGCAACTAATTATGACAAGGAAATCTTAGATAATAGTAGTATCAAATATACCTATCCTGGCATGAGCTATTCCAAGAAATTTTATATTCCAAAATTTGAGAGTAAGCGAAATTTAAAATATTATCAAAAAACACAATATTGGAATCCAAATATTTCAATAGCTAAAGACAATGGAGCTAAATTATCTTTTTTTTCAGGGGAAACCCAAGCTAAATATAAAATTGTTGTCGAAGGGATATCTCTCAATGGAAATATCATACACGCTGAAGCCATAATTCAAGTAAAATAGAGTTCAAATATTATTTGTAAATTGATTTTTTGTCTCATGTTAGTTCTTAACAATTACAGAAAAAAATGAGTGAGTAATAGCTAATCTCACGAATTAAATCTACCCGATATAGTTCGATAAGCACTAATTATTTGCTTTTTTGTTAGAGGGTTCCTTCCAAGTGTTGTCTCCTCAATAAATTCTTCTGAATTTTCCCACCTCCAAGTCCCCGTATGAAAATGGATAGCATACTCTCCAAAGCGACATGAGATACTTTTACAATACTTAAGACACAGTCTAAATTTGTTACGGACAATAGTTAGGTCTTCATACTGCTTTGATTTAGAATAATAAACTTCAGATAATAACCAAGGACCTGTAGTGAGTAAAATATCATTCTCTTTTTGAATAGATGTATTAGATCGCATAATCGCTTCCTTAAGAACTTCAATCCAAAAAGGGTGTGCAGGAATACTTCCGAACATATAGTTGGCTAATTGCATAATAAAATGATTGATATTATAAAACTTTATCTCTTCTTCATTATATGTTCTTTCTTCTCCTAAAACAAGACTAAAATGACATAAATCATCTAAACTTTTAACACAATACATATCCATATCTAGATAAAACCCTCCTCTTAAGTAAACTATTATTATCCTGAATATATCTACCCTTTGTATATTATGTATATAGTTATTGTAAATACTTAGTAATTCAGGAAATTGATTTTTTACAATTTCTAAAGCATCTGAATCATCGTAAATAATAATTTCCCAGTTCGGATGAAGAGAAATAATTTGGCGATAGAAAATCTGATATTTTTCAGAAATCTTCTTGTTTTTACATATTAGATGGATGATTTTTGGTATCCTTTCTGACCGGTTTTCCGATTCTTCTTCAATTAAAGGATTCTCGAGTAGAATATCTACTTCAATAGAACCATTGTTAACCTCTAACTCGGATTTTAATAAATTTTTAAGAATTGAAGAATCCTGATTACTTAATGGAAAGCTATTGCTTAATATTTTCTCCATTGGAAATGCTGACCTATTACTTCTATAAAGTAATATCCATAGGTTGGGTACATCATTCAAAAAATATAATTTATCACTTTTTCTCATTATTTCAATAAAATCATACAATGAAAAATTTTGCGCCACATCATTATTAGTAAAAGCTTGTCTGGATATTAGTAGACTCCCCGCTAAATGCTCTTTGTTTGAAACATACGCAATTTGATTATCCTGATTATAAATAAGCATTTGAGTTAGAATACACCCTAGGTAGCCGTGTAATTGTATTGCTTTTAACTGGTACTCTATTCTAGCAATGTGATACCAACTAAGTTCGTTCCAAAAACAGAAGTAATCTCCTTTTGAGCGTTTTCTCATTTCCGTAACTATATAAGAGAAATTCCACTTTTTCTGCTGTTTTACTTTAAAAACAGAAATATTATTTTCTTTAATAAGCCAAATATTTTTCAGGTCTATATGGTCAGTTACTGGACTAAGGAAAATAAATAACTCCCTATTTTCATAAGTTTGTGCTAAAAAACTAGTTATGGTTTTCTCTATAAAATTAGAAGTAAAGTTAACCATACAAAAACATGAAATCAAAGGATTATTCTCTTTACCCATTATATAAAAATTAAAGATTTAAACTAATAAATAGATTTGATTTCAGAATTGTGAAATCGCTCTAAATCTAATTTTTTCAATGCCAAAAGTTTGACCTTTTCATCCTTCAAAAAATTGTATGATGGCTCACCAATTTTTTTTCCATCAGGATCTTGCGCTGTGTAAAGTTTAAACTTCCTTTCTCTTATTTTTTTATTGTAATTACCATAATGTAAAATTAATATTTGGGCAGTTTGAAGATTTTTGTAAAATGGAATAGCAGCAAAATGAATTTCCCGGTAACAAATAATTTGTGAACTCCCTTTATTTTTAAACATCCTCGCACGTTTAATGATACCATTTTGGCTATATGGTATATCACCTCTATAGGTATCTGGCATATCCCATAAATCCACTAAATAAAAGTAATATGAATCAATATGGTCTAGATTTATATAATGCTTCAAATTGCAATACCTTGGGTCAAACCTTTCATCTGCATCAATAAAAATGAACCATTTGGATTTTACAAAGTTTGCCATTTTCAATAATATGTTGCGGTTTTCCAAATCATCGAAGTAACCCTTATGGGATTTTTTTGCTTTTGCTAAAATCAAACTATGCGATGCCATTTCATACGTTCCGTCTTTACTGTCATCATCAAGCAGCAATATTCCAGAGCAATGTTGGTTTAAATGATCTAACAATGGTACTATATTACTAGATTCATTTCTAGTCTGTATCAGAATAATCAAATTATGATTTTCTTTAAATCTAGCCTTATCGAGTATATGGTTTTCTTTAAACTGGCTCATATATTTTTTAAATTCCCCATAACTCTTATCAATTGACCAATTCCAAATGACCTCATTAAACTCAGTGCCCCAATTTTCATCGTTTATTCGTATTCTTTTTGGGTATAAGATTTTTTTTAACAAACGAACAGGCATTTTGTCTACTCTTAATGATCGTTGATAATGACCATCAGTTACTTTTTCTCTGTGTACCGTCATAGCATCCAAGAGTTCTACCTGATTAATACCTTTAAGATCCAACTTTCTTCTAATTTGATTATCTTCCCCACCCCAGTTCAGAAAATTTTCGTTGTAACCTCCTAGTTCTTTTAATGTCTCTTTAGGCATCATTATGCTACCGTAGGGTAACCATGAATAATTTGTCAAGTTGTCAATTTTCTCATCATAATCGATAAAAGATACGACCCCGGTGGCATAGGATGATTGATAGTATTCAAGTACATATCTGAGTTGATATACAACATCTGTTATTAGTTCAACTTCGGGATCCAAAATTAATATATAGTTATAATTAGAGTTACGAATACCAACATTTAAAACTTTACAGGGATTACGCCACTCATGTGAAGTCCTGTTGATTATTATTTTAAAGTCAATAAATGGATATTTTTCGATGAACTCTAATAAGCCATCTTCTTCTCTTGGTTCATCAAGAACTATAACTACTTCGACCCCATTTCTTTCAAAATAAAGCGAATTTTTGGGTAAAGTTTTTTTAAAGTCATCAAGCCGCTTGTAAAAAGGCATAACAATACTAACATCTAAAAAACTAAGTAAATCTATCTTTTCACGGTATCTCATATAAATATAATTCCTTTTCTATTCCATAAAAACAGAAGGACTTCCCAAAATTCCTCATATGATATATCATGATTTCGCTGAATATCCAGACATGTCTTGTCTAGATTTAAGTCTTCTATGAAATTTGAATCTTCCTGTGGTAACGAAAAGAGAATATCTCCAATTAAATCCCGTTGAACAAAAATTGTTTTAGCACTACGGATGATTTTTACATTTGAAGGTAATTTTGGTACTAATAAATTACGTGTATTAGAATCTTTTATTCTTTGATATAAAAAGTTGCTTTCATCGATGAATTTTTCAACTGTGGTAATTTGAAATTCAGATAAGTAATCTTTTAATTTTTTTGCATTTATATTCAATACTAAATTTAGTTCTTTGTGTTCCCTTATTTCCATGAATTCATCAACTAGAATTTCAATAGGAATTATCTCATTTTTATTTCCTCCTGCTCGACCTCTGAAGTTCTCACGTAATAAATAGTTAATGTTATTTGGAGTAACCCAGCCACCTAAACCAAAAGGTCCAATTATAATGGTTGGAATTTTCTGACTAATAAAGGAACGCGCACAATATCCAAATGTGAGTATGATATTGGTAGAAATAGTTAGTTCTTTTGCTTTGTGATAATTGATAATAGTGATGTTGTCATTAATAAAATCAGAGACTTTGTCGCTTAACTTATGAGTAGCGTAAATTATTAAATTGGTGAACGGGAGCTTGTTGAAGGATTTAATTACGGTAAGCAAATTCTCTTGTGCGCTATATTCAATAGGCATAAAACAAACTATTTTCTCCGTTGGCTCATACACAACAGTGGGGGTGTTTTCACTGAAATCCGCTCTTTTTATAAGTTCTAAAGGATAACCTGAAGATGAAATTTCATTGTCTCCCACATCGCATAGAACACCATAAGAATTGGCAAAGGGAAAAGATGTGGAAGATTGAAAATTCTTTTTTATACACAAAAAACTTTCATCGCTTTCCAATAATTCGTTTTCCTCTTGGTAGATTTTTAATTTGTTTAGTTTTGAAATTGTCATTCCAATATATTTTTAAACTTGTAAAATATTCTGTCAGCAATACTTAAGTCTTCGGTAATGATTTCCGCGTTCCCTAATAATTCTTGTTCAAAACCTAAGGTTTTGCCATGAGAAGTCCTTGTCCCTTCCGGCAAGGATATATAAACGATATAATTACGATTCTTGTCTGGGGTTATGGAGAGGTTTCTAACCACTCCATTTAATGAGCCATATTGTTGATAGGAGTAATTATCTAATTTTACGATAACCTTCTGTCCAATTAAAACCTTACCTGAATTTTGAGATGGAATAGCAAGTTTTCCAACTAAGTTACTGGTGTCCTGAGGTAAAATCGAAAAAACGACATCACCAATAGTTACGTGTTGATTTTCTCCCCAATATTCTTGAAAACTTACAACTCCGTTTATAGATGAAGAAAGAACATAGTTATACTCCCAATCATTAATTTCATTTTTAAGTGAGTTAAAGTCACGTACTAGTTTTGAAAAATATCTGGTATTCTCTTCTTTTCTATTAATCTGTGTACTTTCTAATGTCTGATTGGCAGATGAAATGGCTTCTCTCATTTGGGATATAGATATTGCCATTGTATTTATGTTTTTTTGAATTTGTAAAAACTCTAGTTCTTTTGATTCCATTTTTTGTCGAGAAATAACCCCTTTATCATATAGTTGTTGATGTCTTTTATAGTCCATCTTTTTTAATTCATTTTCCTTTTCAAGTAATTGTTTTTGTTTGATTTGGTTGGTGACTTGCATTCTTATTTCTTTTAGAGAAATTTTATTGCCTCTTAGCCTGTTTTCATACAGATTCAAATCTTTGAATAAATAATATTCCACGTAACTCTTTTCAAAATTAATATATGAAACCTCAATATCTCCTAAAATTAAATCAGATGTTTTTTCAATTGGAAATGAAAAATCACCCCTAATCTGTTCGATACTATCTACCATATTTTTAAGGATATAAACATCCTTGTAATTCGCAGTGTTTTTTAAAACTGCTAATTTTTGATTTATACCTACCTTGTCTCGATCTTTCACTAGCATTTTATCCAATTGTCCTGAATTTCTAGCAATGATTCTTTCCGTTGGTTTCTCTGTAGTTACAACAACTCTTGAAGAAACAATATCAGGATATCTAATTATCGAGGATAAGGTTAAAATAATTAGTGTAAAAATCAATATTAGAGTAATACCCCAACGAACAATCCATACCGGGGGGGTCGATAAAATTTCTTGAACGTCCTCAGATCTTAATTCAATTATTTTTTCTGGTGATTCATTCAACATTCTTTTACGGTTTTATTTTTTCTAATGCCAATTGATTTTTTACTAAATCAAAATAGATTCCTTTTTCCGCTAATAAACTCTCATGATTACCAATTTCTTTAATTTGACCTTCGCCCATTACTACAATTTGATCTGCATTTTTAACAGTACTCAATCTATGAGCGATTATAATTGCTGTTTTCTGTTTAAAAAAGTCATTTAGATTTTCCATTATAATGCGTTCATTTTTAGCATCTAGTGCAGAAGTAGCTTCGTCAAAAAATAGAATTTTTGGATTTTTGTAAATAGCTCTCGCAATAAAAAGTCTTTGTTTTTGACCGGTGCTCATTCCCATTCCTTCATTTCCTATTTTTGTATTGAAACCGGTAGGCAAGCCTTGTATATATTCATAAATATTAGCTATTTTACAGGAGTTCACCAACTTATCATATTCGATGGAATCATCTCCAACAGCTATGTTATTGGCAATTGTATCATTAAATACATATCCTTCTTGCATTACAACACCACAGTTCGCTCTCCACTCCTTTTGTGATATATCTTGTAGATTATGAGGTCCATAAGTCAATTGACCTTCATTGGGATCGTAGAACTTTAGTAGGATTTTCATTATGGTTGTTTTACCACTTCCACTAGCTCCGACAATTGCAGTTGTTTTATTTACAGGAAAATTTATGGTAATCCCCTGCAAAACATTAGTGTCGTTACCTAGGTATCTAAAAATAACTTTTTCGAGTTTTATATCATGTTCAAAATTTAATTTTGATATAATATACTGATCATTATTCTCTTCATCTTTTTTATCATGAATTTCACCTAACCTTTCAAGACTTATCTTGGCATCTTGTACAGATTGAATGAAACCTGTAAATTGTGTAATTGGACCGTTCAAGGAACCAATTATATATTGAATTGACAACATCATTCCCAATGTAATCGAACCTTCAATAACTAGAAGCGCTGAAGTAAATGTTATAAAAATATTTTTAAGCTCGTTAATCATCGAGGATCCCACACTCTGAGTTTGTTCCAAGGCTAAACTTTTTATTGAAATCTTGAATAATTTTGCCTGTACAAATTCCCATTGCCAGCGTTTTTGTCTTTCCGCGTTATTTAATTTAATCTCCTGCATGCCCGTGATTAATTCTATAACCGTACTTTTTTCTTTACCCATTTGTTTAAAACGCTCGTGATCTAGTTCTCTTCTCCTTTTGAGAAAAAAGAAAACCCAACCAATATAAAGGATACTTCCAGTAAGAAAAATTAAAAAGATAGATAAGTTATAGTATACAAGTACAAAACTAAACAGCACAAGATTAAATAATGAAAATAGCGTGCTTAGAGTGGTGTTGGTTAATAAATTTTGTATTCTTCCGTGATCACCTATTCGTTGCATAATATCGCCAGTCATTCTAGTATCAAAAAAAGCAATTGGAAGGTTCATCAGTTTTATGAAAAAATCTGATACAAGTGAAATATTAATTCGAGTACTTAGGTGGAGTAAAATCCAACTTCTAAAAATCTCTACACTAGTTCGACCTACAAATAGAAATAGTTGTGCTATAAGCAGCAAATAAATAAAATTTATATCTTGATTTCGTATGCCAATGTCAACAATACTTTGAGTTACGAATGGTACAATCAATTGAAGTAAGCTACCTACAGCTAATCCTATTGTTAATTGAACCAATAATTGCTTGTACTTAAATAGGTATTTGTATAGGAAAAGAAAAGAGGTTTTATCAATTTCCTTCCATTCCATTTCCTTAAACTTTTGGGTAACTTCCAACAGAAGCGTTATACCTTCGCTTGTAAATTCTGTAGCATTATTCCCTATCCAATGGCTTATAAAATCTACCTTGTTATAGTTAATAAGGCCATAAGCTGGATCAGATATATAAATTTTTTTGTTGGTTATTTTATAAATAACTACAAAATGATTTTTATCCCAATGGACTATTAAGGGTAATGGAGCTTCTTTGAGTTTCCTAAAGCTTATCCTCACACCTAAAGATTTAAAACCAATATGCTCGGCAGCTTCAGCTAGTTTTAAAAGGTTACTTCCCCCTCGTGTCGTTTCTGCAATTTCCCTAATTTTCCTTAACGAAATAAGTTTATCATAATGCTTAGCAATAATTCTCAAACATGTTGGTCCACAGTCTTTACTATCAGGTTGCCTATAAAAAGGAAATGATGATTTCAATTTTAAAAATTTAAAAATAAGAGAAAATAGTTGCCCATTTTCTCTTATAGATTACTAAGCTGTCACATAACAGTAAAGTCCAACCGCATTTGTATCACAAGTAAAAGTAACACAGGCACCTTGTTTACTATCAACAAAACAAGTTGAATTTGGGGAGGTACAACCGTTATGACATCCACATCCACCGCAGCCTGATCCATTTCCATTAGGCGAATAGTCATCATTACCACCCAATATCGACTTCAACTGCTCTCTTTGGAGCAAGTCGCCTACGTCTAATTTTAGGTTTTTTAAACTGATCTTTTTCATTTTTAATAAAATTTAAGATTAATTTGGCCTTGAACAATTAAGGACATTCAAGATTATGTCCATTCTTCGCGAAAAAATATTGTTTACACCTCAATGTAAATTTTGAGATGTTTTTTTATGATAAAATATCAATTAAATCAGTTACTGCATATTCTTTAGGTAATTCATATCCGTTTATGAAAATTGTTGGTGTATGGCTAATTTTCGATATTTCACACCATTGGCTCATAGAAAGCAATGTTTCATATTCATCGGAACTACCTTTTGAAATTGGGAATTTAGTATTTAACTCTTCATAGTTTTTATCCTCACTAGTATACCAAAAATCAATTGCCTGTTGTGTTATTAGTAAACTTTCCTGATTGTAAAGAGCCATAAAGTGCATCACAGTTTTTGAGATAATATTATCTCTTACTGTTGGGCTGGAGAAAATCATTTGCAAATTAATTTTTTTAGATTTCAGTAATTTTTCAAGAATTGGATGCGCTTGTGCACATGGATCGCAATAAGGATTGCAAACTTTTATTATTTCGTATCTGGCATTCTTTTGACTAAACCTTATACCTAGCTCTTTGGATGGTAATGCAATTTTTCTGGACTTACTAAGCTGTTCGTTAAAATATCCTTTATTGTTAGCTACACGGCTATAATTTCGTTTATAATAATCACTCTCTTTATCTTTCTCCAGCAATTGTTTTAAATATTTCCAAATAAGTACTGGTGTTAATAGTAAAATTAAAAAAAGCGGCAGCCCCGATAACGGTAATACCCAATTATCAATATCTGTAAATATGACAAAGGATACCTCCAATAATAAAATTGTTTGCACTATTAAACAGAACTTACACCACTGTTTTAAGACAAAGCCCTGATAGTAAAAGGATAAACCTATGATGGAAATCGAAAACAAACTAAGGAACGATGATAATATAAGTGCCTCTGACGAATAATTTGTAAGTATCAAATATAAAAGGGTACTAAAGAAGTACGAGAACCCAAGAATACTGACACTTAAACTATCACCAAGAATTTTAGAATATTTGGAATTAAGTACCGAATTACAATTTAATTGCTTTCCACCAGAACAGAAACTTTGTAATGTTGGATTAAATTGATCTACTTCATACCAAAGTAAAAAGACTGTCACAATTATACCAATTATTTTTAAAACAATGTAAAAGATTGTGAATGAGAACTTCGTAATATCTATATTATGCCCATAATTGTATAGACCAATAGTTATCCAAGTTATAAAAGATATTAGTACAAATGCTTTGATAAAATTCCAAAGAATATTTATTCTTCGCTTTTTGATAAAATCGATTTCACCAGAATTTGGTGATTTTTCAGTTAGTAAACATATTCCCGTCCATATTTTAAGAAAGTTCGCTTTTGAATCAGCAATTAATTTTCCTTTATCATCATAGTAAGAGATACTATCTCTAGAAATCGAATTTAGAATAAAGAAAAATGGAGTTCCTTGTTTTGAAACTTGTACTAAACATGGGGTAGCTAGGTCACTAATTTGATGTGGTTTAATTTTAATAGCAATATTTTCAACATTATACTTGTTTAAAGTATCAGAGATGGATAATAAGCTCGGATAATTAGGGTGAGAAAGAATATTGTTTTTTAAGAATTTTGTGGTGTGTGGAACTTTAATCAAGGTTAATAATTTCCTTGTAGTAGATACACAATTTTCCATATTCTAAAAAATAACAAATTGTTAATAATTTTGTTTTGGGGGAACAGTCTTATTAAAATAGTAATATTTAATGTAAGAAAAAGCTAACATATTTAAAAAAATAAACTTACTAGAATGATATTTAATATAATGATTAAACAGGGTATTTAACATTTATTTAAGATTATTTGTCTACGGAAATTATATTGCTAAAATGTTAAGGTACATTTACAGTATGACAAATAATGTCAATAGTTTAAAAAAATTCTAGCTTTATAAGGCTAGATACTTTCTAGAAACATCTCAGTTGTTTCAAAGTCTGACGAGAGTAATTTAGTATCGAATTTTCAAAACTCTTTACAACAGGCAGATCGTATTTGGAATTGTTGTTTGAGAATATTAGCTATAAAGCTTATCTACAATTTTGTAAGCAGGTTTATAATGACGTAAAGCATAAACATACTACCCTATATTTAGACTTTGAACCTAGTTATTTACTCAACTTTAAATTTAATGCTTCTTGTAATTTTATATCCCATGAATCATTTAGGTGATCAAAAGGACTAAATAAAATAAATGCAAGAATTACCATTAGAAATTGAATATAAGTTAAAACCAATATAACGAAGAACTTAAGAAACCTAAACGTAATTCGGAGTTTAGACTAAAACCGAAAGGTCTGCGTATATTTATGAAGTCGCTAAATCTTATGGATTTAGCTTTGAACAAGAAAAATAAAACTAAACAATAGGCTTTAGCTTCGTACGCAGACGGAAACGAAAAGTTTCCTTGTCTCCGCACTACGCTTAACCCAGCCGTTAGGCACAACCTGGTACGATATACAAACATCCTTTACAAAGTTAAAGGGACATCGTCTACACTTTTTAAGTTACATTTGAAACCAAAATTCAGATGCTATGCCTTGGAAAATACATACTTTACTTGGGAAAAATACGTCGAAAACTGGAGGAATGAATCTCTTAATGCAATGGATTTATATAAAAACATTGAAAGTGGAAAATTCCCAGAGTATGGATTAAATTTTCTGGGTTTTACATTTGTGAGTGATAAAAAAGAAAACTTATCAAGCCTTTCAAGTTCACTATCCGAAAAGTATAATTGCTCAGAGCTAAAATAACTAAGGTAGACAGTCTTTATCAACTCAATGGAAATACAGAAAAGTTTCCTATTACAGGAGATAATATTCTCTTTTGGGAGCTATTTTTTTACAAAGAAGGTTATCAATTTGATTCTAAACTTGCAGGTTACGGGGCATTTTTAGATAATGATGAAGTACAATTTTTAGACTACTCAGAGAATTTAGAATATGTATATTATAAAACAGCGCTAGATTTTTACAAAAAAGGAAACTTATTTGGCGCAATTGTAAATTGGAATAATAACCTTAAAGTTAATCCAGCTGATTATCAATCATATTATGATTTGGGTTACGCAAAAAATGAACTCAATATGTTTACAGATGCAATGAAAGACTACGAAAAGTCAATTGAAATTAATCCAGAATTTTATGGAGGAATCGTTGCTAGGGATACTTTGAGCGATGATCATGAAGAATTCAATATTGCAATTAAATATTATGATAGAGCCATTAAATTGAAGCCTGAAAATCCGCAAGCTTATTTCAACAAAGTAAACACATACTTTAACAAAAAGGAATTGAAATAGGCATGTGGCTTATGGGTAAAAGCAAAAGAATTAGGCGCAGAATATGCACAAGAAAGGATTGACAAAGAATGCAAATAAAAAAGCCTGTGCCTAACAAAAGTAACCGTTGTACAAGCCTTTGATTAGAGATAACAACTATGGATATAAGCCTCTTTAAGGGGTCTTTTTTATGCCGCCCTAGAAATTACGTAAATTTTCGATGCAGTACACAAGTTCTGTTCAGGTAGTGAACCATGCTTTTTGCAAATGATGCCAAAGCAAGTTGACCCTCCCCACTTTTTGAGCGTTTCTTTTCGAATTTCAGGTATTTCGTAAGGTTATAGGCGATTGCCGATAGGTACATCACCTTGTTCGCTTGTGCAAGTCCGATGGTATTTATCTTCCTCAGTCCCATGAACTGGGTCGGGGTGCCGAAAACGGGCTCTACCGTACTCTGCCGCTTGCCTTTCATGTACCTGCCCTGAGGACTGTTCACACGTGCTATGTTCCGCTCGTATTGTTCTCGATAATAAGTAACCGAAAATTGTTTCTCGTTCACTTGTGTTCGTTAAGAGACATAGTTTACACAAGTTAAAGATTAGGGTTTACACTAAATTAGTTTCTAACCTTGTAGATTGTTTTTTGTTTCTTAGGTTTCTTTGATCAAAGAAACCTAAAAATACATTTCTGTAAAAGACTTTCCCAATGCCGTTGCCTATATCCTCAATAGCTACATATTTTCCTTTTAGAGCTGCTGATACGTACCCAATAATATGATTTCCATCTTACAGCTCCACTTTCAGTTACTTTAAGAACTTTATATTTGGTGTCATAGTCAAAGTTTGGGATTCTTTCTGGAAAAGTTCTGGTAGAAAAGTCATGTATATCAGCTGGTGTTTTCATGTCCAATGCTTCATGTGGTCTTATGTTATTATACTCTTTTACAAAATGGTTTAATCGACGCTGTTGTGCCTTTAAATCAAATGCAGAAGGATTAGCACAAGTCGCTTTTAAATTACGATGCATACGCTCATGTCTTCCATTTTGTTACGGACTGGCAGGGTCGGATAACACAGGGTAAATACCAAGTTCAATAAACCAATAAGATAGTTGAGTAAATCTTTGAATGGCTCTAACCGAACCAAAAGGACTTCCGTTATCGGTGTGTATTTGTTCGGGTATACCATATATTCTAAAAACCCTTTTAAATTCAGCCTTAGCTGACTTTAGATTTTCTTTATAATGACCTTTAGCAGTAAATAAGAATCGGCTTCTAGAGTCAGCAATAGTAGATGGGTGACAATATATTTTATTACCCATTAAGAACTTACCTTTATAATCGGCACTCCACTCTTCATTACAGGATTGAGGGTCAAAAATAGAGTGGCCCGGTTTTACTCTTCTTATCTTTTTTTGAGGACAAACTAAACCGTTTCTTTTAAGAATATTGTGAACCGTAACCACCGAAGGAACTTCTTGTGTGGTAAATTCTTTAAACAATAATTCTCTTATTTTTTTGCACCCCAAAGCTTGCATTTCTTTTTTAATTTTAAGATACTTTCAACGATGTTCTCCTTGGTTGCATTTGGATGTTTCCCAGGAGCTCTTGAGTGTTCTTTTAGCCCTTCAAATCCTTGATTTTCAAATCTGCTTATTAACTTATAAGCTGTCGGTCGAGAGATTTCAAAACTTTTACATAATTCTGTGATGGTATATTTCCCTGTACGCCATTCACAAATAAATTCGATTTTTTGTTCCATTGTTGTTGTTACTTTCCAAGGCATGATAATTTGATTTTCATCTCAAATTAACTCCTAAAAAAGTGTAGACGATGTCCCTTTAACGTATCAAGCTCTAAAATTGTACGAAGTAAATGCGAATAATTATCCAAATCCGCTAACGTACTTCTTATTTTGGGAGAAAAATACGAAGAACTAAATATGATTGAAAAAGCAATAGTTCAATACAAAAATGTTCTGAAAATAGACAAGAACAACGTCAACGCAATTGATAAGGTTGAAGCATTGCGGAAATAAAACGTGGAACAATAATGTCTCCTATAAAAAGCTATAGTCTAGATAATAAAAGTTTAAATATAGGATTAATTAGGGCATTATGAGTAATTTCTTGAGTTGAATAAAATAATGAGCTAGTTGATTTAAGCTGATTTTCCCATTTCGGGAAATTTTAACATTTATTATTTCCCATAACGGGAAATAATAAATATATTTGCATCAAGGTATTCATCTTAATCATGAGAGTATATTCGAAAAGCACTTTAATTGAATTCTGGAAAAAGAACCCAA
>TARA_R110002126_G_scaffold172463_5_pt1 | contig 16437 bp, 13 predicted proteins | sample TARA_R110002126 | Tara Oceans TARA_R110002126 (sample SAMEA4397536) | marine metagenome | biome: Polar Biome; feature: [DCM] deep chlorophyll maximum layer (ENVO:01000326); material: water (ENVO:00002006), including particulate matter (ENVO:01000060) such as... | depth 30 m
CTGTTTCATCAGGTTGCCGGACGCAACTTGTTGTTAAACGGTACAATACGGGCAACTAAGGCGAACCAGACTGGTCTGTTGGGCTTTGGTAGCGCCACTGACAACAACTACGACCTGATGTTTGAAGGTTCGGCAGCGGTGCTGCTTAATTACAACCTGGCCGTTGGGATCGAATACAAACAGAAACCCGATAAACTGGCGTTTGCTGCTGAACAGCATTGGCGGGACATCTTCGTGGCCTGGTTTATTAATAAAAACGTGAGTGTAACCGCCGCCTACGTTGACCTGGGCAATATTGCCGGTCAGGGCTCACAAACCGGTTACTACCTGGCGCTGGAGGCAACATGGTAAAACAGTATTTAGTCATTAGTGCCTGCCTGGTTATGCTGCTGGCTTGCAGCAGTACATCCCAGCCCAGCTTGTATCAACGACTGGGTGCCGACGAAGGCATTGCCGCAATTGTTGACGGCTTGTTATTTGAAATAGAACATGATGAGCGGATCGTCCATCATTTTGCCGATAGCGATATTGGCCGGTTCAGGGCGATGCTAGCCGAGCAGTTGTGTGACTTAACGGGTGGCCCTTGTCAGTATAGTGGCAGTACCATGCAAGAAAGCCATACGGGTTTTAACATTAGCCTGGCCGACTATGACGCCCTGGTTGAAGGCTTAATTAAGGTTATGCAACGCCGGCAAATCAGCATTAGCGATCAAAACGCCCTGCTCGGTTTGCTGGCCCCAATGTATAAAGACATCAGCTACCGCTGACAACCGGCTGTTTTACCAGCGCCGCTGTCAGGCGGCGGCTTAACGGCGCAAACACAAACACCAATGGAAACGCGCAGGCATGGGCATACAGATAAGCATGCAGCCAGGCGCCAATAAAACCGCTAAACCAGCCAAGATTAATAAATGTCAGTATTGCCGACATTAAAAAAGCCATAAAACCTGACATAATAAAAGCAAAAACCACAGCTTGAAATTTTGCGGGAAACATAATACCTCCGATAGACAGGCGCCTATCTTAACCAACTGCGCAGAGGATTGCATGACACATATTGTATTTCTGGATGCCGGTTCAATGGGCGATACCGATCTCAGCCTCCTGCAACTCTCCGGCTGCACTCTGCATTGTCATGCCAGCACGCCAGCTGAATTAGTCAAACCGCGTTTACAACAGGCGCAGATAGCCATTGTCAACAAGGTGCTATTGGATGCAACGGTCCTGCAAGCTCTGCCTCAGCTTAAGCTGATTTGTGTTGCGGCGACCGGGATCAATAATATTGATCTGGACGCAGCAAAGGCCCTTGGCATCACGGTATGTAATGTCAGAGGCTATGCTGATGCCAGCGTGCCGCAACACGCCATGGCGTTGCTGCTTGGTTTAGCTAATCAGCTGACCCGCTATCAGCACACGTTGGCAGCAGGTGGCTGGAGTGCCAGCGAGCATTTTTGCCTGCATAGTCACCGCTTAACCGAATTGGCCGGCAAAACCTTTGTTGTTGCCGGTTATGGCGCACTGGGCCAGGCGACCGCAAAATTGGCAGCGGCCTTTGGTATGCGTATCGTCATCAGCGAACATGTTTACGCCCAACATTGTCGCCCTGGCCGGGTAGGCTTTAAACAGGCTCTGCAACAAGCCGATGTATTGTCGCTGCATTGCCCGCTAACCAACAATACGCACGAGTTACTCAATGCAGAACGCCTGTCCTGGTTAAAAGACGGCGCAATTATTATCAATACCGCCAGAGGGGGTCTGATCAACGAAACTGCCCTGCTGGCCGAGTTGACGCGTGGCAGGCTGGCAGCGGGTCTGGACGTGCTTAGCAGCGAGCCGCCGGCGGCCGACCATGTTTTGCTGCAGCGGCCATTACCCAACTTAGTTGTTACGCCTCATATCGGCTGGGCCAGCAGTGAAGCCAGATCCAGAATGACTAAACAGTTGGTGGACAATATTCAGGCATTTATAGCCGGCAAACCGCTACGACAACTCTAGCTCAGCACACACTTTCAGGCTAAACTGGCAAAAAAATGAGACTTGACTGAATTATGCAACTTCGTAGCCTTCTTTCAGCTACTGCCCTGTTACTCTGCAGCCTGTTATTAAGCCACACCGCCAGTTCAGATGAACTGGATGAGCGGTTACGTCTGGCGGCAGAAAATTACGAACAGGTCATTACCGCACAGCTGGCCGAGCCGGGGCAGCGTAGCTTCCAGGACTGGCTGGTGCTGGCTCAGGCATACTTAAGCGCTAACAACAAAGATTCTGCATTACAGGCGCTTAACCAAGCTGGCGAGTTAGCGAATACTGACTTACAACATAGCCATGTGGCACTGTTAACCGCCAAAGTGTATGGCATTTTGTTTCGTGATACCCGCCATGCTCTGAGCTATCTGCAGCAAGCTGACGAACTACTGCGAGATAGCCGGGGTATGGCAGAGCAACAGCTGTACAGCGAAGTGCTGACCAATTTTGCTCAGGCTCATAATCAGTTAGGTGATCTGACCCAGGCCGGGCATTTCGCCAGTGCCAGTTTGCAATTGGCCATCGACCTTAACGATCCGGTAAAAGAATTAGCTGCACGCATTATGCTGGGCCGGCTGGCATTGCAGAACAATCATTTTCAACGTGCTTATACCCAGCTGCAGCAAGCTCTGTTGCTGGCCGATAGTCAGAACGATCAGGATGCCAGAGCATCCATTCATTTCCGCTTAGGCATGGCTTTTCGTAAAATTGATGAACACAGTCTGGCACTGGAGCATATGCAGCAAGCTGCGGGGCTTTACCAACAGCTAAAAAACTTATCCAGTTACAGTTATGTGCTGGTCTATATGGCTGAAACGTATCTGGAACAACCGCAGGATATCGCGCTGGCCGAGCAACATTTGTTACAGGCTCTGACTATCAGCCAACAAGTTGGCGATGTGATGCGTACCGCTATTGTTAAACAAAGCCTTGGCCGTGCCAGCCGGATACGAAATGATCATGAGCAGGCCGCCCGCTATTACAGTGAGGCGTTGCAACAGTTCCGCCAGATTGGCGCCCAAACCTATGTGCAGGAAACTGCATTGGCCCTGGCCGAGCTTGCCGTCAGACAACAGCAGTTTGACCAGGCACAGCATATAATCAATGAAATAAGCCCGCTAATTGACGACTCTGCAAATTATCTGCAGGCCCGTTTTTTCAGCCTGAGTGCAGAACTCGCTGCTGAACAACAAAGCTGGCAGCAGGCATACCAGTTAAACCTGCAAGCCAGTCAATTGCAGTTTGCCGAACTGACCGCCAAAACAGCCGATAAACTGCATATTTTTAAAGATCATTTAAATCAAAGTAATGCCCAGCAAGATAACCACTTAAAATTACTGGCGCAGCAACAGAACATGACAAGCCAGCTCCGGCACTGGCAGCAGTTTGCCGCCATTCTGGGCCTGCTGACGCTGGCCGCCGTTGGCTATTGCGTGTGGCAACAGAAGCGTCATAGGCATAGCCAAACCCTGAGGATGGCTTTTTTGCTGTCGCAGCGTTGGAGCCGGTTTTGCGAACGAGTACAGCAAGAATGCCGCAGTAAAAAGCAGATGCATTTGATTGCCATGGCGCTGACCAACAGCCAGCAACTAAAGCTGGAGCAGGGCGAAGAAGCTCTGCGCCAACCGTTGCAAGGCTTGCTCGATAATCTTGCTTCAGCACAACTGACTGCTTGCTGTATTAACAGCGATGTCTTGTGGCTAGGCTTTCAGGGTAGTGCAGATGAAGCAACGGCATTTAGCCAGCACGTGCTGCAGACTATTCAGCGGGTATTGGGATCGGAGCAAGCGGCAAACAAGCTGGTAAGTTTACAGTTGGATATTAACCAGATGCTGGGCCCGCGCTGGCAAACAGAGAATCTCACAGCGTTACGCGAGGCATTCTGGCTATGTTGGCAACTCGCCACTGTGGCTGACGATAATGCCCCGCAATGGCAAATGACGCTAACCAGCACACAACCGCGGCCCTGTGAATGGCATAGTCGTAATGTCCGCCTGGATATGACCAATGCCCTGCAGCTGGGTACGCTGACACTGACCTTAAATCAACAGTTGCTGGCCGCTAATTTAAGTAATGCGTTATCGTCTGACGTCAGCCAGGATTAAACTATTGTCCAGCTCCAGTCTGCGCTGATGCCCCTGGATCGGGCAAGTAAAGCCTAGCGCACAAGCCTGTAATGCCAACCCGCCTTGATTGGTATTGCCGGTGCCATAAAGCGGGTCGCCCATTACCGGATGTCCGACAGCAGCAAAATGGCGGCGTATTTGATGCTTTCGACCACTGATTAAATCAATCTCCAACCAGCTGGTATCCGTGTCAGCTTGGTAACTTAACACTTTAAAGCGGGTTTCACAGGCTTTGTCGTCCAGCGCCAGGGTAATTTCGGCGCTGGCTTGCAATGCAGCGGCTAGCTTACCCTTCACCTGCACCAGATAGGTTTTATCAAGCTGGCGGGCAGCAATTAGCTTGCTGAATGCCGCAGCCGCCGTTTTAGTGTGTGCAATAATAACCAGGCCACTGGCTTCACGATCTAACCGGTGCAACAGAAAAACCGGCCTGTTACTGCCAAAATGCTGTTCGGCAAAGCGCAGCACACTCAGATGGTCGCCCCACTCGTTACCCTGCGACAACATACCTGCCGGTTTAAACCAGATACTGTAAGTACGATAATCTGCGATCAGGCTGGCGGGCGCGCAGCTGCGGCTAAGAATATCAGCATCGTAATGTAACTGCATAACCTGGCCCGGCTGCAGCGCATGCTGCGCCCGACGCAAACGTTTTACCGGTTTGGACATTAACTGCACCGCGCCTTTGTTCATGGCATCTTTTAACCGGCCTTTCGCCAGTTCGGGTACGGCAGCGGCGAGTATAGCAATAGCCTGCCCTGCTATCTGAACGTCTACCCGGCGTGACAACTTCATTTCTTTACGATCCCTTTACTGAGAAGTTCAGCTGAAATTCAGCGCTTTAGCCTGTAATAGTAACAAATAACGTGGAGAACTGCTTATGAAAACCCTTATAAAAACAGCCCTCATTCTCATATTGTCAGCACCGGCTTTAGTCTGGGCAGATAGCATCAGCACTGAGCAGCGAAGCAATCTGCAGGGAAAGATGCAAACCACCAAAGCTCAGAGTTCCGCAGTTAATCAGAGTTTTCAGACAGACGTTTGGTTTCATAGCATCGATATCAGTCTGGCACGGGATGAAAACTTAAATGGCTATTTTCATCAACTGTATGTTGAGTTTGATGCAGATACAGAGGTAGCGTACCGTCAGGTATTTGCCGAGTTAAGCCTGACGCCCGATTACGGTACCGAGCGGGTTTACTATACCAGTTCGGTATTTGAATTATTTCGTCAGAGCAGCAATGACTGGCTGGGCATTGAAACTGAATTGCAAAACCACTATCCCGCTAACTTTTATTTGCTGACTATCCGCCTTTATGACGCAGCCAATGGTTATTTGCTGGCCGAAGCGTCAGGTTATGATTTAACAGCGCTGGACGCGCTGACATTGGAAGATTATCAACGAGATCAGCAGCGGGTTAGCAGCAGTGTTGAAGTATCCGCAGGCAGCACTGGCGGAGCAATGTTGCTGGCGTTATGCTTGTTGTTAATGAGGCGACTGGAGCAACATTAAGTGCTTAAACAATTTATGCGGTTATGGCAGGTGTTTTTAGTGCCGGCAACTTTGGCGGGCATAGTCGTTTTGCAAGCCATGTTGCCGGGTCTTCAAGCCAGTACTTTAGTGGTACAGCAACGTATAACAAACGACAACCGCCAGTTACGTTATACCTTCGATAGCGCTGCAGGACAGCTTAACTGGCAATTTGTGCTGGCAAATGAGGCCATACGTCACAACAGCACCCTGCTAAGGCCCTGGATGCCGGCAAATATTAACGAGCAGTTAGGTGCAACTTTGCAACAGCAGGCGTATCAGGCGGGCCCTTTTGTGGTAGAGCCCGGTCCGGCAGGTGACTGGCAAAACTTTCAACTAACCGGGCCAGACAATGACCAGCGCCAGCAGATGCGCAACACACTACTGGATTTAACTAAGCAATTTCAACAGCAAAAACTGGCTGCCAACGGTTACCAGCAGGTGATATTAGCCGATAATACAGCGCAGATTAGGGTTGATCACCTCAACGTTATTCAGCAAAGTATCCAGGACGTTTCCCCGATTGCTGAAAGCGCCATTGACCAGCTTGGTGCTACCAGTCAACGACAGCTTATCCAATTACTGCTGACCTGGGTGCAGCAGATACCGGCAGATCCAGTAGAACACGCTGAATATGGTCAGAGCTATCGGCCGCCGCTACGCGTTTTGACTGAACATCAGGCGGATAGTGCCAGCAAGGCAGTATTGCTGGCAGCAATACTACGCAGTTGTTTGCCACAACTTAAACAGGCACTGCTGTATACACCCGGTCATACATTGTTGGCCATTGCTATTGCCCCTGAACCCGGTGATCTGACCGTTACCCTGCAGGATACGCAATATCTGCCGCTTGACCCCGCTGCGCAACAACAGCCTCTGCTGGGACAAGTGGCACAGCAACATCAACTCTATATAGTTAATCAGTACTTTGCTTATCGTCAGTTTTGAGTTTACTGACTTTGTCGAACAAATCGTGCCAGCCCTCCGGTACCCGGCGCACGCCCTGCTGACCGCTTACCAGGCGGTCAATGTGGATCGAAAGGCGCTGCATTGGCCCGACGATTTTTCGCTTGTATCGCCGACCCAGAAACCAGCCCAGAACCAACAAGACGATAGCGTAACTTAACCAGTAATAGATAAACCGGCCCAGCCCGGCAGTTAATACGGTTCCGCTTTTATCAATTAACGCCAGGGACCAGGGTAAGCCATTTAAACGTTGGATTTGTAACTGATAATTCTCCAGACTGTCGCCGTTAATAAACCGCGAACTGGCAATGATTTCACCGGCCTGATCCAACAACAGAAAATACCGCCCCGGGTTGTTTTTTTCCAGTTGTTGCAACAATGGAGCTAACTCCAGCGCCAGCACAAAACGACCAATTTTCCGTTCGTTCACGTATATCGGCATGCTCATGGCTGCCTGTTCCAGAATGAAGTCTTTGTAAAAAACAGGGTTTCGATCGAAACCGTTTTCCAGTCGGCTATAGCGCTGCAACCAGGCCTGGAGTTGTTCTACAACATAATCTGACCATTTTTGCTGTCCATTGTAAGCAAACCCCTGCTCTGACAAATAGTAAAGGTCTTTCAGGCTGCTGATACTGGCGGGGGCGATATCAAAATAAGGTTGCAGTTGGACTAGCATATGAAGCTCTGAGTTCAGCGATTCATTGTCAGCAGTCAATTGATGCGAGTTCACGTCACCCGTCGTTAACGATAACAGCGGAACGCTTTGCTCAACCGGGCTGGCAAGCTGCGTGCTTTGCTGGGCGCGGTTTTTTACCGCTTCAGCGAACTGGAGTACCGGCATAACCTGAGCGTCAACCTGCTGGGTAAACATCGCCAATTGCTGTTGCTTTACTGACAGGCTTCGATTGAAGTGCAGCAAAAATTGGACAAGGGCTGCCACAAAACTTAAAACCAGGATCAGGATTAATGAAAATTTGATGGTTCTGTTATAGATGGTGTAAACCGGACTGGACATGCAACTCCTTTGCATCGTGCTAATTTTAGTTTCGCAAATCCTAGCCCATTTCTGTTGATATGCAAACAGTGGTAGCGGCTTTTTTAGCCGCTACCAGTCTGATCCTATAAATTGCTTTCTGCAAACGATGCCAGGCGGCTGCGAACCACGCCATTAAGGTTAATGGTGGTGCTGCCTTCAAAGTTCTTAAACCGCTCAACTATATAGGTTAAGCCCGAGGTCACTGCCGTTACCCCATTCTTAAATTGATACCAATACCCCATTCTTGACTATTTAAGTATTTGTGATACTCTTAACCTTAAATTGTTGGAGCTCATATGTCCCATTCAACTTCATTGATTATTAATACCAGACTGAATATTGGTAACCTGCCTTATTTTGTAAGAGATAGCGATAACAACATTAGCGAAGAGTTAAATGGCGACTTTAAATTGAGAGATCTGCAGTACCACAGTGACAATATTTTCGATGATTTTCCGCTGATAAGCTGTCCGGATCGGCTGATAGAAAGTCTGGAATTTAATCTTTTCCTAATCGATCGGAAAACGGGTGCTTTTTCATTGAAAAGAAATCCACACACCGATAATGATGAGTACGTTTGGAGCAAGGGACACCTGGGTGCGCAAAAAGGTCGTGAACTCGATATAAAGACTATCTTGCGGATAGCTAAAGATATCCGCCATTTTCTGGATTGGATGATTAAGCAGAATGTTAGTTACGAAGAGATCATGGCTGTCCCCAGAGATTTTGATCCCTATAGCATAATGGAGGCTGAAACCCTGTTGCCAGTTTGGCGGTTCCAAAAACACCTCACAGCTCTTGTAAAAGGACAATTGTTAGCATATAAGTCAGGCGTTAGAATACTCCAAAACGTCAGGGTATTTTACCTTTGGAATTTTAGGAGAGGAGAAGTTAACACACTGCCGTTCTCACATAAGCTAAAAGCAATCAAGGTGCGACGACAGGACGATGCTGAGTCATTGTTTTCAATGCCTGGTGTTCAGCCCGCTCATTCTCGTGCTCTTAAAAACTATATAAGCAATCTGACACTCCCTAAAAGCGCTATTCAGAAAGACGCCAAACCCAAACAGAAACTGCTGGCATACACAGCCGATGAATTGCAGTTACTGATGAAAACAGATGTATATGCTCATCGCACCTACGGCCTGTTCCTGAAGTGCGCACTTTTTGCTGGCTTACGCGCAAATGAGGTAGTGCAAATTAACCGGGATGAAGTCATCAACCCCGCCAGCAACAGGCTTAGCTTTTCACTATCATTACTACGTAAATTCAGTAAAGCTGACAATTTGCGAATTTCTCCCAAGCTTATGGCTATGCTATGGCACTATACGCAAGACAGTGTCCATCTTGAACGACAGAGAATGCATGAAGCTGAGTTTGGCATAAATAACCTAAAGCATCCTTTACCCCTCTTTATCAACAGGGATGGTCATAGAATGAGTGAAGCTAGTGTCTCCAACTCAATTCAAAAAGTTCGGGCCGAGCTAAAACGGCGAGGACTACCAAACCTTGAGAGAACCTTTCACGATTTAAGAGCCACCTTTGCAACGTACTGGGCAATTGCTTTAATTAAGAAAGGGTACTCCCCGAATGATATCAAAGCTAAACTCATACTGCTAATGTCACATGAAACATACGAAACAACTCAAAGTTACATTGATTTTGCCCTGGAAGGCCGCATGGGCAAACATGGCGCAATGGAACCCTGGGTGGTCGACATTTACCAGGAAGTACTGGCAAGGGTGAACAACGCCGGAGCCGCAGATGATTCCTAGGCGCAGTCTGGAATTAATAGACAGCTTTAAAGCGCACTCCACTACCCTTAGTGCCGACGTAGAAACTATTTTAATAAAAGCTTGTAAACCGGATGCCCAGAGAGACTGTGCAGGGCATGATGTAACAGCAGAACGCCTGAAAGATCTACACGCTTATATCGAGCTCACTAATAATGCCGAACCCTTACCCTATTTTAATAAATTTATAACTGAGGGGTTTAACATATTGAGTAATCAGCTGGATTGGGCAAATATTGAGCAGGAGTTGTTCCTGGTTGAACTTAAGCAGGTACATACCAGGCGCGGTGGTTCTGTTTTATCATCATTAATGCATTTGGCTAAAACGTTTTTCGATGAGCAAAACTTATGGCCGCCATCACGTGCAGTGGCAGCCCTAACTGACAGAACAATCGATATTTCTCAACTGTTATGCTACCCGGCAAACTGGGTAGTGGATGGCAAAAAAATCATTGAGAACATACTGCAACTACCCAACGGTTACAATAAATACAATGGTGGCATCAGTCTGCTGTTAAAAGTGTTAGCTGAAGCCAGAAATGAGCCCATTATTGTTCAGCAGCTTCATCATAAAACCATTACTGACGCGCTTGATGACGACGATATTTTCCAGCTGCTATTAGCCAAAATCCCGGTACAGAATCAAAGCAGATTCAAAAAAATTCGTAGTGTTCACAACCCTGCTTTACACGGCCCGGAGAGAAAATTTGCTGGAAAAACGAATTACTCCTTAAAAGCCGGAGCTGAATCGAAAGGCGCTCATTGGATCCATCAACTCTCTGCCAAATGGTTTGAGCAATGCCAATCCTATGTAAACAACGTATACCAGAGTAAGGGACAAAAAGCGGCAATAAGCACCATTACCCGGTTAACCAAGCTCGCTAGTGCAATGTTCGACCACAGAGAAAGTTTAACTAACCTGCAGCAGCTTCACCGCCAGGGTGTTACGGCTTTTTTCTGCCATGATCAAGCATTACTCAGACAAGTGCACAGCATTGACGACGAGCGGATAAATAGCAGCATTGGCGAAATATGTTACATGCATAATCAACTGCATGGCAGTAACTACCAGCTTACCGACTTAGTTAATTTAGCCATAAATATCGACTGTGACTCCGGCGATGATCAGTCCCGCCTAATCATTTTGGATCCATTAGCAGCGAAATACCCAGCCCTGGCCCAAGCTATTTACGATTACGCCCAGTACGAACTGCAAAGAATTGATGGCGACCAGCGCTCAAAAGAAACGGTATTCGGTCAAGTCAGCATGGTCAAAGCTATTTTCACCAGCCATCTGGACCTGTTGGATAACAATGACCATCTGATGCTGGCTGATCTTGGCTTAGCGGCGTTAGAATTGAATAACTGTCGCATCATCAAACGCATCCGCAGTGTGTTAAACGACAAATTCAAAGATGATAGGCTGACATTAGGCAGTGCAAGGGGTATCCAGTCAGCGTTTGGATTGTTCTGCGCACATTATAAATTAGCTAATGTGCACTCTTATACCGTGTCAGGCAAAAAAAGAGCGGCTAACGACACGAAAAACAAAGCAACAGATTACTACAGCAAAGAGCAAGTCGCAGCTATTGCCTACGCAATAGAGCTAGGGCTAATGCATCCCGATTTATCGGCAAAGGATGAGTTACTGCTGCGTTTAGGGCGAATTTTAATTAAAACGGGCTGGAACCTGGCGCCACTGTTAATGCTCGAGATTGATGACATTCTGCAACTGGATGCGCCACTCACCGGAAAATCGACGCACTTTGTCCGGCTTTTCAAAAAGCGCGGCGGCTATACCACGCAATTTTATGAATTTGAATTAACTGACGAAAGCATTACGCAGGAAGGGTTAGTGTTTGGGGCAGCGGTCACAAATGCCCTGACTGATCTTGAATACATTCGGGACAAAATGTCCTCTGCGTTACGTGCCAGGCTGCCTGCAGACAGCAAGCTCAGATACAGACTGGCTTTGTACAGTGATAAAAACGATAAAGTGCTCAGTTTTAGCCAGACAACGTTCAGTAAAATGTTAAACGAGGTTCTGCGCCGATTCGAATGCGACATAGCTTTCAGTGTACAACGCATTCGTAAAGGTGGCCTTAATTATGTCTATAAGACATTTGCAAAAAAATTCCACCAATACCGCCAGGCCGGCCAGCACTCACTGAAAGTGTTTATGGATGTTTACCTGCGTGACGATGGCATTAAATCAGAAGAAACGATTGCCTCAGCAACCCAAATAATGTCCGATTATTTCTCAGGCAGACCTATATCAGACAAAATTATTATCGTTACCGACATACCCACCAACACCAGACAAACACCTTCCGGAAGATGCGCGTCTACTGGCAACGACGCTGAAGCTGCAGCCTATGCAAAACAACAACAACGACTTAACAGGGCGTCAGATACAACCAGCTCGCAATGTGGTGATTTTAACGCCTGCCTGTTTTGCCAGCATTTCCGGCTGGTTGCTGATAAAGAACATGTTTGGCGTTTGTTGTCCTATCAACGTTACATTGTCGCTGAGATGGCGCGAGGTATTAGTGATTACGAGAGTAATACCAAGCAGGCGGCCTATGTTGATGTATTAAATAAACGCATTGAAACAATGCTTGCCGAGCTTAGGGACATCAGCACTACTGCCGTACAAAATGGCATCGCCTTATTAGATAGTCGAGGCTGCCACGATGACTGGGCATTCTATGCAGACATAGGAGTAGCACGATGAATCTTATAGATTTAATTGAACATATCTCGGGATCTGATAAAACTGGCTTACTGAAAATTAAACCTGTTAACGAAGTGGACTATGACCGCATTAAGTCAGTGGTGGTGTATAAAACAGCAAGCGTTAATTCAAACAAACATGGCGATATGACTTTTAGCGATGATGTGTGGCGTGATCCGAAAAGATCCGTCAATTTTACAACACTCTCAGGCGCGATTAAATTTGAAGTCAAATCTGCTTTCTTACTTGCAAACAATACTGGCCTGTTTGAAGGCGGTAATGGTATCAAGTTTTCATCCGCCTGTCAGCAAATTGCGCCATTAATTAAATTTGGCGAACTTATACAAGCATATAATATTAATTCAGTAGCCAGTTTTAACTCGCTTCCAGCTCTGGTTAAGCGCAATTATTTCATCATGTTCATTAAAGATAAACTTGGCCTTGCTGACAAAAAAGTGACTTTCAACCAAAAGTTTTTTGCAGAAAACTTAAATTATGGCCTGTTTACCGCAGATACCCTCGCCATATTCAGCGAGGAACTGGCGAAATTCGATATTACCGCTGACAGGCAAGAAAAACCAAGATCCTACCCAATAGTGCCATCTGCTTTGTTGCAAAAGGTCATCGGCGAGTGTCAAATTAAATTTGCTGAAGCCAACAACATTATCGGGCAATGGCAGGATGCAAACGACAATTATGTCGAGGCCATTCGTACTACCACAGATACCGGTATCCAACATAGCTACGCATCTTCAATCGTTAATAAAAAGCCCCATCTTAACCAGTTAGTTGCCCCCTTGAGAGAGGGGTTCAGGGTGCTGGACAACCTCAAATTGCATGTACTGCTGTACATCCTGGCCTATACCGGTATGCGTAAAGAAGAAGCTCTGTCCTGTACTATCGGCTGCGCAAGCCAGCACGATGACAAATATTATGTTGCAGCCGTACTCACTAAAACAGACGACACAAAAACAACCATGAAATGGGTTGCAAATCAGGATACCTATCATGCTATCGCAATGCTGGAGCGTTACGTCAAAGCCATGCATCAACGTGCCAGTGCCATTCTGGAAAACCCACAGATCAAGCTCACAGCTGCATTTGAGCATCAGCTCAGGCATGGCTTACATGCCAAACTATTATTCGGTGTTGTCGATAATCTGACTTCTATTAAGTTCTCTGACGTCAATCTGGGTACCAGAACGTCCAGCCAGGCAGCAAATTCTGACGGTAAAGAGCCAAAGTTCTCACTACACAGGTTTGAGTACGCGCTCAGCACACAAGATCTCGATCAGCTGGAATCGTTAGGGTGCAACGCTAAGTCTGTCAGGGGCTACAATATTGGCGAAAAGTACGTTGAGGGCGAGGTATTTCATATTACACCGCACATGCTGCGCCACAATTTCGCCTGGTTTATTATTGCAAACAGGCTTGGGGAGCTGGACGACATTAAACACCAGTTTAAACACCTCGCCAGTTCAATGACCATGGTATATGCAGCACGTGGCTATGAAAGCCCGGATGAAATGATTGGCCTGTTTGAAGATTTCGAGGCACTACTGGTAAACAACATTGCACAAAACATTGCAACGCAGGCTGCTGCAGGTACGCTAACCGGTGAGGCCGGCAAACGGCTTAATAAAGGCGCCAAAAATCTTATTTTTAACGTTACGGCAGCTGACGGTTCAAATACCGGGCGAATAGTAAAACAGTTGCACTTCAAAAGTCTCGATGCCTATAAAATATTTTTAGCTGAAAATCTCACTAACATTCGCGGTCTGCCTCACGGCTATTGTACGGCCGGGCCTGCTTGTAAGCTTAAAAATGTCGGGCTGCCCAGTGGCTGCGTATATTGCCCCAGTTACCTGGTGACAGAGCAGCAAAGAGTCCATTGGCAAGCAATGAAAAACTTTGCAGATCAGAAACTCGGGTTTTACAACCAGCTCTCAGCAGAACAGCAACAAGAGTATTCCCTGCTGGCACAAAGCTGGCGGGATACCAGTAACGCAGCAAAAGTGATCCTTACAGACAAAACACCGCTTAAAGTAAAGGGAGCTATAGCATGACGCATGATATTAAAAAATCAGGCCAGGAGCTGTTAACAGACGCTCTGAACGAACTGATTGCCAATCCTGCGGCAAAAATCAATATGAATACTGTCGCTAAGCAGGCAGGATTGAACCATTCGTTGTTCAGGAAAGCCTCTTACTCAGAGATCAAGTCAGAAATCCTTAATGCACAAAAGACCAGAGACACTGAGCTCGAGAATAGATCAAAAGCCGAAAAAATAAGCATGCTAGAGGCGAAGCTGAAAAGCACCAAAAGCAAATTAAAGCAGCTGGCAGAAGAATCAGAAAGTCCTTCACCCAAAACTATCAAGGAAACTGAAGGTGCCATGATGGTGCGACTCGTAGAAATGTATAGGTTTAATGATCTACTCAAGACTCAACTAGCTGAAAAGCATGGTGAGAAAATAGATGAAGAAACAGGTGAGATCATCGAAATCGACTTTGAGAAGCGCAGATAATTTAATAGAGAGTATTACTAACGTTGCCGTTTGTATTATTAAATAAGAACAGATAAATGGTTTTCAAAAAATTAGGCCTAGAAATACACTGAACCTTACAACACTTCATCAAAATCAATAAGCTACACTTCGCCCTGTTTATCACCGCGGTGGTAGTACTACCAGCAATAAATCGGCGAATACGCAGAAGTAGTAACGACTATACTGTCACTTGCAGCAGCTCTTGACCTGAAAGTTGTGGCGGAGGGTGTTGAGACGCAAGAGCAACTCGACTTTTTGATTGAGAATGGTTGTAAATTTTTCCAGGGATATTTACTCAGCAGACCGGTGCTTGTAGAGCATTTACGCGAAGGCTGTTGAGCTTTTTGAACTCCTGAAACCGAAGCGGGTTGTTTATGCTAACAAATGAAGACGTATTAACCAGAAATAACGTAAAAATAGTCGGCACTGGCGAACAAGTGATGCTGATGGCACATGGGTTTGGCTGTAATCAGCAAATGTGGCGGTTTCTTATCCCTGAGCTTTATCAGCAATATAAAATAGTATTGTTTGATTACGTTGGTTCTGGAGAGTCTAATCTGGCGGCCTATTCAAAGCAGAAATATGCCAACCTTGAAGGCTATGCGCAGGATATTGTAGATATTTGCAATACACTGGATTTACGCAACGTCATTCTGGTTGGCCATTCTGTCAGCAGCATTATCAGTCTAATAGCGGCTCAGCAGATCCCTGACAGAATTAGTAGCCTGGTAATGGTATGCCCGTCTCCCTGTTTTCTGAATTTGCTACCTGAGTATTATGGTGGTTTTAATCAGCAAGACCTGAGTGAACTCATTGACCTGATGGATAAAAACTATATTGGCTGGGCACAATATTTGGCACCGTTGGTAACCGGTAACATAGAAAAAAATTCAATTACCGACGAACTTACCGATAGCTTTTGCAGTACAAACCCAGTTACAGCCAAATCATTTGCCAAGGCTACTTTTTTCTCTGATTACAGAGCTTTATTGCCGAAAAACACCCACCCTGTGTTACTACTTCAAAGTGAAAACGATGCCTTAGCGTCACTGTTTATTGGACAGTATATGAAAACGCATACGCCCAACAGCAGCTTGCATGTTATTCAGGCAAAAGGCCATTGCCTGCATATGACACATCCACACGAGGTCGCAAAGCGGATACAAACATTTATAGATGCCATACCTTTGAGTGACGCAACGGTATGACGTGTGAATATCCACTAGATAATTTCCCTTGTGGCTTGGTTGTTACCACCGTTGAAGAGCGGCGCGTATTGTCAGCAAACCAATACTTTTATCTTGTTAGTCAGCGAGAGCCTTGTAGTGTTGAGCGAATTGGCAACGTGCTTACACCGGCATCTAAGATTGTTGTAGAAAGTTTTATCATGCCGATGTTATTGCATCAGGGGCATTGTGAAGAGATTCAGTTAACTGTAGAAACACCGCAGTTAGAACGTGTGCCTATTTTGGTAAATGCCAGTATTGTTTCTGCCGATAGCCGCTTAATCTATTGGATGATAACAACAGCACAACAACGCGATAGTTTGTATCAAGAGCTGATTAATCTTCGTAACGATTTGGAAATTAGAGCTGAAAAACTCGAGGTGCTATCGCAAACCGATGAGCTTACCGAGGGTGTTCAATATTCTGTGTCAGCCTGGTCACAGGTCAATATG
>TARA_R110002126_G_scaffold290897_3_pt1 | contig 16392 bp, 17 predicted proteins | sample TARA_R110002126 | Tara Oceans TARA_R110002126 (sample SAMEA4397536) | marine metagenome | biome: Polar Biome; feature: [DCM] deep chlorophyll maximum layer (ENVO:01000326); material: water (ENVO:00002006), including particulate matter (ENVO:01000060) such as... | depth 30 m
TCGACAAAAACACCGAATTTATACACTTTTATGCTTTATTTTAACTAAATCGTGTACGAAAGTGTGTACTCTGATTTATAATAAATTTCTACTCAAATGTAATATTTTTTTTGATACAAAAAGAAAGCGACATCATAATTAAATATGATACCACTTTAAATGTTTTCACAACCAAGGATTAAGGCTATATTATTGGAATTACGGATGTAGATCCAATTGAATTAGATTTATATTTTGAAAGTTTTATAAATCCATTTAGAGCAACTCTAACAGATTTTGATATTGACTTTTTTTGGAAAGATAGAGGTGATGTTACTAACTATATTTTTTAACGTTTTAAAAATACCGTATTATTAGGATTAGTAATGAGGTAGTGCAACAGAAAATCAACAACTTTTCAACAGTATTGCAACAGTTTCTCAACAGCAAGAAATAGATAGTATTACAAAGTTGGTTTTAAAATAAATTACAATAGTGCAACAATAGTGTTAGCAATAGTCTAGCAATAGTGTTAGCAATAGTGCAGCAATAGTGTGGTTCTGTCGCATTTGTTAAAAATAATCATAAAGTTTTAAACTAATTAAGTTCACTCCGCTTGTTGAACAGCAATTCAGAAAAAGGAAGAAAATAGTTTGTAAAAGATGGAGAATGGATGAGACTTATGCTAAAGTAAAAGGGCAATGGAGGTATTTGTATAGAGCAGTTGATAAAGAAGGAAATACCGTGGATTTGCTTTTAACAAAGAGAAGACAGCGCATATCCGCTCAAAGATTTTTAATAAAAGCCATAGAAAGAAATGTTAAGCCAGAACTGATAAACATTGATAAGAGTGGGTCCAATACAGCTGCGATAAAACTATACAATCGGAGAAACTATTCAAATATAAAAATAAGGCAGTGCAAGTACTTAAATAATATTGTAGAGCAAGACCATCGAATTATAAAATGGCGAATAATGTTAGGTCTAGGCTTCAAAGAATTTGAATCAGCAAAGCGAACCATATCAGGCATAGAATTAGATAGAATGATAAAGAAAAATCAACTGTTGAACCCTAAGAGTTCAACCTACAAATCATTTATATCATTAGCATCGTAAAAAATAAATTAGTTTAAAACTTTATGATTATTTTTAACAAATGCGACAGAACCATTTTTCTAAATATTAATGCAAATAGTCAAACAAATAATAATTTAAATTTTAATTATATTCAACAACATATTGAATCGAAGCTATTAAAAGATAGTGAAAAGTTAGAAATTAGTCTTCCTGGAGATTATGCTAATTCTAAAGAAATCAAATCGACTATATAAGATCTTTTTCTTTTAATGATTTTTTCAGTTGACTATGATTTTCCCAAAATCTATATTTAATTTTTTGAATAACCTCATCATATTCAGGATGACTTTTTAAGGGTTTCATTATTGGGTCTTTTTCAATAAACAACAAAATCCAATATTGATAATTATTTTTAGTCGCAAACAGTTTTAATTGCTCTATAGCAAGATTGGGTTTTTCATCGTGTAAGTATTTCATGGCCAAACTAGCTGACTGGTATATAGATTGGTCATTTTCACAATATTCAGTATAGGCTTTATAAAAGTCTTTAGCTCTGTCATATAAGCCCATTTTATCGTATACAATTCCAATTTTTAAATTTTCTTGCGGATATATATTTAACCCATTACTTTCCTTTATTTTTTCAAATTTATCATAGTAGTAAAAAGCACTATCATATTTTTCTTGGAAATAATAAAACTTTGCTACCTCCTGCATAATATCTAAACGTGTGGTATCTTTTTTCCATTCGTTCACTAATGCACCTGTCGCCTTTTCCATATTTTGATGCTGCGCGTATTGAATAAATACTTTTAAATAAGGTGCAAAATAATTATCCGGATTATTGTCTAAAGATAATTTTATATACTTCAAAGCCTCATCTGTAAAACCATTTTGAACAAAGGCATTACTTACAGATAAATACATAAAGCTTTTGGTTATTGAATCATTTGCTTCAATATCAAGTTGCAAACCTTTTAAGGCATATTGTAAATATTTACTGGTATCAGGAATGGCGCGTGAATACAAATCAGCAAGTATTTGAACTACAGCATTCGAGTTAGGATTATATTCTAAGGCCTTTTCTAAATGCGGTACAGCCAATCGATATTCATTAATATTTATATAGTACAATGCTTTTGCTATCAGGCTTTTTGCCGATTTAGAATCATACAGTAATGCTTTATCTGCATAATTATTAATGATTTCTGTATATAGCTTTTTAGTTTGATTGAGATCTAAGTAATAATATGCTATTGCAAGCTCAGAGTATGCTAAAGCAAATTGAGGATCTTGTTCTATAGCTTTTTTAAATAAAGGAATTGCAGCTTCTAAACCCTCTTTAGTCTCTGCTTGAAGTGGTTCTTGAGCTTGTAAGTAATAATCGTATGCTATTAAGTTTTCTGTCGGTTTTTTTGTGATTTGCGCTAGTTCGGCTGCTGTTACTTTGGCTTTTATTGCGTCTACTATTTTTTGCGCTACAGTATTTTGCAGCGTAAATACATCAACTACTTTATTATTATATTGTTGAGCCCAAATAGGCGTATCATTAGAAGCATCAATTAATTGGATATTTAATAAAACCTGATCTCCAATACGTTGGCCACTTCCTTCTAACAAATAACCAACATTCAATTCTTCTGCGATTTCTTTTATCGTTTTATTAGTATTTCTATATTTTTCTACAGATGTTCTACTAATTACTCGCAAATCCTCTATTTTCTGTAAATTGTTCAAAGCAGATTCCATAAGACCATTTACAAAGTAAAGGTTCGTAGAATCACTGCTCATATTTTTAAAGGGTAAAACAGCTATCGATTTCTTAATATCGTTAACCTTTACATCAGAATTGGGAGTTTTGTTTTGAAAAAAAAGAAAAGATCCAACGGCAATAATAAAGAAAGTTGCCACAAATATTTGTAATCGATATCTTTTAAAAAAGCTTGTATTGTCAACTTCAATAAAATTTTTGGGTTGCTTGTTTTCTCCTCTAATTTCTGGATTTTCAACTATTTTTTTTCTAGATTCTCCAGGTGATAAACCAAATTGCTCTCTAAAACATTTTATAAAATAAGAATTATTACTAAACCCAACTTGGTAAGCAATTTCAGAAACAGTAAATTCTGTTTCTTCTAACAATTCCATTCCTTTTTGAAGCCTAACTTGACGAATAAATTGACTTGCACTTAGCTCAGTTTGCTTTTTTATTTTTCTAAGCAAATTTGAACGACTCATATTCATCAAGTCTGCCAACTCAGAAACCCCAAATTGTTCATTAGAGATATTTTCTATAATAAACGCTTCAGCCTGTTCTATAAATTTTCCTTGATATGAGATATTAGACATATTGTTTTTTACTATATCAAATGTATAATTATTTTTTTAAAACAAAACGATTTAAAACTCAAGTTTCTTTAAGAAAAAACAACTGTTTGCGCCATAATTTTTACATCTGCGTCATAATTTTCAATCTATCATCAAACTTTATACATTAGGCTTCATGAGGGTTTGGAGGAATCTTGCTTCTTGTTCGATCTTTGTAGAAAGAAAAATAAAGTTATTAATCATTACAAATTAAAATTATGAAAACACTTAAAATTACTTCAATCAAAATAACAATTCAGATGTTATTCTTTACGCTTTTATTAACAAGTTCATGTGTACAATCAGACAAAAAAGCAAGCTCAAAAACTACTACAACAACAAAAAAAGTAACTAAACCAAATATAGATATTCATGCAGCTGTACTAACTGGAAATTTGGAAGCAGTTAAACAGCATATTGAAGCAGGGACAGATATTAATAAAAAAGAACCAATGTCTGGATCAACTCCTTTAATGACAGCAGCTACATTTAACAAACCTGAAATCGCCAAAGTACTTATGAATGCAAGTGCAGATTTGTCTTTAAAAAGTAATGATGGAGGAACGGCTCTTCACACAGCAGCCTTCTTTGGTCGTATCGAAATTGTACAATTACTTATTGATGCTAAGGCAGATAAAACTATTCGTAATAATTTTGGAGCTACACCAAGGGAAGGAGTAACTGGGGATTTTGCTCAAATGAAACCTATTTATGAAATGCTAATACAGCAATTAAAACCAATGGGTTTTACATTAGATCTTAATGAACTACAAAAAGCACGTCCTGTTGTTGCAATGATGCTACAATAAATAAAAAATAAGATGATAACAGAAAGAAGATACGATATTGATTGGTTAAGAGTCATTGCCATAGGTTTATTATTGATTTACCATATAGCCATTATATTTCAACCTTGGGCAATGTTTATAGGCTTTATAAGAAGTGAAGAGGCTTTAGAAGTGATCTGGAAACCAATGACAATGCTTAATGTTTGGCGAATACCTCTATTGTTTTTTGTATCTGGTATGGGGCTGTATTTTGCAATGAGAAAAAGAAACTGGAAGCAATTATTCCTAGAGCGAGGTAAACGAATTCTATTACCATTTGTTTTTGGCTATTTTGCGATTACACCTATACATATGTATATTTTTCAAGAGCATTATAATATGCCATTGAGTTATTTTCCGCACATGGGACATTTATGGTTTTTGGGTAATATCTTTATATATGTGCTGTTGTTATCACCTCTTTTTTTCTATTTACAAAAAAATGATACTGGAAAATTTAAGAAGATAATTTCTCAAATTATGAGTTATGCTATAGGGCCACTAACTATATCCCTTTTTTTTATGTTGGAAGTGGGTTTCGTAAAACCACAACTATTTGAAATGTATGCACAAAACTGGCATGGGTTTTTTATTGGTTTTCTTGCTTTCTTTTTTGGGTTTCTCTTTGTCTATAGTGGAAATGTTTTTTGGCAAACAGTTTCAAAGTGGAAATGGTTATATATCGGTTTGGCAACAATCCTCTTCTTAATTCGTTTCACTGGATTTGAATCAATTTCAAATATGTATATAACTTCCATAGAATCTTTTTCTTGGATATTGGGTGTTTTTGGAATTGGATACAGTTATCTTAATAAACCTAGTGTATTACTAAACTATTTGAGCGCTGCTGTTTATCCTGTTTATATTATTCACATGTTTGTATTGTATGCAGGGGCATTATTAATTCTGCCTTTAGGCCTTCATCCTATGTTAGAATTTATAGGAATCACACTATTTACTTTTATCGTCTGTTTTCTTATATATGAATTCATCCTAAAAAGAATTGCAATCTTAAGACCTTTGTTTGGGCTTAAATGGAAATTAAAAAAAGTAGTAAAGCAAAAACTTGAAACTATTTAGAGTCGCAACCAATACTTTGTGTTTCAATTTGATAAACCATTAAGCAATGATAAAAATATTTAGAAAAAATAGACAAAAAATGCTCACTAAAAATAAGTATGCAAACTATTTGGCCTATGCAGCTGGAGAAATTATTCTTGTTATTGTTGGAATCCTTATTGCCTTGGCTATTAATGAACATTCAAATAACGAGAAGAAATTAGAATTACGGAATTCATACATTGTTCAGTTAAATGATGAAGCAGATCGTAACCTAAAAAAACTGACTATTTTAGATAATGAGGCAGCACAAATGCTTAAAGAGCTAGATACATTATTTAAAATATTAATAATTAAAGAATATGATAGTCCAAGATTATCGTCAAAATCATTTTTTCTAATTGTTTCCAAAAAGTTTTATCCAGTAATGATAACCTATGAAAATTTAAAATTTTCTGGTGATTTAAAATTATTTGACGATTTAAATTTACGTAACGCTATCTCTGAATCCTATGATACATTCAACCCTATAGAGAAACTTGAATCTTCAGAAAAACAAGCGATTGAGGCCTATTATGAGAATTTTTTGATGCCGAATGTTAAATTTAGAAATATGGGTATTTCTTCTGAGAATTATGGGAAAGACATTTATTTTGAAAATATGGTTTTGACTAGAATTACTACCATAGCACAAAATAGAGACGCTTACGTCAATTCTATTAAATCATTAAAAAAACTAAAAAACACATTTGCTGAATTACAAAATACACATTAAAAAATGCTTGATTTTAGATTGGTTTATTGTTTGGATTTTGATTTGCATTTGACAATTATTAAAAGTAAAACAATCTAAAAAACTATCATATCATGAAACAAAATAAAACAAAAAAGATGCTTAAATTACTATTTATTCTTGCCAGCTTATTTTCTTTAACCTTCGTTCCTTGGACTTTAGGAAAGGCTTGGGGAAAACCTCTTCCAGATACAATTCAAGAACAATTGGATGAAGCCATTGGTTATGATTTTGAGGGAATGCTTGTTTATGTAGACCAAATAGGTCAAAAACCTCAACATTATGCTTCTGGCTGGCATAATCGCGAAACCAAGATACCTGCCAAACCTGAAGCTATATTTAAAATAGCCAGTATTAGTAAGCTATATGATGCAGTGGCTGTTACTAAATTGGTAAGTAAAGGGCGACTTTCACTAGATAAAACTTTAGCGGAGTACTTGCCTGAACTTAAAGGAGAAATCGAAAATGCAGACAAAATCACTTTGAGGCTAATGATTCAGCACAAAAGTGGTATACCCAATTTTACAGACGCTCCAAAATTTTGGGAAGCTCCAACTGAAACTTTTGAAGAAAGTCTTGCCTTAATTTCAGATCAACCAGCCAATTTTGAACCCGGTGAAGACTATGAATATTGTAATACCAATTATCTTCTTATTAATAAAATAATGGATAATGAACTTGGTTATGGCAATTTTCAATTCATTCAGGAAGAAATTTTTGAACAAAAAGGAATTAATCAAGATATTTATTTAGAAATAGGAATTGAAATAAAAGAAATTTTTAAAAGACTAACAAATTGTATTTCTGATATTGAAAATATTCCATATCCTAATGATGGACAAAACATTGCCTAACACCGTATAAACTTTATTGCTAGTTTTGGCTCACTTGCTAAAGTCCTCGCTGGCTTTCTATCTGTGTTTTATTTGATAACTTTATTGCTTAAAACACTTAACTAATCATACACAACAACTTTAGCTGTAATTAAAAAACTAAACTGAATAATGATATTTTAATTAGTTTTATAATTATTGTATTATTGTATTATATAAATCTGTACTATAATGTTCTGCGTTATGTAACTTGAGCTTTGGTTAAAAGCGAAAGTTGTTGCTAAAGTTTCTCTAAAAAATTTATTCTAAAAGTTTCTTCTACGATGTTAATGGAACACTTTTTATGCGACGACGAAGGAGAGAAGTGTAATATGTGTGGAATGAAATAATATTAAATAAGCTTTGTTTTAAGAACAATAATTAGTTTAAAAATAAAACAGAAAATCAAAGTTTTCGAATTCCTTGTTTTACAACGCATCATAAATAATTGGTCACTTTTTTTCGTTAACTTTGTGCCAACTTATTAAAATTAACTCATTAGCACAATAATCGGTGCTTAATAAGTTAAGAAATAAAGTTTAAACTTTGAATGAAAGATAGGAAAGGGCGTCAACTTGCTGTAATTATGTTTACCGATATCATTGGATATACAGCTTTGATGCAGACTAATGAAAACCTTGCAGCTAAATCTAGAGCTAGGCATCGTAAAGTTTTCCAAAAACAACACAATACATACAAAGGAGATATTATTCAATATTACGGTGATGGTACTTTAAGTATTTTTAAAAGTGCTATTGAAGCGGTGAATTGTGCTATAGAAATACAACGCCTTTTACAGCAAGGAGATTCAGTTCCATTAAGGGTAGGGCTTCACTTAGGTGATATCGTTTTTGACGATACGGAAGTCTATGGAGATGCGGTGAATTTTGCATCACGAATTGAGAGTTTGGGGACAGAAGGTAGTATTCTTCTATCTCAAAAAATTAATGATGAACTAAGAAATCACAAGACTATTTCAACAACATCTTTAGGTACTTTTGAACTAAAAAATATTGCTACGCCTGCAGAAGTGTATGCTATTTCAAATGAAGGAATTAATGTGCCTTCTATTTCAGATATAAAAAATAAACAGAAGCCTGTTCATAATACGATTGCTGTTTTACCCTTTGTAAATATGAGTGACAGTAAAGACAATGAATATTTTAGTGATGGTATTACTGAAGAAATCATTAACGCACTCGCTAAAATCAAAAATTTAAAAGTAACCTCACGCACTTCGTCTTTCTTTTTTAAAGGTAAGAATCTACCGATTACTGAAATAGGACAAAAACTTGGTGTTTCTGCTATTCTAGAAGGAAGTGTTCGGTTATCTAATGATTTTATTAGGATTACAGCTCAACTTATTCAAGTTAAGGACGACTACCATTTTTGGTCAGACACTTGGGATAGAAAGTTAGAAAACATTTTTGAGATACAAGATGAAATCAGTTTATTAATAGCTGATAAATTAAGAGAGCATTTTGGTCATTTGGAAATCGATGAAAAACTCGTGACTAAACAGACGGAAAATATTACTGCTTATGAATATTGTTTAAAAGCAAGGTTTTACGAAAAAAGGTGGAACTCGGAAGATACAAAAATGGCTATTTCTCTTTATAAAAAGGCCTTAGTGCTTGATTCAAATTATGCTGAAGCCCATTTAGGATTGGCTGAATGCTATAGCTTTTTGGGTACAACTACATCTATTCCTTTTGAAGAAGGGTGGGCAAAAACAATTAGTCATACTAATCAGGCTCTTGCACTTAACGGTCAATCTTCTGGCGCCCATTATCAATTATCACATCAAGCATTTTTTCTTGAATCTAATTTTAATAAAGCACTCATAGAAGGTGAAAAAGCAATCGCACATAACCCTAACAATGCTTTAGCTCAGCAAAATATTTCTTTTTTATATACTCTTTCTAGTGATAGGGGAAAATCAAGTAATCATCTTAAAATAGCAATGAGTATAGACCCACTATCTGAAGAAACGCGCTTTTATAATGGCTATCACCATTATATGATGGAAGATTATGTCCAATCTTTAGAAATGATGGAACAGTGTTTATCTGCAAATGATAAAAACATTCCTGCCCATTCTATAAAAGCAACTTGTTTACTTCAACTGGGCCGATACGATGAGGTAATTAATTATTTTGACAACATTCCAAAAGAGATAATCATTCTAGGAGAAAAAACTGGAATTGTGGGATTGGCTCATGCCTTAAAAAAGGATACTGTTAACACACCTATCTATTTAGAAAATCTAATTATACAGTCGAAAGAGGTAGATGGTTTTGCCGCAGATTCCTACCTTTTTATGATGTATGTGGTTATGGGTGAATTTGATAAAGCTTTTGAATGGGTAGCTCAAGCAATCGAAAAAAAATCTTTTTTACTGTTCCTAAGATATTCCGACCCTTTGGTTAATGCTATAAAAAAGGACCCTAGGTTTGATATGTTTCAGAAAATCATCTTCCGTACCGATAAAACTGAAACGTTATCCAAGCAAAAAACTGCTTTACTCAACACTAAGAAAGCGGCAGCATATACAGCTAAATTGTTAGCACATCTTTCGGAAAATGAGCCATTTTTAAATTCTGATTTATCCTTACGTGAATTGGCGAGTCAGATTGAAATTCATCCAAATCAACTATCTTGGTTACTAAATAATAATATTGGTAAAAACTACAACGAATTCATCAATACCTACAGAATTGAAGCATTTAAATTGAAGGCTAAAAACCCAAGTAATGCACATCTTACCATAGAAGGTTTAGCATATGAAAGTGGTTTCAATTCTAGAACGGTTTTTAACACGTCTTTTAAGAAAGAAACCGGACTAACGCCTAAACAATTCATAACTACTTAAAAAGCAGGACCTCTTCTATCTTTTTCAATGTTGTTCGGAATTATAATTCCGTACATCCTACATGAAATTCAGAAAGTAATATCGCGCTTTGTAAAATACATTTGCATCATAATTAATCACAGGATCAAATTAACCGTGAATATGAAAGCAATACCTATAAATACAAATCAAAGTCTAAATAATAAAAGAGCAAAACTAGCAGGCATACTTTATCTATCGTTAGCGCCTTTAGGAATACTTGGAATTATATACGTTCCATCAAGTATAATTGTGTCTGAAGATATTGCAGCAACAATCAGTAATATAAATGAAAACGAAACCCTTTTTAGATGGAGTATTATAAGTGCATTGTTGGTTCAGTTCATCAACATCATTCTAGCTGTACTTTTATATAAAATATTCAAACCTATTCATGCAACTATGGCTGCTCTAATGGTGATCTTTTCATTATTAGCTGTGCCAATTGCTTTCTTGAATGAGATTAACAATTTAGTTGTATTGCATTTGTTAGGTGAGTCAAATATATCACAAGATCTTATTTCGGTTTTCCTCAACTTACACCAACAAGGAATCATCATTGCTCAGGTATTTTGGGGGCTTTGGCTTTTTCCATTAGGCTATCTGGTCTATCGATCTGGTTATCTACCCAAATTTATTGGAACCCTATTAATCATAGGGTCTGTAGGGTATGTTGTTGATTCTTTCACACTGATTCTTTTTCCTCAATTTCAAATCACATTTAGTGAGTTTACTTTCTTAGGTGAAGTCATTTTTCCGCTTTGGTTGTTGATTAAAGGAATTAAAAAATAACACTCCTAAATAGCTGTAAACGGTAATAATTCATTTTAAGTACACATAAAAATAAATAGATAAATATCATGAAAAGAATATTCTCAATAATACTATTGGTTCTTGTTTCAAACTATACCATAGCGCAACAACCTCAAGATTCATTGCGACAAAAAGCAGTACAAAGTATAAAAGAAAAATTTCCAGAAACACGACGTTTCAATTTTGAATATAACCAAAGTTTTGATAGACGTTTTAGTTCAAAATTGTTTGACCAAGATTTTCAAGAAGGCGATATAAAAAGTCAACGCAACTTTATGGCTGCAGCCAATATTCCAGTGTATAAAACACAAAAATGGAACTTTACGGCATCTCTGTTCTATCAATTCAGCGAATTTGAGTTTAAAAATATAGAATCCTCCCCAGAGATGCCATTTTTTGAACGCAATGGAACTATAAATTTTCACAACATTTCTGTAGCCCTGAATGCAACCTATTTTTCAATGCTCTTTAACAAGCCCGTAATATTTAATGCCTCAATTAGTGCAGATGCCAACGAGGAGAATTTTGGGCGCTTTAGAGGCTTACTTGGGTTTACTTTTATTTTAAAACAGACCGAACGAACTACTATAACATTAGGAGCTATGGGGTTTCTTGATCCATCTAGTCAAATTCCATTTATCCCAACATTTAGTTATAATTATCGTTTTAAAAACTCGAAATGGGAAGTCGATTTTATTTTTCCTCAACGTTTATTATTTCGCAGGCCTATTGGTGAAAATGGCAGATTATCATTGGGAAGTACCGTTGGCTTAACAGAGTTTTATCTTGATAAAAATAATCAGGCCTACGGAAGCGCATTTGCATACAGCCAGATAGAACTCAAAACAGGAATCATATATGAGCACCGTTTTAATGACTATCTCATAGGAACGTTTCAAGGAGGACTTCAAAATTTTGTAAGTAACCAAGCAACCAAAAAGGGTGAACCTGCAAAAGATTTTATCTACGAGAACGAGCAAGAGGGAGCTGGCTATTTTCAAATAGGAATTTCTATAGATCCATTTGCGAAAAAGTAAAAATCTATAACGAATAACCTTAAACTCAATAAGCTATCCTAAACCATGAAAAAGGCAAAAAAAACTTGTGACTTTCAATGTGAATTGAATAACGATTTGAAATACTTGAAGTTTCAAGTCCAGAACGAAGCGTATAAGGCAACACTTATCGATTTACAAGGTTACGAAATCATTAATGGCTATGGCGGCACACAAGCTGAAGCTCTGAACGACTTACATAGTAATTTATTCTAAATTAAATTTCAACAATAACTCAATTAACAATATGAATTATACAAACAGTAATAATATGAACTCATTAAAATTAAAGAGAATGAAAAAGACCATAATCAGCCTAATAGCAATAATAGTATTCACAATGACGAGTCAATTTTCAATGGCTCAAACTGAAAAATATAACGTTGAACATGCAAAGGAATCTAAAAACGTAATCGCTAAAATGATTAAAGAATCCCCAAGCTTACAACCTTATTATGACCAATCTTATGGATATGCTATTTTCCCGAAAGTAACTAAAGTAGGAGCGTCATTAGGTGTTGCTGCAGGTAAGGGAATCGTTTACAAAAACCATTTAGCAATAAGTACATCAAAATTGAAACAGTTAACGTTTGGACTACAATTCGGCGCTCAAAAATATAGCGAGGTTATTTTCTTCCAAAGTGAAAAAGACTTTGATAGATTCATGAATAAAAAATTGAAGTTCAATGGGCAAGCTTCCGCTGTCGCTATAAAAAAAGGAACTTCTGCTGATGTATCGTATTCAGATGGAGTTGCTGTTTTTACGCAAACTATTGGAGGCTTAATGTTTGAAGCGTCAATTGGAGGACAATGTTTTAAAAATCAACTAATTGAAGATTGAAGTGTCTAAATAGTTACATAATTTTAATTAAAAAAACATCAAAATGACACATAACAATCATATATATTCGCATAAACTAGCCGCACGAATTTTTGGCATATTCTTTTTAATTGCCTTTTTATCATATGGCATAGGCAGTGGACTAATAGATTCAATTGTGAGTGCTCCGGATTATTTGACTGAGATTTCTAATAATCGAACAACAATTGTCTTTGGAGCATGTTTAATAGCTCTAATTCATACAATAGTAAATATTGGACTGCCAGTAATAATGCTTCCCATTTTAAAACCATATAATAAAACATTAACTTATGGGTATTTAGGTGCTGGAATAACTGGTACAATTTTACTTGCCTTTGGTGCTATATTTTTGCTTTTACTACTGCCTCTTAGTGAGGAATATATAAAGTTAGGTGCATCAAATGAATCTAATTTTGAAACCATAGGAATTCTCTTAAAAAAAGGAGGCTTTTATTCCTACCAAATAGGAATGGCTATCTGGGGTTTTGGAGGGCTATTACTTTGTTATCTATTATACATTTCAAAGCTTGTGCCGCGGTTGTTTTCAATATGGGGATTTGTAGGATACACCATTTTTATAGCTGGCACTATTTTAGAACTATTCGGATATGAACTAGGTGTTCTTTTGTCAATCCCTGGAGGTTTATTTGAAATTTCTATGAGCTTATGGTTGCTTATTAAAGGATTCAGAGTCTCTAAATAAATAATCTTGTAGCAAAATCGAATATATAAAGTCTTATTCTTTTAATCATCAATAAAAAACAACTAATGAAACAAATCATTTTTAAAATTCAAATAATAGTAATATCGGTACTTAGTTTTTATCAAGGGCAAGCTCAAACTAAAGACACTTTAGTTGATGTAGGTCAATACAAATTGCATTTTAATATTATAAAAGGAACTGGTACACCAATTCTTTTTGAATCGGGAAGTGGAAATGACGGAACAGTATGGAGAGATCTCATACAACCTATAGCAGAAATTACTGGGGCTACAATTATTACTTACGACAGAGCAGGATTAGGTAAAAGTGAAATAAAGTCAAGTGCACATAATCCAGAGGAAAATAATATTCTTAATAATGTAATTGCTTTAGAAGAAGGGCTAAAAAAAATAGGATATGATGAAGATATCATTTTAGTAGCGCACTCTTTAGGAGGGTTTTACGCAACTTTATTTGCTTCAAGAAATGAGCAAAAAGTAAAAAGCGTTGTCTTTATTGATGCTTCATTGGCTTCTTTTTACACAGAAGCGTTCGTTATCAAACTCGATGGAGTCATTTCAGATGAATTTTTAAAAAAGTTAAAAGAGCAGAAAATTGGTCTTTACCACGAAATCAAGAATATTGAAAATTCAATTCAATTATTGAAAAAAACAAATTTTCCAACTTCTGTACCTGTTATTGATCTAGTAGCTAGTAACCCATATAACCCGTTTAAAAATGAAGATGATAAAAGCAGATGGATAAAAGATCATCAAGATTTTGTAAAGGATAGCCCTAATAGAGTTTTAGTTACTATTAATAATGCTAGTCATTATGCTTTTAAAGACAACCCAAATTTCATAATATATGAAGTAATAAAGGCTTATGCTAATACAGTAGAAGTATCAAGCACAAAAGATATACTATTAAAAACTTTAGATTTTTCAAGTAAAATTAGTAACTCAAAAGAAGACTAAATAACTTAACCAATGCAAATAAACATACATTAAAAAGAAATATGAAAAACACTATCTTAATTACACTTTTAACTTTACTTCTATTAAGTTGCAGTAACAAAAAACAAAAAGGATTACCTTCTGACATTGAAAAAGAAACACAAAATCGTATTGATATCGGATATCACTTAGGGACCGTAATTGGAATAATCGATAAAGATGGTACTCGTTACTATGGCTTCGGACAAATGTCACTAACCGATAGCTTAAAACCAGATAGAAATTCAATTTTTGAGATCGGATCAATTGCTAAAACCTTCACTACTGCACTTCTTGCCGACTTAGAATTGAGTGGTGAAATTGAAATTAACAGTTCAATTGAAGAATATATGCCTGTTTTCAAGCAGATTTCAGCAAAAAGTAAAAGAACTATTACTTTAGAAGACTTGATTAATCACACATCTGGACTTGCACGTAATCCTACCAACGTAACAATTGATGATTCTAATCGCTATCATGACTACTCAGTAGACAATTTAAAGGAGTACTTGTCAAGTATCACAATTAAGGATTCAATAAAAAGTTATTTATACTCCAATCTTGCTTATTTAGTACTTGAAAATACTATTGAATCTAAGATGGGAACTAGTTATGAGTCATTATTGCAAGAAAGAATCTTAGGAGTTTTGGATATGAACGACAGCCATTTTGTTGTTCCAAATAAAATGAGGAATAGGCTAGTTACCCCTTATGCAGATGGAAAACATGAAACAGAACTAGACATGGGCAAATTCCCCGCTGGTGGTGGGCTAAAATCAACTGCAAAAGAGATGCTTCGTTTCTTAGAAGCCCAACTTGGTCTGCACACTACTACTTTGGATAAAGCGCTTAAAATGACTCAAGTAGAACGTTTTTCAAATAATAATGGGAAATATGGATTGGAATTTGAAGGGAAATTAGGATTGGCATGGGAGATATTGGAAAGAAAAGAATCAGGTAAGACAATCCATCTTCATAGAGGGGGTTCTAACGGTTTTAGAAGTTTTGCAGGATTCAATTTAGAGGATCAAATTGGTGTAGTAGTGCTTACTAGTGGACGTCGATGGTATAGTGATCTAGGTTTAAAAATATTAGATCCAACTTACCCATTAACTAAAGCTGAGTAAGGAAAAAACAGCAGCCAACACAGAACTGAACGTGATTTTTAGTAGAAAAGAGAGAGGATTATCAATGTTGTCGAAGTCTAAAGCTTCACCGTGTATACTAACCTTAATTCTCTCTTTTATTCTTTCTGATTTATATGTCTTAAATTTAACCTTTTTATTAAAATGCTAACTTAAGACGTGTATAACTCATGCCTTTGAATACACAAAAATTTATCTATCTTTAAATTAAATAAATTTCGCGTAACTCACTCTGATGAAAAACGGCACGAGCCATACACGAAGTCTTTCTAAACACGAAAAAAATTAAATCAAAATGGTGGGAATTGGACAAAATATGGAATAACGCTCAAAACGGACAAAAAATATTTCTATTTGACTACAATTCCTCTAAATGATTTAACTTTTCCAGATAATTTTAAACATTTAGAAATTCCAAAAGGAGAATACGAGATATTTTCGCATAAAGGAAAAATGGAAGATATTAATAATACACTTTTTGAGATTTATAAAGTTATCTTGCCCAAGTCAAACCTGAAAATTGAAGACCAAGCGAAAACGGGATTTATACATTTTGAAAAGTATGATTATCGGTTTAAATGGAATAATCCAAATTCTATAATTGACATTTATTTACCAATAAAAACGAACAAATGAACAATTATAAAAAAGAGATTTCAAACAAAATTTGTTACACCGAACTTGTTTACGGCAGAATAAATAAAAAATTGAATTTAGAACTTTCAAAAGACAAAATTGAGAACCTTATTTCTACAATTTTATCAGAAACAGAGGAATCTGAATTTAAGAAAAAAGGTAAAAATATTTATATATCGAACAACGAAAGAAATATTAGATTGACAATTAATTCTTATACGAATAGAATAATTACAGCAGATAAACTGAACGGAAAAACAACGAACCGCTAACAACATATATAATTTATTGCTAGTTCTAGCCTACTTACGAAAATCCTCTC
>TARA_R110002126_G_scaffold286688_1_pt1 | contig 16376 bp, 13 predicted proteins | sample TARA_R110002126 | Tara Oceans TARA_R110002126 (sample SAMEA4397536) | marine metagenome | biome: Polar Biome; feature: [DCM] deep chlorophyll maximum layer (ENVO:01000326); material: water (ENVO:00002006), including particulate matter (ENVO:01000060) such as... | depth 30 m
GCCTGCCTTTGTCGGCAGACAGGCTCCGGGTGTTTCTCCCAAGCAGGAACTTGGGAGATAGGCTTTATCTAAAGCTTTTAGCCAACCGCCAAATCTTTTTCGAATAGTTCCAGAATGGTATTTTCCATGTAAATCATACTCATCTCTTGTAATAGAATCTTTTGATAAGTCCTGAGCGACTTTTTTTATGTCTTGGAGAAGCTGTTCATCAGTTAAATTGTTATGATACTCGTTTAGTTTAAATTCCATCTTAGATGTATCGGTTTTTGTAAGCTCTATAACATAATATTACCCGAACAAGGATTTTCCTTAACCGTTCGAATAACATCGGTGAAACCAAGTTAAAATGCTAACAAGCAATTTTTCAAAATCCAGATCCCTGGCATTCGCCGAGGGATGACCGTTTCACCTTTCACCTTTCACTTACAACGGTAAATTATCGTGCTTCTTTTTTGGAACGGTTTCCACTTTATTCTGTGACATCTCCAGCGCTTTGATCAGCTTTGATCTCGTCTCTTCCGGTTTTATCACATCGTCAATAAATCCACGGGCTGCTGCTCGGTACGGATGTGCGAATTCTTCTGCATATTCGTTTTCCAGTTGCTTTTGTTTGGCTTCAGAATCTTTTGCAGCTGTAATCTCCTTTCTAAAAATTATCTCGACCGCTCCTTTGCTTCCCATTACGGCAATTTCAGAAGTTGGCCAAGCCACGTTGTAATCCGCGCGAATGTGCTTAGAGTTCATTACGTCATAAGCACCGCCATAAGCTTTTCTGGTTATAACAGTCATTTTTGGAACGGTGGCTTCACAGAAGGCATATAGCAACTTTGCGCCGTCTTTGATGATTCCGCCCCATTCCTGATCGGTGCCCGGTAAGAATCCCGGTACATCTTCAAACACCACTAATGGGATATTGAATGCATCGCAAAAACGAACAAAACGTGCGCCTTTTTTCGAAGAATTGATATCCAACACTCCTGCCATCGCTAACGGTTGATTGGCGACAATTCCCACGCTTCTTCCGCCAATTCGAGAAAAACCAACCACAATATTTTCGGCGAATTCTTTGTGTACTTCGTAAAAAGAATCTTTATCAACAACGCCTTCAATCACATCTTTGATATCGTACGGCTTGTTAGGATTTAACGGTACGATATCATGCAACGCTTTTGCTTTAGCAGAATCCGGTTCCTTGGATTCTATCATCGGAACTTTTTCTTCGCAGTTTTGCGGCAAATACGACATCAACTTTCTGATATCTTTTAGACAAACGGCATCATTTGGAGTCGCAAAATGAGCTACACCTGATTTTGAGTTATGCGTCATCGCTCCTCCCAATTCTTCGGATGTTACTTCTTCGTGTGTAACTGTTTTAACCACATTAGGCCCGGTAACAAACATGTAGCTGGTATTTTCTACCATGTAAATAAAATCTGTTAGCGCCGGACTGTAAACCGCTCCGCCTGCACACGGTCCCATAATCGCAGAAATTTGAGGAATCACTCCGGAAGCCATGCTGTTTCTCCAGAAAACTTCAGCATAACCGCCCAATGAAGAAACTCCTTCCTGAATTCTCGCTCCGCCTGAATCATTCAATCCAATAATCGGAACACCATTCTTGAGTGCCAGATCCATCACTTTACAGATTTTTTCTGCGTGTGTTTCTGAAAGCGATCCTCCAAAAACAGTGAAATCCTGACTGAACACATACACCGGTTTTCCATAAATTTTTCCATGTCCTGTTACCACACCATCACCCAGAAATTGTTGCTCATCTAAACCAAAAGCGGTACTTCGGTGAGTAACAAATGCATCAATTTCATCAAAAGAACCTTTATCCAGCAGCAGATCAATACGTTCACGGGCAGTTAGCTTTCCTTTTTCGTGCTGCTTTTCAATACGAGACTTTCCACCGCCCAATTTTGATTGTTCACGTAATTTTTCCAGACGTTCTACTTTTTCGTTCTTTTCCATAGTTAGTTAATCAAGATTTATACACTTTGAAATATGTTTGAAGGGCATCAATAAACCCGATTGCTTCTTCTGAATACATATCCACTTCATCTTTATTGAATATCTGAGTTTCCACATATTCTGAAGCTTGTTTCCAGCTTCCTAGCTTTTCAATTTCATCAATAGCAGAATAATATTTTTTGGCTTTTCCATTAAACAAAGCTTTAATCCACTGTGCTTCTTTTTCATGAAGATAACCGTTTAATGGGATTTTATTGGAAGTTTCTTCCTGAGTTTCGATAATTAACTCGTCATCCTCATCTTCAACAAATAACGACTCGTTGATATTTTCTTCCGCTGGCTCCTCTTCTCTGCTTGCCATCATCACTTCCATCTGATCTTCACTTAAGAACTGTGCCCACATCGGCTTTTCTTCGCCGTCATTTTTCTCTGTTTCTTCTGAAGTCAGATTTTCTTTTTCTGAGGCAGGGACTTCCGTTTCAATTACATCTTCCTCCTCTACAGGATCTACAATCAATTCATCTTCGACAATTAGTTCTTCTGATTCTAAATCTTCATTTACTACGCCTTCAAAAGAATCTTTTGCCTGACCTAAAATGGATGAGAGATTAGATCTTAATTCTTTTTGCTCTTCTTCTTTTGTTGCTGAGGCTTCAAATTTTGAAACTTCATCTTCCTGATCACTAACAAAAAGTGCATTCAAAGATTGGGCTTCTTCTAAATTATTTTCTTCAACCAGTCCATCATCCGTAATATCTCCCAAAATAGCATTCATATCCTGGTCAGCGTCCTCAGATTTAAAAGCACCGGCTAGATTGTCTTCCGGCTCTTCTTCTGCAGCTTCGACAACAGGTTTTTCTTTTACTTTAGACTCCAAGTTTTCTTTAACGGGTTCAGTAGCTTCCATTTGTTCCTCTGAAAGCATTTCGATAAATGTACTTTGTGTGACCGCTACATCGATAGAAGAAAACATATTAGCGACTTTCTGAAATCCTTTGTCCGCAAAAAATAAACTCAACAGTTTCGGATCTAATTTCCCGCCAAAGAGCGTAAATAATAACTCTAATTTCTGTGCCCAATCTTCGGCGGAGTAGTTTGCTACAATTCTGGCATCTAAGTTTGAAATTAACTTTTGGCAACGCTCGAATGTGATTTCATTCAATTCCCTTTTCTGCATGTAAAGCGGAATTGCTTTTCCAAAATGCTTGTAAATAGTGAGGCGAGCACAACGCTTACTCATTTCCTCGAAAGAGAGCATCGTTTCTTCTCTGAATAAATACGAAGCCATATTTTTTCTGGGCTCTACAAAAACAGAAATAATCTCATTAATGGCCTGATGAAGCACTTCATATAAATTCTCATGCGGAATTACTGACGAACTGAAAGCGATGGTTTTGAAATCTTCCCAGGCATGCATAAGAAGTTTATTATCCGTTTCTATCCATTTGGAAGAAGGTTCCCGGAGATCAAAAAGAACTTTATCTTCCAGTAAAAGTCGGACTCTCTCAACGATATAATTTGGAATTCCTGCTTTTAGCAGCTGTTGAGGAGTATATGAAGATTGATCTTTTTTGATCAATCCAACCAGTTGATCTGTGATTTGCCCTACGACCTTTTGCATGTATTTTGGATGAATTTTATGAACGAAAATAAAGCCTAGAAAGTGGCATTACAACACGAATTTTTAAGCAATAGTATATTTTTGCAATATACTTTCTACCTTCGAGCATGATAAGTCTTTCAGTATCAAATCTTACAAAAAAATATAACCGAAAAACGGTTTTAGATAGAATTGAATTTGAGCATCGTTCTGGAGTTTTAGGAATTTCCGGTTCTAACGGTAGTGGGAAATCTACGCTGCTTAAATGTTTGGCAGCACTGCTTCGCCCAAATTCCGGAACTGTTGAATGGAAAAAAGACGAAGAAGTTCTTTCTATGAATGAGCTGAAAGAAGTTATCGGTTATGCCGCTCCCTATATTTCTTTGTACGAAGAATTGACAGTTCTGGAGAATCTCAGTTTTCTTGCAGAGGTAAGCCTTCAGGATGTTGACGGTCATTTTTATCAGGAATTACTTTCCCGAACTGACATTGAATCACTTTCCGGTAAATTGTATAAATCGCTTTCCACCGGACAGCAACAGCGTGTGAAACTGGCTTCTTCGTTGATTCGCAATCCTGACGTTTTGTTTTGGGATGAACCGGGATCTAATTTAGATACAGATGGACATGCTCTGGTAAAGAAAATTGTAGATGAACAAAAAGAAAAGGGAACTTTGATTTTGCTAGCGTCCAATGATCCGAATGAGATAGGTCTTTGTGACGAGGTTGTAAACCTAGCTGTTAGCCATTAGCTTTTAGCGGGCAGCTTAGTTTCTGATAATAAATTTCTATTGATTTCAATAACTATACATTAGCTCGAATTTATTTTAACTTCGATAGCAAAAGCTAATTACTAACCGCTAAAAGCTAAAAATTTGATTTCACAAAAAGACCATGACCTCGCTACTCTAATTCTTGAACACAGCACTCAACTTCAAAAAGGCGAGAATGTGATGGTTCAACTCATCGGTTTAAACGGTATTAATTTGCTCCGGTCTTTGGTTGAGCAGATTCGGGACAAAGGTTCTCATCCATTCGTACAAATTGAAGACACCGAAACACAACGGTTATTGGTAGAAAAAGGCGATACGGAATTCTGGAAAAACCAAGCTTCGGTGGATCAACTTCCACTCATGAAGCAGATGGATGTGTTTATTGGGATTCGTGCTTCAGAAAATATTTACGAGAATTCTCAAGCGAGTAAAGATGCGAATAAAGCGTATTCCGAGAACTTTCTAAAACCTGTTCACTTTGATGAGCGAGTGAATAATACCAAATGGTGCATCATGCGCTATCCTTCGCCTGCTTTTGCAATGAATGCTAAACTACCGACTCGTGAATTTACCAAATTCTACTATGATGCTTGTTTAGTTGATTATGCCAAATTGAAATCAGCGATGGAGCCATTGGAAAAAAGACTAAGAGCTACCGATGAAATTCATCTGAAAGGAGAAGGAACGGATATCAAATTTTCGGTAAAAGGACAAAATTGGGTTCCGTGTTTTGGTTCTCACAACATTCCTGATGGTGAGATTTTTACTTCACCAATCTTAGATTCTGTAAACGGACATATTACTTACGCACCGTCTGTTTATCAGGGAAAGCCGTTTGAGTTTGTGAAACTGGTTGTTGAAAAGGGTGTAGTGGTAGATTTTGATTCTTCCAACAACGATGCCCTCAAAGACATTTTAGATACTGATGAAGGCGCTCGCCGATTTGGTGAATTTAGTTTCGGAACCAATCCCGTAATCGAAAAACCAATGTATGATATCCTGTTTGATGAAAAGATTTATGGCTCAAATCACCTTACGCTCGGTAAAGATTATGAGATTGCTCCAAACGGAAATTCCAGTAATATTCACTGGGATCTGGTGTGTATTGGTGCCGATGTATTTTTAGATGGAGATTTGATCCGAAAAGGACGCAAGTTTGTAAAAGATGATTTGAAAGGATTGAATCCTGAGAATCTACTTTAGTTTTATATTTAAGTCATTCCCGTGAAAACGGGAATCTGATTTGTTGCAAAATCCAGATCTCTGCCTTCGCAGAGATGACTTTTTTAAAAATCCATAATATCATGTTTAACCTTTTTATGTAACATGAAAAAAACCATCCTCATATATGGTATTTCTTTAGCAATACTCGTTTTTCTGCTTGAGTATTTTGAGTATCGATTTTTCATTAGAGAACTCTCCACAGAGCTTTTCGTCTTTATTATTGCTCTTACTTTTACAGGATTAGGACTGTGGGTTGGTAAAAAATTGACCACTCGGAAAAAGATAGTTTCTCCTCCTTTTGAACAAAATGAAAAAGCCATCAGATATTTAAAGATCAGCGAGCGGGAATTAGAAGTTTTGGAACTTGTGGCTCAAGGGCTTTCTAATAAACAGATCTCGGATAAACTGTTCGTTTCCTTTAACACTACCAAAACCCATCTCTCCCATTTATACGAGAAATTAGAAGTAAAACGCAGAACCCAAGCCGTTGAAAAGGCTAAATCTCTAAAACTAATTCAATAAAAAAACCGACGGCCTGAATTAACCAACCGCCGGATGATTTATCAGCTACATTAACTACTAATTATCAAACCTCAGGGCCAGCGTTGATAATATCTTCGCTACTAAGTGACTTATACTTTTCGAAGTTTTTCTCAAAAAGCCCACCTAATTTTTTTGCCTGAGCATCGTATGCTGATTCACTTGCCCAAGCTGTTCTTGGAATAAGTATATCAGAAGATACATTTGGACACTCTTTCGGAATCTCGAATCCGAACACGTCATCTTTCAAAGTCTCAACATCATCCAACTTACCTTCATGGATAGCATCAATAATTGCACGCGTGCTTTTTAGGTCGATTCGACTTCCTGTTCCATAAGCCCCGCCAATAAGTCCTGTATTAATCAACCATGCTTTTGAACCATGAGTTCTCATTTTCTCAGCAAGCATTTCTGCATATTTGCTTGGAGGCCACACTAAGAATGCCGCACCAAAACAAGCAGAAAATGTAGCTTGAGGCTCAGTAATTCCCATTTCTGTTCCTGCTACTTTTGCCGTATAACCACTTATGAAGTGATACATAGCTTGCTCAGGAGTTAGTTTACTTACAGGAGGCAGCACACCAAAGGCGTCGTAAGTTAAGAATATGATATTTTTTGGATGACCGGTTACGCAAGGAATTTTTGCATTTGAAATATATTCTATTGGGTAAGACGCTCTTGTATTCTGAGTAATAGAAACGTCTTTATAATCTACTTCTCTGGTCTGGGAATCATATCCTACGTTTTCTAATACGGTACCAAACTTAATTGCATCAAATATTTCAGGTTCTTTTTCTTTTGAAAGATCTATGGTTTTTGCATAGCAACCACCTTCAATATTGAACACGCCGTTATCACTCCAGCAGTGCTCATCATCGCCAATCAACTTGCGATTACTGTCTGCTGAAAGCGTAGTTTTCCCTGTTCCAGACAACCCAAAAAATAAAGCGACATCTTTATCATCCTCTCCTTCGTTAGCAGAACAGTGCATGGAAAGAACATCTTTTTTAGGCATTAAATAATGCATTACAGTGAAAACACCTTTCTTCATTTCACCTGCATATTCTGTACCTAGAATAATCATTTCCCTTGTTTTGAAGTTCACATCCACACTAGCGTCAGAAGTCATTCCTTCAGTAAATCTATTTGCAGGGAATTTTCCGGCGTTATATACAACAAAATCAGGTTCGCCAAAATTTTTAAGCTCTTCGGCAGTTGGACGAATCAACATATTATGCATGAACAAGCCATGATATGGACGTTCTGTAATAATCCGAACTTTCAATCTGTAGTTTTTATCCCAACCCGCAAATCCATCCACCACATATAATTTTTCACGAGTGTTTAGATAATCTGCAGCACGCTGATGATTAATATTAAATGTATGTTCATCCAAAGCTATATTAATATTACCCCACCAAACTTCTTCACTGACATCGCTGGTTTTAACAACTCTTTTATCAGCAGGACTTCTACCTGTTCTTTTCCCTGAACGCACAATAAGTGCTCCATTATCCGCAAAAGCTGACCCCACATCATGCTTTATTGCTTCTTCATAAAACTCTGATGGTGACGGATTCCTAAGTACCCTTTTAACATTTATTCCATGTTTGGTTAGATCAAATTCTTTTTTTGACATGATTATTTGTTTAGTATTAAAGTTGAGTGATACTTCTATATATAACAAATTCATGAACTTTTTGTGAATTTTTTGGCATGTTATCGTTAGTATTTGCTTTTATACCTTACTAAATGAAGTTTATACTTAAAATCATACTTTCGGGTGATTCCTAGTTTCTGTTAATTGCCTACACTCTGGATGTTCTTTAACACCAACTAATTACCTGACATGAAAAAAATCATCTTGGTTTACGGTTCGATAACCGGAGCCGTTATAATATTAAGCATGACCCTTGGAATTTATGCAGCCAAGTATGTCGGAAATTCCTTCTTTGCTTCCGAAGCATTGGGATTTTCCATCATGCTTATCGGCTTTTCAATGATTTTTGTAGCCACAAAAAAGTATAGAGATGAAGAACTTGGAGGTGTTATCAAATTCTGGACTGCTTTAAAAATAGGCATTGGCATTTCACTAATTGCCGGTATTGTATATGTAGCCGTTTGGGAAATAAATTTATTCATTACAGATTATGAGTTCATCGGTGAATACACAGAATCTATTATAAATAAAGCCCAAGAATCAGGAGCTTCTCCTCAGAAAATAGAAGCTACAATCGAAGAAATGGAAAAATTGAAAAAACAATATGGTAAACTTTGGTTTAGATTACCGATGACTTTCGTTGAAATTTTTCCCGTAGGTCTTATTATCTCTTTATTAAGTGTTTTTCTGTTGAAAAATCCTCAGCTTGTACCAATGGAACAACAAACCTAAAAGATTTTTTTACTATGACAAGTAACGCATCAACACCCGACGAATACGTAGCAGAACTTCCGGAAGATCGGGCAACTGCTGTTCAAAAATTACGAGATGTTATTAAGAAAAATCTTCCAAAGGGCTTTGAAGAAACCATGAGCTATGGAATGATTGGTTATGTGGTTCCTCATTCCATTTATCCGGATGGCTATCATTGTTCGCCGGAGCTTCCTCTTCCGTTTATGAATATTGCTTCACAAAAGAATTTCATCGCTTTATACCACTCGGGGATTTATGCGGATGAAAAGCTACTGAATTGGTTTACTTCTGAATATCCCAAACACGTAAAAACGAAACTTGATATGGGAAAGAGCTGTGTTCGCTTCAAAAAAGTGGATCAAATCCCTTATGAATTGATTGCAGAATTGGTTCAAAAAATGTCGGTTCAGGATTGGATTGATAAATATGAATCAGCTGTAATAAGATGAATAAATTAATTACCACTATGAAAAAATCTATGTTAGTTGCTGTACTAATTTCTTTTACTATTCCCTCTCAGTTAAATGCTCAAATGGTTGCTCCAACACTTCCCGAACTTGCCTGGCTTTCGGGCTACTGGACTTCATCTGAAGATGGAAACACTATTGAAGAATTATGGACAACCGGCTCAGGATATATGATGCTTGGTTTGCACCGTGATGTATTTTCAAATGGACGTTCTTCTTTCGAGAATCTTCGAATTATGAGAACCCAAGATGGAATTGTTTATGTTGCAAGCCCTGGTGGACAACCAGGAACTACTTTTAAAATGACAAAAAATTCCAATCAAAAAGCTGTTTTTGAGAACCTTGAAAACGACTTTCCTCAACGAATAATCTATTCCAGAACCGGAGATAAACTCACCGCCAGAATTGAAAATGAAGCCGGTGATAAATCTATGGAGTGGATCTGGATAAAAACTAAACCCGAATTCTAATGAGCTCAAAATCTGTTAATCCCAACAACCACTCTTTATCGCTTGCTGTTAAAGACATTCATTCCTCAAAAGCTTTTTATGAAAAACTAGGCTTTACAACGGTGGAAGGAGCCGGTTCGATTGAACACAACTGGATCATACTTGAAAACAGACATTCAAAGATCGGACTATTTCAGAATATGTTTGAGGAGAATATTATTACTTTTATAATGGAATCGGAATCCATCAAAGACGATAAAGGACCTTGTCATTTTTGATTGAAGATCCGGATGGAAATCAGATTTTGTTTGATCAGTATAATGAGTGAGGAACATTGAACATCCAACATCCAACAAAGAACTTTCAACTTAGAATTTTATGAAAAAGCGAGTAACAGGAATTGGTGGAATTTTCTTAAAAGCAGAAGATCCCAAAGCGACGAATGAATGGTATGCAAAGCATTTAGGAATAAAATCCGGGCAATGGGGCGGAACATTCATCTGGCGACATGCTGAGGACAAAGAAAAAATGGGCTATACCGCATGGAGTATTTTCAAGAATGATACAGATTATACAAATCCAAGCACTAAAGATGCGATGATCAATTACCGAGTTGAAAATCTGGAAGAATTACTCGCCGCTTTAAAAGAAGAAGGCGTTGAAATCATCGGTGACATACAAGAAGAAGAATATGGAAAATTCGGCTGGATTATGGACCCAAATGGCTATAAAGTTGAACTTTGGGAATCGTTTGATGGACCTTATGAAGATATGCTGAATGATGATGATGTAAATAAAATGAGTTAACAATAGATTTAAGAAGCAAGACATAAGATATAAGAATTGGTGTCTTTTCTTACATCTTATGTCTCAAATCTTGCTACTATATTAAAAAAACTTAAACACCGGATATTCCACTTTCTTAGAATTCACCCCATTTTTCTCAAAATATTCGTCAAAGAAATTCCAGGTTACAAAACCGTCATCTGATTGTGGCTCAAGCGTATAAAATATCAAATTGGTAAGTGGTTGCGCCATATCTACCAAAAAATCTCCTTTACGAGCTCATTCACAAGCGGAGCTATTCCATAAAACTTCCATTCACGAGCGACAGCGAAGTGATCTCCTAGATCCGAGGCACAAAATGGAGACTGCTTCGTCACATCCGTTCCTCGCTTTTGCTGACCTCCCCAATTCCTAGCCACATTTTACTTTCGAATTAGTTCGCCCCTCCTTTCAAAAGGAGGAATTTACTAGTTGCCAAATAGTTGAATCTTCTTAAAAATCCATCCTTCAAAACTCCTTAACTCTCCGTACCTTTGGGCTCCCAAAAATAAGTAACAAACTACGAGTATAGTGAGTGATCAGAAGATAATTTTTTCGATGGTGGGCGTAAGTAAAGTCCACAAACCTAATAAAACTGTTTTAAAGGATATCTATCTATCTTTTTTTTATGGCGCCAAAATCGGTGTTCTTGGATTGAACGGTTCAGGTAAGTCAACGTTACTGCGATTGATCGCAGGAGTAGATAAAGACTATCAAGGCGAAATCAGTTCCCAAAAAGGAATTACGTTTGGGTATTTAGAGCAAGAGCCAAAATTGAATCCTGAAAAAACTGTTAAAGAAATTGTGGAAGAAGGTGTTCAGGAAACGGTTGATCTGCTCAAAGAATACGAAGATATAAACGCAGCTTTCGGTGATCCGGATGCAGATTTTGACGCACTCATCGCTAAACAAGCAAAACTTCAGGAAAAGATTGATCAAATTGATGCCTGGGATCTGGATGCAAAATTAAACCAAGCCATGGATGCACTTCGTTGTCCTCCGGGCGATACTTCAGTGAAAGTACTTTCAGGTGGAGAAGCACGTCGTGTGGCGTTGTGTAGATTGTTGCTTAAAAAACCGGATGTGTTGTTATTGGATGAGCCTACCAACCATCTGGATGCAGAATCAGTGGGTTGGTTAGAGCAGCATTTGGCTCGTTATGAAGGAACTGTTATTGCAGTAACGCATGATCGCTATTTCTTAGACAACGTAGCCGGCTGGATTTTGGAATTGGATCGTGGAGAAGGAATTCCATTTAAAGGAAATTATACCTCGTGGTTGGAGCAGAAGTCAGAGAGACTTCGTCAGGAAGAAAAGCAAGAATCAAATCGCCAGAAAACACTGCAGCAGGAATTGGAATGGATTCGTCAAAATCCTAAAGGACGTAGAGCAAAAAGCAAGGCTCGTATTAGCTCCTATGAGGAATTGTTGGCAAAAGATAATGAGAAGCGAAATGATGACATGCAGATCGTGATTCCTGCCGGACCTCGTTTAGGAACGAAAGTAATTGTAGCGGATCATGTTGCTAAAGGATATGATGATAAACTGCTTGTTGAAGACATGGAGTTTCAACTTCCTCCAGGTGGAATTGTTGGGGTGATCGGACCAAACGGCGCGGGTAAAACTACTCTGTTTAAAATGATTATTGGAGAAGAAAAACCGGATAAAGGAAATCTTGAAATTGGTGAAACCGTTGAATTGGGCTATGTAGATCAGAAACGGCCACTGGATCCTGATAAAACAATTTGGGAAGAAATCTCCGGTGGACATGAGATTTTAAAGTTGGGAAATCGGGAGATTAATTCTCGTGCTTATGTGGCGAGATTTAACTTCAGCGGAAGTGATCAGCAGAAGAAAACGAGTCAAATTTCAGGTGGAGAAAGAAACAGAGTTCATCTTGCAAAAATGTTGAAGGAAGGCGCTAATGTTCTGCTACTTGATGAGCCGACCAACGATTTGGATGTAAACACGCTCCGAGCTTTGGAAGAAGCATTGCTTGAATTCGCAGGTTGTGCTGTGGTTATTTCCCATGATAGATGGTTCTTAGATCGCGTGGCAACACATATTCTGGCTTTTGAGGGAGACAGCCAAGTGTATTGGTTTGAAGGGAACTACGAGGAATATGAATCGCATCGCAAAGAACGCCTGGGAATCTCTGAAGATCAGCCTCATCGAATTCATTACAAGAAGTTGATGCGGTAGTATTCTAGTGTAAAGACAATGTTCAGATGTCGTAAGGTATTATCCCTAAATGGGTTACGAAAAGTTACAATAGCCCTAAAACCTGGCAGGTCTAGGACAATTCATGGATGACGCTACACTAGTGCTTCGTAACCTTTTATCAGCTTGTGTTAAGCATAGTGTAAAGGTAAAGTACGTCCACAAATCTCAAAGTTTTACAACACACAAACTTTTTTTTAAAGAGATTAGCAATGCGTAAGGGATTTATACGCAACATATTTTTAAAGCTAATAAACGGGAATACCATGTTTAAGAAAACACTATGGGTGATGGTTTTGTTGCTGATTTTTGTGCTGCCAACTCAGGTAGCATCAGCACAAGATGAAGAATCAGATTCAACAAAAATAGAAAGGAAAAGCACAGACCTTCCGATGGATCCGGAAAGGTTATTTGAGTTTACCACCAACGAAGGAACATGGATGTCGGTGGATGTAAGTCCTGATGGAGAAACGATCGCTTTCGACTTATTGGGCGATATCTACACCATCCCGATATCGGGCGGAAAAGCAACTTCAATAACTGATGGAATGGCGGTAGATGCCCATCCGAAGTTCAGCCCTGATGGAAAACATCTTCTTTTTATTTCAGACAGAACAGGCTCTGAAAATGTTTGGTACAAGAATCTTGAAACTGAAGAAGAACATCAGCTCACTAAAGATAATAACGACGAAATGATCAATGCTGAATGGTCGCCTGATGGAGATTATATTGTCGTTTCAAGAGGACGTAGAAATTTTAAGCTTTGGTTAATTCATAAAGACAGCGGTGGTGGAACAAAAATTGTTGATTCTCCTGACAACTTAAAGGCTATTGATCCTGCCTTTAGCTCCGATGGAAGGTATGTTTACTACTCCCGTCGTTTTGGAGCATGGAATTACAACGCCCAGTTCCCTCAATATTCTATTGGAATGTTTGACAGGGAGACCGGAGATAATACCGTTTTGGTGAGTAAATACGGGTCAGCTTTTACTCCTACCACTTCACCTAATGGTAATTGGATGGTATATGGAACACGTTTTGAAGCAGAAACGGGACTGATTCTCAGAAATATGAAAACCGGCGAAGAAAAATGGTTGGCGTATCCGGTGCAGCGCGATGATCAGGAATCTCAGGCTACATTAGGGGTTTTGCCTGCAATGAGCTTTACTCCGGATAGCAAAAACCTTGTTCTATTCTTTGGAGGAAAACTGCATAGTCTTTCGATTGCTGATGGCTCTATAAAAGACATCCCGTTTGAAGTAGATGTAGAGTTAGAACTAGGTCCTAAGCTTACATTCAAATATCCGATTAGTGATGAGAAAGAAGTGTTGGCTACTCAGATTAGAAACGCCGTTCCTTCACCGGATGGTTCACAGTTGGCTTTTACGGCGCTAAATAAATTATATGTACAGGATTTTCCGAATGGTAGCCCCAAAAGGCTTACTAATTCCAATGTAATTGAAGCGGAACCAACTTGGTCTCCTGATGGAAAATATATTACTTATGTAACCTGGGAAGAAGAAGACGGCGGAAATATTTACAAGATTGAACCAAAAGCACGCAGACCAAGAGCTGAGAAATTAACGGCGGAGTCAGGATTCTACTCGCAACCGGCTTGGTCATATACTAGTGATAAGATTGTATTTTTAACCGGATCTAAATTTGACTATCAAAGTTCAGGAACGGGAGGCTCTTTCTTTTCCGCTGCCGATGACATAGCATGGATTCCTTCCGATGGCGGTTCTAAAACATTTATCGATAAAAGGAAAAGACGTACCACTCCTCATTTTGTAAAAGGAAATGATCGAATTTACATGACGGACAATGACGGACAATTAGTTTCTTTGCGTTGGGACGGAACCGATGTAAAAGAACACGTTAAAATTACCGGTATTTCAACCTATGGAACAACCGATCCTGTTACGGCAAGTGAGGCAAGTGTTCTGATGATGGCCCCGGAAGGAGATAAAGTGCTGGCACAGGTAAACAATGAAATCTATACCGCAACAGTACCCGTAACGGGAAGCGTTGTAAAAATATCGGTTTCAAATCCGGATGGCGCCGCATTTCCTGCAAAAAAACTTACAGTGATAGGAGGTGAATTCCCGAGATGGTCAGGTGATTCAGATAAAGTTCACTGGTCTTTAGGAAAAGGTCATTTTATATACAATCTAAGCAATTCTGAAGCTTTTGCTGATAGTGTAAAAGTAGCTAAAAAAGCTGAAAAAGAAGCGAAAGAGGACAAGAAAGATTCTGATGAAAAAATGGATAATGACTCGGACTCTGATTCTAAAAAAGAAGAAAAGGAAAAAGAACCCTCCGAATATCAGGCTGAAGAATATCGAATTGAAGTATCATTCAACAAAGATATACCTGAAGGAAAGGCTCTTTTGAAAGGAGCAAGAATCATCACTATGAATGGAGATGAGGTTATTGAAAACGGTGATATTCTCATCGAGAATAATCGGATTAAAGCCGTTGGCGCATCGGGAAGTTTGAATGTACCAAGTGGCGTGGAAGAAATAAACTTAAAAGGAAAAACGGTTGTTCCGGGTTTTGTTGATACTCATGCCCATCTAAGCGTAACACGTGGAATCCATAAAATTCAGCCGGCAAGTTATGCGGCTAATCTTGCGTATGGAGTTACTACTACAAGAGATCCTCAAACTGGAACTACTGATGTACTCACTTACAGTGATATGGTAGAATCGGGGCAAATGGTTGGTCCGAGAGTGTATTCAACAGGACCAGGGGTTGGGTTTTGGGGATATAAGCTAAAAAGCCTCGAACATACCAAAGAAGTGCTTCGCCAATACAGCGAATATTTCGATACTAAATCCATCAAAATGTACAGGGTCGGAAATCGGCAACACAGACAGTGGATTATCATGGCAGCAAAAGAACAAACATTAATGCCTACAACAGAGGGTAGTTTAAATATTAAACTGAACCTTACTCAATTAATTGATGGTTATCCCGGGCATGAGCATAATCTTCCCATTTATCCTATTTATAATGATTGGGTAAAAACTATTGCCGATGCTAAGATGGCAGTTACACAAACTATGCTGGTTGCTTATGGTGGACCTTGGGGTGAAGAATATTATTATTCCAGAGAAAACCCTTACGAAGATGTAAAGCTTTCCAGATTTACACCGAATGATGAACTTTCTTCTAAAACCAGAAGGCGTAGGTTTTGGGCCAGAGATGATGAAATGATTTTCCCAAAACATGCTGAGAAATCGAAGCAAATAGTCGATGCCGGAGGTTTGGTGGGTATTGGAAGTCATGGACAATTACAAGGGTTAGGGTATCACTGGGAACTTTGGTCGGTGGGGTCCGGAGGTTTAACAGCTCATCAATCCTTAAAAGTAGCAACCATATTAGGCGCAGAAGCCATCGGTCTTGATGGTGATATTGGATCAATCGAAGAAGGAAAACTTGCGGATCTGGTGATTTTAGATAAAAATCCGTTAACTGATATTCGTAACACTAACTCGGTATCTCTTGTAATGAAAAATGGTCGTTTATATGATGCAGATACTCTTGACGAGATCTTTCCTGAGGCTCGAAAATTCGATAAACAGATCTGGATTCAAAGTAAACCCAACGCCGATACATTACCGGGTATGAATAAATAATTATCATCAATAATACTTAAAAGCACATCTTTCCGGCTGTGCTTTTTTTATATAGGGTTTTTGTAAAAATACCCCATTCGGGTGATATCATAACCTAAGCTTTCTAAGCATTTTTACTCCGTCAACTCACTATCGAGTGAAAAATTAATGGAGTGCAAAATGCTTTCAAACCTGAGTTCTCAAAAAGGAAATAAACGTTCCGACTAAACTCAAGGTTTTGATGGAACTTCCAATGTTTGGTTTCAAGGCA
>TARA_R110002126_G_scaffold78530_6_pt1 | contig 16370 bp, 19 predicted proteins | sample TARA_R110002126 | Tara Oceans TARA_R110002126 (sample SAMEA4397536) | marine metagenome | biome: Polar Biome; feature: [DCM] deep chlorophyll maximum layer (ENVO:01000326); material: water (ENVO:00002006), including particulate matter (ENVO:01000060) such as... | depth 30 m
GCTATCGCCTGCATTATAGCCTAGAATTACATTGTTTATCCCTGAACTGAGTAACGTAGCAACCGAGTTTCCGATGGCGACGTTGCTAGTCCCATCGACTATCGCGGCACCCGCACCGCTGCCTAGGAGGACATTCCCACCACCCGTGGTTATTGAGTCTCCTGCTGTGTGCCCAATGAGGACCGAACTCGTTGCTGTGGTAAGGGACGTTCCTGCTAGACTTCCAATTGCGATATTATTAGCGCCTGAAGACGCGCCGCTTGCGCCTAAAAGCGCAGAAGATCCAATCGCAACGTTATGATTTGCAGTGTTGTAGCGAGCCGCTAGTGCCCCAATGGCTACAGTGTAACTAGTAGACCCTGTAAAAGAGCTACCAGAATTAGTCCCTAGGGCGATATTGCTGGTGCCCGTAGGGTGATTGCCCGCGTTGAGTTTGAAGGTTCCGTTTACGTCCAGCTTTGCTGTTGGAGATGCTTGGTTTATCCCGACACTGCCACTGGCAACGTAAAAGTCTACACCCGGAACACGCAAAGAAGTTACGTTTGCATCGCCAAGTGTAATCTCATTGCTGACTGTGGCTGCGCTTGCTGTTGCACCGTTTCCTAGTATCGTGTTGTTGCTACCTGTGGTTGAGGTATCGCCCGCGTTTACGCCTACCATTACATTGTTGGTGCCTGAACTGAGTAACGTAGCAACCGAGTTTCCGATGGCGACGTTGTTGGACCCACCGACTAGCGCACCAGCGGCGGTACTGCCTAGGAGGACATTCCCAACCCCCGTGGTTATTGAGTTTCCTGCTAAATACCCTATAAGCACTGAGGCAGATGCCGAAGTTAGGGCTGTTCCAGCATTAGTGCCAATCGCGATATTAGCACCGCCTGAAGACGCACCACTTGCGCCTTGAAGTGCAGCAGACCCAATCGCAACATTATGAGTTGCGGTGTTGTAACGAGCAGCGGTGCTTCCAATGGCCACCGTGGCAACAGTTGATCCTGTATAGTCATTGCCAGCCAAGTTCCCTAGAGCAATGTTGTTGGTGCCCGTAGGGTGATTGCCCGCGTTTAGCTTAAAGGTTCCGGTAGACGTAAGTGCAGCGGTGGTAATTGTATCAGTAGCAGTAATAGCATCTACAAACAAATTAGCCCACCGGACTCCTGTTGTGCCTAGGTCATCTGTAGAGTCTGTGTCTGATACTATGGAGGCACCATGTGTGGCGACACCTGTAATTAAAGCAGTACCACCAATAACTGCAGCACCAACAACAGATAGACCACCGTCAGTCTGCAAAGAACCATCAGTAGTAGAAGTTGCAGCAGTAGTGTTATCCGTTTTAATAATACCACTAGCAGTAATTGTGGTAGTAGCAAGGGTAGTAGTAGTAGCTGCGGCTGGAGTTGCCGCGCCAATAATAGTACCATCAATATTTCCTGCATCAATATCTACAGTGTCTAAATATGCAGTACCATCAATATAAATGTCTTTAAATTGAAGGGAGCCAGTACCAATACTTAATGTATTACTTGTTTTAGGTTTAATCTCTGTGGCAGTAGCTACAAAATCTTGAGCAGGCCCTAAGATCGTTACGGGGGCTCCTTCTGCTGCAGTACCATCATGAGTGTGTCCTGTACTTACATGAAACGCTGCTTGTACCGAATCAAACTCACCATCAAGGTCAGTCGCATTAATGACATTGCCATTAGCGATGTTATTGCCAGTATCGTTACGTGTGTATCCTGTGCCCATAGTATTTACCTTCTAGAGTTGTTTGCATATTCTAATGTTAGTGCGTCAAGAGAAAACGGGGGGTCTATGCTCTCGGAGTTAAACTGAAAAGATATAGTATAGCCTGATCCAATTAGTTGAGTCTCAAATACATACTGTAGTTTACCACCATAAGTACCACTAGCATAGGATGAAACGCCGTAATAAGATACTTCAGTACTCGTGTTGGACAATGTAATGGCTGCGGGTTGGATAATACCTAGACCATCAAAGTCTAACTTAGGAGTTACCGTAAAAGAAACACTTCCTTGTGGATCTGTATAGAGAAATAATTTATACATAGTTTTTCTAAGGCGTGGATCAGAAATAGGTAAATGAGGTGTAGAAAATGTTGTTGCAATATTTGCACTGTCAAAACTATTACCAGATTCCATTTGATATAAATAACCATTAGTATTAGCAAAGACTATAGTTTCTACATTATTAATGTATTTACTATCTGCAACGTGTGCCCTAATACCGCGCGTCTCCGCTAAAGCTGTACCACCACCTGCCTCATCCGCTAATTGTGTTAAAATAATACCCTTAGCATTTTCATCCGTATAACTAGGGGATGTCCCAAAAAGTCTGTATTGAGATTTTCCCCTAATAACTACACTACTGACCCGTGTACTGGAGGTTTTAAAGTCAGAAAACTCTGATTGGATAACTTTTGAAATATTACTAAAGTTAAAATCGTTAACTCTATCTGTAGCACCTAAAAGTCTTAATCCATCTGGACTTAAAAAGATTACATCTGTACCAATTTCTTGAATTGAGTCTGTCTCTGTACAACCCATGTCCGTAGTCACAGGTTGTAATTGAAAATCTGCAATGGATGTTCCTGTTAGATTAAATATTTTAGTTTCAGTAAATATAAAAAGTTGCTGCCTAAATGTTATTAAACCCGTGATATTGTCACTTACATCAATGACACCGCCCCCCGTCGCAGGACTAAAATCAGCATCTGTGTAAGGGGCCGTAAACGTCAGTAATCTACCTTTAGCAAAAAACAACGCATTTTTATGTAATCTAACAAGACTTGAGCCAAGTACATCCGCTGGTGCATCGTCTAGAACAGTAAACGTCGTTCCATCATACGTAGCAGGGGGATTATAGCCATCTACAATAATATACTTTTTTGTACCTGTAAAGTCATAGCTATCAAAACGTGTATTAGTAGCACTGGCTCTACTAACAGATAAAAAGGTAATAACTGCATTGTTTGCTGGACTACTGGCTAATGCAGGATTAATTGCTAAGGTAGAACCCCCAGAAGCTACCGTTGCATCTGCAGTAACCGTGTATATTAAATTTATACCAGCAATCTTAAAAGTATCATTAGCCTGTGGCGCAGAAGTTAAACCATCAAGGGCTAAAGTAGTACCCGTTTGACTGCCTCCATTTACAAGGACAGTACCATAAGAGGGCACATTAATTTTTGTGTATCCTGAACCACTTGTCTTATAAATATCTGCATTATGTGCAACTATAATATAGCTCTCACAGACATTTACACCTAGAGGTGTATATATAGTTGATGTGCCAGTAAACGTAATCTCAGCAGCATTAGCGGGGCTAGCAGCTAATGTTTCTACTAGCGTTAGTGTAGCTCTTTTATTTGAGCTGTCGTAAGACACCCCACCTGAAGCAATAGTATAAGTACCACTAACACCCGTAATAGTAAAAGTATCACCTACAGTAGGTATAATATACATAGATGCAATAATAAGGGTTGTACCGCTTTGGCTCCCTCCATGAACTACAGGTAAACCGTATAAAGGGATAATAGCTGAATCATACTTAGTGTAGCCTAAAATTCTGCGATAACCACCTTCAATAGAAGGTTCAAAGTTACGCAAAATTCTAGCACTCCCCGGTGCGTTAGTACCCTGCTGAAGGGGGCTAAGGTTACTAATTAAGCCACCCTTAAACTCTATAGGGTATGTGAGCCAGCTATCTTCTGCCATTTATAATGAATCCAAAGAAGAGCCAACATTAGTAGAGGCAGTGCCTAGTCTACCAGATACAGATTGATTTCTATTAAGCATATATGACCTTATATAATACGTCCTATTAATTAGCATACTACGCATTTGTGTAATACTGGCATCAAACTTTTGTTGTGTCATAGAGGCATCTTGTGTGTTACCTCTAAATAAATATGCATGATACATTGCACCTTCCATAATAACATGCTTAAACCGCTCAGGTACAACAGGAACATCTGTTACATTTTCTAGGTCAACAGGAGTTCGATAATATTCATATACTACTGTATATGCTTGGTCTGGGGCAGGAACCATACCATACTCTAATGAGGGCGCATGGAAAACAAATTGGGGTAACTGCCTGCCATTCTCATTGGCAGTATACTCTTGGTCTACACACTTTTGTAAGTAATCATCATAATCAAGAAGGCCTAATTTAACAGTATTATTTCCTAATGTGCTATCTTCTTTAATTCTAAAACTATCAAAGTCAATTACCTTAGCATCGTCAGGGAAGGAGTATCTAGTAGTACCCGCAGTAAGAACCTCTTCTTGAGTAACGTGATTAAAGGGCCACTGATACTGTGCCTGATTAATGTGACGTATAGAAGCGTTAACAGCATCTTTAGCATGAGAGTAAAAACCCTTAGCCGTATCAAAGTTGCTTGAGGTTAGTTCAACCTCATTCAAGCGTCTATTTACGTCGTTTACTAAGCCTAAGAAATTATATGCCACTACTTTTCCTTCACAGTAAGCTTAATAGATCGTTCCGCTGTACTACCTGTTGAGTCCGTCATCTTACAATAAAAAGTATATTCTCTATTAATTATACCACTACCAATATTAATTGTAGCAACTGTGGTAGTGTTTGTCTGACTCACATTTTGAATACTATCTGTAACAGCAGAACTAGAAGCAGTAGTTAAGTTTTCACCTGAGTCTAATTGAGTTTTGCCAATCTCACTTGTTTTAACATACCATAAGACAGAACTAATAGTTGCTGTATCTAGGAACCTAGACCAGTCTACATTGTAGTCTAAAGTTTCGTCTGGGTCTTTTACAGGCCATTTAAATGACATTTAATTACTCCGTAACATAAATTGTTCTATCGTATGAAGTATCTTGTCGTTCTATGTAAACGTATCTAACTTCTGTAGAAACGGAAATAGTTCTATCTTTTATAGTAATACCTCTAGGCACCATAACGTATCTATTTTCATTTTTAACTATTGCTGTTCTTTCTGCCGAGGTTGACACTATGCAGCCCTCGCTATGTATACACAGCGCTTTCTACTATAACTATCTTTAACATTATTAAAATTAAATTGCACAGCAAGCGTGCTTAAATTACCAACACTCAAAATTACAGACGGTACTGAATTTAGTACTACGTTAGCTGTACTACTAAATGTGCCTGTACCTAAGCTACCTGTAGTAGAAACAGAGGCGAGGAGGGTAGGTGTATTAACTCCAACACCTACCGTGTTCACAACACCAGAAACAAACACACTGTTTAGTAGCTCGCTTACCTTATTTCCAAGTGTGTTAACTGAACCTGTGGCCGTTACGCCCGTTACACTAAACGTAATATTTGCAGTACCATAAATAGAAGTATTATAAATACCATAATTATATCTTGCAGAGGCTGCTACAATAGCCATTGTGTCGTACCCTACCTACTAAGCAATACGAATGACAGCGTTTGAAGCATCAGCAGCAGGAAATTGAATAGTAAGATTGCCAGCAGTAGCACTTACAGTACCACCGAAGTCAATTACACAAATAGCTTTGTTCGATTGTGCTGTATTATAAATAATGCAACCACTTGCTGCTACAGTTACACTACTAAATACTTCATCTGTAAAGTCAACAATAGCAGTAGATCCACTTAAAGATATGGTAGCATTATCTAAAGCTTGCCCACCGGAGGAGTAATTTGTCCCTGATGCTTCATCTGAGTTTCCCGTCACATTAGAATAATTAGTTGTACTTGCATTATATGTGCCGCTTGGTGACACTTTAATTAAAGCTAACTTAAGGGTATTACTATCTAAATCATGAATACCGCCAAGAAGCTCTTGCTTAAAGCTGTTGCACATTGCTGTTGTGATTGCCATACATTAAAACACCTTAAAGAAAAAGAGGAGGAAAGGTAACGCTACGCACAACCTAACCTCCTCCCTCTAACAAACTACGCTAGAACGTCGCGATCTACTTCACTAGCACTTAAAGTACCAAGGTCAGAGACATCCATAAGCAAAGCCCACACACGAATTTTACCCGTGGTTAGAGCCGTACCAGACTGTGTAATAAGTTTAACGTCGATGTTATCATCTGCAAGACATACAATAGGCTGGAACGCAGCAGCGTTCTGAGAGTATGTGCCAGCAGCAGTACCACTATCGCCATCAAAACCATCAACAAAGCAGTCAACGTCAACACCCGTGCCTACATCAAAAGTCATAGTACCTGCTGAAGAAGCAACTACAACCTCGACACCTGCATTCATAATGACAGTACCCGCAGGTACTGCAATTACAGGGATGACATCCGCAGCAGCAAGTGCGCTGCCTTTGTCCGAAAGTGCTACAGCATAATCAAGTTCCTGCTGTACCATATAGATGCCGCGACCACGAGCGTCTGAGCCCCGCGCAGCAGCTAAAGTATTATCACCTAGTGCCATTATTTATACCCTTCCTATACTAGGTTAAAACGAGTAGTAACAAGAGCTTCTGGACGAAGGATCTTGCGACCATATAGATGCATACCGCGAACTACATCGCCGAAGCTGTCTGGATCACGGTAGGTTTCAGTCTTATTAATCTGCTCAGCGCAAGCGACAGCAGAAGAATGGCCTGCGACAACAATGCCGTAATTGCTACCGTTAGTACCGCCTGTAGTATCTGAACCCGTACCAAGGGAGGGTAGGTTGTTTGAGACGTAGACCTTAAAACCATGTAGGTTATTTAGGACTAAACCATTCTGTAAACCATTACCACCAAAGTCAGTGTTGAATAGACGAGAGTCTTCGTCTTGTAAGATTTCCTTAAAGACAGGATCAATTACAAGCCAACGACCATTAGTATCAACATTTTGTTGGTTTAACTTACGAGCCATACGAGCAATAACCTGTAGGGCATAAGCATTACCACTACCAACTACGGCACCATCATTACCAGCACGAGGCTTAATACCAATTGAGTTATTAAGAGTGCCACCGAAGTCGCCAGCAGTTAGTTTCATGGTAGAAAGTAGCTCATCTGAACCAGCAGTAGCAACTGCCTTTGAACCATTTACCGTGGTATTAGCGGCATTGGCTACACTGCCAATAGCAGACTGTTTAAAACCACAAAGATAACCAAGAACATCTTGGTCATATTGGTCAGCCAGACGATAAGCTGCACGATCAGCAGCTAGGGATTGGAAGTTAACATGAGAATGAGCTTCTTCAATGTCATCAACCTTAAACGCAAAGTAATTAGCCTTATCAATCGTTAAGCTAAAGTCTTCGTCGTCAAGATCTTGAGGGGTGATTACAGTACCACGAGCATACGCTTTAACTGAAATCTCCGGCTCTTTGATGATGCGAACACTATCGCCCATGTTTGCAATTTCACCAAAGTAATCAGAATTGGCGATATCTTCTGCAACAGAAGCTTTGCGGAATGCAAGTTGTACTTGCTTTGAATAAATTACAGGACTGAAATTACCGTTAGGTAGATTGCCATGTCCTGCTGCTGCTGTAAATGCCATTGCATTTTCCTTTCATCAGCAAACAGATGCAATCTTACAATAATCGGTAGAGGCTAATTGCTTTAGTGGGTACGGCTGCGTAGCTAATAGGCCTACTAATTACGCAGGGGGCCATAAGAATTAGGTATGTCTAAAGTATAATTGAAGATGCTAAAATTAGTGTTAGTCTTATTTTAAAGCCTAATTAAAGTAGGTAGACTCAATGGTGGCTACTTTAATTAGGTTAAGTTATATTATATTAAATCATAAAGTCAAGAACTACTTTAACGCGCTGACCCTGATACATCATATATGAAGTCTCCCCCACGAACCGCTTCCATAATAGCGTCTTGGTTTTTTTCATAATCAGCAGTAGACATACGTTGAACGTCAGACTCTTTAATCTTGTTACCTCTAAGATCAGACTGAGGTCTACCTCTATTCTTAGAGCTTACCGCTTCAGCAGCATTACCTCTACGAGTAGACTTCGTTTTAATATTTCTATCTGCTTTATAGAGATCAATAGCTCTGGCTGCTGCTTTAGCATCATCATCATTTTCATATAAAGACTGTTGAAGCCACTTAGGTTGTTCTTCTGCCCATTCATGGAAATCATCAGACACTCTAATCTCTTCAAAGTCAGGATGCATTTGAAGTAGTACAGCTTCTGCCTTTTGTTTTACTGCATCATCTCTCATAGCGTCGATAGCTGAGAGCCTCTCTTCTATGTTAACATTTTGTTCTTTAGCTTTTTTAATAGCAATAGTCTCTACGATAGCGGCAATTTCTGGATATCTATGCATCCATGCATTTAGATCTTCTTCAGAAGAGGGTAGTTCAAACTCCTCCCTCCCTGCCTCACTAACTCGAACGTTTAAATCTTGAATTTGTTTTTGATAGTCCTCTTGCATTTTTTGACTATGCTTACGCAGATCACCATATCTTTTCTTAAATGTCTTCTCTTCCGCGTTAGTAGGCTCCGCGTCATCGTCATCATCTACGGATGCCTTATTATTCCGAGCTTCAATTAATTCTTCTAACTCTTCTTCGTCTCTTCTAATACGATCAGCATTTGAATAAGGCTCAGAAATAAAACCTTTTTTCTCTACTGCTTTAACTTCTTCTAGTTCTGGCATAATGTTAGTACGTCATTTCTTATTCTGGGGCCACCATACCCTACATACTATATTATAAGCTATAGTATGCAGGGAGGATGAGTAGCCAGCAAATCTAGCAAGTTTAACGCGATGCTAGTCCGCGTCTCAGTGTATTATGTTGTATATTTGGATAGGCTCTGCGTGTTACTAAACCACCTTCGTTAAACTCACCGCCGTCGAACCCTCCAAAGGATTCCCCCCCAGTTTCGCTCTCCGGGTCGGGGTCGGAGCTGGGGCCAGACCCTTCAAACGTTCCCATTTCAGGGTCTATATCGCGTCCGGGGGCTTCCAAACCTTTCTGAGTATCATAACCGAATGCTTCCGCTATATTGTCGCCTAAGCCGGTAAGTCCTTTGCCTATCGATTCAATCCCGCGACCGAAGGCACCAAGAGCATCCGGGTTACCATATTCATCTGGAGAAGCAGCTGACTCACCTACATCCGCACCATCTCCACCATAGTCCGTAGATTTTTTCTCTTCTTCCTCTTGGGTTCCAGTGTCTGTCCCTACGTTGCGCCCCCCCAGTTCAGTATAGTTTCGCATTTCAGCGGGTGAGTTTATCTCAACCCAATCATCTGGTGTGTCTTCGTTTTCTGCCATACCTGCCGTAGCCCACTGGGTGTGAATAATACTATCTTTATCCATATAATAGGTAGGAGTTGTACCAAAGGGAGTACCGTCTCCATAAAACTGAGCCATACCCGTGTTCGTAGGTAAAGTTGGTACTCTTCCATACTTCGGCTTAGGGACTATTGGTGGATCATCCTCATCTCCGGGTAAATTACTCCCTACAAGACCTCCTTCATTGGCCATTATTACACCACCTTCCTGCTCATCCTCCATTGCGCCGGAGGGTTCATCAAGAGGAAGGTTATCACTAAATAATGCATCTGGTGATGCCTCTAAATCCTCACTATTACCAAGTTGCCCCATGTCACCCATGACTTGATAGCCTTGTTTTGCTTTATCGCGTAAACTCATAAAGAACTGTACACCAAAAAAACGAACTACATCTGCAGGAACAACCATTTCACCAACGCTTAATTGTGCAGGCTGGTCATCTCTAACTTCTTCTCTGCTACTACCTAGGGGTACTTCATTACCAGACTCCCCGTCTGTCAAGCCACCCTCTTGCATAAGTCTAGTCATTTCATCATACATATAATTAGTCTCCCTTTTTCTATTTCAATTGATGCTCTAAGCTTTTAATTCTTTTAAGGGCATCTACAAAACCCTGTGCTCTATACATGTCAGGTTGTTTGTCGCTTTGTTCTAAGATTCGGTATTGCTGTTCCTGTAGGTAGTTTAGGTATTCTACAAAGTTAAGCCACTGGGGGTGGGCCACCAGCCCCCGGAGGCGCTCCCCCTGCTGCAGGTTGCTGTTCTTGTTGCTGTTGTTCATTTCCAGTAAATCCTTGCTCTTCGGGTCCGGGTGCAATACCTGTACCAATATTTCCATCACCTGCGCCTGTCATATCTGCTGGGTTAGCGCCTGCAGGGGGTTGCTCAGGTTGAGGCTGATCCGCCTGATACTTCTTTAAAAGCTCTGCCTGTACCGCTGCTTCTTCAGCAGAGTTAATAACTTTTTCAGGGTCGAGCCCCATAGTACGGGCAATCTCTGTAATAATGTAACCAAATTTTGGATATGGTGCGAGTGCTGGATTACTAGCAACACTAAGAAATTGCATAAGGCGCTGACTACGGACTTCATTTGCCATAAGACTTTCAGTACCGCGTGCCTTAACTTCTAAATTACCTTTAATCTCAGGGTCATGGTCAAATTGCATATTAAAATGAAACATATTATCCCCTAAAGGTTTAAGTAAATAATCATCTACATTCTTAATTACGTTCTTAATACCTCCAGCAGCAGCACCCATGAGCATACTGATACCACTAGCCGTTCTACCAATACCCGTTACCCCTGTCTGCCCATGAGCAAAAGAGGGAAAGCCGGTACTGTCGTCAGCAAGCTGCCTAGCCTTATCAAACAGTTGAAGATTTTCACCCGCTACGTTAGGGAAAGACGTTCCAAAAATAGATTGCCCCGGTGCCCCGCCTTGACGCCTAAATACCTTGCCGGGATATACACTCATATCTTGCCCCGGTACAAGATTAGTTTCATCAACTTCAATTAAAAGATTACCGGAAAGAACAGCATTATCTACAGCCATTCTCATAAAGCCATTCATCAAGGTTTGTGTGTCATCCATGTTTTCAGCAATACCAACACCGAAAAAAGAATAAGGATTAAGCTCATAAGGAGCAGCCATGTAAGGGATACGGACGGGCTTAAAGGGATTTAATACAAGTCTAATAACATTGTTATTTACAATCCAAGCATTAATCTGGATCTGATCTACGTTTTGTAATTCTTTTGGTATGTCAATATCTTCTTCTTCGAGAAACTCTGCGTCCACAACACCCCAGTATTCTAAAACCTCAAAGCGTTCAATACTATGCTGTTGTTCATAATCTGCTAAGTCATCTTCCCACCATTGCTTTACGTAGGATTCACCTTGTTTAATACTAGCCTCAATAACATTACCCCTAAAAAAGGGTCTCTTTTTAAGAGCCCTTAGCTGACTACGGCTAAGCTTGTGACGTTCAATAACGTATTCAGCTTCTTCCATGTTGCTAGCGTCAGGGTCGGGGTATAAATTCCAAATACTTACATGACTAACTTGTGGTACTGTTTTAATTAGAGGATTATAATTGCCCTCTAGATCCCAATCCGGGAACTCTTTGTTTACAGCAAAGGGGCCTTTTAATATACCCGTACCAAATAGGGACATTTCAAAAGCAGTACTACGGAGATGCTTTGATGCATGACACTCTTCAAGTTGATTTAAAATTTTCTTCTGCATCTTTTTAGCAGCCACTTGCGCCGGGTAAAAAGTAACAGAGGTTGGTGTTACACCCTGACCTTCTTTTACACCATCTATGTCCCCTAGCTTTTTTTCTAAAGCACCTAATGAAAGCGTTCTTTCTGTAGCTCCCGGTTTTAAGTCTTTACCATCCCCTGCAAAACCATAGGGGCTATCCTCTGGGACATCTGCATCTTCTTCCCCCTCTTTCCTCATCTCGTCGGGTAAGGCAGGATCAAAGTGTACAGAGCCACTTACTCCCTCCGGTAGAATAGTAGGATCAATTATAATTGGAAAAGTTTGATTACCAAAAAGAACATCAACAATCTGACCATAGGCAGCTAAGGTTTTGGTTTTTGTGACTTTAATAAATACCCTAGATTTTTCAGTCTCTGTAAACATAACGTCGGGGCCATATAACCCTCTATAATTACGGTATGCTCTTAGCCATCTCCTCTCTTCAACATTACGGTAGGTCTTAGCTTTAGTAAAGTGTGCTTCAACGTGACTAACAATAGAATTGAAATTCTCCTCTGTAATATCCTCTACATCCTTAATGTCTTCAACATAAGTTGAGGCTTCTTCAATCAAGCTGTCGTCATTATCAATAGCCATTATATTTCCTTTTAGTAGCCAAACACTGCATCAGCAGGGGCAGGTTTATTACGCGGTGACATAGGATCATAATCAAAAATACTAAATCTAGGTCTAGACATTACACCATAACGTAATGCGTCATATAGATGGTCTTCTGATCCTGTATCAATATCTTCAGGGTTTTTCTTATCAATAGGTAGTGCTGGTAGTTGAGAAATTATATTTGTACAGTTATTAAAAAACACAAGTCTAGACTCTTCAGTAAGCTCATCTACCTGTAGTCTTCTATGAATCTCATTCTTACCAGATACTCTACTACCACGACTTCTATCGGAAGGTCTCCATCTACAACCTTTTAAAATCATTTGTTCTGCAAGGCTAGGCCCGGTGTCTCCTCTTTTATGCCATAGAGAACTATCTAAAACACCATACTTAATATTACCGTCGCCTGACTCTAAATCTAAAACCATACCAGCTAGATCAGCGGCTAAAACTTTTGATACGTATAATTCTCTATACACAATCAAGCGTTCGTCTGGTGACACTGCAAACCAGAGTACGCCAGTATAAGAACTGTACCCATAATCACAAGACCTAAACTTAACCCAATTAGAAGGAATGCTAAAGGGGTCCATAGTATGCACTCTACGATCAAATTCTGTAAATGCTGCACCTTCTTTAATATCCCAATCACCATCTAACAATTGTCTCCTTTGTTGTTCTGGAAGAGACAGAAGCATTGTCTCATAGTCACCCGATTCTGCCAAATAAGGGTTATCTGTCAATCTAGCAGGTATAAACCTACGTTTAAATAAAGCCTTGCCCGCTTTAGCATGGCCATTAGGGTATCTTAGTACGTCACCTGTATCAATATCAGTAGCATCAAACCTTGAATTAGGCGGTGCTGGGTCAATAAACATCTTCTTTACCCAGTGGTGTCCTCTTCCTCCGGGGTTAGTGGTAGCTCTCATGTACACAGGTAAGTCTGCTGCAGTAGAACGTAAGCGTGAACGCATATAATTCCATGCGTAAGGTGTAGCCCATTGTGTTAATTCGTCAAAACCAATCCAACTAAAAGCTAAACCTTGATACCGCAGTACGTCTTCATCTCTGTCTAGATAAGACATCCATAGTCTAGCACCTGAAGGTGCTGTCCACTGCATTCTTCTTTCTGACCATTTTATACCGGGCCAAATTTTAGGATACAGATCTTGAGACTTTTGTATAAGCTCTCTTAATTCTTCCGTTGTATGTCTTAGCAACAGTCCACTAAATGCTGAATGTCCCATGTAGCGCAGCGGATCTGCTAACATAGCGTAACTTTTACCACCCCCAGCTGCACCCCCGTACAAAACTTCTCTTTCTGGAGATACTAGAAAGGTAGTTTGTGGGCCTGCATTAGGTTTAAATACTACGTTTAGCGTTTCCTCTTCAGGATAAGCAAAATCATCTTCGTTAGCTTCTTTAATAACTTCTTTTTTTTCTTTAAGCGTTTGCTTTTTTTGTGGCGTCAAGGCGTTCTTCTTCGAGGCTTTTCGCAGTGGCGAGAGCCTCTTCCGCATAAGCTGCCCAGACGCGGTAGCTGTGAGCTTTGTCTTTACGTCTTCGTTCATTCTTAACCCGTTTCATTAAACCTACATGAGAAATATATCTACCACTTTGCGTACTTAACCAATTTGAAACTTCTCTGTAGGGATACATCTTTAAATGTTTTTTAGCATCATGCAATAGGTTTAATTCAAGTTCTATTGGCCTGAGTATTTTAGCATTGTCCTCATCTAGCCTATAACCAAAGGGGATTGTTCTTGCTATCTTTGGTAAAGAAACCCATTCACCTTCTTCTTTAATATCTAAGGGTTGAGGTAAAACCCAGTTACCAGCGCCTCTAGCTGTCATCATCCTCATCTAAAGTTTCTTTTGGCGGTAAAATCATTACACCCCCAGAAGATTGTACTTGTAGCCTTTCACTTTTAATAATACCACTTCTATCAAGAAGGTCTTTTGCCGCATTTAGTCTTTCTTTAAGCCCTAGCTGTGTTGGGTCACTAATGCCTGAAACTATAGCAAAGGCTGCCGCTGGTGTATTTCTAGCCATATAAAGCTTTGTAGCCTCTAGAATTTCATCCTTCAAACCACGAACGATGTCAGCTACACCACTATCTTTAGAGTATCCTGCTAAATCACGAGCGGCAGAAAGATTACCCTTAGCCTCCTCAAATAAAATATCTAAAAAACGCTGCTGTTTTTCTGTTAGTTTTCTACTCATTAAGTACCCTTTGTATGTTTCTGAGATTTCGGTGGGCTTTTTGTACTACCCCCCTTACCCGACCAGTAAACTTTATTAGACCAGTAAGCAGCGGAAGTTGGACCCCTTGCAATATTCTTTGCGTGCCGAGCTTTAAAAGATTTACGAGCTTCCGGAGAATAATTGTGACCCATGTTTTGGTCGCCAAAGCGTATAATTGTAACTTTACCATCATCTCTTACCGCTACTATGCCTTTCTTAGTAGGATGCGAAGGCGTATTCTTAGGTTTATTTAAACCTTCTAAATTATGTCGCTTTAGCTTATCTTTTTCCGCTTTGGTTAAAGCCATACCTATTTTTTTCTTTTAAAGAATTTAGTAGCACTTCTAATACTAAAGCTAGCAGCTACAACTGCTCCTAGTGCTAGTTGATACCACTCAGGCATAGCATCTAACTGGAAAAATCCATTTTCAACAATATCTTCCATGCCCGGAATAAACGCCATAATTAGGGGGATACTAAATATAATAGTTAAATATTCGTCTTTCCAACTATTTTTAGAAGACTCAGCCATGATACGCTCCCACCCACTCTCATGTGTGGCTGCTTCGACCATCACGGCAGCCTTAGCGGTAGACTCCGCTACACGCATGGCTGTCTTAGCTTTTTTCTCCTCTACAGAGCCTTCTAACCATGTACCTATTAACCCAGCAAAGGGTGCTATTAAAGCTCCAAAAATCATGTAGATTCACTCTTAATTACAGTTAAGTTTACAGGGTGGCAATTAACGTAATACCCTTTAATCTCGCCCTCCTTTAATTTAGTAAGTAGCATTGGGAAGACAATATTCGCTGGAGGGCAGCTTTTTACTATAGAAATTTCCTTAGTAACAGTACCATCAGGATTAATAACAATCATTATAAATAGTAGTAGTGCTTTTAAAGACATATTTTTTTATCCTTTTCTATCGCTACCTAAAAATAAACCAAAGGCACCTGTTAAAGCCCCCGCCATTACACTTACTAAACCTGCTTGCTCTAGCGTAGGAGCATCTAATGTCATAAACCATTCTACTACTCTAAGATTCATTATGATAAATGTAATAATAAGCAGTCTTGGTATAACACGCCATTCATTTAGTTGTTTAGGGGTCATGTCTATGCTGAAAAAACTACAGATGAATAGACTTCTTCTACAGAAATCATTGCATCAAAAGCATTTGCCAGATTAGAATAAGCTACAATCTTATCACCGGGGTGTAAAAACAAGTACCCCCCATTTAAAAGATCTAATATGGCACCGCTAGCAACAGAGGTAGCCTTTGCTATATAATGATATGAAGAATCTTCATTATGGTAAAACTGAACTGATATAGTCTTACTAGCAGCATTACTATTACTACAGGTCAAAAAACGAACAGTGCCGTGGTAGAAAGCGGGGGCTGTATAGACAAGCGTAGCGTCAGCCCCCGTAGTTGTACTGGCTATCGTGTACCCCTTTGTATGGTACTTAGAACCTGCTGTAGAGGACGCTACAGGCATTAGCTAGGCTTTTTGCGTGGTTTAGGTTTAGGTTTAGGTTGTCTGCTACCTGCGGCGGAAAACTTGGAGCCTTTATTACGAGCGTTTTTTTCTGCAAGTTCTTTCGCGTCCTTCGCCCTTAATTCTGTAGGCTTAGCACGAGGGTACGGAATACCTTTTTTCTTAAGTTCAGCCTTAACCCGCTTCTGAATGGCTTCCAAGGAAGGCTCCTCTCCTTTTTTAGTAAGAGAAGTCGCAACATCTAAGAGGGCACCTGCTCCGGCAGTAGCTCCGGCACCAGCTACGGCACCTCTTGCGCGCGTAGCTCTATAAACTTCTTGCCCCCTTGTTGCGGGAATACTCTGCTTTTGCTTCGAACTGTATCCCTTCCCAGCATCCCTAATATACTTAGGGATATCATCCCAATATCTTTTAATAGTTTTGTTTTTCGCAGCTAACGATGCAAGCTTTGCCGCAGCAGTAATCGCTGCTGCTGCTG
>TARA_R110002126_G_scaffold5453_31_pt1 | contig 16362 bp, 17 predicted proteins | sample TARA_R110002126 | Tara Oceans TARA_R110002126 (sample SAMEA4397536) | marine metagenome | biome: Polar Biome; feature: [DCM] deep chlorophyll maximum layer (ENVO:01000326); material: water (ENVO:00002006), including particulate matter (ENVO:01000060) such as... | depth 30 m
TTGACCGAGCCAAGTACATTGGTGGCCGCCCCCGACCGCAATCGCCAATTCATGCGCTAACGTCGACTTGCCAGCTTCGTGTGTGCCCGCCAGCAGAGTGATCATCCCATTTGGAAGGAGCCCCTCAACGCAGAATGTCACCTGCTCCTGAGGGCGTTCACTAGCAACGCCTGAGAGAGATCCAAATAAATCGATGCTCCGGCCAACCATACTCCAATTCTGTAGGAGCCACTCAATGCGCTCCGACGACATAGCGAGACGGGCCGCTAATTCTGTCGGATCGTCATCACCGATCAGCCGCGCGAGGACACTGACCTTCTGATCTTCAGGCTCAGACATTGAAGACCTGAATGATCGATCGAACTGCATAAGCTCATGAAACTTGTAATCGATCTCATCATTTTCCTGAAATGGCGCTGCCGTAACGGCGCAAACGTCGATTATCCAACGACCCGACGAATGATTATGACGCCCAACGGCGCGGAAACCGATTTCGTTCAGATGATCGGTTAACTTCTGGGCTCCCGCGCGGCCATCGTTCTCATCGAGATGTATGCTCCAACACCTGAGCGAGATTAGATTCTCGGGTTGCTTGAAATCGACGTACAAACCGCCCGTATCCGATAACTCTCGCGCAGCTTCGTCTATCAGCTCCGCTTTGACCGTGGCCTCACAAGGCATGCCGGCATCGTCGCTCCCGTGAACCTTAAGAACGCCGGATAGTTCAGCATTCAGGCTGGCGGCGTAGACGAATTTGAGTGCGCGCGCGATATCCTGCTTGGCAGCCGAATTGCATGTATTAGGGGCTGGGAACGTGCCCTCGATGACGTCGATGGACTCACTTCTTTCCATGCTTTCCATGCGTCGCCCCTGCCTTAGTTCACGGTCTCTAGGGAATCGAGCCACTGCCTCAGATCGTCTGCCATCACGATTGTACGTCGTCCACTTTTCCGGACCGGCAAACGTCCTGCGGCAATCTGCTGATAAAGGTAGGCCCTGCTGAAGGGCACGACAGCCAAAGTTTCGTTGATCGAATACGCCAGCTTCTGAAGTGGGTTATTTGCCGACGCGCGACCTTGAGAATGCTCAGGACCAACTGTATCCACAGCGCTCTGGTTCTTATCGTCTTCGCCTGACGGCAATGGGGTCTTACTCATGATGCGTCGTCTCCGTTTATATGCCCAGCGCCACAAGGGCGCCGGTGGAATGAGCGAATCATATCAAATCCCAGACCCCAAACTTACTACTTGTCTAATTGGCTGCCGGCCTCAAAGCCGCGGATGGCAAAACACTATGGAATTCTGAGACTTACCTGGAGCGCCGTTCACTCGCGGAAGAAGGCTGCGGTACTCTCAGATCTGGAAAGTTTTCAAAATTTGGCGGCTAGCGCGAGGGGGTGATGACAGAGATTCGCGCGCGCGATTACCCCCCCTACCCGGGGGTGGACGCGCATGTCGGCGCGCGCGCCTGCCTATGCGTCGGCCAGGGTGGCGACCGCGACCGGGAAGTTAAAATAGCCTCCCACATAAATGATTAAAATGCGATTATTATAATAATGTCGAATTATTTATTCCGACATACTCAACAAATTCAACACAAAATGAAAATATAACGTTTTTTATTTTGACAAAACCTCAACTACACGTTTTTTTATAAACCGTCGTTAATTCGAAAAGGGAATCTGAATATGGGAAAAGCACCAAATCGCGTTAATTTCAAAGTCAGCGACCAAAACGGAAACGAGGAAATCTGCGCGTCGTGCGATGAAGTGATCGGATGGGCGCTGGGCCGCAAGGGCTTGGTCATCGAGGCAATAGACGCGCCTACGGTTTCAGGCGAAGCGATGGCGCCTAAATGATCCTGCGTCCGCGCCAACAAGCATTCGTCAAACAATCGACGCATGCAATCTTTTAAGCCAAGCCTACCGCCCCTCGTCGGGGCGGTTTTTTCGGCTACCTCATGACCGACGAAGCACCTGTCTACAAGCAGCCCGGTTCGCAGTATGCCGGGCATGGATCCGTGAACCATTCCATCAAGGAATACGTCCGCGGATCGTTCTGGCACACCAACACCGTTGAGGGCTATTTCAGCATCTTCAAGCGCGGCATCACCGGCAACTACCAATGGGTGAGCGCGAAGCACCTGAAACGCTATCTCGGCGAGTTCGACTTCCGTTACAACACCCGTGACGTGTCCGACATGGAGCGCGCCGTGCTGGCCGCCAAGGGCATTCAAGGCAAGCGCCTGACCTATCGGCGGACTGACGCAGGGTAAGGACGCGGAGAAATGCCCGCGCCCGCAACCTGTAAAGGTGGTTGCATGGATCGGATGGTTTCACAACCGATTCGGTCTATAATTCGGACAGCAGCAGCGACGGCTCGCCCTGAATAAGGGTCCTGTCACACTGCTGCTGTCAGGAGCGACGGTAACGCTCCGGGTTCCCTCTACCAAGGGGGCTTAAGACGGAACTTTAGATGGCCGTAAGGGGATGGATGCCGAGGATCCTTGAAATATGGGACAACCACAGCAGACCACCGCTAAACGGCTTCAAAAGCCATCCGTTGTCGCCCGGTTCGAGTTGATCATTGAGCCGGGCTAGCGCCAGCTAGGGCGCGATACAAATACTCCGCAGTCTAACGCTGTGGGCCTGCAGCATGTTGTGGAAACGCAATTATGCTCACTATCACGTTGGAACTGAAGATTAGCTTCCAGCGCATCCTCATCACAGGAACCGCGCTGGCTGTTTACTTCTTCTAAGAGGGGCGCGGGTTCGATTTATCGGACTCGCGTTCCTTTTTCTCGCCCCGCTTCGGCGGTACGATCTTGTCCATAGTCTTTTGAAACCGTTCCCAGGAGTCGGGGTGGGTTTCTACGTCTTCTGGTTTCTCTGATTTAGGTTTATCTGCCATGGCCAAAGACCACCTTAGTTACCTCAAAACACTTCCCGAAAGCCATCTATCAAACTTTCCAGATCACGCGCGCCTAATCGGCCTTATCCTGAACGAATGGAACTTGGTTGAACATACCCTGATAAATCTTTTGGCCGCGGTGCTTCATGCCGAGCGTGCGCCGGTACAGAGGATGCTGAAGGTAATGAGAACCAGCAGGGCGCGACTAGACGCCATCGAAGCCGCCAACCAAGGATATCTTCATTTCCTGTTCGCCCCGGAAGAGCTGCAAGACATTTTGGACGAAAGCCGTGCTTGCCTCACCCGTCGCAATCGTTACGCCCACGCTCATTACTACAGCCGTGACGGCAAGCGCCTATTGATGGTCGATGTATCTGAGGAAAGCGACAGCGAGGGCATTGAGAGGGTGATACCGATCAACGAACTAACCTCAACCCATCAGAGCATCCGAAAACTCGCTCAAAAGGTTTGGGATTTAACCTCGGAAGTCGAATACGACTGAACTTCCAAGGCCGCCTTCAATATCTGATCCACATAGCGGGCCTTCAGCGGCCTAGTTACAAACGGGCTGTCGCCATATTTATCGACAACCTGAACACCCGCATCAACCAACCTGCACCCAAGCTGGCGCGCTTGCTCACATGAGCACGGCCCTTGTTGCTCGGATGACAACTTTGGGCTAGCTTTTTTTCTCTCGCCCGCGACGGCTATTGGCGCGCTTTCGCCGCTAAAAAACGAACAATTTGCTACCCAGAATGCCACCCAGGAGAAATCGATAGCATCGATATTAACACTTAAACCATTGAAATCATTGGTCGGGGCGAGAGGATTTGAACCTCCGACCCTCTGCTCCCAAAGCAGATGCGCTACCAGGCTGCGCCACGCCCCGACGATGGTATACGGCGCAGTTTCTATAGCGCTTTAACGGAAACGGCAACTGATCGCGTTAGGATTCCCGATGTCCCGATTTCTGCCCCGGCGCGCACGCCTGTTTTCCATCCTCCTTGTCCTGCCGGTATCGAGCATGGCCTCCGCCCCGCCGGCGGCGGCGGCCGAGGCGATCGTCGGCAAGGCCCGCGTGATCGGCGGCGATATCATCGAGATCGACCGCCAGCAGATCCGGCTGTTCGGCATCGATGCGCCGGCCACCGCCCAGACCTGTACAGCCGCGGGCAGAGCATGGTCCTGCGGCCAGAACGCGGATTTCGCCCTGTCGGCAATCGTCGAACGCCAATGGGTATATTGCGCCCCGAAGCCCGGCACGCTGGACGGGCGCGTCCTTGCCGTCTGCCGGCTGGCCGGCGGTAACGGCCCGGATATCGGCGCGGCGATGGTCAGACAGGGATGGGCCCTCGCCTATCGGCCGCAGTCGAATGTTTACGCGCCGGAGGAACAAGCCGCCCGCCGGGCGAAGGCCGGGCTGTGGGTCGGCGAGTTTACCCTGCCCTGGGAATGGCGGCCCGGCCGGTAACGGAATACGAACGGAAGACGCCGACGACGGAACGGCACCGACCTGCCGCAAAATTCACCGCGGCAGGGACCAGGCAGGGACCCAAAAGTGTAACACGCGACACCGTTGACCTGCGCCCCGGTTTTTCCTTACCATCTGCCGGACTTTCTCTGGGGCAATAATGACCGACAAACGACCTATCGACCCACCCTTTCGTGCCGAACATATCGGCAGCCTTTTACGTCCGCAGGAACTGATCGATGCACGCCTGGACCACGAATCCGGGACGATCGACGAACAGGAACTGCGCGAGATCGAGGATCTTGCGATTCGCGACATCGTGCGGCTGCAGGAAGACGTCGGACTGGAAGTCGTCACCGACGGCGAATTCCGGCGGCATACGTATTTTTCCCATTTCTTCGAACGCCTCGGCGGGCTCGAATTCGATCGCAATGCCGAAAAGGGCTGGGACTATACCAACGACAAGGGGGAGACCGTCGGCGCGGCCCGCGTGAAGATCGCGTCGCGCCTGTACTGGACCCACCCGATCAACGACGAGGACTTCACCTTCGTCGACGAGCTGACCAGCCAGACCGTAAAGGTCACCCTGCCCGGTCCCTGCGTGCTCCATTTCTTCGGCGGCGCCGGCAATATCAGCAAGGTCGTCTATGACGACATGGACCTTTTCTGGGACGACATCGTGGATGCGTTTCACAACGAACTCGCAGCGCTGGACGATGCGGGATGCGAATACGTGCAGCTCGACGAAACCGCGTTCGCCAAGTTTTCCGACCCGTCCATCCAGGCGGCGCTGAAAGAACGCGGCGACGACTGGAAGGACCTGCTGGCCCTGTACAGCGATATCATGAACCGGGTAATCGAGGGCAAGCCGGAAGGCATGCGCCTCGGCATTCATCTGTGCCGCGGCAACAAGCAGAGCTACTGGCAGGCCGAAGGCAGCTACGACCTGGTCGCCGATACGCTGTTCAACAAGATCAACGCCGACTGTTATTTCATGGAATACGACAGCCCGCGCGCCGGCGATTTTTCACCGCTCAAATTCCTGCCCAAGAACAAGACCGCGATCCTCGGCCTGGTATCGACAAAGACACCCGAAATCGAAACCGGGGACGAACTGAAAAAACGCATCGAAGAAGCAGGTAAATTCGCCGATCTCGACAATCTCGGCCTCAGCCCGCAGTGCGGTTTCGCCAGCGATCATCTCGGCAACCAGATCACGGTGGATGACGAAATCGCGAAGCTGAAACTTGTCGTAGACACCGCGAAGGACATCTGGGGCGACTAGAGCATATTCCGTTTACGCGGAATCGCACCGGCCCGCTCCCTCTCCCGGCGTCAGGATCGTGACGGGCCGACCCGGAATTCGATCCTGTTGCCGTCGGAATCCATGCCCTCTCCGACTGACCCTTTATCCTTACCGAGCGTGCGGAAGGTCCCCTCTGCCTTTACACCGTTGCGGCAATTCATGGTCCAGGTCTTTCTCGTAAATTCCGCAACGCCGTCGCAATAGGTCTTGCCGGGAACCACCAGGTTGATTTCGTATTTGCGCCACGATTTCCGATAGTGAAGCGATCCCGCGAGCGGTCCCGAATGCCCGCCCCAGTCGATCTCAACCGACCTGACATCGACGGAATTCGTATCGGTCGTCTGTGAACCGAATCCCTTTGCTCTCTCAGGATGCTTGTTCCACCAGCCGGGATCGGCCGGCGCGTCGAATTTCCAGACGACATCGCCGTACACGCCATAGAGTCGGCACGCCCCGGCGCCGTATTTCGCGTCGCATTTCTGTTTCCAGTTGTATTCGTTCGCATCGCGGCAGATGGCGCGGGTTTCGGGACAGAACACCCTGTAAACCCCGCCGCCGCGCACCAGGAAGAAATACAGGGAATCCCGGTCGGTCGTTCCGCGCGCCCAGTTCCTGAAAGACGCAGTCTGACGATCGCTCAGCGTAACCGGCCCGGTTCCCGTCAGCCCTTCGTCGGTCACGCATCCGGCAAGCACCGACACGGACAGAAGCAGGGCCGTGAAACGCGTCATCGGGCACCGCCGCCGGTCACGGCCGCGATTCGGTGGGCAAATTCGCGATCGGCTCGACAAAGCGGAGCTCGGTATCCCAGGGAAAAAAGATCCATGTGTCCTGGCTGACCTCGGTGATGAAGCTGTCGACCATCGGACGGCCCGCGGGCTTGGCATATACCGTGGCGAAATGGGCCTTGGGCAGCATTTCGCGGACGACCTTGGCCGTCTTCCCGGTATCGACAAGATCGTCGACGATCAGCACGCCCTCGCCGTCGCGATCGTCGGAGACCGGCTTGAGCACCTCCAGCCCGCCCTGATCCTGATGTTCGTAGGAAGAAACACAGACCGTGTCGATCAGACGGACTTCCAGTTCCCGCGCGACGATCGCCGCGGGCACAAGCCCGCCCCGTGTAATCGCGATGACGGATCGCCATGTTCCGGCCTCCGCGAGCCGCCAAGCAAGCGCTTTCGCATCCCGGTGAAGTTGGTCCCAGGAAACGGGAAAGGCTTTCTGGTATGGATCTGACATGCGGTTCCCCCTGCGTCGTTTGTTCAGCCTACCAATAAATACTGCGCGCGCGGCGCGCAATGCGGCGACGCCGGCCTTTTACTTTTTGCGGGCGGCGCTAAACTGCCGCCATGGCCAAAACACTCGATTTCCCCGACGATATCCGCCCCGATTTCCAGGGGTTTCCACCCGAAGCGTTCGCCTTTCTCGAAGGGCTTAAAAAGAACAACGAGCGCGAATGGTTCAAGGCGCGCAAAGCGTCCTACGACAACGACGTCAAATTCGCCATGGAATGCCTGCTGGGGGAATTTACGGCAAACCGACGCCCGCCGGGATTTCCCGTCCAGGCGGATCCCAAGCGGGGTTTGTTCCGGATTTACCGGGACGTGCGGTTTTCCAAGGACAAGGCGCCCTACAAGACCCATGCGGGCGCGGTGATGACCCGCTCCGGCGCCAAGGGCGACCAGGGGCTTCTCTATACCCATATAGAGCCCGGCGGCAGTTTCCTCTCGGCCGGATTCTATTCGCCCGACAGGGAATTCCTCGCGGCCTGGCGTGCCCGTATTGCCGCCGAGCCGGATCGCTTCCTCGAGCTCATCGCCCCTTTTACGAAATCGCGCGGGCGCTATGCCCTGCGCCACCGCGGGGCGCTCAAAACGATGCCGCGCGGGTTCCAGGACTATGCCGACAGTCCGGTGGCCGAATACCTGAAATGGAAACATTTTCTCGTCAGCCGGTCGCTGACCGACAAACAGACCCAGAGCCGCAAGCTGCTGGATCACATCCGCGAACTCGCGGAGATTGCCACGCCGTTTCTCGAATTCGGATGGGACATTCTCGAGACGGCCTACGAGGACGATCCCCGCCGGCACATGCGGATAAAAGAATAAAAAAATTGCGGCGGCCCGGATACGCTGGGCCGCCGCAATAAGAAAGTCCCGCCCGGGGTTGGCGTCAGACGGTCTTTCTACGCTTCATGCACCCCATGCCGACAAGGCCGAGGGCAAAGATAATGGTCGCGCCGGGGGCCGGCACTTCGATGTTGGTCGGCGCTTTCACCATGCGGATGCGAAGATCCATCCCGACGGTGGTTTCGGTGCCGTCGTCATAGTGCCCGGTCGCGACATTGAAGTTGTTCGCGCCCCAGAGGGTCATCCAGCGTTCGTCGGGGTCGGCGCCGGGCTGGGTGAACGAATTGGGATCGTTCGAACCGGTGCAGCAGACATCGCCCAGCATGAAGCCCATTTCGGTAACGGTGTTGGCGGCGATCGTCGCGCTGCCCGGGCCGTTGAAGGTGTCGGAGAACGTCAGGTCCAGCGTGTTATTGCTGGCAAGGAACCCGGACCCGTTGAACAGGAACGGCGTGCCGCTCGCGAGTTCCATGGTGAAGGTGCTGCTTCCCTGGGTGACGGTCGCCGAAAAAGTCAGCGCGCCGGTCACGTCGTCGAACAGACCACCGGCCGTGGACCCGGCCGCACTGCCCGAAATGGTAGCGAGATTGCTGCCGCTCATTTCGTTGCCCCGGGCATCGTGGAACGTGGAAGCGGCGAAGCCGCCTTCATTCCCGGCGGTCAGGACATTGGTCACGATCCAGGTCGTTGCATTTGCCGATCCCGCTGCCGTAAAGGCCAGAACCGCGGATGCCGCGACGACGATAATCTTATCAACCAGTTTTGACATTGCACTCACCTAAACATTCGGTTCAGCTTCCAGTCAGGTTGGTACATGCAATTATCGTGCCAACTAATATTTTCTATGTTTTTCAATAATTTAAATACTCTGCCAAGAAACACGCTGCGCCGGGTGTAAATTTCTCCGACGTAGTTCGGGGAAATGGTTAACGACGTGTAAAAAATCCCGACACCATCGGCTACGCGGTGCCAAACCGTTGATATAAAATACTTAATCAACGCTCTTTACAGAATTCACCCGATCTGGCCGAATTCCGGGATATGGCATCGGGCATGGAAGAAGGGTTTCGATCATGACGCGGGAAAACAGCCGGGAAAACGGCATTGTCGGCGGAGTCTGCATGGCGCATGCGCCGCAGTTCTTTACCCTGCCCGACTCCGAAGACAGGGAAACCGTGGAACGCGTGCGCCGGCTCGCCGCCGAGAACGGCCGCAGGCTCGAAGCGCTGGACGCGGATTTCACCCTTGTCATCGCGAACGACCATGCGAACCAGTTCCTGCTCCATTGTGTACCGTCTTTCGCCATCCACCGCGGCAAGGAAGCGCGCGGCCATTTCGCCGGCCGGGATTTCCGCTTCGACGTGGACAGCGAAACCGCGACGGCACTGGTCCGCTATCTTCAGGACGAAAAATTCGACCCCGCCTTCACCAGCACCGCCGAACTCGACTATGCGTTCGGCATACCGCTCACCTTTCTTGAAATGAACGGGCCGGTCATCCCGCTTTACGTCAACGCCTATGTGCCGCCGCAGCCCCGGATGGAGCGCTGCTATCATCTCGGCCAGGCGATCGACCGCGCGTTGCGGGCAGTGGGCAAGCGCGCCGTCGTCGTCGCGAGCGGCGGGCTGTCGCATTTCCCCGGGACGGAACGCTACGCCGAACCCGCGACCGCATTCGACCTGAAACTGATGCGCGAACTCGGCGACGGCAATCTGCGCTGGCTGCTGTCGCTCGACGAGCAGCGGCTGGACGATACCGGCAATATCGAGCTCCGCTGCTGGGCGGTCGCCGCCGGCATGCTCGGCGAGCGGGTGCCGGATGCGATTTCCTTCGACCCGAGCTGGCACCATAACTATGCAACGCTCGCCTGGTGGAGCGAGCAGCCGGCCGAAAAGCCGCAGCCGCATTATCCGACGGTCGCGCCGGAACGGGTCGCCCTGACCGACGCGCTCCACCGGATCGCGAACAACGCAGCCGAGCGCACACGGTTTGCCGGCGACCGGGCGGCGTTCGTCGCCGAACTCGATATGTCGGCCGACGAAAAAGCCGCGCTGGTCGCAATGGACGAAAAGGCCTTTGCCGCGCTCGGCATCCACCCGTTCGTGCCCTTCATGGCGCGGCTGCAGCTGGAGCGGGAATAACGCCGCCGGTCTCTTTCCCCCGCGTGATGCATACCCAGCCCGCCCCTGACGCATGACTGCCCGAGGCGTCGCTTGACGGCAAAACCGCCCGGGCTAAAGTGGGCTTCCGCAGAATAGGACGAATGAAGAAATGGCGCTGAAAAAGGGTGAACGGGTTGTTGTTGTCGGCTGTGGGCCGGTCGGCATGGTGCTGACGCTTGCACTGTACCGCAAAGGCATTCCGGTAACGTTGCTGGAGCGCGCCGACGGCCCCATCGAAGACCAGCGCGCTGCGGCGATCCAGCCGTCGTCGCTTGAAATGCTCGCGGAACTGGGCGTCACCGATGAAATCCACGAACGCGGCCTTGTCTCGCCGACCTTTCACTACCGGGACCGCGTATCGGGCGACCTGGTCGCGGAGTTCGATTTCTCGATGCTCGCGGACATGACCGAATTTCCTTACGTCATCCAGTACGAGCAGTTCAAGCTTGTCGAAACCATCATTCGCGACATCGGCGATACGCCCGATGTCGAATATCGTTTTTCCTGCGAGGTCACGGGCATCGAGCAGGATGCCGACGGCGCATCGATATCGTTCACCAACAAGGACGGCGAGGCGGAAACGATCCGCACGCCCTGGGTGGTCGGTTGCGACGGATACAGCTCCGTCGTCCGCCAGGCCGCCGAAATCGAATTCGTCGGATTCACCTATCCCGAAAAATTCGTCAAAATCGGGTCCGACTTCGACTTTCAGGCCGCCGGCCAGGCGTTGTGCATCCGCAATTTTTTCTCCGATCCCGGCGAATGGTGCAACCTGTTCAAGGTCAACGGCTACGGCCCGCCCGGGATATGGCGCACCGTGTTCCCGGTTCCTGCCGACGAGCCCGACGAGGTCTGCCTGTCCCATGAAGGCGTTCAGGGCCGGTTGCAGAAATTCTTCCCGAAGGACGGCGACTACAACATTATCTATACCGGCCTGTACCATGTGCATCAGCGGGTCGTTGAATCCTTCGTCAAGGGACGCGTCCTCCTCGCCGGCGATTCCGCCCACGTCAACAACCCGATCGGCGGCCTCGGCATGAATGGCGGCATTCACGATGCCGTCGCCCTGGGCGACAAGCTGTCCCGGGTGATCGGCGGCGCATCGGAAGACCTGCTCGGCCTCTATAGCCGCCAGCGCCACAAGGCGCAGATGGACGGCGTTCAGGCGACCTCGATCGCCAACAAGAAACTGATGGAAGCCAAGGACGCCACGATCCGCCAGCAGCAACTGGACGCAGTACGCGAAAACGCGGAGAACCCGGAAAAAGCGCGCGCCTATTGTCTGAACGCCGGGTTGTTTACCAGCCTCGAAAAAGCGAACGCCGTCTCGTGAGCGCCGCCACCGGTGGACGGCACCCGGCCGGCGAAAACCCGAACGGCGTCGGCGCGAGCCCCCTGCGCAAGGAAGATGCCCGGCACCTGGCCGGGCGCGGCCTGTTTGTCAGCGACGTTGCCGCGGCAAATGTATGGGAAGCGGCCATCCTGCGGAGCCCGGTGGCGCACGGTCATCTGCGCGGCATCGACACCAGCGGCGTGCCCGCCGGCTGCCATGTCTTCAGCGCCGCTGATTTCCCAGACATCGGCGCCATCCGCGCGGTCCCCCGCATCCCCGGATTCAGGGCATCGGACTTCCCGATTTTCGCGACCGGCAAGGTGCGCTATGTCGGCCAGCCGATAGCCATCTGCCTCGCCGCAACCCGGGCGGAAGCCGAAGACCTTGCGCAGACGATCCCCGTCGATATCGAGGAACTGCCCGCCGTTATCGACACGCGCGAGGCGACGACGCGGAAAGACCCGCTGATCCACGAAGGCTGGGACGACAACGTCTTTGTCGAACGACAGGTGACCGGGGGCGATATCGCCGCGGCGCGGGACGCCGCCGACATTACCATCACCAACGAATTCAGGCTGAACCGGCACGCGGCTATTCCACTCGAAGGCCGCGCCGCCCTGGCGGTATGGGACAACCGCCGCGACGACCTGACGCTGCATATGTCGACCCAGGCGCCGCACATGATGCGCGTCGGCATCGCTGAAATACTGGGACTGAAGGAACGCCAGCTCCGGCTCGTGTCGCCCGATGTCGGCGGCGGGTTCGGCTCCAAGAACCGGCTGATGCCGGAAGAGGTCATGGTGGCGGCGGCATCGCTGAAGACCGGACGACCGGTTCGCTGGATCGAAGACCGGCGCGAGAACATCACCGCCAATAACCAGGCGCGCGAACACTGGTACCGGGTGACGGCTTACGCGGATTCGCAAGGCAGAATCCTGGGAATCGAAGCCGACCTGATCGTCGATGCGGGATCCTATTCGATCTGGCCGTCCGGCCCGTTCATGGAAACCGGCATGGCGGCGCGCAACCTGCCCGGCCCCTATCGCATTCCCGCACTTCATGTCGATACGTGGACGGTGGCCACCAACAAGCCGCCGCTCGGCCCCTATCGCGGGGTTGCACGGCCCGGCGCCTGTTTCGCCATCGAACGGACCCTGGACGAAGTGGCCCGCGCCGTCGGCCGCGATCCCTACGAGGTCCGGCGCGAAAACATGGTGCCGCCGGAAGCCATGCCCTTCACCGGCGCAGGCGGCATGCAGTTCGACAACGGCGATTATCCGACCAGTGTCGAAAAAGCGGCCGATGCGGCGGGAATGGCCGACGTCCGGACGCGACAGCGCGATGGCGCCGAGAACGGCCGTCTGGTCGGGATCGGCTTTGCCAGCTACTCGGAACAGACCGCCCACGGCACCCAGGAATGGAAACTGCGCGGAACGCCCGTCATCCCGGCGTTTGAAACGGCGACGGCGCGGATGCACGCCGACGGCACGATGGAATTGCTGGTCGGCATTCACAGCCACGGCCAGGGCATGGAAACGACCCTGGCGCAAATCGCCTGCCAGGAACTGGGGCTGACCCTGGACGACGTGGTGGTGCGTTATGGCGACACGGCGGTATCGCCCTATGGCAACGGGACGTTCGCGTCCCGGTCCATCGTCATGGGCGGCGGCGCGTCGGCCAATGCCTGCCGCAAGCTCGCCGTCAAAATAAAGCATATCGGCGCCCACCTGCTGCAATGCGACCCGGCCGATGCGGAACTGCGCGATAACGCCGTCTTCGGCGGCGGCGCGTCCGTCACCGTCGCCGAAATCGCCCGAACGGCGCATATCCGCCAGGACCTGCTCCCCGACGGAACCGACCCGACGCTGGAAGAAACCGCAATTTACGAACCAGAAATAACGTCCGGCGTGTTTTCCTATTCCACGCATGCTGCCGTCGTTCTCGTCGACCCGGAGACCGGCGAAGTGCAAATCGAAAATTACGCCATTGCCGAAGACTGCGGCACCGTGGTCAATCCGATGATCGTCGACGGGCAGATCGGCGGCGGCGTCGCCCAGGGCATCGGCACGGCGCTGTTCGAGGAAATCCCCTATGACGAATACGGCCAGCCGCTGGCCAGCACGTTCGCCGATTATCACTGGCCCGGTCCGACCTCCCTGCCCGCGTTTCGCATCGCCCATATGCTGACACCGGCGGAAGGTACGGAATACGGCATGAAGGGCATGGGCGAAGGCGGCGCCATTGCACCGCCGGCAGCCGTTGCCAACGCCATCCGCGACGCCCTGCTATCGGGCGGCATCGATGCCGCAGTCTGCGAAACGCCGATTACGCCGCGGCGGCTCTATTCGGCGATCAGGGCAGCCGCACGGGACTGACGCCCCGCCACCCTTCCGCCGGGAGAACCTCCGATGGCCGATTTCGAAACCATTTCCGTGGTCGCAGACGGGCCGGTCGCGACATTGTCGCTGAACCGTCCCGACGTCCGCAATGCGATGAACCCGGCAATGATCCGCGAAATCACGTCCGCGTTCGAGGGTTTCAATACCAGCGATACGATCCGCGTTGTCGTGCTGCGCGGCGAAGGCAAGGTTTTCTGCGCCGGCGGCGACCTGAACTGGATGCGTGACGTGCTCGGACAGACGGAACAGGAAGTGATCGACGATTCCCGTCACCTGCTCGACATGTACCGGGCAATCAATGACAGCCCGAAGCTTGTTATTGCCGCCGTCGAAGGCGCGGCGGTGGCCGGCGCGCTCGGCATTATTTCCTGCGCCGATGTCATCATCGCCGAGGCAGACACGAAATTCTGCGTCTCCGAGGTCAAAATAGGCCTGGTGCCGGGTATCATCGCCGCCTTCATCCTGCCGCGGATCGGCACGAGCTGGTTTCGGTACCTGTCCAAGTCGGCGGTGCTGTTCGACGCCGAGACGGCGAGGACAGCCGGCCTGATACACGAAATCGCCGGCGGGGCGGACGATCTCGCCCGGCGCATCGACAACCACATCAGGCTGGGCCTCTCGGCCTCGCCCCACGCAATCGCGGAAACCGGCAATCTGATCAATGCACTCGGTTACAGGATTAGCGAAGAAACGCTCGACAACGGATTGTTATACAACGCAAAAGCGCGGTTGTCGGATACTGCCCAGGAAGGTATTTCCGCGTTTCTCGATAAACGCCCGCCCCCGTGGGCAATGGATTCCTGAACCCGTCGAAAATGCCGGACGAGATGATGCCCGTGCCATGATCTTCCAGGGTGGCGTTCGGGCGGCTACGGCCGTGTGTTCCCGAACGTGGCGTTCGCCGCGGGGCTCATAATCGTCCCGCTGCCCCTTGTTTCGTGCAGTGGTGCAGAAAAACAGTCGATTTTACGACAATTTTTTTCGCCTGAAAAACGCCCTTCTTTCAATGAATTACATTCGTAATACAATCTGCGGACGCCGGAGTGACTAAAAATTAACCCTGTCGGTAAGAAAACCTTAACGCGTGTCGCGGGAAGATACTTCTGCCGCACTCCTTAAAAGTGCAAGTCCAACCGGAGAAAGACCATGTTGGGTAAAATCGCGGCTGCTGCCGCCCTCATCATCACCTTCAGCCTGCCGGCAACGGCACAACAGCAGGCCGCGTGCGCCAAGCGGACCGACGTTCTGAAACACCTGTCAGCCAAGTATACCGAAGCGCCGGTCGCGCTCGGACTTGCCAATAACGGCGGTGTTCTGGAAGTCCTGTCGAGCAAAACCGGGACCAGCTGGACGATTATCATCACGATGCCGAACGGTCCGACCTGCATGGTTGCAGCCGGCGAGAACTGGGAAAAAATCCCCCATATCGCGAGTGCAACCAAACAGGGCGCCTGAAGAATTCGGGACGATTATTCCACACCGCCCCGCACCGGGAAACGGCCCGCGCGCCCTGACGATTCGGTGCGGCAGGCTACTTTTCGGACTCTGTCCCCAACGCCGCCGAAATGACGCGGTCGCCCGGTTTGAGCCCCAACCGCGATACCGTACCGGCATTTAGCTCCAGAACAGCCACAACCGGCCCATTCGACGCGATCACGGCTTCGGACATCGGCACTGTCCGCTCGGCGATATGGTGGATCACACCATTACGGGCAATAAACAGCATATCCAGCGGAATGAAGGTGTTTTTCATCCACATTGCGGTCGGTTCGCTCCGGCGGTAGACGAACAGCATGCCCGCATCCGGGGCCATCCGACGCCGGAACATAAGCCCCTGCATCTGCTGGCGGCCATTCAGCGCCAGTTCGACGGAAAACTTGTGAATCTTCCCGCCGGATTCGACGGCGAGCGGCTCCTTCGAAAAGGAAACCAGACTGCCCGCCGGCTGCGCGGCGGCGCCCGTCGCCTGCAGCACGGGGACCGCGAGAAACGCCGGAAAGGCAAGAACCGCAAGCAAAACCAAATACCTGATCATGCCCCAGCATATAGGCCTTTCCGCCGCCGGATTCCAGCTTTACGGCCCTCTTCCGGGATTGGGGCCGCGGCCGACTCGGCCGGACTTGTCATTTTCAACGCCCGGCCTAATATTCGGAACATCAACACTGGGGGGAGCCGGATGGTCCGGCTGAGAGGTCTCTGCGGAGGCGACCCCTGGAACCTGATCCGGGTAATTCCGGCGAAGGGATCAGTGAAAAACGATGGCTGCTCGCGCTCCCGCAACGATATCCGTCCCCTCCGTACATGTGTCCGGCGCCGGCCTCGCCTTTGACGGATTCCCTCTGTTCGACGATCTTTCGATAGACCTCGCCGCCGGCGAATGGACGATTCTGCTGGGCCCGAGCGGCGTCGGCAAGACGAGCCTGCTGCGTCTCATCGCCGGGCTGGAGGGAGCTTCGGCCGGCACCGTGCGCTGCGACGACGGTCTGCCGGTTTCGGAGCGCGTTGCGTATATGGCACAACAGGACCTCCTCCTGCCCTGGCTGAGCCTGCAGGACAACGTGCTGCTCGGCGCGCGTCTCCGCGGATCTATCGACAGTCGCAGCAGGGCCCGCGCCCGGGAGCTTCTGACCCGTGTCGGGCTCGGCGACCG
>TARA_R110002126_G_scaffold6119_9_pt1 | contig 16345 bp, 14 predicted proteins | sample TARA_R110002126 | Tara Oceans TARA_R110002126 (sample SAMEA4397536) | marine metagenome | biome: Polar Biome; feature: [DCM] deep chlorophyll maximum layer (ENVO:01000326); material: water (ENVO:00002006), including particulate matter (ENVO:01000060) such as... | depth 30 m
GGTTTGATCCTGCGCGGCGGCGGTGCATGGAAGGTCAAGAGCGGCAACAAGGAGCCGCTGGACTGTGGCACGATTCTCGAGTTGATCGAGAAGGCCCAGGAGGCCGCGCAATCCGGCGTCGACATCCAGCGCTACAAGGGCCTCGGTGAGATGAACGCGGAGCAGTTGTGGGAGTCCACCATGGATCCCGGCACGCGCACGCTCTTCCGCGTCGAGATGGACGATGCCTTCGCCGCCGACCAGATCTTCACGATCCTGATGAGTGATGGGGTTGAGGCTCGCCGCGAGTACATCGAGCAGCACGCCCTCGAGATCACGAACTTGGACGTCTAAACGACGCTTCAGGAGCCCCTGGCAGGCTCCTAGGGGGGCCCGGAATCCTTTTCCGGGCACCTCTCGGACCCGCGCTCCAGTCGCGGGGGCCGGCGGCCGATAGGGAAGGAGCACCCCAACCCTGGGGAGCTTCCCTCATGGCTGTCAAGTCCACCCAACGCCTCGATCCCGCTCGTCTCGCTGAGTTCCTTGCTGAAAAGGGGCTCGTGGAAGTCGAGGTCATTCGCGAGTTGCTGCAATCGTCAGGCGACGGTGGCACCCCGTTTCCCGAGGCCCTCGTCGAGGCGAACCTGATCACGGATTGGGATCTCGCACGCGCTGTCTGCGAGACGTTCCACCTGCCCTTCCTGCCGGTGGAGAACTCGAAGCCCAAGGCGGACCTGCTCGCCGAACTCGACACGGACTTCTTGTCCAGGCACGGACTCGTTCCGTTGCAGCGCTTCGGAAACCTGCTGACCGTCGTGATGCCGGGCCTCGTCTCGGCCGAGACGCTGGCGGAGATGTCGGCCATCACCGATCTGACGATCATGCCCATCGTGGGCACCGTCGAAGGCAACCGCCGCTGGCTCAGCGAGCACTGCAAGGTCGAGATCGCCCAGGACGGCGACTGGGGCAGCCTGTTCGACGAGGGCGATGCCAACGTTCAGCTCTCGCTGGACGACACCGAGATCGATGTCGATGCCAACGAACCGATCCAGGCGCTCGAAGCCGATCTCGACGAAGACCTCAGTAGTCTCGAATTCGAAGCGCACGTCGACGACGTGCCCTCGATCGCCGAGGTGCGCCGGGATGCGAACCCCAAGACGTCGAACGAGCCGGTCGAGCTTCCTCCGATGCCGGAATTCGGCTCGGACAAGTGATACCAGCAGGTAGCGAACGAGCTACCAGCGTGGCGTTCGCCAGCCGCCACCCAATCTGCGCACCAGCATTCGATCCGCGAGTCGCGGTCGAATCGCCGAAAGGGCACCCAGGAGGCGCCACTTCCAGCGCAGGGAACGCTCCGGTTCCGGCCGTCGATCCAGAGCGAGCACGTGGAGCGCAACCTCGTCCGCCGGCGAAGCCTCGGCCAGGTCCGGATGCGGGAGATCGCCCGGGTTCGCCTGAGCTTCGAAGAAACCGGTCGTCGTCAGCGCTGGATTCAGGGTGCAGACCGAGATCCTGTCCTCGGCCCACTCCACGCGCAGCGCTTCGCCGATCGAACAAGCGGCGGCCTTGCTGGCCGAATAGGCCGCTTGACCGGGGATTCCACGCCGCCCGACGACCGACGCCACGTTCACGACCACGGCCCGTTCACTGCGCCGTAGAAGCGGGAGGGCCGCTTGGCAGGCCAACAGCAAGGCGAAGACGTTCGTGTCGAACACGCGCTTCAGCGTCTTCGGATCGAGCTCCTCGACCTTCGCGCGATAGCCGACCCCGGCGTTGTTGACCAACAGATCCAGGCCGCCGAACCGCGTGTCGAGCGTCTCGATCGAGCGTTCGATGGCGGCAGGGTCCGTCAGGTCACAAGGCAGAACGACGTGACCGTCCCCGGGCAACTCGGCGAGCACGCGCTCGAGCTCCGCTTGGCGACGGGCGAGCAGCGCGACCCGATAGCCCTTCGAGGCCAACAGGCGTGCAACGGCTTCACCGATTCCGGACGAAGCTCCGGTGACGAGGGCGCGGCGAGCGGTCACGGCAGGCGCTGCGAACTCACTCGCGGTCGGCGGAGCCCAGGCTGTCGACGATGCCGGGCAGCTTGATGAACTTGTCGCGAGCCTTCTTCCAGCGCGTGATCTCTTTGATGATCGCGCGAACCTGGCCGTCCTTGGAGCTGTATTGATCGATGATCGTCAGTTCCCAGTCGCGCACGCTCTTGAAGGCGGCGTCGAGAGTCTGGAACGCCTGGCGACCGAGGCGATCGTATTCGGCGTCGTTCCCCGCATCCCGCGCGGCCAGGGCTTCGTCCTTGAGGGCGATGCCGCGGTCGGCGCGCCGCATCGCGGACTGGAACAGTTCCCGGTGATCGAGCTCCGGCGGAGCCGCGTCGATGATGTTCGGGCCCACCTCGCCAACGAGATCGCGGTACAGGTCGTCCCCTGAAACCTGGTTGAACTTCGCGAACGGATCGATGAACTCGGGGTTCGGTTGGTCGGGACCGCTCGGACCCTCCTCGTTCATCGCGTTCTTCTTGTTGAAGATGAAGCTCGCCGCGAGGATCACGCCCACCAACATCGCGATGGTCAAGAAGAGCGGCGTGTAGTTGGTCGGCCGTTGACGCGCCCGACGCTGGGGCGCGTCGGGATCGGTCATGTCGGAGTACGAATCGGGCGGGCTCATGCTGGGCATGGTACCCGCAGCTTTCGGCCCGGTGACGCTGGGTGTTCGCTCGGTTCTCGTTCCGGGCGGGCCGTCACGCGCCAAGGTCAGCTCGTGGGGCGTCGCAATCTCGCTGCGTAACCGCCATCGGTCGGACCCGGAGCCGGTTGGTCGTCGCCCTCCAGAATGGGGCCCGAAACCGGCAATCGCTCGTGTTCCGCCTCGATCGTCCACCCCGGATGCCGCTCGAGGAAGGCGCGCACCTGCTGTGCGTTCTCCTCCGGTTCAAGGCTGCACGTCGAGTGCACCAACCGCCCACCCGGGCGAACCCGCTCGGCCGCGTCGTCCAACAATTGGGAGCCCAGCGCCACCAGGTCGCGCAGGTCCTTGGGACCGAAACGCCAGCGGGCACCCGGTCGCGCAGCCAGAACGCCCGTGTTGCTGCACGGCGCGTCGACCAGCACGCCGTCAAAGGTGGCGCTGGGGTTCAGGCCGTGAGTGGAATCGCTCGCGAGCGGGGTGACCGAGCCCTCGGGTCGCAGGCGTTCGATCTCGCGCGCCATCCCCGCCAATCGCCGGGGGTTCTTGTCGCACGCCGTGACGTGGGCACCGGTCCCGGCGAGCAACATCGACTTGCCTCCAGGGGCGGCGCAAAGGTCGAGGATCCGCTCGCCCGCCTGCGCTTGCATCAACTCGGCCGCAGCGATCGCAGCGCTGCCCTGGACAGCGATATGACCTTCGGTAAAAGCCGTGGAAGAGAAGACGGCCTCGCCCGCGTTGGCGGGCAACAGGATGTTCGAGGGCAGGTTGCCGGGGCGCGCGCCGGCCTCGGCGAAGGTGTCCAGCAGCGCCTCGCGCTCGCCACGTACGACGCGCAAGGACAGCAGCGGCTCGCGTAGAGCCAGGTCCGCCAGTTGGAACGCCTGCTCGTTGCCGTGGCGCGCCGCCCAACGTTTGACGATGGCGCTGGGCATGGAGAGCGCGTCCTCGGCCCACAGGAAGGGGTGCTCCTCCGGATCGCGGAAGATGGCCTGGCGGAAGGTCCAGGGGCGACCGATCAGGTCGTGGCGCGCGTCCCCGGACGTCTCGAGCCTGGCGGCGCGTTGCACTTCACGCAGCACGGCATTGGCCACGCGGCCCTTGGCGAGTCCACAGACGTCGCGAACCACGATCACGGTCTCGGACAGCGCCGCATGCGGCGGAATGCGGTCCAGGAAGAGCAACTGCGTGATGCCGAGGCGCAAAAGGGTCGCCAGATCGGCGCTCGGTTTGGCCTTCGTGAAGCGTCCGACGATCGCCCGCAACGTCGCGCGGCGTCGGATCTCGGTGCCGACCAACGTCCGCACGAGTCCGCGATCGCGAGCATCGAGGCCATTGTTCGCCGAGAACGTGTCGACGAGTCGCATGGGCGCCGGGTGTCCCGAGCGAAGTACTTGAAAGGCGGTCAGGCGCGGCATCAGGCGTCGGTTTCCGTGGGAGCTCCGAGCACGAGGCCCGCTTCGAGTCGTGCGCCGCGCAGGAACGCGGCGCCATCCATCGCCGGTTTCCCAGCAGGCTGAACGGTGAGCAGGTCGAGGGCGCCGTCGCCCGTCGCGACGGTGAACGCGCCACCGGCGAGCAGACTTCCCGCGGGTGCGTCATCGCCGTCCACCGCGGAGGGCTGCGCGGCGCGCACGACCAGGTTGCGGCCATCGGACAGCGTCGTCTGCGCGCCCGGCCAAGGTGACATCGCGCGCACGTGGCGGTCCAGTTCGGCGGTGGAGCGCGACCAGTCGATGCGCCCTGCATCTTTCTTGAGCTTGCGACAGTGCGACGCGAGCGCGGGGTCCTGGGGCGTGAACGTAGCGGTGCCGTTCGCCAGCGCATCGAGCGCTTCGATCAGGGCTTCACCGCCGTCCTCGGCCAATCGCGCGAGCAGATCGCCCGACGTCTCGCGGTCGCCGATCGGAGAACGTCGCTCGACGATCACGTCGCCCTCGTCCAGCGCCAGAACCATCTTCTGTACCGAAACACCCGATTCCGGGTCTCCAGCGGCAATTGCGGACTGAATCGGTGATGCGCCACGCCAGCGCGGAAGCAGCGAGGCGTGTACGTTCAGCGCGCCGTGCGGGGTCATCTCGAGGACCTCCGTGCGCAGGATCTCGCCGTAGCTGGCGACGCACAACGCGTCGGCCTGGAAGCTTCGCAACCGTTCGACGTCGGCGGGATCCTTCAGCCCCTTGGGCTGGAAGAGTTCGACGCCGTGCTCCTGGGCGAGCAAGGAGACTTCCGACGCAACCACCCCCCGACCGCGACCTCGTGGCCGATCGGGGGGCGTGATGACCGCCACCACGTCGTGCGTGCTCGCGAGGAGCCGGCGCAGGACGGGGGTGGCGAAGGGCGGGGATCCGAGAAAGACGACGCGCACGGTGGGAACGATGGGGCGTGATCCGTCGCGGGATCCCGCGCAGGTCAAATGTGCGGCTCGACCGCCGCCTTCAGCGAGGCGTAGGGCTGCGCGCCCATCACCTGGTTCTGCACCTCACCGCCCTTGACGACGATGAACGTCGGGATGGAGACGATGCCGTAGCGCGCGGGCACTTCGGGGTTGTCCTGGGTGTTCAGCTTGACGACCTTGAGCTTGTCGCCCATGTCCTCGGCGAGCTTGTCCACGAAGGGACCCATCGCCTTGCAGGGGCCACACCAGGGCGCCCAAAAATCGACCAGGACAGGCGTGTCGCTGTCGAGAACTTCGGATTGCCAGTTGCTGTCGGTGACGTCGAGAGCGGAGCTCATGATGGATGCTGGGGTGCGGTTCGGGACCGGTCTTTGGAGTCGGAAGCGGGTGGGGCGCGAATCTTGGGCCATCGCCCGGGAAGTTCAACCGGCACGGGTCGAGCCCCCCTCGGAGCTCGGTCGGAAGGCCGATTCGGGCCGGGATTCTACACGTTCGGGCCGTGAACGGACCGGGGACCCGGCTCTGCATTCTCGACGTCCGCCGCAGGTGCGTCCGCAGCGCTCGAAACGGGCCTGAGCGTGCCGTTCGGCGTGCCGTTGGGGGAAACCGTGGCGCCGAACGCCGGTTCGGCATCGGGCGCATCCTCGTCCGCTTCGTCGGAATCCGGCTCGGCAGCAGCCTGGGCCTCGGTTTCGTTCGCCCGTTCCGGGCTCGAGACTCGCTCGGGCGGCAGATCGAAGGACGGGTCGAGGCCCAGGTCGTCGTCCTCGTCCTCATCGTCCGGCGTCGTCGTGTGCTCAGCGGACGTCGTTTCCGAGGACTCGTCCAGGTCGTCGTCCGCGTCTTCGGGGGACACGAGCACGTCGTCCTCGTCCTCTTCCTCGTCCATGAACGTGGACGCGTTGATGAGCTCATCGAAGTCGCCGTCCCCGCCCTTCAGGATGAGGTCGATCTCGTCGTCCTGGTGGGTCTGCACCGCGCCGAGCACGCCGATCTTGATCAGTTCGAGCAGCGCGCAGAACGCTCCGATCAAACTCTGCTTGGTCGGCACGTCGTCGCCGAACACATCCATCAGGTCGCGCAGCGCGATGCGTCGATGGTGCTTCATCGCGAGCGCCATCGTCGAGACGTACCAACGCAACGGACGCGGGTCGCCCTCGATCGTGTGGACGCGACCGGCGAGCGTTTCGCGCATCAATCGCGAGAACGTGGCGAGCAGGTCCCAGGCGGTCAGTTCGCCGAGGTCGAGCTGGCGCTCGGGTTCGTGCATGCGCGCTTCGTTCTGGAAACCGCGTGCGTGCTCCAGGGAACGACGCTGGTAGCGATCGCCCAGATCGTCGGCGGCGCCCTTGAAGCGCCGGTATTCGATCAGGCGCTGAATGAGCTCGTCCTGGGGGTCCAGGTCGTCCTCGAGCTCGACCTCCTCGCGCGGCAGGAGCGAGCGGCTCTTGATCGACATCAGCGTCGCCGCCATCACCAGGAACTCGCCGGCGAGCTCGATATCCATGGCCTCGAGCGCTTTCAGGTACTTGAAGTAGCCGTCGATCACGCGCGTGATCTCGACGTCCTGGATCTCGACCTCCTGCTCCTTGACGAGGTGCAGGAGGAGATCCATCGGACCTTGAAAGACCTGTTCGAGGCGTACGGTGTAGTCGGGGTTCATGACCAACGTCCTCCGGTGAGGAACCAGAGAACTTCGATGATGGGGTCTAGCGCCAAGACTTGCGACAGCTTCCCCGAGGCAAGCAGCAAGAAAACGAAGAGCATGCCGAAGCGACCGAGTTCGTCGTAGGTCGCTCGCAAACCACGGGGAAGGAAGAACGACAACACACGCGATCCGTCCAGCGGTGGAATAGGCAGCATGTTGAAGGCTGCGAGCAAGACGTTCACGCCGGCGGTTCGAGCGATCACGACCGGAGCGAGTTCGGACTCAGGCATTCCGAACATGTAGATCATGACCTTGAGGGCGACCATGAAGACCATGGCCAACAGGAGGTTGCTGATCGGTCCAGCGATCGCGACCAAAACCATGTCCAGGCGAGGCCGCTTCAGTCGGGAGGAGACGACCGGAACCGGCTTGGCGCCTCCGAAGATCGGCCCCCCCATGATCGCCAGCATCACCGGGAGGCCGATCGTCATGATCGGGTCGATGTGAACGATCGGATTGAGGGTGAGCCTGCCCAGGTCTTTGGCGGTCGAATCGCCTCGCAGGTTGGCCACCCACGCGTGCGCAGCCTCGTGAATGCCCAGGGAGAGCACCACGAAGGCGATGACCAGGATGTTGACGAGGGTGTTCGGGTCCATGGGCTCCGGCAGTTTCGAGCGCACCCAGGATAGGTGCCCCCACGCACCGCACCACCCGCTCGATCGACCTTCTTCCACGCAATCCGACGCGACCATCGGATCCAGCACCTCGCAAGGCTAGAATCGCCGCCCTCGACCGGGAGCGAGGGGCTCCCCGCGATCGAACCGCGAACCCCGCACTCCGTTCAACGCACCCGCCCGCTCGGCGGCCCATCCACGTGGCGCAACCCGAAGGACGCTCCGGAGACCGACTGGCCCAGGCCAGGGAGGTCATCCGCATCGAAGCCGAGGCCATCGCGCGCCTCGAGGGGCTCCTGGACCAGCGCTTCGACGCGGCCGTCGACCTGATCCTCGCCTGCGACGGTCAGGTCGTGGTGACCGGCATGGGCAAGGCCGGTCTGATCGGCCAGAAGATCTCGGCGACGCTGGCCTCCACGGGCACGCCGTCCTTCTTCCTGCACCCGGCCGACGCGCTGCACGGGGACCTGGGCCGTTTGCGCCCCGGGGACGTCGTGCTCGCCCTCTCGAACTCGGGCGAGACCGCCGAGGTCAACGCGGTTCTGCCCGTCGCGCGCAAGATCGGCGCCAAGGTCATCGCCATGACCGGCCGCCCGGACTCCGGATTGGGCCGTTTGGCCGACCAGGTCCTCGAGATCGGTCGCGTCGAGGAGGCCTGCCCGATGAAGCTCGCCCCCACCGCATCGACGTCCGCGATGTTGGCGCTGGGCGATGCGCTCGCGATGGTCGTTCTGGCCGAAAGAGGCTTCGACAAGGCCGATTACGCGCTGTTCCACCCGGCCGGGTCGCTCGGGCGCCGCCTGATGACGGTCGACGAGGTGATGCGCAAGGGCGAGGAACTCCCGCTCGTGCCGCGCGGCGTCAAGGTCATCGAGGTGCTCAAGGTCATGTCGACCACACCGGGTCGTCCCGGAGCTGCGCTGGTGACCGACGCCACCGGGGCCCTGGCCGGGATCTTCACCGACGGTGACCTGCGCCGCTTGCTGGAACAGGACGGCGCGGCGGCTCTCGAGCGCCCGATCGACGAATTCACCGCCAGTCAGCCCAAGGTGCTCAGCCCCGATCAACTCGCGGAGGACGCGCACCGTCTCTTGCGCGAGCACAAGAAGGACCAGGCGCCGGTCGTCGATGCGGAAGGTCGCGTCGTGGGCCTGATCGACGTCCAGGACCTGCTCGACATCGGCCTCTAGGCCACCGGAGTCACCGACTTGGACACACCCCTGGATCCCCTCAACGGCCTCGCAGCCGAGCTGGTCGAACGCCTGTCGCGCGTGCGCTTGGTTGCGCTCGACGTCGACGGGACGTTGACCGATGGTGGTGTGCGCTACGTCGAAACCGGCGTCGGCCACTCCGAGATGATGCGCTTCGACGTGCGCGACGGACAAGGTCTCGTCTGGCTCCGGCGCGAGCTCGACATCAAGATCGCGTGGATCACCGGGCGCGGTTGCAAGTCGACCAAGCGCCGCGCCAAGGAGCTCGGCATCGACGTGCTCGAGCTGAAATCGGGGCCCAAGGACGAGGTCCTGGCCAAGATTCAGAAGCGCTTCCAGTTGGAGGTCGACCAGACGCTCGCGATGGGCGACGACCTGCCGGACCTGAAGCTGGCAGCACGCGCAGCCGTGTTCGCAGCGCCGTCCGATGCGCGCGACCACGTGCGCGCCCGTGCGGACCTGATCACCGAGGAGTGCGGCGGCCACGGTGCCGTTCGCGAAGTCTGCGAAGCGCTGCTGGCCGCCCAAGGTCGGTGGAGCGCGCTCGTGGACGGTTCCGACCGTTGAGGTGAGGCCACGTGAGAAAGCTCCTCCTCTTCCTCGCCCTCGTGGGTATCGGCGTCGGCATCTTGATCTACATCGAGAGCCAGGGGCCGAAGCGCGCGAGTGATGCGGGGGACGAGCAGCGTGGGACGCCGGTGGACAACTCCGGAACGAAACCGGTCCAGGACCGCGATTCTGAGCCCGATGACGGCGGTCCAGACATCCCCCGGGTCTACATCGAGGGGGAGTTCGAAACGGTTGGTACCGAGCGCATCACGGACGACAACGGATCGGTGCGAGATGTGCCCAAATTCCGAATCACGTCCACGAACGTACAGCCGGACGAGAAGGTCGCCGTCACGAGGTACACGGCGGCCGACGTCTTCTTGGAGACCTACGACGCGCAGGACGGCGGCCTGCAGCGCACAGCCAAGTCCAAGACGGGCTCGTTCATCATCGACCTCACCCGCAAGCCGGCAGCGTTGGGCGACAACGGCCGCATCGAGCTCCTCGACCTCGAAATCGACCAGCATTCCGGATTCTCGTTCGCGCCGATCCACGTCACCGCAGACCTCGGCGAGATCTTCACCGAGACCCAGGTCTTCCACTCCCTCGGCGACGGCGTCGTCATCGTCGACGGCACGGGATTGGACGGCGAAGGTCGGGACGTCACGTTCGACGGCCTCACCGGCGAACTGCGTTTCGACAACGGCGGCGAGGTCCGGTTGCTCGACGCCGAAGGTCGTGCGGGCACGTTCACGACGCGCCCGAACGGCAGGTTGATCGTCCAGCGCGTCGGCGAACCCGAGGAAGGGTTGATCGAGGCCGTCGCCGATCGGGGTGGACACCTGGAGGTGCGCGAGCCGGACCCCGACGATCCGACCCGCATCACCGATCCGTTCGTGCTCGACGCGGACGACGTTCGCGTCCAAGGTCGTGTGGATTCCGTCACCGGCATCTCCGAGGTGCACCGCGCTTTCGGCACCGGCAACGTGACCGCCATTCTGGGCCGTGACACCGTTCGCGGCGGCCACGTCGAGACGGTCTTCAATCCTGCCGGCGTCGTCGACCACCTGATCGTCACGGACCACCCGCGCTTCGAGCTGACGGTGCTCAACGACGACGGCACGCTGCGTGAGTTGATCGGGTCCGGCGAAGGCCCGTTGCGCGCCTGGACCACGCCGGACGGCAGGTCGCATTTCCAGCTGCAAGGCCCAGCGACGGTTCGTGATCTGGAGACGGGGTTGATCGTCAACGCCCAGGAGCGATTGTCCGGTTGGACCTCGAAGGACGGCTCCATCGGCGAAATCAACGGCGTCGGCTCCGTCGAACTGATCCAGGGTGATTCGGTCCTCACCACGTCCGAGGTGATCGCGACCTTCCGCGCGGGGGACCAGGGCGCCGCTCTGGCGAAGTGCTCCGGAGCCACGCACATCGACTTCGAGAACGAAGAGGGCGCGCGTTTCCAGGTCGACGCGAGCCGCGAGATCCATATCAATCTGGCGAAGGAGCGCTGGACGATCCCCTACGCGCGAGGTTTGACCGGTTCGAGCTTGGCTCCGGACTCGTTCGCGATCGCCGCGCCGTTGGTTCGCGACCTCGATTGGCAGAACGAGACGTTCGTCGCCGAGGACGGAGTCGTCTGGAGCGGGGAGTTCGGCAACGGAACCGCTGATCGGATCGTGTCCCGAGGTCCGGACGACATCGAGATGTTCGGCACGGAATCGTTGCCGGCCCACCTGTTCTACCGCGCGTCCCTCGAGGAGACCGTCCCCATCCTGGCGACGTTCGACGCCGGACGTCTGCGCCTCCTGCCTGGCAGCGTCGAGGCTTGGACGAAGGTGCGGGCGATCATCACCGACGACACGAACCTGCTCGACCCCAGCCTTCCCACGCGCCCGCCGCTGGGTCCGGAACGCTCGTTGATGGACCTCACGGCTGGCCACGTGAAGCTCGGTGTGACCTTGGTCGAGGGCGACCCCATCAGCCCGTTCGACCTCGAATGCGACGACATCCAGCGGCTCGACTATCAGCACCCCAAAGGCCGCACCATCGCCTCTAGCCCCCGCTTGGTGGCGAATGGGCGCTTCCTGGGCGACGGCGCCGATGAGCTGGAAGACGCTTCCAGCATGGACCTGGCCCAGATGATCGCGAGCGGTGGCGTCGAGTTCGACCACCAGGGCGAGGTCGGCGTGAAGGGCGCGGGTCAGCGCCTGATCCTGACCGGCGACGATCAGGCACGCATCGAGGTCGACCCTGCGCAGCGCGTCCATGCCTCCGGCCTCTTGCCGAACACGAGCATTCCTTTCCGCGTCGAAGCCGACTGGATCGAGACGAAGGGCGATCAGCTCGAGGCCTCCAACGCTTCGATGGAGGTCGATGCGCCGCTCTCGCCGATGGCGCAGTCCGAGTCGAATCCGGAACGGCCCCTGCCGGTGACCGGGCAATCCACGGTCTTCGCGGAACACCTGCTCGCGAACCGAACCGGGCTCGAGTTCGAAGGGGACGTCCACATTCGAACGGCCGACCAGGACGGCGTTTCGATGGTCCTGCGCGCGAGTCGCGCAGCGATTTACGCCACGGACCTCGAAGAGATCGAGGGTGTTCCGTGGAACGAGGCGCTGCAGATCCTGACCGCGGACGATGGGTTCCGCATCGCGTACGGCGGACTGATGCGCGCCCGCGGGGAGCGGCTCGCGGCGACGCCCGAGAAGGTCGAGATGTGGGGCGCGCCTCTGATCGTCGAGAACGACCAATTCTGGGTCGACACCAACTACCTCGCCCTCGACCTCGAGACCTTCATGGTCGAAACGGGTCCCGGTGTCATGCGCGGTGGTGAGGGTCTCGCCACCTGGGCCCTCGAATTCACCGAATTGCACCCGGTCCTGCGCGGCGAGGACCAGATGCTGGTCTTCGTTCAGCCCTTGCTGCAAGAGTTCGATCGCACGGCTCGCGCGGACTTCGCGTCGATGTGGTTGCACCCGAAGCGCTGGCGCGAGGCGGGCCGCAGGGCCCTCTTCGGCGAGGAGCTCGGGACCCAGTTCGGCCCGAAACCGGGCCCTCCGGCCATCTTTCCGGCCAACGACTTGATCGCGAACGTGTTCCGCAGTCTCGAGGAGGGCACGCTGACCCAGTACGCGCGCTCGATCTATCTGCAGGGGGATGTCGAGCTGGACCAACGCGGGTATCGCACCGCACGTGCGAACGAGATCTACATGGATCTCGAGCACCGACGGGGCTGGATGAAGGACGCTGAGCTCGCCTACGACATGGTCGTCGGCAGCGACACGCACCGCGTTCGAACCAAGTCCGAGATGATCGTCAGCACGGGAGCAGGTTCGCTCCACGCCGAGAAGGCGACGTTGACCGCGTGCTCTCACGACGAGCCGCACTACTGGATCGAAACGACAAACCTGAACCTGGTTCCACGCGTGGACGGCCTGTGGGTCGTCAGCTTGCGCAACAACAGCCTGAAGTTCGGGAACGGCTGGCGACTGCCCTTGCCCAGCATCGGCAACATCGCCCTCAACGAGCGCGGCGGCCTCGAGGGCATCGTCAACGACGACGGCGACGTCACCACGATCGACGGCCTCTTCTTCGGAACGACGGCGCGCTTCGGCACCACGATCGGAACGCGCGGAACGGTGGATGCCGGCGAAACGGGCAAGAAGATCGCCAACCTGTTCGGGTTCCACGACAAGGTTCGGGCCAAATGGAAGTACGAGGGCGCGTGGATGAACTCGCGTGGTCCGCTCCTGGGCCTGGGGCTTCTACTCCGCGAGAAGGCCAACACCAGTGCCCAGGAAGAGGACTTCTGGCTCGATCTCTGGGCGCGCGGCATTCCGGACGACGGTGACGACAAGGGCATCTTCCGTGTGCCGACCGCGGACCGCCCGTCCTTCCGGTCCTGGTTCAATGCGCGCGGCCGGTATCCCTTCTCGGACCGGGAGTGGATCGACCTGGTCGCCAACACCCAGACGGATCCGGGTGTGCAGTCCGAGTTCTTCCAGAACGAATTCTTCGAGTACGAGGAGCGCGATACGTACCTGCATTGGCGCAAAGCGTCGGGTTCGAACTACCTGCATGCTCGCGGCCTGATCCGCGTCGACGAATTCCGTACGACGCTCGAGGAGTTGCCCGCGGTGGGCGCGTATCACGGTCCGAGCACCGTGTTCAACGTGTTCGGCATGCCGGTTCACTACGACGCATCGGGCGACGTAGCGCGGGTCCGGCGTCGCGCGGGACTGGTCCCGTTCGAGTCTCCCCTGATCGGGATCGACGGGTTGGCCGACGGTCTCGGGGAGCGCAGCGTTCTGCGCGCCGACACGCAACACACCTTGAGGATGCCGCTGAACACGGGTGTCGGTTCGATCCGTGCCACCCCGTTCGTCGAGGGGCAGTTCACGGCTTGGGACGACAGCCAGGACCAGGCCCACAACCCCACGCGTGGCGGCCTGTTCGCCGGCGTCGAGTTGACGACCAGCTTCCTCGCGTTGCGCCGGGACGGCTCCTACCTCTCGATCTCGCCCCTGGCTCGTGTGCGCGAGGAGATCACGGTGGACGAGAACGGAACGCCGGTACGGTTCGACGCGCTCGAGGACCCGCTCGACGGCGATCGCGTCGAGGGCGGTTTCCGTTCGATCTGGCGACGACCCGGCGATGCCGAGCAACTGGACATCGAGTTGACGGCCTCGTCCGTCAAGGATCGGGGCCACGGGTTGATGGACACGACGCGCGGTACGGCGCTGGCGCACTATCGCAACGTCGTCTTCGGCATGCCGTTCGACGTTCGCACGGATACTCAGTACGACTTCGAAGTGGACCGCACCCCCTTCTCGCGCAGCACGGTCTCGGTCCGACCGTCCGAGGACCTCATGCTGGTGACGTCCTACAACCACGGGCGCGACCAGACGGGCCAGGCCCTGTTCGAGGCCGCCGGCGTCCGGTTGCGGTACACGATCGACCCGAAGTGGGAGGTCGAGGCGGCGACCTCGATCTCGCTGCTGGGCAGTGAATCCCTCTACAACGCCTTCACCCTGCGTCGCTTCAGCCACGACTTCCTCTGGGAGCTGATCGTCGACTTCCGCCGCGGTGAAGGCGCAGGCGTGCGCATGAACCTGGCCCCGCTCTTGGGCTGGACGCGCAGCCGCCTGGGCGTGCTCGACGACGAGAATTGAACCCGACCGCGTGAGGCGCAGGCGCCCTGTCGCAGGGCGAGTCGTCTTCGGGTGATCGAGCCGCCTCCCCCGAGTGGAGCCGCGTAGAATGCCGACGTGCTTCCCGTAGACGCGAACCTGGCCATCTTCAGTTCGTTGGCCCTGCCGGAGATCGCCGTGATCTTCGCCAGTGCCGTGATTCTGTTCGGTCGACAATTGCCCGAAGTCACGATGCGCGGCGTGACGCAGGTCATGAAGTTGCGCCGTGCCGTGGCCGACATGTGGCGCGAAACCGGGTTGCAGGACGAGTTGCGTCGCGTGCGGCACGAGGTCGACCTGGCGGCCGCCGAAGCCAGGCGTCCCGCACCGGCTCTCTCCTCGGGAGACAAGAGGCCGACCGAACGACCGCGCCCCATCCTGGAAGCCACCTCCGACCCCGTGGGTCCCGATGCGGAACGGGCCCCCGACGCCGATCCGGACCGATCCACCGATTGACGATGTACCGGCTCGGCTACAACACGAACGGCCTCGCGCACCATCGCCTGCCCGATGCCTTTCGGCTCCTGGCTGATCTGGGCTACCGCGGCGTCGCGATCACGCCCGACGTGGCCGGCTTGGATCCGAAGCACCTGCGGGACGGCGAGGTCGATGGGCTGGCTCGATTGGCGCAGCAGCTGGACCTGGAGCTGGCGATCGAGACCGGGGCGCGATTCCTGCTGGACCCCACGCGCAAGCACGGACCGAACCTGCTGGATGCGTCGGCGGAGGGCCGCGCGCGGCGCGTGGACTTCTACAAGGATTGCGTCGACCTGGCCGCAGGGCTCGGCGCGCCGTTGATCTCGCTCTGGTCGGGAGCCGCCCATGATGGGCGCGCCCTTGCCGACGTCGACGAAGGGGTGCGCGGGCGGACCTTGCAGCGGTTGGCCGAGGGTCTCCTGCCCGTCCTCGATCACGCGGCGTCGGCCGGAGTGCGGGTCGCGTTCGAGCCCGAGCCGGGGATGTTCGTCGAGCGCGTCGAGGAGTACCGCGCGTTGGCGCAGGTCCTCGGGGATCGTGGAAGCGAGTTGGGTCTGACGATCGACGTCGGTCACCTGGTCGTGACCGGCGAGCCCCCCGTAGCCACGATCGAGGGCGCCGCGGACGTCCTGGTCCATGTGCACCTCGACGACGCACGTGCCGGGGTTCACGAGCACCTGATGTTCGGCCAGGGAGACCTGGATCTGCCCGGCACCCTGGCCGCCCTGGCCCGCATCGGGTTCGAGGGCCAAGCCGCGGTCGAACTGTCACGCGACAGTCACCGCGGGCACGAGGCTGCCGCCCATGCTCTGGAGCAGCTCAGGAAAGCCCAGGCTCCCATTTCTGCCGATTGAGGCGAAAAAGTCGCCCTCTCTGGGCCGTACTCTGCGAATCCCCGCCGAAGTCCTTGACGGAGCCTTCCCGTCCGGTCATTCCGTGGGTGCTCGATCATGTCCGAAACTCACGGCCACTCCCGCGTCTGTCCCACCCGCATCGATGGCGGAGCTGCGCTCTTCGCCCATCGTGTCACGCAGCAGGCCTGTCAGGACAAGCAGCGGGGACGCTTCCACAAGTGTTTCACGTGCGCGTTCAACAACGCATATGTGGCCGCTCACGGCCTTCCCGACCCGGTTTCGGCCGGTAAGCCGGCCCCTGCGCCGGAGACTCCGGGGCCGCGCACGGCGCCGCTCCTGGATGTCGCGACGAAGCGTGAGCCCGCCGTTGCGGCGGATGCCTGAGATCGGTTGAGCCGTTGGGTTGGTGGGAGAGCGCGTGCTGCGCCCCCCCCGAACCCAGCGCGTCCCTGTCACGGGATCCCACCCCCCCGTCACGCCGACCTTGTCGTAGGGACGACCGATCCGCTCGGATCCGGGTTGCGCTCTCCGTGGGTAAAACCTGTCCACAGGCGCTCCAGCCCCGATTCCGCGCGTCTGGAGGCCCTCCCTCCAGGCACCGCGGAATCATGTCGATCAGGACGGTGTACGGGTTCTGCGAAGGAACCCGCAAATCGAGGGTCCCGGCTAACCTGACCG
>TARA_R110002126_G_scaffold57358_3_pt1 | contig 16320 bp, 28 predicted proteins | sample TARA_R110002126 | Tara Oceans TARA_R110002126 (sample SAMEA4397536) | marine metagenome | biome: Polar Biome; feature: [DCM] deep chlorophyll maximum layer (ENVO:01000326); material: water (ENVO:00002006), including particulate matter (ENVO:01000060) such as... | depth 30 m
AGCAATGCAACAGGCCGCTACAGAAGAAGGTGTAGCAATGCGATGGGGAGCTGCATGGAACATAAACGACATTAGAGGTTGGGATGGCACGATGGAGGAGGCGATGAACCACTACATCGATGCAAGAAGACTGACCGGAAGAAGGCCGTTCATCGATGCGCCACATTTCGAGCTGATGGATTAAAAAGAGGCCAGCAAGGGGTCACTGGCCTAAAGGGTCTTTTTGAGGAATCTAAATGAGATTCAATTACTAAGTTACTGTATTAATAAGAAAAGTCAATAGCATCATGCTTCGTTGACATAGTCTCATAATATGATTATTCTATCTCCTAATAGTTAACTATAGGGGATAATATATGACTGTTAAATTGGACTGCCCAAAGGTAATTGCTAACGCATTATTCGAGGTGCAGTCAAAAATCGGCACACTTGGGTACGATTCAGCGAACTCTCACCAGAAGTATAAGTACGTTTCAATAGATAAGTACTACGAAAAGATGCGTCCTATATTGAGTGAAGCAGGGATTATGATTATTCCTGATGAGACTCATTCTGAGTTATCTGCTGATCGTAAGGTCTTTAAAGCGACATACCAGTTCACGATCCTGCATAAAGATGGGGCTGTCTGGGACTATCCGATTCGTAGGACAGTGGCCTTGCAGTTTATGGGCGCACAATCATGCGGGTCAGCTCTGTCGTATGCTGAAAAAATAGCCATGCGTACTATCTTTAAGATCAATTCAGGTGAAAAGGATGATGCAGATATATTGCCTCAAGGTGATCTATCGGGGCTGACTCCAGAGCAAATTCAGGAAATAAATTCGTTAGTCAGCAAAGCAAAGCTCGATGAGCAAGACTTAGATGCCCTACATAAGTGGCTCAAGGTTAAAGATTTATCGCAAGCTGACCCAGATCAGTACGAAAACCTTATCTCTGCCCTCAAGCGGAAACTCCCATGAGAGTCATCGATGCCAAGCAAGGAACGGATGAGTGGCTAGCCTCTAGGCTTGGCTGCCCATCAGGATCAGGGTTCTCGAAACTGATTACATCTACGGGCAAGGAAAGCTCAAGTCGCACAGGTTATGTGAATCAGTTAATCGCTGAGAAGGTTACTGGCGCGGCTCAAGAAATATATGTCAATGAGTGGATGGCTAGAGGCACTGAGCTTGAACCTGATGCTAGAGCTTTCTATGAGTTTGAACGGAGATGCACTGTTACTGAGGTTGGCTTCTGCAAGCATGATGAACATGAGTGTGGAATTAGCCCTGACGGGTTAGTAGGGCCGGATGGGGGCCTAGAGATTAAGTGTCCTGCGCCATCAACGCACGTTAAATACTTTCGTGCAGGTAAGTTGCCTAGTGAATACAAGGCTCAAGTTATGGGCTGTCTATGGATTACAAAAAGAGCGTACTGGGATTTCCTATCGTACAGCCCTTCATTACCACCTCTTCTAATCCGAGTAGATCGGGACGAAGAGTTTATTAAAGCCCTCGAAAGCATTGTCATATCGGCATGCGAGGAAATACAGAAAGAAAGTCACAATTTGGAGAAGTACTTATGAACGATAACAATATGCGCGGAGCAATCTGGAAAAATGACCGCAAGGAAAAAGACACGCACCCAGACTTTAGGGGAACTGCAACAATCGAAGGAATCGATTACTGGGTATCTGGTTGGAAGCGCAAAGAAGATGCTTCAGACCGTGCGCCAGCATTGAGCTTCTCATTCCAGAAGAAAGAGCAACCGCAAGATCAGGCGCAGTATTCTGCCGCAGCAAGTGAAGAGGCTGTTGTTAGAACTAATGATGAGATTCCATTCTGAGGTGAAAATGAAATATTCAAATATGGGTCAGTCTTTGCGGGTGGCCCAAGCAATGCACGGTGTAACGAATATTCAGTTGGCCGCGCATTTCAATGTAACTGGGCAGCAGATTATTCGCTGGAGAAATGGCACTGACATGCGTATTCACCGCGCTGAAGATATGGCTAAGTTCTTTGGGATGACTCTGATTAAGTTTATAGGACTTGGAAATGCAAAAGGCTAAGTACACTGTTACTTCAGTTCAAATGCTAGATCAAGTGTACCGAGATGCCCGACAGGGCATTGAGGACTTTGGTTTCATTAAATTGGAGTGGAAGGCAGGTAGTAATCGCAGCATCAATCAAAACGATCTGTACTATAAATGGCTCGGTGAGTTGGCCGTTCAGACAACAAAGAAGAGTAATTCTGAATGGACTAAGGATGATTTGCATCGATGGCTGAAAGCAGAGTTTCTGGGCTATAAGGAAACGACTGTTGGCAAGAAGCAGATTACTGAGCTTGTAAGTACAGCAAGCCTACTTAAAGGCGACATGTATTATTACATGCAACAAGTCGAGGCATTTGCCTATACGCATGGATTTACGCTAACAATCCCTGATGACTCTGAGTACATAAAACTCAAGATGAAAGAAAATTCATAAGATAAACCGTTAAGGAGCGCACCAATGCTTAATAAAACAAAAGCACAGCAAATTGTTGATTATATTAAGGAATACCCAAGAGCGAGCATACAATATGTTGCCTCTGAGTTAGGAACGTCTACCTCGTATGTTCTACGGGTACAAAAGGCGGTCAGAAAAACAGTAGCCTCTTCGGTATCTGACGGTAGTTCAGCCGATTATTATGACGTACCAAAGAATTGCCGAGAGTTGCAAGATCTAATAAGCCATAAAGATATGAATGCTCAGATGGGTGAAATATTTAGGTCATGCTATCGGTATGGTCAGGTGGCTCACAGTAAGAAGCTGCGCGATGCAAAGAAGATAAAGTTCTATGCAGAGGCTGAGATCAAACGCCTTGAGAAATTGAGCGAGGATTTATGATCGATAAGCCGAGGTACATTCAAGAGAGAAAGTTAAGCATTGATGACATTCCATTGATCCGTGGGTTGATCGAATGCAAAGTACCTGTACCAGAGATTGCAGAGAAATTCGATGTTAGCAAGGGAACAATCTACAGGATTAAAAACTTGCAGATATGGGCGCACATCACTGAAGTCGCTAGGTGATTACTAAAACGCGCAGGTGTTCAGCTTGCCGCAAGAAGTGTAGTTCAGAAAATATACTAAGCAGTTCGCTGCGAGCGTTCTGTTCAATGGAATGCTTGATGTCCTTCACTAGATCCGAAAAGGGTAAGAAGGTTGTTAAGAAGGCTATAGAGAGCGAATACAGACAAAAGAAGGCAAAGGTACGGGAAAAGCATAAGACGCGCTCACAGTGGCTTGCAGAGGCTCAGAGCGCATTTAATAAGTATGTTCGCTGGCGAGATCGAGATGAGCCTTGCATCTCATGCGGTAGTTTCCCTGATGATAAATATGGCGGTAACTTCGATGCTGGTCATTTCCGCTCAAGAGGCTCTGCCCCACATCTGTCGTACTGTCTTTGGAACGTACATAAGCAGTGTGTTAAATGTAATCGATTTAGATCAGGCGCAGTCAATGAGTATCGTGCTGCGCTCATTCAGAAAATAGGTAAGACTAAAGTTGAGTATATTGAGACTACCCAGAGTGGCCTAGAACGTGATATAAAATACGCACAACGTGTTAAAAGTATCTTTACACGTTTACTAAAGAATCGTAGAAAACAAAATGGGGAGTTGTGATGAGTAAGATAAATTTAGCGGATAGCTTCGGTCAGTGGGCTGACCAATTCACTGAAACGCCAATACTTGAGCAGTTTGCTGAAGCCACGGCTAAACGGCATCCGACTTGCCCTAATTGTGGTGACAATGTGCTTAGAAAGCATTTGAATACAGGCCATGAAGTGTGTCGTTTTTGCGGGCCGACCCGCGATTTAGACACTTACGGTGAGCTAGAAAAAGAAAGATTCGATGCTTGGTTTGGGCAATATAAAGATGATCAACTGGATAAGGTGAAGTAATCATGGAAGTTAATGCGAAGTTCTATTGTAATCATTGCAGTAATGTCTTTGATAAAGACAATGCTGACCATCACTTCATAGCGTGTCCCATTTGTGACGGTTATAAGATTTCATTGCAGGTAGACTTATGGAGAGAGCCTGACCCAGAATCTTATTACGAGGAGCATTGAGAGATACTTATGAAGCATCAAAATTGGTATGTCGTTAAAGCAGAAGGATTCCATTTGTATGATGGAGTCTATGCGAACTCATTTGATGCCTTCCACTCAGCAGATAGCCTAAAGGCTAAGTTCAATATGATTAACTTTTATGTTATTCAGTTGCCTACTGAGGATAGGAGCTTTATGCGTTCTGACATGACTTACATCGCTGAACAACAAGAGGTTTTAGAGCGGAGTAACCAGAACTTAATTGACGGGCTTAAAAAAGAGGAATAGAGTTTTAGATAGTGCCGGACGGGAGCTTTCAACTCCCTAGCGAAAACCGGATGAACAGCAGCGAAACAGTAACCCAAGCCGCATTCCGGCACTGGGGGAAGAATAACAGCCACATTGTTATGATTCAATACAAACCGTTTCCTGCTACCTCATCCAGATACCCTTCGTAAAAATCCGTTGAAACAGTCGCATTGTGCTGTAGCGCGTCAAAGCAAGATTGCAGCCCGACCTATGAGGACGGGATAAACAGCGTTAGAGGTGATTTGCCTACGGGCAGGGACGGTTGAGCTACCGGATGGAGATACCCACCATCAAAAGCACTGCTGATTACTGAGGCTGCATGGATCAGAGTTAAAAGCGGGAAGGACAGGTAGGGATCACCCTACGTCCTCTAAGTGACAACTATGGCTTGAAGGAAGTGAAATTAGCATGGGACATCTTGATCCAAGAACATTTGTAGGTGAGACAGCATCTGATTTGAAGAATGAGATCGATGTGATCGAAAAGTTCTGTAAGTTCGGTAAATGCAGTTATTTTAAGATGCCCGCGAGAGAACGTGTTGACTTTGTCCTGTATCGAGGGCATCACCGTTATGTTGTGGCGATTGCAGAAATAAAATGCCGCTATGACCATAACTTTTGGGATTGGGGGGATATCATCTGCTCTCTGCATAAGAAAGCACATTGCGTCATGTACGCTGAAGCAATAGGGGTTCCAGCGTTTCTTATAAGTAAACACAATGACGGGATATTTTATTGTGATATGAGAGATCCTTTCTGGGAGTGCAGAATCATTAAAGACCCAAGAAATAGAGATTCATCAGATGAGACTCCATGCGTTAGTTGGAGTGGTAAAAGCGTGAAACAATTATTCGTTACTGAGCATGTAAGTAGCAGTTAGTAAGGGGGAACAATGGACTTAAGACCACATCAAATAAAAGCAATCGAGATGCTCAGAGCGTCTATTAAGAAAGGCAATAAAAGACCGATATTAGCTGCACCATGTAGTTTCGGTAAGACGATTACTGCTGCTTACATGCTCAATGAGGCAGTCAAGAAGGGTAAGCGGGGCATCTTTATATGTGATCGGATTAAGCTGATCGAGCAGTCACTTGAGGAATTTGACGGGCATGGCATGGACGTTGGAGTTATCCAAGGTAATCACCACATGACAGACCATAGTGCGCCAGTGCAGATAGCCAGCGTACAAACATTAGCAAGGCGTAGTCGGTTGCCTGACTTTGATTTCGCGATCATCGATGAATGTCATGCGCTGCATAAGCACACAATCGACATGATGAAAGCGTTAAACAACGTAGTGTTTATTGGTCTATCCGCTACGCCATTCTCTAAGGGGCTAGGTAAGTATTTCAATGATCTAATCGTACCAATCACTCCAGAAGAGCTGTTAGAGCAAGGGTTCCTATGTCCGATTCATTATTACGGGGGGAGAAAGGTTGACACATCAAACCTCAATCGTAGGGCATTGCCTACTGGCGGGACTGATTATGATCCTAAGTCATTAGAGCTTGCCGTTGATCGAGATCAGACTCTGGCAGGGGATATCGTACAGAACTGGCTAAGGCATGGTGAGAACAGCCAGACGATTGCGTTTAGTCCATCGATCAAGCACTCAAAGCATATGGTTGAGATATTTCAAGCTAATGGCATAGCAGCAGAGCATATTGACGGGTATATGGAGCCTGAGATGCGTGAGGTGATGTATCGAGCGCATGACGCAGGAGAGTTTAAGATTCTGTCTTGCTCAAAGCTACTCAACGTAGGATATGACGCGCCAAACGTCAGATGCCTGATCGATTGCTACAGCACAACCAGTAAAATTGCCTATTGCCAGAGAGCTGGAAGAATCGCTAGAACAGCGGCTGGGAAAGATTACGCCATTTACTTAGATCACTCAGGAAACGTAAGGGCGCATGGCTTTGCCGAGCATATTGTCCCGACTGAGTTAGATATGGGCGATAAAGCGTTCTCTGAGTCGAAGCAATTAAAGACAACCACTGAGTCTAAGCCTTGGGAATGTCCAGACTGTTATCAGCAGCGCGTTGGGTTTAATTGCCCATGTGGTTATGAGATGCCCGTCAAGGAGCGGCTGAAGACAGATAACCAGACACTCAAGCGCATGACCTCTGTAGAGAAGGCTAAAGCAACGCACACTGAGAAGCAGAAGGCGCAGTTCTTAGGTGAGCTTTACTTACATGCTGAGATTAAAGGGTATAAGCGTGGATGGGCTGAGAGGCTTTATAAGAGTAAGTTTGGGGATTGGCCGAATGGTATGGCAGCAGACGAAGTGGTTGCAGTAAGTGACTCCGTCAAAAAATATATTCAGTACGACATGATCCGTAAAGTTAAGGGTCACTGGGGCCACGTCAGAAAATAGATTAGCCCTTCTTTGAAACTATATTGGGTACGTCAGAAACTAGATTATACATTGCAGTACACACTCAATCGCTCACGAGAAAGTAGGTAGATAACGTGAAAATTCAAGCACTTACGTCATTATTAGAGAAATGCAAGAAGTCCGGTCAAGGCTACCGCGCTCGCTGCCCTGTCCACGGATCAAAAGGCAGTACGCTTTCAGTCACTGAGAAATCAGGCGGGTACATTGTTGCCCACTGCTTTTCGTGCGGTGCTGATGGTCTGGCCCTATGCAATACGCTGGGACTACCTGTTTCTCTGTTATTCCCCGAAGGCTCTGAATATGAGCATCCAGTTATAAGTAAAAGTATGGAAAAGAGCAATGCAGTTGATGCAATAATGGTTGCTAATAAGACAAAAGACAATACCTTAGAAGCCCATCGAGCGCAGAAAAAAGCAGTTGAAAGGCTAAAAGGATTTGAGATTAAAGACTCGGCAGCCGGAACTTTTCGCCCATCAATAGACCATCAGGCACTTAAAGATTTCCTTCCCGGTTATGAAAAAGCGTTGAATTTATCGCCAGCTTTACGTTCTCAAATAGTTGAAGCGCACTGGGAATCTGTCGCAGAAAGAGCTGAAAATGATGAGCGAAATAGAGCTGAAAATCAGGCCATAAAAGCATCAAAAAACACGGCTAAAAGTGCAATAAAATGTGTCGATGAATGGCTGCAAAATCTATAGTTTTATAGGTACATTTTGAAACTATATTACCCTCGTCAGAAACTATATTTTGAAACTATATTACCCTCGTTTGAAACTAGATTATGGTACGTCAGAAACTATATTACTCTCGTCAGAAACTATATTACCTATGGCAGATTGACCTCGATTGGCATCGGGTCAAGTCATCGAATCCCTTTAGAATCAATGACTTAGCACCAAATCAAGGTTGGCTGCCTAGTTGACCGAATCCGGCTGCAATCGATCCGTAATCGATCCGCGCTCGATCGGCAATCGATCAACTGGCCCAAAATTCAGGCGAAACCAAACCGATCAAAAAACGGTATTTTGACCAATCCAAATTAGTAACATGTTGAGACGGCAAGCGGAAGCGGAAACCGAAATAATATTTTCTTCTATATAGGTATAAAAAAATGTTGCATTCATATCATAAAATGTTGTTATACTGAGGTCATGCCAAACAGGGCGAAACAAAAGAAAAGGGTAGAAGATGAACAATAAAACAGAAATAGCGTTCTTCGTTATCGCATCAGGTTTGATTTTGAGTATCGTCACGCTGCTAGTCAGCGCGATAGGCGCGGCAAGCATCCCGGCCATGTTGTCGGTCTTTGAGTTCGCAGCGAAAAGCCTGGTTGCATTCTTTGGGCTGGCTTTGGTTGCGGCCTTTTTGGCCGATGTATCCGAAAAATTTGGTGGTCGATCATGAGAACATTAACCGGGAACAAATTAATCAAGGTCAAGAATTCAACTGTCAAACAGCTCGGCTTTGTGATTTGGCAGGGCGCGAGCGTTCTAGATGGTTCTCCTATCGCGGTCATAGCGACCTTGAAGACCTCCAATGTTAAGACCGGTGACATGGTGCAAACCTGGATCATCCGCACGGACATTAATCCGGTAGAAGCAGCTAAAATTGGCCTAGATTCTTCGGTATGCGGCAGTTGCGTTCATCGGCATTTCAATGGTGGCGCGTGTTACGTCAATATCGGACAAGCACCTAATGCTGTCTATAAGTCTTTCCGGGCTGGTAAATACCCAGAATTTGACCAGGCGAAGCACTCTCACTACCTGGAGGGCCGGAAAATCCGATTAGGCGCATACGGAGATCCGGCCGCAGCACCTTTTGATGTGATGGAATACCTGGCGAATATCGGAACCGGGCACACGGGCTACACCCATCAAGCGAAGCACGCGAATTTTGACCCACGGTTTATTGATATCTGCATGGTTTCCGCTGATTCACCAAAGCAAGCCAAACAATGGCACGAGAAAGGCGCGCGGACTTTCCGCGTAGCGATGGAAGGTGACGGTATGCACCAGAACGAATCCGAATGTCTATCCGAAACGATCGGCACAAAATGCATAGAGTGCGGGCTGTGTGATGGTTCAAAGCGAGATGCGGACAGTATCGTTATCACGGTACACGGAGCACTGCAAAACAGATTTAGAACGGCAAGATTAATTGACATGGTAGAGGTAGCGGCATGAGCAAATTTGATCCATTTTATGAAGTCAACAGCGAGTTTGGCGCACCAATGGGCCGCTCCGGGGCTTCGGCTGTCTGTCCTACAGAGGGTAAAATAGTAGCGCGCCATTCTGGCGGCTCTGAAGGATACGACAAGGGAGGGGCGTATTGGGGAACGCCTCAGAACGTCTGGGCCGTGTGGAATCACGGGAAAGGAGGCGAAACAGTCTCTTATGTTCGCGCAAGCAGTCGCGAGAGAGCAATTTCCATCGCTCAGGTTTCGCTATTAATTGAAGGAGTAACAGGATGAAAAATAAAAGCACTGTCGAAACGGCTTACATTTACGAGCGGGTGTACCACATTTTAAACGTTGAGAACAATGAGGCTTTATCACAAGAACTGTCTGGCTTGGCTCGCGAGTTATCAGCCACTTTTCGCGCTGATACGGGCGTGGGTATTGGCGTTCATTTGGGCTGGGACAAGAAGATTAACGATAAAGAAGAGGTAAGATCATGAAAAAGAATAACAATCAGTTGGAAATAACAAAATGCCACACGCTGCCCGCATTCTGGGCCGGGGTTTTAATCCGCAATGATTGGGCCGACATGGATGCAAGAGAGTCCGCGCAGTTAGAGGATTGGTTAGGCGATAATAAGTTGTCTTTTTGCCTTTCTGTTCCCGGTTGTGTTCGGGCAAACGAGAAGATGCCGATCTTCACCAAAGCGCACGATTCAATAAAATATTATCCTAGTCGGATCGAATGTTTTGCGTTCACGTTTACCATCGCGAAGAGGTGCGCAGCATGAGGAAAATAGTTCACTGGTTGTCTTCGGTTGCCTGTCTGCTCTCGATAGGTTTTACGTTTTCCGCTCTACTGCTTAACGTGTCCGAGTACGCTTGGATTGCATGCGGTGCGGTGCTGATCTGTAGCCTAATTGCGTTGATAACGCAGCCGAAAAACCGTTGCATAAAGGCAATTAGAGCGGACAAATTAGACCAGTTGAGGGGCGCAAAATGGTAAAATATATCTTAGGAATCAAGGGGAATCGGGAAGAGTTTCACCACGAAGATCCGGCTACAGGCTGGGGCTTCATAGTGACAGTGGTGGATGTTGACTGTCCTGATGAGCTGAAACAATTATCAGCAAGAGATTACGCGCATTATCTGGCAGGAAATCTGCACCCAGTTGTGGTCTATGCAAATGCTGTCTATTGCGATTCATTGCTAGGGCTGGCGCGATCTGAGCTGGTATGGATGGATTCAGTGAGCCTACAGGGCAACCGATGGCTAGGACAGAAAGAAGCTACCGGGGTTTACCATGAAGCGATTGGACGGTCATGGTCTAAGATCGGGAACCTGTTGAGCTGGGCAGGGCTGGCAGGTTTAGGGGAACAGTTAAAGACCGAGGCCGCCTTGATGTAAGGCTCCTCACACTGAATACACCATAGGCTGGACAGTTTAACTATCCGGCCTTTTTTACGTCTGTCTGTTGCCCTCTGAGATACTCTGATACGCTTCTCGCTATTCAAACAGCTAGGGGCTGACACTATGCCGAAAAATCTACCCGTGAAGAGTCCAAAGGGCGGTCGCCCTAAAGTCGGGCTAACTAAGACAGAAATGAAACTGGTTGAAGGGATGTCTTCATACCTGAATCGATCGCAGATAGCCGACGCGCTTGGGATTGACGCTGGAACCTTTAGGCGAATATGTCGTGAAGGGAAGGGGACAAGCGAGGACGTTGATCTTTTATACAAAAAGGGCAAGAGCGCGGTCATACAACAGGTGGCAAGCTCACTCGTTAAGAATGCAACGGGTCGCTCAAATAACGTTCTAGCGCAAATTTTCTTCCTTAAGTGTGTTGCTGGCTGGCAGGAAGCACAGCCCGAAATGGAGCGGCCAGTGATCAACATCAACTACAGTGAAGCCACAAGCAGAGAGGCGCGGCCTCATATCGAACACGAGGCGAACGAGTCGGATGATTGATCGGGCTGGGTGGTCGGCCTCTTGGTTGGGCTGTCGGCTATGGCAAAAAATATATTGCACCGCACCATCTGCCAGAAATAAAACCAATGATATCAATAGCTTAGGTGTTCGGGGTCAGCCCCCAATCGATACAGTGGTCTGGGTGCGCCTCCCCCCCCATCAGCAGGAAGACAAGGGGCTAACCTAAAATGATACTAATACAACCAACCTTAACGGGTCGATAAACGTAAAAGGATAGTTACATGGAGTGTCCGCAGGGCAGCCAGACTAAGATGTCTGAGCATACGGTTAAAACACTGGATAAGGCTAAGGAGTGGTATGAAGGATCAAGGCCATTTGACTTACCGATCAGGGTTATTCAGCACACAGCCTTGAATGGTCGGTGTATGATCAAAATATTGGACAACACTGGGAAGTTAATACATCAAAGGGGATAGAGGTTGCATTTAAAACTAACCAGACCTCAGATTGAGTACATCGAGTCAGCAGCAAAGTATCCGGCTATGGTTGCTGGGTTCGGAGCAGGTAAGACTGAGGCGGCTGTTTTCAGGTCGATCTTTGGTTTGATTCGGACAGCGAGCCAATGTGAGAAGGGGTTTTACCCGATTAGAGGGTTCTATGCGCCTACGTTTGACTTGATACGGGTCATTGCTTGGCCGAGATTTGAGGCAATTCTTGAGAAGATGGGCATTCCGTTCAAGCTGCAGAAGTCACCTTTGAACCGAATTATTATCCAAGGGGTCGGAGAGATACTGTTTCGCTCGATGGAAAATCCGTCAAGGATTATTGGTTATGAGCATTGCGATGCGGATGTAGACGAGCTAGATACTTTGAAACTAGATGATGCGACTGACGTATGGCGAATGGTTCTTGCCAGAAACAGGCAATATAAATCGGATGGATCAAAAAATAGTATCGGAGTGACGACTACACCAGAAGGATTTAGGTTCGTTTACCAGACATGGAAGCAAGACCCGAAACCTGGCTATGAAATAATCCAGGCTCCAACTGAGTCCAATCCTTACTTACCAGATGAGTACATTCAATCTTTACGCGATATGTATCCAGCCAACTTATTGGATGCTTATTTGTACGGCAACTTTGTTAACTTGGCATCTGGAAGTGTTTATGCTTCGTATGATCGAAAAATATGTCGAAGTGAAGAAACGATTCGACAGGGCGAGCCTTTGTATATTGGATGTGACTTTAACGTGATGAATCAAGCAGCAACAGTGTTTGTTCAACGGGCAGGGGTATGGCATGCGGTAGCTGAATTGTCTAAGTTAAGGGACACGCCAAATATGATAGACGTTATAAGGGAAACTTGGCAGCTCAAAGGCCATGCGATTTATATCTACCCTGATGCGAGTGGTGCAGCGCACAAATCAGTCAATGCGTCTATTTCTGACTTAGCATTACTTGAGGAAGCTGGATTTACTGTACGGGCTAACCGCTCAAATCCGAGAGTCAGAGATCGAGTGGCTGCAATGAATCGTGCATTAGAATCTGGCAGGGTTAGAATTAACCCAGTGCTTTGCCCATTGACGGCTGATTGCCTAGAGCAGCAGACCTATAAAAATGGGGAGCCGGATAAGGGATCTGGACACGATCACCAGAATGATGCGACAACATACCCGATTTCGTATGAGTTCCCGATCAGGAAACCAGTTGCAGATGTTCCTTTCGCTTTTGCTGTATGATTGCAGTTGGAGATACAATGTGCATAAATTTGTAAAGGGTTAAGTCATGCCAGTTAGCACCCAGAATCCCGACTATTCAAAATATCTGCCTGTTTGGACGCAGACTCGAGATGCCGTTCGCGGATCAGTTGCAGTCAAAGAGAAGAAGCATTCATATTTGCCAGTGCCAGATAATGACTCTGGGGATGAGCGAAAAGGGACTGAAACAACCCGTTACCGTCAATATATGAAGCGAGCGTTGTTCACTAACTTCACTGGTCGTACAAAAAATGCACTAGTCGGAGCAGCGTTCAGAAAAGATCCTCAGATTTATCTGCCTGAAGGATTAGAGTACCTAAAGTACGATGCCACGGGCGATGGGCTGTCTATGAACCAGCTCGCAAAGGATGAATTATCGAACTTAATGGAGACAGGTCGGTCGATATTCTTAGTAGATTATCCACAGGCTGATGAAAATCTAAGTGCTGAAGAGGTCGCTAGGCTCGATCTTCGTGCGTCAATTATCCCGTTTACAGCAGAACAAGTGATTAATTGGAAATCGGATGTGGTTAATGGGCGTAAAGTGTTGTCGTCTGTTGTCATTGCCGAGTATTACCTAGAGCCTTTAGATGAGTTTGACCATTCGCAGGAGACTCAATATCGCGTACTCAGGTTGACAGAAGAAGGCTACAGCCAGCAAATCTACCGTGAAGATGTGCCATATACGAATGAGATCTATCCGAAAATGGCTGATGGCTCTAACTGGATGGAAATACCATTAGTCTTCGTAGGATCAAAAAATAATGACTCAACGATTGATGATGCACCATTGTCAGATATTGCAGAAATCAATATGGCCCACTTCAGGAACTCAGCAGATTACGAAGAGTCATGCTTCCTTGTAGGTCAGCCGAGTCTATTTCTGACGCATTCACTGAGTTATGAGCAGTTCCAACAATATAACCCGCAAGGAATTAAGCTCGGCTCACGCGCAGGTCATGTTCTTGGTGAGACAGGCAGCGCAAATCTGCTCCAGGCTGATCCGAATAACTTAGTTATGGAAGCGATGAAGGCCAAGGAAAACCAAATGGTTGCCATTGGCGCACGAATCATTACTGATCGGGCAGACCGAGAGACAGCAGAAGCAGCAAGAATACGCTTCGCATCAGAGAACTCAGTGCTTGGTGATGTCGTATCTAACCTATCGGAAGCATTAGAGAAGTGTGTGATGTGGGTCGGCATGTTCATGGGCGTAGACACGAACGATGCTCAGTTTGAGATTAATCGAGAGTTCTATGATAAGAATATTGACCCGCAACTGATTATGTCGATGGTCACACTACTGGATCGAGAGATCGTGTCGGAGCAGGACATCTTTGATCGGCTCAAATCTGCTGGGGTCGTTGACCCTGATAGAACATTAGATGATGTGCGAGAGGAAAGAGGCATGGCTTCACCTATTGCGGAAATCATTACGAATGAGTAAGAAAGACCCAAGACTTGAGAAGCACAACCTTGAAGGGGTAAATAAACCCAAAAGAACACCTAAGCATCCAGATAAGTCACACGTTGTCTTAGCAAAGGAAGGTGATAAGGTAAAACTTATTCGCTTTGGGCAGCAGGGAGTGAAAGGTGCTGGCAAATCACCGAAGACGGAAGCTGAGAAGGCGAGGCGGTCATCGTTTAAGGCGAGACATGCTGAGAATATCGCGAAAGGAAAAATGTCGGCTGCTTATTGGAGTGCAAAAGTAAAATGGTAAATGGCACTTTCTGAAGACATTCAAGACGCTATTACTCGCCATCAGATATTTATACTGAGGTACTCTTCTGGCAGGGAGAAAGAAGCTGCCAAGTACATTGATGAAATATCTGAGGCCATTAAAGATGAGCTAAGGAATGAGGAGCTGACCGACTTTGATCTACAGCGGTTAAACAAGTTCTTCGATGAGGTTCAGGCATTCGCAAATGAAAAGCTAGGCGAGTTAGGTCAGAAGATATTAGACGATGCAGGTAGCTTGCTAGAGCAAGAACTTGAATGGAATCAATCACTTCTAGGAAGCCTGATTAATAGTACAATTAAACCTGCATCTAGTTTCGAGGGGCAACTAGCTGTTTTTGCAGGACTTTTGTATACTGGAGGTGCAGCGTTATCAATTAGATCGATAGTTAACATGTTTAAACGATCTAAAACGCGACAAGTATTGCAAGATTTAAGGGATGGAGTGACTCTGCGAGAAAATAATCAGCAGATTACAGAAAGAGTCGATAGGCATAACCCACTGCAAAAGAAGCAAGCGGGCAGCTTAATTCGCACTGTAAATAACTATGTCTCAGTACAAACAAGAAACCTAGTCCTTCGAGATAATATCGATTTATTCGATGGCTATGAATGGGTATCTATACTTGACTCCAGAACATCAATAATCTGCGCTAGCCGTGATGGAAAAATATATCCATTGACTGATGACCCGATTAAATCACCGAAGCCGCCCGCTCATTTCTCATGCAGGTCAACAATCGCTCCAAGGGTAAAGCCTGGAGTTGAAGGTAAAGTTAAAAAGAAAGAGCAACGCAAAGCAGTCGGGTCGAAGGGCGAGAAGAAAGTGAGGCAGACGACAACGTATGAATCATGGCTCCGAAGGCAATCTGCATCGTTTCAAGATATAGTATTAGGGCCATCTCGCGGAAGGTTGTTTCGCAGAGGAGGTCTAGCAATTTCTAAGTTTGTTGATGCGTCAGGGAAAACCTTGACACTTGATGAGTTAAGAAAAGTCGAACCTGAAGTATTTAATAGGGTAAAATTGTAGCTAACAGCCAGAGGCTGAACTTGCAACACTAGAGGTGACGCATGGAATTTCTGAAAGAAGTAGAAATGAATGACGAGGTAAAGCAGCAGCTTACCGAGAAGTTCAATGAAACCCTTAACAAGACGGTTGAGGAACGAGTTGCCGAGGAAGTCTCAGGACTCAAGGCAAAAAACGATGAGTTGCTTGCCGAGAAAAAGGCGGCACAACGCGCAAAGGAGGAATTGAATGCCAAGGCAAAATCTGAGCAAGAAAGGTTTGCTCAAGAAAACGGACAATACCAAGAACTCTATGAAAGTCAAAAGCAAGAAGCCAGCGCGTTACGGGCAAAAATCGAAGAAATGAATCATCAGGTCACCAGGCAAAAAGTACAGTCTGAGGCCACTAAAATAGCAACTACGTTAACAAAGGACGTAGGTAAGGCTAAGTTATTAGAAGAGAAGTTGAGCCAAAGGCTCACTCTCATGGAAGGAGAGATTCGGGTAACTGACCATTCAGGACAACTGACGGTGAGTACACTTGAAGACTTGGTTGGAAACATTAAGACGGATTTTCCGTTTTTAGTGGACGGCAATCAAGCAACTGGTGGCGGGGCTACCCGTTCGCAAGGCAGGGCCGATGCGGGCATAAAACAGATTAGTCGTACAGACTTCGATGGACTGAGACACGCAGATCGTGCCAAGTTCTTCAAGGAAGGCGGTAAAGTTTATGACGAGTAATAAGGAGAAGCCAAATGGCTAACGTATTAACTTCACTCGCAGCAGATATTTATGTAGCTGCTGACGTTGTAGGACGGGAGCTTGTAGGCTTCATTCCTGCTTCTACTATCAACGCAAATGGCGCAGAACGCGCTGCTAAGGGCGATACAGTGCGAGCTGCATTCACCCGTGGAGCAACTGCTGTAAACGTATCAGAATCT
>TARA_R110002126_G_scaffold230314_1_pt1 | contig 16296 bp, 19 predicted proteins | sample TARA_R110002126 | Tara Oceans TARA_R110002126 (sample SAMEA4397536) | marine metagenome | biome: Polar Biome; feature: [DCM] deep chlorophyll maximum layer (ENVO:01000326); material: water (ENVO:00002006), including particulate matter (ENVO:01000060) such as... | depth 30 m
ATATAAAATGTTTGTGAAGCAGTTGAATTAAGAGTGCCACTTATAGTATGAACGAACCGTTTTCCATTTGCTCCAACGACAATATCAGTTTCGTCAAAATACTCAAAAGTTCTGTAGGCAGTTGTGCCTGATGCACTATCTGTTAAAAATAATTGATTATTCTCAAATGAACCTGCCCCGCCCGTCGTTCTGTATTTAACCGAAATATTACAAATCCAAACTCCTTTAGAAGGCACAGTAAAAGAACCGATTGTGCCGAGTGTATCTGCCGTAAAAGTGAATTCCGCTAATGTTTCCGTTTTATTATAACCTAGTTGTGATGTATTTGTAGATGGATAAGTTGATTGTAGTATTAAAAAATCACCTGTTGTGTTGATAAAATCTCCACTATTAATATTATATTTTATCCCACCACTTTCTCCCATTGTCATATTTGATGAACCGTTTGTTTGTAAATATAACACATTTGTTGATGAACCAAATGCGTTTAAAATAGATTGTCCGCCATTCTGTGTAAGTGAAGCATAATTTGAAGATGTTCCAGACCTAACCCCGTTTAACCCCTGAAACCTATTTGTAGTCCCTGTAAATGTATTACTAGAAGTCAATAAACTAGCTCCACTAACACTATCAACATAAGTTTTGTTACATAAATCGTTTCCAGTTGTAGGAGCAATAGAACATGATGGTAGAACATAATTAAATACAGTTGAACCTCCAGTATTATTAAAAGCAATACTATCTCCATTAAATACTGTTCCAGGCGTTCCAGTGCTATTAAAGTTTATATTTGAACCACTGGCAAATGTCATAGCACTTGTAGAATTAAAATTGCCATTGTAACAATCTAAAACAGCATTAAATCCTGCGGTTAATGTTAAATCATTTGCTGTTGTAATATCTATATCATCTGTGTATCCAACAGGGTCTGTTGCTATCGTCATACTTGTCCCCAATGTCGTTTTAATTGTCGGGGCATTTAAAGCACCTGTGATAAATGTATTAGCATTTGAAAAAGTCTTTTCACTTGAAATTGTTTGTGATGCTCCTGTTAATGTAACATAACTTCCTCCAGCAGATGAAATAGCATTTGTAACAAAAGCAGTATTTGCTATATTTGTGGTGTTATTACCTGGAGTCATTGTTGGCGCAGTGCCTGAAGTATTGATTGTAATTGTATCACACACAATATTTGTGGTAGTAGTGCTATCACTATCAATATTATTAAGTCCATCAAGTGTTGGTTCGAAGCCATAATTAGTTGACATTTATATATATGTATATTATTATAATATTTAAACAGTAAATTAACTAAAAATAAAATGTTAGTTAATTTATATAATGGATTTAAAAGATGTTATTAAGACAAAGCGACCCAATCTGAGCGATGGCTCATTGCGCACTTATAAAAGTATTTTAACAAATTTATACCGTAAGTGTTACCCGGATGATGATGAGATTAAGTTGGACAAATTTGATGATGAAAAACATGTAATGGAGCATCTAAAAGAAATACCGTATAAAAATCGCAAAACCACATTAGCGGCATTAGTGGTCTTAACCGGTAACAAAGAATATAATAAGGTAATGATGTCGGATATTAAAGAATACTCAGACAATCAGTTGCTACAAAAAAAAGAAGGCAAATTTGAGAATATGATTGATATTTCTGAGGTCGAAACAATTTTGAAAAAAGCGGAGGTTGAGGCAAAGCATTTATACAAAAAAGAAAAGCTGGATATGGGTGATTTTCAAAAGATACAGAACTACATATTACTAGCATTAACCGGTGGTATCTACATGCCGCCGCGCAGGTCACTCGATTGGATAATGAAGTATAAGAATTATGATGCTGAAAAAGATAATTATATTGATTTGAAAAAGAAGCAATTTGTGTTTAATGAATTCAAAACAAAAAAGACATATGGATCACAGACTGAAACAATTCCGAAACCTTTGTTAGTTATATTGAAAAAATGGATTGGTGTTTTACCAAATGATATGGATTACATATTATTTGACAACAAAGCGAAACCATTGACCCCGAGCCAAATCACTCATAGGTTAAATGCTATTTTTGATAAACCAATTAGCACATCCATGTTGAGACATATATTTCTGACTAGTAAATTTTCACACGTGAATTTAAAAGGTCTCACAGATGTTGCGACAGCAATGGGCAATAGTCCACAGATGGCACTGGAGTATGTGAAGATTTAAGTCTTCAATCTAGATAAGTGGTTTTAAATTGTGTAATAATATTAATTATGTTTAGAAAAATAATTTAAAAATATTTTCTTTTATTATATTACAAAACAAATGCCGTCAAAAGACCCTGATTATTTCGCCAAACATTATTCCGCAAATCGCGAAAAAATTCTTGACTACAAAAAAGAATATTATGCAGAAAAAATCAAATACCGAAAGCAGTTTCAATCTATAAAACTAAAAGAACAAAGTAAAAATCTGTCAAATCATATTATTAAAACAGCAGTGAATAGTTTAGCATGTTTTATTCTAGTAAATAATGAAACATTGAACCCTGAAGAATTCTACAAAAAATACAGCATCAAGGACTTCAGTATTATTGAAATAGAATTTGATGTTTTTGGTGACTATGAACTAACAATGAAAATACCTGATTATTATTTGACCCCCAAAAATTAAAATTAAATATGTTTAGAAAAACTATTTAAAAATATTTTCTAATCTATTATTACAAACAATGGATATTACTGAAAATCTACCTTTGCCAAAAATCCGCTTTTTAGCGGATTTGTCTTTTAAGACATTTAAAGATTATTGTGCTTCATCTATGAAGGAGCAAGATAAACGGACAAAATATGATATTTTACAGCGTTTTTGTCAGGCACATATTAAAACAAAGGGGCAAATAAGTCGCGTGTATAGATTACCACAAAATACCCCTGTGGATGTAGGTGGTAGATTATATTGCCCAAATTCATTACAAAGTTTACCAAAGCAATTCAGGGGGTTTCTGTGTCAAGATTTAATGACAGACATTGATATGAAAAATGCGCATGTGGTTATTGCTCGGTATTTGTGTAAATTAGACAATATAGTGTGTCCGAATATTGAATATTATATTAATCACAGGGATGAGATACTTACTGAATTTGGTGAAAATGGCAAAGAATTATTTTTAAAAGCATTGAATAATGACAAGCTCAATAAAAAAGAAACAAATCTGTTTTTCAAAGCATTCGACAAAGAATGTAAAACAGTTCAAAAACAATTAATTGAGTTACAAAAATATAAGCACATTGTCGACAGTGTGCCTGTAACTAAATTATATAATGAGCAAGGTAGTGCTTTTAACCGTATTATGTGCGTTTATGAAGACAAAATACTAAGGTCATTAATTTCATTTTTACACAAGAAAAACATGAGTATTGGCGCATTGTGTTTTGATGGGTTATTAATAGACGGCAACCATTATGACAATAATGACTTACTAGAAAATATTACAAATCAAATTAATAGTGAATTTGAAGGTCTAAATATGAAATGGGCTTTTAAACAACATGTCACAGATGTTACAATACCTGAAGGATGGGTTGCGCCTGCCGAGCAATTTGTTTCACTAGATACAGTTCAAAGTGACTGTGAAGCAACATTTGCCAAAGTGAAGGCAGATTTTGAAGAAAAACATTGTAAGATTATAAACAAATCATTCTTTTTGAAAGAATATGACAATAAAGTTATTACCTTAAATAAGTCACAATTAATTTTATCTTATGAGCATTTACAATATACTGATTTTAAATACAATGGCAAAAGTTATGAAGCCGTAGAAGCACAATTTATTACAGATTGGCTAAGATGTCCAACAATGAGACTTTATGATGATATTGGTGTATATCCTACTGGATTAAAATGCCCTTCTAATTATTATAATATGTGGCGTCCATTTGATATGGAGTTAATCACTGAATGGACACAATGTGATGATGCTGTTGAAAAAATAAAGAAACACATATTAATATTGTCAGGCAATGATGAAACAGTGTGTGACTATTTTATTAAATGGATTGCGCAAATGATACAATACCCAGCAATTAAAAGCGTTTGCCCTACATTAATTTCAAAAGAAGGTGCCGGTAAAGGCACATTGTTACAGCTTTTAACCAAAATGCTCGGTTCTAATAAAGTTTTTGAAACAACACAACCAAGTCGAGATGTGTGGGGTGAATTTAATGGATTAATGTCTGAGGCATTTTTAGTAAATTTAAATGAATTAGGTAAAAAAGAAACAAATGAAAGTGAAGGTAGAATTAAAGGTTTAATTACAGACCCTACATTAAAAATCAATAACAAAGGTGTGGCACAATTTCCAATCCAATCATTTCATAGATTTATAATTACAACTAACAGTGAAGACCCAATTAAAACAACAAAAGATGACAGAAGAAAAATAATTATTAAAAGCAGTGATGAGCTGTGTGGCAACAAAGAATATTTCAATGATTTGTATGAATTGCTAGATGATGTAGATGTCATTAAATCATGTTATGAATATTTCAAGACAATACCTGATATGGATAAATTTGGATTATTACCAATGCCTGTAACACAGTATCATGCTGATTTGAAAGAATTGTCTGTTAGTCCAATTGAAAGCTGGTTAAAGGATTTCACTTATAATAATTTCTATGAAAAAAAACTAATTGAATTACTCGGCAAAGACGCTCATAAATTATTCTGTGAGTGGACTAAAAAATGCGGTTTAGAATATAATGTTACCTTACAGACATTTGGATTAAGAATGAAGAATTTAAATATTTCGGGTATTGAAAAAGGTAGACATACTAACAAAGGTGAAACAAAATTATACAATATTGAACTTTTGAAAAAACATTTTCAGATTGAAAATGTCGAAGAAATGGATGAATTAGATACAGATGAGTAGTAAATTTGTGACCATATTTTAATAAATTTAGTTTTATTAAAATAATTTCAGTGCTTTTATCTAGCGCAAATATGGATATCCCCTTATCTTTGTTTTATTATTATTATTATTAAAAGTGATGAGTGAGGAGTGAGGAGTGCTTTTGGGTTCAGCTACAAAAAGGGTAAAAAAGTGAGAAAAAGAAGAAAATCCAAAAAAACTTGCAAAACAGTGTTTTTATAGTTGGGGTCAAAAACCTCACCTCACTCATCACTCATCACTCTTCATTTTCCAATTTTCCAATTATTCAACATCTAGCGCAAATATGGATATCCCTATACTCTTCACTTTTAGTCAAAAATAAGTCCACTCTTTTTTTTTTTTAAACCAGGTCCTATAGTAAAATCTGCTTTATCTTTATTTAAATCTACTGGAGGATAATTTGGATCGGATATAGTTCGTGAAGTAAACCAACTTCTTACTTCTCTTCTAGATACAGCTGACCCAGCCTTTGCTTGTTTATCTGCTTTTTTTCGGTTTTCCGCAATTTCTTTAAATGTAGGTTGTTTAAATGTAGGTTGTTTTGTTTGAGTTTGAGAAGGTTTTTTATATGTTTCTTTACATTTTGGATTACTTAAAGCACATCCGAAAGTTGTATTATTTGCTTTTGCAAATTTTTTTATATGTTCTATCCAAGGATTAGGCATTTATATATATACTATAGTCTTTAAAAAAAATTATTCCAATATCTCACTCTTTTTCTGTTTCAACAATTCTTTTGAAACATCTCTCCCTACCTTTTCCCTTTTTGCCTTCCGTCCACTCTGTGCATATGTGATTTGGTATGCCTTCAACTTTTCTAAATTCTGTATCCTGTAATTGCTGTTATATTCTCTGAGTTTTAAAGTCTGTTCTGTTGGCTCTTTATTATCACATCTATTGTTAGAATTTTCCATGTGAGTTACCCATCTTAAATTTGATACATGATTGTTTGTTTTGTTTCTGTCGATATGGTCTATTAAACATTTTTCAGGTGTAGGTTTTTCTAAAAAATATTGACCTACTAAACGGTGGACTAACATGTATTTTCTTACATGATTTTCAGCAATACAGACCTGTAGATAACCATCCCCAATAATCCCCGGTTTCAATAATTTGTCTCCAAATTTACCCTTGACATTTCCAAAATTACTTATCATATATTTTTCAACACTTAGTGGTTTCCATATTTCTTCCATTATATATAATACTTATCAATATTATATTTAAATAGTCTTACTCAACAATATATTATTTTTTATTAGTTTCAGGGTATCGTTTCATAAATGCTTTGTGGTTAAGGTCTAGTGATTTAGTATTACCCCATAAAAGCCACCGTGATAACGAAGCAGCACTAAAAGGGTCGTCGAAATTTTCCCTCACTGAGTGGCGCTTTATATAATTGTCGCGCTTCAAATCGTTGCCTTCATCGATGTAAGTGCTCCCGACATCGCTGCCGAAATGAACTACTTTGCCGTTTTTATATGTCGCCATGAACCGTTTGCCTTTGCGCGTTGATTTTTCAATTAACATTTATACTAGTAAAATATTTTATATTTTTATTTCACCTTTTTAGCCCTTAATTTCTTCAAGGGCGGCCATTTTGTGTTCGAAAATGTGACCCACGTTACGGTCTCCCAATCAGGCTGCCATGACTGAAAACTGGCCATTGAACACCGATTATCGTCGCTCCAAAATGTTGGTCTAGTCAGCCCTACATTGTATGTAAGTGCTAGTTCAGCAATTTTGTCGGCAATTAATGTCGCCATTTCAGCCTCCGCTGTTGGTGAGTTATAAAAGAAGATACAGCTATTATTTACACTTACAAGCGATGTAGGTAACCCTGTATCGATTAATCCATTCCAATATTCATCCAATAATTGTTGGGCTATTTCTATAACTGGTTTTGGTTTTGTTTTTTTCGGTTTCGCTTTCGGTGGTTTTTTCTGTTTTATTTTGTTAGTTGGTTCTAAATCTAAGACAGAAAAATAATGTTCTATATTAGTATCCAAGTCAAAATAGTCATGTAATTGTGAGCATTCAACATTGTGGTGAATTATAAAATCATCCAATTTAATACTGTGTTCATCATCATATATGAGTGGTTCCATTTATATATAATAAGATTTTTATTTTGAAATATAAATTTATAAAATACGGAGGCGGACTAATGACCCGAATTTTGTAATATTTAAATCAAAATTATACACTTGGCGTTTTTCTAGGCTTTCCATTTTTAAATCTGCCAAAAGGAGCATCTGCGTCCATTGCTATAGCTGCTTTTTCAACCATAGTCATTTTGGGAGCATCTGCTTTCATTGCTTTTTCAACCATAGTCGTTTTAGGTTTACCTGCTTGTTCTTGTAATGCTAATCTCTTTTCTATTAAAGTATTTACAATATCAAACTGCTTTCTCTGTATTTCTTTGCTTTCACCTATAAGGGTTTTTTCTTTTGCTGTTTCTTGTTTTATTTGTGCATTTAAATCATCTATTTGTTTAAATAAATTAGTAGAGACTTTTGATGGATTAACGCTTGATTTACTTGATGAAGCAACACTTGATGGATTAACGCTTGATTTACTTGATGGAGCAACACTTGATGAAGCAGATAAAGCTCCTGATTTCATTAATCCTTCCAAACTCATTGGTTCACTACCTAATGCTGACATAATAGATGGATTACTTGAACTACTTGAACTACTTGGTATACTAAAACTAGCTTCCTCTTCTCCAACAAAAAAAGGTTGTAATTTTCTTTGTTCTGCAATGTATTTATCGAATTCTTCACTTGCCTTTACAATATTTATTTTTGATTTTAAAAATTCAACTTCACTGCCTATAGAAGGAGTATAACTACCACCACCTCTATAACTACTCACATCACTCACTCCACTAATCACACTTTGTATTTCATCTCTATTATTTTCAAATGCGATTGGGTCTTTTTTTTGTAAATTACTAGTAAATATTCTGTCAGAGATAGAGTTATTATTTGTATTAGGTTGATTAAATATATAATCTACTGTTTCATCATCATTTGATGGATTAAATCTTTCTGTTTGATAAAAAGGCATGTCTGCTTCGGCTTCCATAGCTTTTAATTTTGCCCTCGCTATTGCTTCACTCATTTCTGCTGGTTGTTCTACTTCTACTGGTCCCGTAGCTGTTTGTTTAATAACAGTAATTTTTTGTGGTTTTCTTTGTCTTACTTGCTTCAACTTTACACCACCTACTTGTTCAGGCACATTCAAATTAATTGGAGCATTAAATACAGCATTTCGAGTGGACGCATCATTAGCAGGATTATATACAGGAGCTTCAGCAGCAGCCGCCTGTCTTGGCACACGTGCAGCAATTTGTTCTACTAGATTAACTAGTCGCTGATTTTCACCGGATGTGTCGCGAAACATTTGTGGTATAAAAGATGGAGCACCACCGCCACCACTTCCACCCGATGATTGGACAGTAACCTTTACATTAGTTTTGACAATCTGTTTCTGTTTTTGTTTTTGCTTTAAAGGCTTCTTTTTCTTCTTCTTTTTATCACTCAACTTTGGCATTATAGATTATAATAATATTATTTATTTTTTAATACAGCTTTTTTACAAGCATAGCGAAAAAAGGTGAATTTAATAAAATACAATTTGTTGATATGGTGGATTATTCATCACTGGATTATTGCGCTGTTTTGCCACCGGTTTCGGAGCAGGAGCAGCAGGAGCCTTTTGACGCTTCACATATACTATTTCTTCTTCTTCTTCTTCGCTGGATGTTTCTACTTCAACATATTTAATAACCTTTTTCTTTAGAGGCGGAGGCGGAGGCGGAGGAGCAACCTTATTTTTCTTACTGGTTAAGGACTTTGTAGCAATTATTTGTTTTTGTATTAGTTCTTCTTCAATCTCATCATCAGTCGCTACATCTTCTACACCAAAAGATTGCTCTATTATCTTCTTTTGTTTAGCAGCTAATTTCATTTTCTTCTGTAGCGCTGCCTCAGCCAGTTGCTCCTTTAAAGCACGTTTAGCATCCCAGCTTTCTTGTAGCTTGATGCGACCTTTTGCTAGATTATCTAAATTTCCCCCCCGAGTATCAGGTTTGCCTTTTTTTGTTAGTTTGATTGGTTTAGAAGCTTGAATATCATTTACTATTTCTTCTTCTTGGTTTTGTGAAACTATAGAAACAGGGGCAGCTGTAGCAGGGGGAGTATTAACCACATTGTTGACGGCTACCTTTAGCGGCTTCTTTGCTATTTGACTTATTTTAAATTCTGACATTTATATATATCTCAAACATTTTATTTTGAAATAATTTGAAAAAATAAAATATTTTTAAAGAATATAGAATGGACAAAAAAATACAAGCTGAGGTTAAAAATTTAATGAAAATCGGATTACCTGAAGATTTGGCTTTATTATCTGCTGGAGCAAAATACGGCAATGAGGATGTAGTCAATAATGTGCTAAATGATTTATGTGATGAACAAGAATTAATAATCAAGGCAATGTCGGGATTTAGACAGATGGGTATGTCAGCTTTAGAATATGTCCCCACTGAAATAATTAAACATGACCAAACAAAAGTATTGTTTGTAGAAATGAACCCAATCACAAATGAAATTAAACCACTAGAAATTCCACAGCAGCATGACCTTAGCACAGCAGAAGATGAACCTCAAACCCCAGTGTATCGGCTACCGGTTGGCAAGACATAAATAATAATATTTGGGTATTATAATATGATTAAAACAAAGTCTAGACTATTTAACATTTCATCAGCGACGGGGCGCATGAATGGCGCATTTTGCTCACAGATACAGGTATCACTACCCGATTTAACATTTCATCTAGACCATATACAAAACGCATATTTTAGCGTGGTTCACGCAGAAGTTCCAAACTCATTTTATATAGTGAATTATACTAACAACCAGTTTGTTTTAAACGCAGTCACTTACACGCTGACCCGAGGCAATTACAATGTGAATACCTTTATTACAATGCTCTTAACCATAATTCCAGCGGGTTACGGTATGACATATAATTCAGCAACAACCAAATTTACAATGACACACACTACAACAGATTTTACTATTAATGCCTCATCATCAGCATCAACAGTGAATAGTATTATGGGGCTCGATAAAACAGATTTAACCAGCACTGCTTTAACAGTTACATTTCCAAATGTAGTAAATTTCATCCCATTACAAAGAATAAACTTTAGAAGCAATTATTTTAATTTCGGATGTTACTCAACTTCAGATGGGTCTAGTGATGTATTTCTACCGCTTCAAAATAATGCTGGACAAAACAGTATTATTAACTATGTCAATCAGACACAGAATAAGTTTTTAATTCAAGACCGTAATATTACTAGTTTTGTCATCACTGTAACCAATGACCAAAATCAAGCAATTAATTTCAACGGAGTGGATTGGTTAATGACTATACAAATTGACGTAGATTATTTGGAGGCGGAGCGTTCGCAAAATATTTTTAATCAAAACCGAATTTTCGCCCCGCTTTAGCAAAACCAAAATTATATTTAATAAAATCTAAGTATTTAATATAATATGTCCGCCTCTATGTTTCCCCAATCTGCGATGGGTCTTCCATCATCCTTAAAATTTGATTTGCCACCAAGTTTAAGTGACAGTGCAAGGTCGTACAGCGTAAACGTAGCACCCGACGGTATTACCTCAGTCGCAGGCACAACCGGTTCTATTTCTCACACTGCCGCCGTCGCACTTCAGTCTCCCTTTTCATCTCAAAATGTGAGCTTCACAATTCCATCAGGCATGTCCGACAGTGTGTTTATGGATTGCGCTAACACTACTTTGTCATTCACTTTGACTTACACTGCTTCAACCGCTTTGTCTGCTACCAACGGTGTCACAAAATTGCTCGGGTCTGCTGCTTCTTGGTTTGATGCGCTCACCCTTTACTCTAATAATACCCCCATTGAAACGGTAAATCAATATGGTCTACTAGCAAATTATCTGTTACAGAACACCGTTTCTCTTTCCGAAAGACAAGGTGGTATCGGCAACTGCATGGCTGCCGATGTGAATAGTGCGAATGGTATTGACCTCGGCACAACTGCCGCTTCATTCAGATATAATTTTTGTATTCCCCTTATTTCTGTTATTGGTCTTAACACAGATAAATTCTTCCCCATTGGGTCGGTTAATAACATGCAGTTGGTTATGACCACTGCCGCAATCACCCCCATTGTTTGCTACAACACTGCCCTCGCTACTAACATTGTTTTGTCTGCGGCTCCGACACTGTCTGAATTTCGCCTTAACATGAAATACATAGACGTGGGAGATGTAGCGGCTCAAATGCTCAGACAGACCCTTCAAGATGGTAAGTGGTTTATCAAATCATCGACTTACACCAACTCAGCTGTTACCATCCCTATAGGGGCCCAGGGCGCCCAGCAATTATTGCTGCAAATTCGAAATAGTTCGGTGAAAAGTGTCTACCACCAATTTGGTCTGACAAATACGACCATAACCCCCAATGGTTATTTTGATGCCATTAACCCTGGTTTGAATTTAAGACAGCTCCAGGTCGGTGGACAGTTCTACCCCAATTACCCCATCAATGATTGTCAGCGCCCTGCTGAGGGTTATTGTTATTTGATACAATCATTAGGAGGTTCAATTCCCAAGTCTTTTGGCACAGTTGTTGGACGTGAAATGTATAACACTATTGCTGGTATCGCTGCGGTGCCAGCAGGTAGTGACACATACTTAGTGTTGCCAACCGCCAACTCCCGTGCTGCTCCCGTTGGGTCTGATAACGGCGTTCAAGTTCTTACATCATTCCCTTCTAGTGCTTACTATGGTTATGACTTAGAAAAGTCGAGTGGTATTTTGTTTCAAGGTATTAACACCCGAGCTGCACCTCCCTTCCTCAATCTCAATCTGTCTGCTGCTACCACTGGCGCCATCACCTGCCAGGCATGGGGTTACAGTGATGTAGTCTTACAGATAGATTATGAGAGCAAACAAGTGACAGCTTTTATTTAAATTTAAAATAGCTAATTAAAAATCAGACTAACTAACAAAAAGTGCTGCTGGATTGGCCACCCAGTGAGTGCGTGTTAACTAAACTTTGATGGATTAACTCTTTTAACTTAACTTTTATGTCAATTTCCAATTTAACAACTTAAAATATAAATAAAAATATTTTTATTTATATTTTAACCCCTTAACCAGCACTTTTATGTAAATTTTCAACTTAACAACTTAACAAATCAAAGTTAGTTTAACACAAGTTAACTAAATAACCGGTCAATCTCAAATGGTATAAGGCTTCTAAGTGAATTATCTCGACGCTTTTCTATTAGACGAACAATTCTAATTAATTCATTTTTGCCAGATTGCCTTACTATATCCTCAGGTGTTAAATTTTCAGTATCTAATAAATTACGAGTATAATCATCATACAATTTGTCTTTTGCTGAGGATCCCCCTGCTGCTGACGCACTTCCACCTCCTACTGAAGCGGGGGCTACTTTGCCTAGAAGCATGTTTAAATTTGGTTTTATTTCAGGAGGTGTATATATAGGTTGTTTAATTTCAGATACGTTTAAAACACCTCCATCATCCTTTTCAAAATTAACTACTGGTTTTTTTTCAAGTAGTAGTTTGTTTTTATCAGCAAGCTGCTCAAGTAGTAGTTTGTTTTTCTCAGCAAGCTGCTGTCTTACACTATTAAGTATTACATTTTTATCACGACTACCCTTGTAGTTATCTTCTTCACTACTACTACTACTAGTGACCTCTTCTATTATTGGCTTTAGTCTTGGCATATACATATAATAAATATTTTTATTTTTCTTAGTCTGTTAATTCTACATAAAAATCTAACACTATATATAATGAGTATAAGTATTCAAAAAAATGAGGAGCCACCACTTAAAAAACCTTCATTTGTAGTCGACGGCAAACTACATGACAAATTAGACAATTATGAAATAACAAAGCTAATGAATAAACACTCATTCACGCTTTTTTTAGGACGCGCTGGATCCGGCAAAAGCACATTACTTATTTCACTATTACAATCGCCGAAACTATTTAAAAATGTATATCACACTATCATCTTGTTTTGTCCGCCAAATAGTCGCGCATCTATTAAGAATGATTTTTGGAGTGTCTTACCTGAAGAACAGATATATGATGAATTAAATATAGAAACATTAACTGAAGCATATCAGATGGCGGAGGCAAATGCTGCCGAGGGTTTTAGAACATTGATTGTTTTAGATGACGTTCAAAAATCACTAAAAGGTGAGGCTGAAAAATTATTGTTACATATGGTTAATAATAGACGTCACGCTGGTCTTAGTATTTGGATGGCATGCCAAACTTATAAATCAATACCCCGACAAGTAAGACAAGGTCTTTCATCTTTATTCATATTCAAAATCCAAAAAGGTGAAATGGCAACAATATTTGAGGAGCAAGTAGAAATCTCAGATAATATATACAAAGCCATTTTAGACATTTCATATAAAAAACCACATGATTTTATTTTCATTGATACAAATAGTCAAAATATATTTGTGAATTGGGACAAGGTTATTATAGAAGATGAATAAAAAAATAATATAGCAGAAATATATAATGCCGACTGTAAAAAGTTTCTTTAAAAAACTAGGTTCTGACACAAAAAAGTTCTTTTCTAAGGGCGGAGCAGCCGATGTTGGTCTCCGTAAATTTGGTAATACTTTATCCAAGGTTGGAGGCGTCACTAAATCATTAGCGCCTTTAGTATCCGTTATTGCACCCGAAATTGGGTTGCCTTTAATGGCTGCTGGCGCTTTAGCTAGACAAGGAGGCAAAACTGTTGGAGCTATTAGAAGCGGCGCACGCAGGGGTGGCAACATTGTCGAAAAGACACAAAACATTGCTGGGGCAATTAGAAGCGGCATTGAGGCATCAAAGCCTGCTGCTTCTGAACTCGCAATGAATTTCGCATAAGTTAAAATAGATATTTGAATTATTTTTTATATAATGATACTTATATATAAGATGAATGACCCTGAAAATCAAAACCCCGAAGATTATCCAAAAATGCGAATTGCTCAAATGCCTTTAAAGAAATCTTTTAAGGTTGTGTTAGACACTAACAATACAGCATCATATAGTGGGTCACAATTCGACGCGCGTTTTACAGTAGATTTAAATCAAATTATCCGTGAGCCATGGAGAATGAAAAAATCATATCTAATGACGTTTTCATTTAGAAGCATCTCGGCGACATTTGCTGTTAGTGGTGTTACTTCTACAAAGTTATACAAGTTACATATTGATATAGGTAAGGGCACTCCAACAATTTTTCAATATAATGCAACCCGTGCCCCTGCCGGTATTGTAGGTGTTTCTAATGACGGTGTTGGTGTTTACACTAATGTCGCCGCTGCTTCTGCTTTTGATATACCCTGTTATTTCAATGCTAGACCTGCCGACAATGACGGTGTCTTTGTTAATGATTTGTTGGGTATTAATGGTATTAATTTGAATTTGATAGACCCGACAACTGGCACCTTTAACAGTGCGGATAATGCTACCATTAATACTAACACCAAATACATTTGCGTTTTGAATTTTCAAGAATTATAAATCATAATATTTTAACCATTATTTATTTTTAAAATATTATATACTATTATAAATGAGCAGCAATTTCTGTTACATAATGCCGAAAAATGGACTAGCTAAGGATGCTAAAATTAATAGTTTAGTTCAAAAGATTATTCAAAAGGTGGCTGAAATACCAAACCATAATGAATACAAAAATAACATGGAGTTGCTGAAAATGGTCTGTGTGATGGTTGAACACGCAATCAATAATAAGTCTGAAAAAATAAAAATAGATAAAAAAGATATTGTGTTTCAGGTGTGGATTAGATTATTCAACGCATTACAACCGAAAGAATTAGTTGATTTGGGTAACAATATAGAATACTTATGGCAAAACGGTCAAATCAAAAAGAAGAAATTATGGAGCGTTGTGAAGCACTCGGTATCCGATTGGTTTAATAGAAAGATTTTAAACTAGTAGATAGCGTTTATAATTATATCTTTGATTATTTACGTGATGCTTTTTTAAAAAAGATTGGTATACCGATGCGCATTATAACCGCAATAAATACAGTTATGAATTTGGACGGGTTTACAATTATAAAAATGATACTCGCACATTTTGGATATTTAAAATTTGTTAGTTGGGTTTGGTGGCTATCTATTATTTTTTAAAGGTTAAGTTATTTACACTGGATGCTACATGGTGAAAAACAGCAACATGTAATGTAATACAACCAGTGGTATAATGTGTATATAATGTTCATTTATATATGTATATGTTTATTTTTTTGCCTGTAATTCCCCCTTTTCTTCTTCTAGCTTTTTAATAAATTCTTGTTTTTTAACCAGTAGCTCAGCCAGTGAGGCTTCGATGTCATGTGTTTTTTTTTGAAGCTTTGATAAATCTTTTATTTTTGTCTTTTTGATTGGTATATTATATTTCTTAGTCTTAGTCTTAGCCTCAGGCACAGGCTTGCCTTGTTTTATCCAATACATTTCACGGGCATGTTTGTTTATTTTTTCACGGTTTTTGGCCTTATATATTTCATGATATTTAAACATTTTTTCTTGTAAAACTTCGTAATTTTTTTCGTAATATTCACGTCGATATTTTATTGCCTTGTCAAGGTTTTTCTTATAATATTCTTTGTAATATTCTCTTCGTTTTATTTTTTTATTTTCATCTTCTTTATCCATTTACTATATTATTATATACAGATTTTTTAATCTGTATATAATCTAATAATATATTAAATGCCACTTTTTACAAAAGATGCAATAATGAATGACGTCAGATACAGTGGCTTTAAAAAAATAGACCATAAAGCACTAGTGAAACATTTATATTATATAAATACAAAACGTAACGGTGACGCTACACCAAAAACACGTGGGCGACCTTTTTTTAGCAAAACCTACAAAAAAAAAGATGATGAACTAACAAATGAAACAGAAATTATAAAAGATGCAATTATCGAAGAAATCCAGCCTCAGCAAAGCAAGAAAAAAAGCAGACCTAGAAAAATGAATTGTGTCGAAAAGCGCCGCAGGGCAATAGAATTAAAACTTGAAAAACTTAATAAAAGGGCAGCTGAGTTTAAAGCGTCTCTTAACCAAGATACCAATTAACCCACTCTTGTATATGTATAGGTTGCCTCGCCTAATGTTGTTATACCTGTTGTATCGTTGAGACCCCGGATATAAAATGTTTGTGAAGCAGTTGAATTAAGAGTGCCACTTATA